>Ga0315314_1002492_pt1 | contig 15134 bp, 14 predicted proteins | sample TDP9_MG_FD_203631 | JGI IMG/M metagenome (GOLD analysis project Ga0315314, IMG submission 203631) | Freshwater sediment microbial communities from Lake Towuti, South Sulawesi, Indonesia - TDP9 | ecosystem: Environmental > Aquatic > Freshwater > Lake > Sediment | place: Indonesia: South Sulawesi...
TTAGATTCATGTCATCAGTATATCAAATATGACCATAGAAAGAAGGAAGTCAGCCTAGTAGGGCATTGAAAAGGAACTTGAACGTAGCGTGAGTCTGGCCTCTTAGCTGCGGTGAGAAGCCGTAGAGGATTATTCTGCCTTTTCCTTGTTTTCCGTCTACGAGCGCCGCCTTGCGGCTCAGGTACTTCTCGCCTATCAGCCACCCGCTCTGGAGCATGTGGTCATCAGGGTAGTTGATGACTGCCCTGAAGTCCTCGTTGTTCGGCACCTGCTTGATCTGGAAGGCTGGTCCCCCACTGAAGACGATGAGACTGTTGTCTTGGACACCATAGGCAAGCGGGCTGGCCCTATCTACTACGACCTTCAGTGTTGAGCCTGGGCAGAAGAAATCAGTGGACTTCAGGTCCTTAAGGACATTGATGATAGGCAGCTTTAGCTCCTCCAAGGCGAAGTTCGAAGCCTCATTCAGCGTAATAAGCGTCCCACCAGCCTCGACGAACTCCTTCACCTTCTCGACACCATCCTTCCCGATGCCGCTCCTGTATTCAGGCGGATACTTCGGCGGAATCGTCATGCCCCTGAAACGCTTCTCGTAGTACTCCTCCAGCTTCTCCCCAGTGATCATGGGCGTAGCGTCGCTGGGAAGGATAAGGACATCGTACTTGTCTTTCAGCCCCTCCTTGACCTCTTTGTCCATCACTGTGGCGTAACCGACCTCATAGTGCTCCAGGAGCCATCTAGTCCAACCTTCGTCCATGTTGCCGCCATAGTACCGCTGGTAAACAGCGATCCTCAGAGGCTTGATTTCACGCTTCTCGAAGTCTGGCGCCGAATCAAGTGTATGGAAGGCGAGATGGAGACGCTTAGTCTCCTGCTCAAGGGCTTCAACTACATTCTCCTGCACGGGGACATAGAATGAGCCCCTCGGGAATATGAGCCCCTCAACCTTCACATCCTCTTCAACCCTGTAGACCCTCAGCCCCTTCTTAAGGAACCTGTTAGCGGCCTTGAAGGCTTCGTTCAGCCTCCCATCGACGAGGTAGCCGTGCTCAGAGGCTTCACGGAGCGACCTTCTAGGGAGATTGACGTTCTTGACCTCTATGAATCGTCCTTCAACAGGCTTAGCAGCTTCAACGACTTTGACTCCCATGAACTCAGCCAAGCTGTAGCTCGCCAAGTCGTACGGCGGAAGGGGCGCCCCCTCAGGGGTCTTCGTCCACGGGCTCTCGTGATAGAAGGCCTGCCTCAGGATCGAAAGCAGGTACGGTCGGGTTATTTGGGAGAGGAAGATTACGTAGCTCCCCCTAGGATAGCTGACACTGTCAACAGCAAAGTCTCTCTCAGCCCTGTGTATCTTGACCCCGAGGCTGTTGAGAACATCAAGAAGCCTAAGGGCAGTCAACGGATCATACTGGACAGGAGGGAAGATGAAGGCATAAGGCGGCTCGGACAAACCCTTTTCCCTGCTCCTCTTCGCCTTGAGGTAGATGTTACGAAGGATCGTCTCCCTATACTTAGCGACAACCTCCAAGAAAGCAAGGGTAGATATCTTCTGTTGCTCTACGACATCTCGTAGCCTCCACCAGCCACCAAGCCAAGGATGCGGGAAGTTCACCTGCGCCCTGTACTCTGGTCGACCACGAGAACTCGGTTGAAGCTGCTGGTAGTGTACATAGATCGGAGTTGCAAGCTTCGCACTAGCAGATTCCGTCAGCATCCCGCACATGTTATGCCATGTAGTAACCCGTGTGAAAGTCGGGTTGAACTCTGCTGGGTAAGTAGCCTGATTCTCGACCCCTGTCTTCCCGGCTTGCTCTAGTTTCAGTATCATTGCCGCGCCGTAGAGTTGCTGCTCCGTCCAGACAAGAGGATCGACACTCGGATCAGCGGGGTTGGAGAAAGGTGGAATGTAGTACCTTGCGCTGTAGCTGCCCATGTGGTGGTGGTCGATGTAAGCTTGCGGAAACCAATCTATGAACAGGAGCTTGGCTAGCATCCTCGACTCAGGCATGTTCAGCATGACGATGTCGCGGTTGTTGTCATGCCCAGTATATTTGTGGTAAAGCCATGGGAGAGCTGTGCCCTCGTACTCTGTCCCAAGCCACTTGTTGTACCAGTCTACGACCATGATGTTCCCATCAGGATTTGCGCAGGGAACCAGAAGAAGGACAACTTCATCCAAGATACTCTTAGCCTCAGGCGACCCATCGGTGACAAGGTTGTATGCCAGCTCAGGCGCCATCTGGGTTCCGCCGACCTCCGTGGCATGGAGACTATTCGTTATCGCCACTACTGCCTTCCCCCTCTTAATGAGCGACTCCACTTCAGCCTCAGACAAATCTTCAGAGTAGGCGAGTCTGAGACAGGTCTCTCTGACTTTTTCTAGATTCTTCATGTTCTCAGGGGACGTAATAATCGCTAGAAGGAAGGGATTATTCTCAGCCGATTTCCCAAGCTGCATAACCCTGATCTTACCGGAGCTCTTGCCAAGCAATTGGAAGTATTCAACGATCTTGTCCCACCGAGCTAACTTCTTGTCAGCTCCCATCTGAAATCCAAAGAACTCCTCTGGAGAAGGAACAGGATTATTTCCCATAAGATTCTCCTCATAGAGAATTCGTCGAAGATGATTTAAATCCTGCCACTAGAAAGCCCATTCTTCTGTACACGCCGTGTACATGACACGGTTTTAGCCACCAAATAGAGCTCACAAAGCCAAAGGAGCTGATGTCAATCGATCAAGGACAAAAACAAAAATGCGACTCAAGATTTATATCTCCCGTCTATTCATAGAGAAATGGTGTTATTTCTGCCTGACTCCCCCGAGAAGCGTTGGGAATATTGGGAGGATCTTCCACCAGAGAAAGAGGAAGAGCTCATTGAAAAGATCGCGCAGTTTGCCGTCAAACATAAGATGGGACTCATAGCTGAGATGCTTATTGATAGCGGAGGTCCCTTGACAAGCACTTTTGCAAATCTGGGCTTGACCTTGTTCGGTCCATTTCTGGAGTTTCTTGGAGCGGACACCTATACAGCTCTGTTTAGAAAAAGGGAGAACGTGAAACGGCTCATAGAGAGAATCGAGAAGCTCGAGGAGGAGGAAAGGAGTAAGGGAGAGAAACAAGCGGAATAACATATGTTGCTAATACCCTTTTCTTAGGAGCTATGAAGATTGGATGGCTCAGATTCTAGCGGGAAGGAAGGCAAGAAGGCAGGTCGTAAGAGTGTTCCAATTGAACTGTCTAATAGGGAGAGGAGATTCATAATCTTCAGCGACTTTCTGATAGTCGGGTTCATCGTACTAGATTTGTTTTATATCACCGACATAATTCGGGTAGATTTGACTATAATGACTCTAGCCAACCTCATCATGGTCGCCTTCACGTACTACTATTTCAGGTTCAAACGAAGAATAACTATCAGAACTATCAAGGAAACTTAGAAGAGTAAATCAGAGAACTAAATTTCGATGATCTCAACATTAGCTCTCGGCACGACAACTCTCCTACCGTCCTCAAGCTCCACCTCAACGACTCTGACCTTAGACTCCATCTCAACAGTCTGGAGCTCCACAGGAAGGCTGACAACCCTCCCCAGATGGCCGAAGTAGGGCTGCCTTATTATCCGTATTGGAGTACCAGGCCTCATCCCACTTGACAGCTCATCACTAGTCATTTTCTCTTCAACCTCCCGATGAGGTATGATTACTTCTGGTCTGATGACACCAGCTCTGATCTGAGTTGAACCATTGATGCAGGCCAAATAACCCTCAAACTCCTCAAAGATTTTCAAGGTCCTGGGATTCATAGCCATCTCGCCGAACCCCTCAGTCACTATTAAGCTAATGCCAGTCTCTTCTTGACCCGTGATCCCAACGCCTAATTCGTAGCCGAGAAGAGCCTCAAGGTCGATATCTCTTATTCCTCCGGCTATGATGCCTTTTACACCAACTTTGATAGCCCTGTCAAGGGCTTCTTTTGTTACCATTGAACAGCCGACAACCACCTTCCCTTCATCGTCCTCTTCAATGAACCTCTCAGTAAATTTCTCCTTAGGATCGCTGATAGCGACTCTGAGTTGCCCATGGGATTCTCCGCCGATTCCGAAGATTCCTTGAACAAAGGCGGCGTTTGTCTCAATGACTCCGCCCTCCTTTTCCAGTACCTTGACTACTTGACCAGGGACATAGGCGTCAATGGATAGAGGTACAGGCGCCTCTCTAAAAATAACTTGGCCTGAGACGGGAGAGATGTTCTCGATTGTTCCATCCACAGGGGAATAGGCAAGTTTCTTCCACAGACCGAAAAGCGCCTTAAACTCTGCGATGGGTTCTCCTCTACTTATCTTGTCTCCTACCTTCTTCTTCATATACTCGTCTATGTCCTGACTTAGGATCCCAAGCTCAGCAGCGACATTTACTATGTGTGGATTACCTGGCATCATGGTTTCGGCAATAATTGTAGAGTAATCAACAGCATCCCCTTCTCTGACTAACACTCTCCCTGGAATGGTTAGCCGCCTAACCTTCTCTACCTTCAAGATCCTTTTGATCTTAAGACCAGGTGTATAGGCGTGGGCTTCTACTGCCGATTTTTCTGATGACGCCATTCTCAAACGTCCTCATCAAGGAGATTCATCCCTTAACAGTTCGGATCGCCTTATTTCTCTTTCTATTCCTATGCTAAATAGATGTAGTCCTTTCCAAAGCTTTGTTGAAGGAAATGCTAAGGTGACCCTTCAGATACCGCAAGTGTTAAGAATTGTTAGGGTATGTATGAATTGGAAAATATCTGGTGATCGAAATGGCTAAACCTTTGCTCGAGATCCCGATAATTCCGACTGGCAGATTCATAGGACTGGTTCTACTCGTCATCTTAGCCATACTGGCGATCCGCCAAATGAGAGCTAAGAAAATGCCCTTCATAAGAAGAGTTGCTGCACTAGATGCGATCGATGATGCTGTCGGCCGTTGCACTGAGATGGGAAGACCCGTGGTAGTATCCTACGGCATAGGTGACTTCAGTTATTCGGTGATCGCTGCCCTAAGCATTCTTGGATACGTAGCAAAAATCTGTGCAGAGACTGATACTAGGTTGATTGTGCCCACGGGCGGGGGTCATTCCAGTTACGTAGTTCGGGAGACTGCCGTCGACATAGTCAGATCCCAGTACATATTAGCTGGGAAGCCCGAGACGTTCCGAGAGGAAGACATGCCGTTCCTCAGCGGAGAACAATACGCTTACACGTCTGGCTATACAGGTATACTTATCAGAGAGAGACCAGGCGCAACCATAATGACAGGGTCGCACGCCTCAGAGGCGGTGAACATCGCGGAACAATCTAACTTGGTTGGAGCTATCACAATAACCTCTGGCACTTACGTCTCTAATATGGCTGCTTTGGCCTGTGCGTCGGACTATATCATGCTGATGGATGAGCAGCCTGCGGCTGGGGCATATCTGTCAAAGAACGTAGATCAGATAGCAACTATCCGAGTGCAGGATATCTACAAGGCTCTCGCAATGGTGCTGATAGTTGTAGGTCTCGTTCTTATGACTGTTTTCAAGAGCGATCTCATTCTGAGGTTGCTAGATACCTGAGGTGACCATGAATGTCTTGGTTCTTTAAAAGCAAGCAGATCCAGCTCTCGATTCTAGTATTCTTCTTCCTAGTTGGCTTCGTCCCGTACTTCTTCAAGATGCCCCCTGTCGAGGATTTTGCCAATAACCTGACAAGGATAGCGGCTGTCGTAGGCAACTTCACCATAGTCATAGCTGTCTATTCCCAATGGAGGAGGAGTCTTAGATTCATAAGGGAGAAAAGGAAGGGGTGGGCATACCACATCTATCTGTTGATACTGATGTCCATGATGATCATCATAGGCTTTACGTTGGGAGAGCATCACACAGCTTACAAGTGGTTAGTTAGCACCATAGTAACCCCTCTGAGCTCCGTGTTCTACGGCATACTGGCATTCTACATGTCCTCGGCTTGCGCTAGAGCATTCAGAGCCCGAAGCCCGAAAGCAGCTTTTCTGATCATAGCTGGCTGCATTGTCCTACTATACCAAGCCCCGTTGACAGGCGCCTTTCTTCCAGGAATAGAGCCGTACTCGCTGTTCCTCACTGACAACCTTGGTATGGCGCTCAGCAGAATGTTCGCCATAGCTATCGTCACTGGCGCGATTATTCTGAACATGAGGATGCTGCTTGGGAGAGAGCTAGCGTTCCTAGGCTTTGCTAGGGAGGAGTCCTAGATGGTTGAGAAAAAAGTCAGTCTACTCCAATGGATGGCCACATACGATCAGAGATGGGTCTACTTGATTCTCTTCCTAGTCGTTCTAGGACCTATGGTGTCACCAATAGGCATGCCGATATCTGTGAGCGCGTCAACGAGGAACTGGTATGAAAAGGTAACAGCTCTGAAGAAAGGAGACATCGTACTTGACAGCTGGTCAACGGAGTACAGCGGCTACATGGAGCTGAAACCCGGTCTACTCGCAACGCATAGAATGCTCATAAACAAGGGTGTTAAGCTCTTCGTCTGCTTAGGTCATCCCGAAGGCTTTGCCGTTGCGAATGTCGTTTTCGAAGAGGAACTCAAGAGTTACATGGATAAACACAACTACAAGTATGGGGTGGACTACATCATCTTGGGCTACGTCTTTCCAAACGTAGCATCCACAATCGCCGCAGTGACCAACTTCCAGGACGCCGTCAAGACTGACTGGAAGGGCGTTTCCATAAAAGGCACGTTCCTAGATAGAATCAAAACTGGCGCCGATATTACCATGATCGTCGACTTCACAACCGGAGCTGGGAATCCAGGGCTCATAGACCACATCGTCCTAAGGTTTGGGACACCAATGATTCAGAACCCCATAGGAGTGTCTTTGCCTGGAGCTCTAGCCAATCTAGACGCGAAACTCCTTCAGGCTGTGTTGGCCAGTGCGAGAGGCGGAGCAGAACTAGAGTATCTGATCCGTGAACCTGGACCCGGCTTGATAATGATGGACGCTTTCAGTCTAGGCCACTACATGGTGATCATCTTCATCATAATTGGCAACATCGGGTACTTCGGTTGGACGAAGCGTGAACGTGCACGGGAAAGAACGACTATAAGGTAAGGTGATGATGAGATGGATCTATTAACGTATTTGTCGGTCGTCTTGGCGATATTCATAGCCTTCTGCGGGTTCACAACGCTATACGGAAAAGGTAATCCTCTCTATTCATGGGCTGAATTCTCGTACCTTGCCACGGCGACAGCGATGAGCGTGATGTGGTCATGGACCGCGACCTTTGGCGTTAGATACGCCATTCAGGGCTTGATAAGAGGAGAATTGATCTGGGTTCCGGCTATCATCCTCGGCATCCTAATGTGGTTCAGAGTCTACCCTAAGTATTCGTACCTCTCTAGGGTTTCAATAGCCTTCACGATGGGTATCGCTTTAGGATGGGGCCTTAGGACGAGTATCTTCACGAGCTTCATTAGGCAGATAAGCGCCACGATAGTGAATCTCTGGGTTCCTGAGTACGGGATAATGTATTTCATCGCCCGAACCACGATAGCGGTCTCGATAATCACGATGATGTCGTTCTTCATATACACTACAGAGATTAAAGGTCCTCACCTTTGGTCAGCCACGATCGGAGAATACATCATGTACACTGCCTTTGGCGCCGTCTTTGCCCAGACCTTCATGGGTAGGCTCAGCCTCTTCGTGGGGCACATGCAGGACTACATGTTCCCTGTCTGGAAGCAACCCTATACAATCGGCGCTGCACTACTAGTCTTCGTCATCCTACTGGCCTTAGATAAGAAGGGATTGGCTCAAAAGCTGGCAGCGGCTTAGCTTCCCCTTTTTTCTGGTCTTAATGACTCTCATCTCATGCGTATCCGACTCGTTTCTTGTCTGAGAGAAGCAAACTAGAAGCGCGAGAGATCCAGATAGGACCTACGCTAGTTGACAGGAGGTGACTCACCTATCTTTGAACAGCGTGGCGACTGAGGAACAGACTTAAATAAAGTGCCATGATTCAGGTTGAGAGGAGATAATAAGAGAACGCAACACATAGTAGAAGACTGTAAAGAGTTGCAGGTGAAAAAGATGGCAGTGTTTAGGCTACGTAGACCAACTGAGGAGATGAACTACATTCTTGCGACCGACGTAGGCAGTACTACAACAAAGGCCAGGTTCTTTCAGAGAAAGGAAGAGGGTTGGAGGTACATTGTAAGCGGAGAAGCACCGACTACAGTTGAAGCACCCTTTGAGGATGTCACGATGGGCGTGAAGAATGCGATCAGGGAGGTAGAGGAGCTCACAAAGCATCAGATACTGTCTCCTGATGGCAGCGGCATTCTCGTACCCTTCGACGGAAAAAGAGGCGTGGACCTCTACTGCACAACGAGCAGCGCTGGAGGCGGTCTCCAGATGATGGTTGCAGGAGTCATTCTGACAATGACAGCGGAGAGCGCCAACAGAGCAGCCCTAGGGGCGGGGGCTATAGTCATGGACGTCATCGCTACTAATGATAGGAGAGCTCTCCACAGCAAAATCGACAGAATCAGGAACCTCAGACCCGACATGATTCTCTTAGCTGGTGGAACAGACGGTGGCACGATAACTCATGTCGCTCAGCTGGGCGAACTTATCAAGTCGGCGGACCCAAAGCCGAGGCTGGGTATAACCTATAAATTGCCGATTGTTTACGCTGGCAACGACATGGCTAGACCACACGTAAGGAATCTCTTAGGCAACGACTACGCATTAACCGTTACCGACAACCTCCGTCCCATCCTTGAGGTAGAGAATACGGAACCTGCACGCAAAGCAATTCATGAGTTGTTCATGGAGCATGTCATGAGTCATGCGCCGGGATATAACAAGTTGATGCAATGGGCTGATGTGGATATCATGCCCACCCCCGCTGGCGAAGGTATGGCTATGCAGCTTATTGCTAAGGTTTATGAGAAAAATGTCATCGGTGTTGGTCTTGGCGGGGCTACGACCAATGTGTATTCGGTCTTTGACGGAAAGTTCGTCCGCAGCGTCAGCGCTAACCTCGGCATGAGCTACAGCATCTGCAATGTACTAAAGGAAGCGGGTATCAAGAACATCATGAGGTGGCTGCCCTTCGACCTAGACGAGGACGAGGTGAGAAATCGTCTCAGAAATAAGATGATACGCCCAACAACGATACCTCAGACCTTTGAGGATTTGATAATAGAGCACGCTGTCGCCCGTGAAGCCTTGAGGTTGGGGTTGAACCACCATAAAACCATTGCAACGAGATTAAAAGGAATTAGAACAGAGACGGCTTTCGAGAGGGGTTTGGCTTCAATATATGAGGAGACGCCTGAGACCTACATCGACATGATGAAAATAAGTATAATAGCTGGAACAGGCGGGCTGCTCTCACATGCTCCAAGGAGAGTACAGCCGCTCATAATACTCACCGACGCTTTCCAACCAGAGGGGGTGACGATGCTGTTCCAAGACAGCGTCTTCATGATGCCCCACCTAGGCGTCCTCTCCACAGTCCATTCTGATGCTTCTTGGCAGATCTTCGACAAGGACTGTCTGGTTAGGCTTGGCTCAGTCATTGCACCGAAAGGCGTTTCCAGTCAAGGAGAAGTCGCTATGGAAGTGGAGATGGACCTGCCGAACGAGACATTAAGGGAGCAGGTAGAATCAGGGGAAGTGAAGAGAGTGCTACTCGGCGAGAGGCAGACAGCGGAGGTCAGGATTCTTCCCTCCAAGAACCTAGATATAGGTCACGGCGAGGGTAAAGAGCTTGCTACAAAGGTGGAAGGAGGCGTTGTCGGCGTAATCCTAGACGGAAGGGGAAGACCTCTACTTCTTTCTGAGGACGACAAAGAGAGAAAGAACAAGCTATTACAATGGTTTACGTCGCTCGAAATGTACTCAAAAGAATTCATAGAAAAGTGCAAGAGCAGTTAGCACCTAGAAAAAAGGCACTATCTCTCAAACTATCATGCATCCTTCTTCAAAGAACAGCATTTCTACCCTGTGAATCAGCTACAGTTCAGAATAGTCTTTATATACACATGAAGGGGAGATACAAGGAAAGACAGGTGGGATTGTCAATGGCTAAGGTTGAGGAGATCCAGAAGAAGTTGGCTAGTGCCAGAGCCTATATAGAGCCCTACAGTGGATACGGAGAACTAGTTGTGAAGACAATTGAGGACATCAAGAAGATAGAGGAATTGGCGAAGACTCCAACGAAGGAAAATGCCGCCAAGGCTTTACAGATTCTTGCTGAGATCGAAGCCAGAATAGGGCCCTATGCGTCCTATGTTCCAAGCGTCGCAGCAGATCTGATGTATGTGAGGGATGAACTGAAGAAGATCTGACAGTGCTTATCCCCATATTTTTAGAAGGCTCTCCTCTTCGCATGCGACATCGGATCGTCAAGAACCTTCGGGATCCAGTTCAGCAAGTCCGTGGGCACCAGGTGAAAGCCTTTGTCTGCATATGCAAAGTCGCCCGCTGCACCGTTGACGAAGGCCCCAGCCACAGCCGACCTAAAGGGCGAGAAGCCCTTAGCCATGAGAGCGCCGACAATGCCTGAGAGGACATCGCCAGTGCCTCCCACGGTCATCCCGGGGTTTCCAGTCCAGTTGAACTTGACTTCACAGCCGTCGCTGATCACATCTACAGGGCTCTTCAGAAGGATGGTTGCACCGAAGGTTTCTGCCTCGCTCCTTACTACATCTCCCATAAGCATTAGCTGATCTGACACACTTCTGCCTGTCAGGATCTGAAACTCTCCTCTATGCGGCGTGAACACAGCTGGGTTTTTCAGCTTCTTCTTGAAAGTTGCGAAGGCCTTTATCGCGTCGGCGTCCACAAGGACTGGCAGATGTGCCTCCTCGACAGCGTCAAAGAACTCTTTGAGGGCGGCGAAAGTCTCTTCTCTTGTTCCCAAACCAGGTCCGACCGCCACGGCGTCAACCCTGCCTAGTAGAGGAAGCATAGTCTTGATGTTGTTGGCGTCTAGGAAGTCTCCTTTCAGCTTCAGAGTTATGAGCTCTGGCGAGAAGCTCGCAATGATGCGAGCAGCAGGCTCTGGGGCGGCAATGTATACAAGGTCGACGCCTGTTCGGTAGGCAGCCAGGGCGGTAAGGGCTGGTGCTCCGGAATAGAGGTCGCTTCCTCCTACGACCAGAACTCGTCCACATTCTCCCTTATGGGCATCGGGTTTTCTTGCCTCTGAGGTCAAAAAGACGTCGCCCGGTCCTGTGTAGAGCTGAGCCTCTAGGGGAATCCCAACGGGCTTTACGACAACCTCTCCGAGGTATTCTCTAGCCCTTTCGAAGCCGACCTTCTCACAATGAAAGGTAACCGTCAAATCTGCCCTGACGCAGACTCCTAGTACCTCTCCAGTGTCGGCATCTATGCCGGAGGGAAGATCAACAGCAACCTTGAACCCCTCCATCCTGTTGATCGTTTTAACAGCCTGCAGGATCGGTGGGCGAAGAACTCCCTTCACACCTGTCCCGACGAGTGCATCTACAACAACATTAGCTTCCTTTTTTTCAGAGAGCTGAGACGAATCTTGCGCAATCCCAAGCCTAAGAGAAGACCTTAGCGATCTCAGGATTCTCCAGTTTGTCTTCACCTCCTCAGCCTTTATTTCAGACTCGGAGCCCGCGAGGATGACCTCTACATCAAACCCGGAGATAGCCAGGTGCCTAGCTGCAACGAAACCGTCTCCGCCGTTTCCCCCAGGTCCGCAGAAGAACAAAGCTCTGCAAGGGGGATCAAACCTCTTCCCAATCTCCTCTGCTGTAGCTCTGCCTGCGTTCTCCATCATCTGGAGCCTTGAGAGACCGAGGTACTCGGAGTTCATCTCAAGAGCCCGCATCTCTTTAGCAGTTACTGGTCTCATCTCATGGCACACTCATAGAGAATGTTCGGAGTAGAATATTTTAAGTATCTGTATGAAAAGCTAATGTGAGGTTGATTGTATGCCAACAGCCTTTGTCTTGATGAATGTGGAGATAGGCGGGGAAACCGAGACACTAAACGCCTTGAAGCAGATAGAGGAGGTTAAGGAGGCTCACACGCTTTTTGGCGTGTACGACATCGTAGTGAAGGTCGAGGCGGAGGACCGCCGAAGGGTTGAGGAGATCGTGATCTGGAAGATCAGGAAGCTGGACAAAGTTAGGCAGACCATAACTAACTGGGTCCACCAAGGCTTTGAGAAATAAGATGCCCCAGCTTTTTTGATGGTTCCTAAACCCCTCAGACCTGTTGTTCCGCCTACCCTGAAGGAGCAGCACCAGAACCGACCCGAACTATTCATTCTACATCCGTATTATCTTCTATTGTGGTCAGAAAGTACACTTTGCTGGTGCAGATCGTGTCACGGGCGATCGTTGAGAAGAATTCTTCTGAGAATAAAAGTTTCAGAAAGATATTTAACAGTAGAAACGCATGTTGAATCCCTACAGAGATTGCCGCAAAGGGGTTGAGCCATGGTATCAAGTGAAATAATAGTCAGAAAGCTCATGCAGAGGGCTCTTGAGGATCAAAGCTTAGAGATCTGTGAGCGAAAGGGTTTGGGTCATCCCGACTCTATCTGTGACGCCATCATGAACCAAGTCTCCATTGATCTCTCCAAAGAGTACCTGAAAGGCTTCGGAACGATCCTTCATCACAACCTCGACAAAGGTCTCCTTGCAGCCGGCGAGACGGAAGTCCGGTTTGGAGGAGGGAAAATGCTCAAGCCTATGCTCGTTGTCTTCGGAGATCGAGCGACCTTCGAGGCTGCGGGACAGACCATCCCCGTCGAGGAGATCGCTACGGAGACTGCGAAAGAATGGTTCAGAAGTAATCTGAGATTCGTGGACCCCGAGGAACATGTAAGGTATCAAGTCGAGATCAAGCCAGGCGCAGTTGCTCTCCAAGACATTTTTGAACGGAGAGGAAAGTATCTGGGCGCCAATGACACTTCAGCTACTGTAGGGTACGCTCCTAAGACCAAGATGGAGAACCTGATTCTCGACCTAGAGAAGTACATCAACTCCAAGGAGTTCAAGAAGCAGTTCCCAGAGTCTGGGGAGGACATTAAGATTATGGGGTTCAGAAAGAATAGCAAGTTGGACATCACCATAGCGATGGCTTTCGTCGACAGATTCGTGAAGAATGAAGGAGACTACTTCAAGAAGAAGAAGGAGATACTGGAGAACCTTGAAGGATTCGTCGAATCGAAGGTCGAGATGCGGAAGGTGAACCTCACGCTCAATGCCTTAGATAAGAAGGGAAGGGGGATCGACGGCGTCTACCTAACAGTCCTCGGAACCTCAGCAGAGGTTGGAGACTCGGGACAAGTGGGTAGGGGAAACGATGTGATAGGATTGATCCCGCTCAACAGGCCGACCTCCTCTGAAGCCGCTGCTGGGAAGAACCCTGTTAGCCATGTTGGCAGAATCTACAACTGGCTCAGTTACAGAATTGCGGATGAGATTCAGAAGAATGTCTCAGGCATCAAGGAGGTCTACGTCTGGCTCCTCAGCCAGATCGGACAACCAATAAATCTGCCTAGAGTGGCTTCAGCTCAGCTCATCCTCGACAGAGGCGTCAAACTGAGGGATGTCTCAGGACAGGTCAACGAAATCATCAAGAGTGAACTAGAGAACATCGACAAATTCTGTATGGACCTCACCTACGGACGAGTCAACCTATGATGACGGAGGAAGGGGAAGAGAGATCAAGTCGTATGATGTGGGTAGTATTCCGATCGACGGAGATGCTACAATCCTAAACCATGGTGCAACGATCTATACATCGATTCTTCCTCTTCTCAGAGGTTCAGACGATCCCAAGGTTCGATCCTCGAAAATCTTCGAAGAGAAGGTTCTACAGGTCTTCAAAGACAAGCTAAGATCAGGGGCAGATATCCCGAACTACTCTCAACTTAGAGACATGAATCTCATGTTCCTCGAGATGATGGAGGGCGCAGAATGGAGCAAGGCGGGTTATGGTCGAGTCAAAAGGCTCTCTATCAAACCTGACGCCACCATAGCAGAGGTAGAAGTCTTGCGGAGGAACGCTTCAAAGATTAAGGAGGCAATAGGAGAAGAGAGAATAAGAATAAAGGTCTGTGTCACAGGACCTTACACACTCTCCACGAGCTTCAACAGAAGAGACCCGCCCCTCTTCACTCAGCTCGGAGACAGTCTCACGAAGGTTCTGTCAAAGACTATCTTCAAAAGCAAAGACGCAGAGGTTGCGCTCGTCGCCTTCGATGAGCCTGTCCTTGGCTTTCTAAACGACCCTCTCCTCGACTTCGGGTCAGAAGGGCGTGAAGCGCTCCTGAAGGCATGGAGAGGCATCTGCCATGTCGTTGCATCAAATGGCGTAGGGACAATCTTTCACCTCCACAACACCAGTGACGACCTCTTCTGGTCTGTCGACGAGCTCAGCATCGTTGAGTCGCATGTCGATGACCCCCTTTACCGCTTGGAGAAGACTAAGAAGATGCTGGAGGAGAGGGATAAGTTTCTGAAGGCAAGCCTCTGCGTCACAAACTTTGACAACCTCATATTGAACCACCTCCAAGAAAAAGAACCCGCCATCAGAAGCGAGGGTCTCCAGGAAAGGTTGGCTCAATCTTGGAGAGCTATCCAGCGTGGCGAAGTCGACTCAAAGGATTTTCTGGAGGACGATGACCTGATGTTGAAAAGACTCGTCCAGACTGTTGAACGCTTCGGAGAGGAGAGGGTTCCGTATGCCGGACCTGAGTGCGGTTTGAGAAGCTTCCCCTCCTATAGCTGTGCTCTGGAATGTCTAACGAGAGTTTCAAGGGCAATCAAAGCTTTTAGGGAGACATAGGCTCTCTAGAGACACTCTCAATTAGTTCCTAAGAAAGGAAACGACTTGCTATATGTAGTCATCGAGGAGATGTGATATGTCCACTTTGTCAAGGGCAAGCACTGTCAGCGGTCTTCCCTCGAGGCGTAGCAGGTCATGGCGGTAAGTTGGGCATTTTCCTTGTAGAAGAGCGCACGCTCCTCTGAGATAGGTCCGAAAGAGAACATTGCCCAAATGATCTATGCCATCTCCTGCCCCTCTCCCGATCATTAATGAGGATCTACTAACCTTC
>Ga0315314_1002493_pt1 | contig 15133 bp, 12 predicted proteins | sample TDP9_MG_FD_203631 | JGI IMG/M metagenome (GOLD analysis project Ga0315314, IMG submission 203631) | Freshwater sediment microbial communities from Lake Towuti, South Sulawesi, Indonesia - TDP9 | ecosystem: Environmental > Aquatic > Freshwater > Lake > Sediment | place: Indonesia: South Sulawesi...
CGCCCGGGCGAGACGACGACCGCGTTCTTGGCGGTGAGGCCGTTCCCTTTCCTCTTCAGCGGCCCCATAAACTGGGTGATGCTGATGCCGCGGATCTCGGGGTTCTCGGGGTGGATGGCCTTGAGCTGCTCGCGCGCAGCCTGGCGGAGCTTCTCGCCCATGTCACAGATGTCGCGGGCCTCGTCGGGGGTGATGGCAAAGCCGAGCCTGGCCGCATCGACCATGGCGAAGTTCATCCCGCCGTAGGCCACGTCAACCACCGCCGTCCCCACGCCTTTCACCTCGACAGGCGCGTCGAGGTGGTGCACGAACGAGGGGACATTGCGGAACTTCACCTGAAGGACCTTGCCGTTGCGGCACTGGCAGGCGACGTGGACAAGGCCGCCTGGGGTTTCGAGATCCAGCTCCGTCACTGGCTCCTGCATGGGGAGGATGCCGGTCTCGAGGATGGCTGTCACCGTGCAGATGGTGTTGGAGCCGGACATTGGCGGGTACTCGGTTGATTCCATGATCACATAGCCGAGATGGGCTTTGGGATGACTGGATGGGAGGATCAGGTTGGCGCTGTGGACGGCGGCGCCGCGCGGCTCGAATAGCAGAAACTTGCGCAGACTATCGTCGTGGTCACGCAGGTACCGCATCTTGTCGAACATGGTCTTGCCAGGCACGTCCACGATGCCACCCGTGACCACCTTGCCGTACTCGCCTTCGGCATGGACTCCCACGACGGTCACCGCTTTCTTCCAGCGCATGCTCTTCCTCCTTCGGCGGTCCGGCTGACGCGCACCACCGGCTGGGCGCGGAACAGCTCGATGTCCGGATGGAGTCTCACAGCCCGTGTCCTGCAACGAACGCGCGAACCAAGCGCGCACGAGTCACGAGCGCCCGGACTGCTATGGCGCGATGCAACCTATCAGCAGCCTGGCAGCCTGTCAACTGCTAGGCAGGACACCGGAAACGGTGTTGGGTGTGTGCCGGGACCAAGTGATATTCTTGCTTTGGCATGAGGGATTTTGCGGTATCATGTGCGGCGCTCGCTGCGCCCGGTGGCAATCTTCGTTCAAAGAGAGGAGATTCGCGTTCAGGGATGCCCAGGCAGGGTCCGGTGGCTTGAATGCAGAGGGAGGGGGATTGGCCGTTGCGGCAGGTTGGAGGCGTGATGAAGCTGGGTTTCATCGGTACGGGGCGTATTACCACAGCACTGGTCGAGGGCTTCTGCACGTCTTTGGATCCGCCCCAAACCATACTCGTGTCACCCCGGAATGCGGAAAAGGCTGCACGGCTTGCAGCCAGGTTTCCTCAGGTGACGGTGGGCAGGGACAACCAGGCAGTTGTGGACGGGTGCGACTGCGTTTTCCTCGCTCTGCGCCCGCCGACGGTATCAGTGCTGGGCGCGCTCTCTTTCCGCCCCGATCAACACGTTATCTCTCTGATTCCCACCCGCCCCTTTGCGCTGATCAAGGAGCTCGTCGAGCCCGCGGAAAACCTGGCATGGGCGCTGCCTCTCCCGTCGGTCGCCCGGCATCTGGGGCCCATCCTGATCTATCCGGGTGAACCGTTTGTTGTTGACCTCCTTGCCAGGGTGGCCAGGCCGATCATCCTGGGCGACTTGGAGCAGCTCAGAACCCTGTGGACGTCAACGGCGCTGATCGCTCCTTTCTATGCCCTGATCGAAGAGGCATCGCAGTGGGCGGAGGATGCGGGCGTTGACAGGGATATCGCAGGAGCTTATCTGGCTTCGATGTTCCATGCCCTGGCAGCTCTTGCGATGGAGGTACCCGCCGGACAATTCTCGGGTTTGATTGCCGATGCGGCCACACCCGGTGGGCTCAACGAGCAGGCCCTCAACGAGATCCGAAGCGTTGACGGGTATCGACCCTTCCTGGATGCCTTGGACTCCGTCCTGGCTCGCGTGGGAGGAACGCCTCCGAAGCGCCGGCCTCCCCAGCATTCCTCGGAATAGCCAGAGATCCACGGCAGGAATCCCCGCGCGCGGAGTTCGTCCCGCGCCTTCAGCCAGGCTTTGCCGTACTCGCCTTCCCGCCGGGCCTCTTGGGGCAAGCATCGCGTTTTCGCGAGATCCCCGACGAGAAAAAAGGATGACCTGCGCGTCCACGGCTCACAGATTGGTGCCGAAGGCTTCTTGGTTCTGGCCAGCGAGGGCCGCCTGGGTGGCAGCGGCGAGTTCCGCATCGTGGCTGTGGTGCATGGCGAAGACGCGGTAGTGGGCCACCTGTGCGGGGATGTACCGAAACAGATCTGTGACAGGCGACGGAGAGGCTTTCCCGGTAGCGGGGTCGTAGATCAGAATCTTCTTTGTCTCTTCGGTCCAGGGGTTGAGCGGGCGCGGGTCCTGTCGGGCCATATCCACCTTGAACTCGATGCCGCGCAGAGGTTCAGGGAGGTGCTTGCGGATCGCCTCTTCTAGATCTCTGGCCGACCAGAACTTCTTTCCCCGCGGCTCGTCCATCGTCTCCGTGTGGTCGTAGGCCATCTTCCATTTGACTTCACGATTCAGGATCTTGGCCCACTCGGAGCCCAGGGTGCGCTTCCGCGGATTATCGTCGTTCACCCACCGCTGTACTCCTTCCAGGAGGGACCAGTCGCTGACGCCCAGATACGCGTCCAACGCCTCGCGCGGATCGAAGGGAAAAAGCAGGTGGATTGTCTCCTGAAAGATCTCGGCCATATGAAGGTCCACCGCCCGGTTGGTCCGATGGAAGTAGACATCGGCATACATCGTGAAGCGCGCATTGACAAAGCGGCGCAGGGTGGATGACCCGGACTTGTGCAGGGTCAGACCCTTCTCCGTGACGAAGGTGTAGTAGAGCAACCGGTCGATGTCCACCATATCCAGGGAGAAGCCGGTCATGTAGGCGTCTCGCTGGATGTAATCCATGTTGTCTGCGGTATAGATGCCGGAGAAGACCGGCTGAAGCGTCTGGAGCCAGTGGGGCACCTGATCGGCAGCTCCCGCTGTGGGTTTTTTCATCAAGAAGGCGACGTACTCCGGCTGGATCACCTCGTTCGGGTCGAATGGTCCGTCCGGACTCCGCCGCATAGCACGGATGAGTTGGCCCAGCCTCTCGACTACAATGCGCTGGCCGATTACCTCGTGGGTCAGGCCATAACACGGCTCCAGGAAGTTCTGATCGAAGAAATGACTGAAGGGACCATGTCCGATGTCGTGGAGGAGGCCGGTGACCCGCAAGACTTCCTTCACAAACGCCTGGGACGGGCAGTGACGTCCGAAGACTCGCTTCAGGCTACCGTACAGCCGGTCGGCGAAGCGACCTGCCATGTGCATCGTCCCCAGCGAGTGCTGGAATCGGCTGTGCTCTCCCGATGGGAAGACCCAAAAGCTGGACTGCAGTTGGTGGATCTTGCGCAGCCGCTGAACCCATGGGGTGTCGATGAGGTCCTTCTCGGTTCGCTCGTCAGGCTCCCCCTCTACCGGCACAGTGAACTGGATATAGCCGTAGATTGGATCCGCCAGCAGCGCGATGCCCTCGTACATTGGATGACGACGTTTGCCAACAGGCATTTCAGTCCTCGCTTGAGAACACCGCTTATGCCCTTCCTTCTTTGCTGGAGGGGTAGACGAAGCCGTCCGCACAATCCAGCGCTGCGGCGATCAGGGTTCGGATCTCTTGGAAGCGCACGGGCCGCGCCTCGGGCGCCAGGCTTTCGAGTTCGAGCATCATCCGGGTCACGCTCTGTGTCAGTTCTTCGAACTGCGGCCATTCCACGTGTGCGTGAGGCCCCCCAGGAGATGCGGCAATCAGCCGGTTGAGCAGGTCCTGGTAGCCCGGCACCCGCAGAAGGTCAACCTGGAACCCGGCATCGAACAGCACATCATAGTGGAAACTGAAAAAGATCTTTGCCATATGCCGTGCGACCTGGGTGATGTCCATGGCCCGGTTGTCCTTTTCCAGGATCGCCAGGCGCTCCGAGAACGAGAGCGCTTTCCAGACTCCCCGGTTAACCCTGTGTTCGACCATCAACTTACCAGATCGGTAGCGTTCCGCAAAGTCGGTGATCCGCCGGTTGCCAATCCGCTTCAAGAGCCGTGAGAGCAGACGGCGGAGGGAACCGGGTGGAATCGCCGCAAGCGACCCGTATGTGCGCTGGAGGGGAAGGAGGTGCTCTTCCCATTCCCGCAGACTCATGAGATCCGTGAGAACCAGGAAGGTGGTCGCCAGGTCCTCGGCGGACATGCCCGATATGGCCTGGCTCGCTTCTCGGCGTGTGCTCCTGAGGCCTTCGTCCGGTCCTTCCTGGGGAAGCTTCACCATCTGATCCGCAAAAAGTTGATCCACGGGGACACGGATTCCCAATCTCTCGCCTATTGCCTCGCGGATCTCGGTCAGGACGGTCCCCACGTCTTGCGGGGTTCCATGGCCGAGCCGGCCGTACCGGTCGAGAACCATCCGTAGGAGGCTCCCCACGGTCCCATCGCTTTGTCGTTCCAAGGCATCCCGAACCTGATGGTAGGCGGGGAACTCCACCACCGCCTCGGACAGGCCAACGTCATGGAACAGCTCAAACGATTTGCACATGAACAGACGGGCCAGCTCGCGGCGGACCTGGTCGGGTCGAAGGCCCCCGGGATCCTTCGCCAAGAGGTTTAACTTCTCGGCCAGGGACATGCCTTGGAGTTCTTCGTTCGTCAGGTCTGCCAGTCGCGTACCCTGGGTAGCTGCCTTGCATCTGAGATCTTCCAGTGCCAACTCCGTGTATTGCAGGATAAAATTCGAGACGAAGCGGCGAAGCCGGTCCAGGCTCCAGTGTTCGCTGTATTCCCCCAGGCGTGCCGCCCGCTGGTCCCGTGAAAGGCAATCGGCGAAAACCCGAACCACCCAGCGCAGCTCCTCTTCATCCATCTGATTCACGCGCTCGAGGAGTTCCTCAGCTCGTTGCTCGATGAAACGGCGCTGGGTTTCGATTCGCGAGGGTGGTTGCACGATGATTGCCGCTCCTCTTTGTTCCAAGCCGCGGGGCCAAGGATCCCGACCCCCCCACGTATACCCCGGTGTCGGCCTTCCGGTCAATCTGGATCAGCGCTCGGCAGGGAGGGGCGGGGGCCTGGCGAATCCGGGGGCTGGTCCAGCCGTCCCGGAGGGGTGATTGCAACTTCCACGGTCCTGTGTTACCGTGTGCCCGTTTTCGCGGCCTTCAAGGAGGCGCAAGTGAATCTGCGTGACGCCTGGTTCCTCGCAGGAGTCCTGGTTCTTGCTGCGGGATGTGGCCGCCTTTTTGGCGATCGGGTGCCGCTCGCAACGGCACCAGACGATATCAGGCGCGTCACGTTCGAAATCGTAGCCCGCGAGAGCCGGTGTGAGCCCTCCGTGCTTGCAGTCGACCGGCAAGGTCGGGCAATCCTCATCATGTTTCAGGTGACGAGCGTGGGGAGGCAACACGTGTTCCTGATTCCTGATCTAGGGGTTCGTAAGAGGATTCCGCCCGGGGTGCAGGTTCCCATTCCCGTGCTTGCTGAACGTTCCGGGATCTTCCAGTACGGCTGCACGGGCTCTACGTTTTTTGGCACTCTTGGTCCCCTGGATTCGAAAGGTAAGCTGGCAATCAAGTGAGCTTCCATTCGGCCAGCTCACTGTCCGCACGTGTCACGCCAACTTCCCATCCCGGAAGGAGAAATATCTGCCGGATGCGGACGCCCGAAGAACTCCACAAGCTGGTCGCGCTCGTGTCCGATCCGAGGCGGTGAGGGAGAAACGCGAGGATGACGGGAACAGTGGGAAAGGCGGTGGCAGAGATCGCACGGGGACGGCGCTCTCCTGTTTATCTTCTCCACGGGGACGAGTTTGTGGCAAAGCAGGGAGCGAAAGCCATCGTGAATGCACTGGTGCCACCCGAGCAGCAGTCGCTGAGCGTCGAGGTCGTTGCCGAGGAGAACGACCTTGCCAATCTGCCCCTGCGCCTCCGCACACTCCCGCTGTTCGGCGGAACCAAGGTGGTCGTGCTTTACGACAGCAAGGCATTCGTCTCCCGAGAGGGCATTGACACCGTCGTGAAGAGAAGCCTCGCCGCGTGGCAGGACGGGGACACCGAACGCGCCACGCGCCTGTTCCTTCAGGCCGTGGGGGCGGTTGGGGAGGGAAAGGCATTCCTCGATCGAGCGAGCCGGGGGGAGGTCTCCGCCCCCGAACTCGAGCGCGTCCTCGCGACCGAGGCAGATGCCGAGAAGGTGCGGTGGCTTCAGGAGGTTGCGAAGAACGCCGTGATAGACGGGGTGCCCATTCCGGAGGCGACCGGTGCCGGGCTGGCCCGTATCTATGAGGACGTGATTCAGCAGGGCATCCCTCCCAACGCGGCGCTCATCCTCACCACTGAAGTGGTGGACGAACGCAGGGCCCTTTTCAAGAGAATCAGCGCGCAGGGTTTCGTGATCGACTGCGGTGTCCGAACGCGGAGGATCTGGGACACCCAGATGGATCCCGAGGCGGCCCGCATGAAGATCCGGCAGATGGTCGCGGCAGCGGGCAAGACCATCGCGCCGGATGCCGTCACCAGCATCGTGGAGCGCACGGGGATCAGCATGCGGACCCTGGAGTCGGAGGTGGAGAAGATTCTCCTGTACGTCGGCCCTCGCCCGACGATCACCGCGGCCGATGTGGCGGAGGTGTTGAGCAGTTCGCGAGAGGCGAATATCTTCGACTTAACGAATGCGGTGAGCGGCCGGGACGCCGCCAGGGCTGTGCGGGCGTTCCGAAGCCTGATGGCCCAGCGGGAGCCGGTTCCGCAGATCCTTGGCGTTCTCGCCGGCGAGATTCGCGCCCTGATTGTGGCTCGCAGCGCCCTGGACCGCCGTCTGGAGGGAAAGCTGGATCCCAGCATGCCGTTCTCCTTGTTCCAGCCTCGTCTTCTTCCGCTGTTGACCAGGCCAGTGGAGGGAGACGATGGGGCAGCCTCGAAGCTCGTGGCGATGAAGCCGTTTCGTGCGTTCAATCTGCTGAGGGGCGCGGCCAGGTTCTCGTTGACGGAACTCGAACGGAGCCTGGAGGCGATTCACGAAACAGACCTCACTCTGAAGACCTCGGGCCACCCCGCGGAGCTGCTCCTGGAACAGCTTCTGCTCGGGATCTGCCGAGCGTAGAGAGATAGGCCCTTTCTGGGCGGAATGCCTGAAGCTGCTGTTGGTCCAGGGACATCTTGAAAAGGAGGACTGCGCATGTATCCTGCCGACCTGAAGTACTCGAAAGAGCACGAGTGGATCAAGGTGGAAGGCGGCACGGGTCGGGTTGGGATCACTCACCACGCCCAGAGTTCCCTAGGGGATATCGTGTTCGTCGAACTGCCCAAGATCGGGCGCCAGTTGAAGATCACGGACGGCAAGATGGAGACCTTCGGCGTGGTGGAGTCGGTCAAGGCGGTCTCGGATCTCTACTGCCCGGTGAGCGGCGAAGTCGTTGAGGTCAACAATTCGCTGGAGACCATGCCGGAATTGATCAACAAGGACTGCTATGGAGCCGGCTGGATGATCGTCGTGAGGCTGGCGAATCCGATGGAGCTGGACGGTCTGATGGATGCCAAGGCGTACGAAGCCTTCCTGGCCGTCGAAGGTGGCGGTTGATGAAAGCCGAGAGCTGAGCGCCGAGAGCCGATCTAAGAGTGATCTGGCGATGGAAGGGGGAAACCGATGCGGTATATCCCGAACACCGAGGCGGACTGCCGGCAGATGCTGGATGCCATCGGCGTCGGGTCGGTGGACGATCTGTTTGACGACATCCCAGCGACGGTCCGCTTGAAGCGGCCGCTCCGCATCCCCCCGGCGCTGTCCGAGGCCGACCTCTGTAGGCACCTTCGAGCGCTGGCGGCAAGGAACGCCGACGTGGATCGGTATAGCAGTTTTCTGGGCGCGGGCTGCTACAACCACTTCAGCCCGGCCATCATCGGACACCTGATCTCCCGCGGCGAGTTCTTGACGGCGTACACGCCCTACCAGCCCGAGATTTCTCAGGGCACGCTGCAGGCCATGTACGAATACCAGACGCTGATATGTCAGCTCACGGGCATGGAGGTGAGTAATGCTTCCATGTACGAGGGTGCCTCCGCGACGGCTGAAGCGATCCTCATGGCCCACCGGCTTACCGGGCGGGACGAGGTGGTGCTGGCGCGAAATGTCCACCCGGAGTACCGGCAGGTAACCCGGACGTATGCTCAGCAGATCAACCTCGCCTTCCGCGAGGCAGGATATACGCCGGGCGGGACGGTCGACCTGAAACAGGCGAAGGCGCTGCTCAACAATCGCGTGGCGTGCCTGGTGGTGCAGAATCCGAATTTCTTCGGCGTCATTGAGGATCTCGCCGAGTTGGCGGAAGCTGCTCATGCCGTCGGGGCCCTTCTGGTCGTGGCTGTCGCCGAACCCATATCGTTAGGGCTTCTCAAGCCGCCAGGGGAGTGCGGCGCGGATATTGTGGCGGGCGAGGGCCAGGGGCTGGGTGTGTCCATGAGTTTCGGCGGGCCGTTTCTGGGGTTCTTCGCCACGCGGGAAAAGTATGTGCGGCAGATGCCGGGCCGTCTTGTCGGCGGCACCGAGGATCGAGACGGGCGGATCGGCTACGTGCTGACGCTGGCCACCCGCGAGCAGCACATCCGTCGCGAGAAAGCGACCTCGAACATCTGCACCAGCGAGGCGCTGGTTGCCCTCATCGCTACCATCTACATGGAAGCGTTGGGGAAGAATGGGATGCGCGAGGTGGCGCTCCAGAACCTGACCAAGGCGGCCTATGCGAAGGAGCGGCTGGCCAAGGTAAAAGGGTGCGGGATCAGGTTCTCGGGATCCACCTTTAACGAGTTTGTCCTGCAGGTGAAGCGAAAGCCGCCTGACGTTCTGAGGGGGCTCCTGCGGAAAGGGATCATCGGTGGCCTTGATCTCTCGAGGTTCTACCCGGAGCTGTCGGATTGCCTCTTAGTTTGCGTGACGGAGCAGAACTCACGGGAAGAGATCGACGCCCTGGTCCAGGCTATGGGAGGCGGGCGATGAGCGAACACACGGTTGGCACCCGCGGCCTGGTCTTCAACGAGCCGCTGATCTTTGCGCAGGGCTCGCCTGGCCGCGTGGGGTATTCACTGCCCATCTCCGACGTGCCGGAAAAGAAAGCGGAGCGGCTGATCCCAAAGAAGCTGTTGCGCGACGACATCCCTGGATTCCCTGAGGTGAGCGAGGTGGATGTGGTCCGCCACTTTACCCGCATGTCCCAGTGGAACTACGGCATTGACCTGGGGATGTACCCCCTCGGGTCTTGCACCATGAAGTACAATCCTCGGATGAACGAGGAGGCTGCGCGCCTCGCGGGCTTTGCCCGCGCGCACCCATACCAGCCCGAGGAATTGAGCCAGGGGGCGCTGCAGCTGCTGTGGGAATTGGAACGGGACCTGGCTGAAATCTGCGGCATGAACAGGGTGTGTCTGCAGCCGTCGGCCGGCGCGCATGGGGAGCTTACCGGGATCATGCTGATCCGGGCATACCTGGCTTCCAAGGGGAACCCCCGGAAGAAGATCCTGATCCCGGATTCGGCCCACGGGACGAACCCGGCCAGCTCGGCCGTGTGCGGCTACCAGGTGGTCCCGGTGAAGTCAGGTCCGCGCGGCGTAGTGGAGCCGAGGGCCGTCGCCGAGGTGGTGGACGAGGACGTGGCGGCGATCATGGTCACCAATCCCAACACCCTGGGGCTCTTCGAGGATCACATCGTCGAGATCGCTCGGATCGTCCACGAGAAAGGCGGGCAGGTATACTGCGACGGGGCGAACCTCAACGCCTTTGTCGGCGTCGCCCGTCCTGGTGACATGGGCGTGGACATCATCCAGCTCAACGTTCACAAGACCTTCTCTACGCCGCATGGCGGTGGCGGTCCGGGGGCGGGCCCGGTGGCGCTGAAACGGCATCTGGTACCGTTCATGCCGGTGCCGACGGTGGAGAAGAAGGGTGACCGGTTCACCCTAAACTACAACCTCCCCAACTCCATCGGCAAGGTGCGGAGCTTCTACGGGAGCTTCGGCGTCTTGGTCCGGGCCTACGCGTACATTCGAAGTCTGGGATCGGCCGGCCTGCGGCGCGCCGCCGAGGTGTCGGTCATCAACGCCAACTACATCCTCAGCCAGCTCAAGGGGATCTACCATCTGCCGTACGATCGCTTCTGCAAGCATGAGTGCGTCTTCAGCGATGCCGTCCAGCTTCAGGACAACGTGAAGACCCTGGACATCGCCAAGCGGCTGATGGATTACGGCTTCCATCCGCCCACGATCTACTTTCCGCTCATCGTGCAGGGAGCCCTGATGATCGAGCCCACCGAGACGGAGAGCAAGGAGACGTTGGATCAGTTCGTCGCCGCGATGAAGGCCATCGCCCGAGAGGCGAGGGAGCAGGGTGACCTCGTCCGGAGCGCGCCCCACAGCCCGCGGATCGGCCGCATGGACGAGACCAAAGCCGCCCGCCAGCCTAACCTCCGCTGGCGTCCGAGGTCGCCCGGCTCGTAGACGGGTTCCTCCGTTGTTGACCACCCTCGCCTCCTTTGGTGGGAGAGGGGTAGGGTGAGGGGGCAGGTGGGAGAAAACGGAGGCCATGCAGAGGATGTCGAGATCACGGACTACCACTAAAGGCCGCCGGGAGCACGGTCGGCCGACTCGAGAGATGGGAACGCGGCGGCTTCCGACACACCGCCCGCCGACTCACCCGGGTGAGATGCTGTTGGAGGAATTCCTGAAGCCGCTCGGCATTAGCTAGTCAGCATTTGCCGTGCGGCTGGGGATCTCTTTCCCACGGCTCAATGAGATCATCCGAGAGAAAAGAGGTATCACGCCTGACGCGGCTTCGCGTCTGGCGCGTGTTCTTGGGATGTCGGCTGATTTCTGGCTGGGCCTACAGCAGGACTGGGATCTGTGGCACGCCATGCGGAGCAAGCAGGCTTGGGCGATCGCCGAGTTGGAGCCTCTTCGTCGAGCAGGCTGAATCGCCGCCGGGGTGTCCACTCAAGCCGGCGGCGCGGTCCCGTCATCGTCCGGGCGGTGATCGGCCAAGGCTAGTCCGAACGCACAGCCTAGTGGTGCGTCGTTAGGTGGCCTAGCTGGCCCTCAGGTGTAGGCACCTTTTGGGCATGCAGCGGCTCATAGTCGCGTCCGAGCGGGAGTATCCGTTTTTCCGCAGAGCGGAACGTGCGCAGGAGAGCGAGATGAAGGTCACTGGCATTCAAACGTACGTGTTGCAGGCGATGCTCAAAGAGAAGGGCTTTGGGTGGTCGCAGCGGGTGACGGACCGCCGGCAATCGGCGATCTGCGCGATTACGACGGATGAGGGGATCGAGGGTGTCGGCGAGGCGTTCTATTTCGGTGGGCCCGCGAAGATTGCGGCCTACATCATGAACGATGGCTTCGGGCCCCTGCTCGTCGGGAGGGACCCGATGGACACCTCGGTGATCTGGGACCTGCTATACAACTGGAGTCGGGACCAGGGGCAGAAGGGCCTGCCCATCACCGCAATCAGCGCCATCGACATCGCCTTATGGGACATCAAGGCCAAGAAGCTAGGGTTACCCGTCTACAAGCTCCTTGGTGGCGCCTACCGGCGTAAGGCGCGTGTATACGCCACGGGCCTCTATGAGCCGCAGAACGTTCCTAGCGTGAAGGATGCGTTGGTGGAGGAGGGCCTCGGATACAAAGCGGCCGGATTCGTGGGGATGAAGCTGAAGGTGGGCTATGGCATAGAGGCAGATATGATGCTTGTGAAAGCCCTCCGTGAGGCTATCGGGCGCGAGCTGTATCTCATGGTGGACGCCAATCATGCCTACAATGCCTCCGAGGCCATCCGATTGAGCAAGGCTATGGAGCCCTATGACATCTACTGGTTCGAGGAGCCAGTGCCGCCTGAGGATCTCGATGGATACCTCGAGGTCAAGCGGAACTCCAGGATCCTCGTCGCGGGGGGTGAGTGCGAGTACACGCGCTACGGCTTTCGCGAACTCATCAACCGACGGGCGGTGGATATCCTCCAACCAGACCTCTGCGCCATGGGCGGCTTCAGCGAAATGATGAAAGTCATTGCCATGGCCAGCGCGTCGAATCTGCCGGTTATTCCTCACGTCTGGGGGACGAACATCGGCCTGGCCGCCTCACTGCAGTTGTTCGCCACTCTGCCGCATTTCCCGGAGCGACGCTTCCCGGCAGAGCCCTTCTTCGAGTATGACCGCTCGCCGCATCCGTTCCGCGACGGGGTAACACGCGAGCAGTTTGTGATGAAGGATGGTTACCTTGAGATTCCCGACCGGCCGGGCCTTGGCGTGACCCTGGACATGGACTTCGTCCGCCGGTACACGGTGTGATACGGGACATCTGGCCGGTATGGATCGGGTATCCGTCAAACGGCGAAGAGTTCAATGGAGGGAGAGATGAAAAAGGTGAAGATTGACACTAACGCATTCGTCTACCCCATGCCGGTCGTTCTGGTGGGTACGCTCGTTGATGACCGCCCAAACTTCCTTGCAGTAGGCTGGATCACGCGAGTGAATTACCAGCCGGCGCTGATGGCGATCGCCTTGTCCAAGGGACACCACTCCAGCGGAGGTATTTCTGCGAGCAAAGCGTTCAGTATCAATGCTCCCGGGATAGATCTGGTCGAGCACACGGACTATTGTGGTCTCGTGTCTGGGCGAGAAGAGGACAAATCTCGGTGGTTCCAGGTTGTCCGTGGTCCAGTCACGGGGACCCCGATGATCGAGGAATGTTCTCTCTGCATGGAGTGCAAACTGGTTCAGACTGTGGACCTTCCGACGAACGCACTCTTCATCGGCGAAATCGTCGGTGCATACGCTGACGAGAAGTGCTTGAGCGGCGGCATTCCGGATATCCAGAAGATGAAACCCTTTACGCTGACGATGCCGGACAACAATTACTGGAAGGTCGGAGACAGCGCGGGCAAGGCCTGGAGGGTTGGCTGGAACCTCAAACGACGAACGAAATAAGTTCTTGCTTTTTGCTCCGTGGTCTGCTACCCAAGTAATTGTAAAGCCTGCAACAATACCGTGGGGGGCTCGGGCAATGAGGGACGGTCGATTTCTTCGCCCATCACGAAGGTCCATCCGGAGGCTTTCTCTGGTGCTGGGGCTGATCGTAACGGCGATCGCTTGGTCAGGCGCCTTTGCATCGTCGGCTTTTGTTCGGGACGATGAGGAACTGTTCACACCATACCTCGTTGCCAGCCTGCAGCCGGTAGATCGAGATCTGGTCTCAAGTTGGCAACGCACGCCCTCCGTCCTGACAGATGTCGGTGACTCTTTGCCCAGCCTGGTAGTGATTGGGGCACGTCTTGTTAAGCGGGGAGAATACGCCAAGGCTATCACGCTGCTTGAACCTCAAAGGTACGGCCAGAGCTTCCTGGCGTTACATGCACTGGGTGTGGCCTATGTCCGCATGTACAGAAATGCTGAGGCCTACGAGATTCTCCTTCGCGCTCACAGGCTGAACTCGTCTATCGCAGGCCCACTCTTGCCCGCGGCGCTGGCCTGCGCAAGAATGGCTTCCCGCTGCGATGACTACAGACGGCTGGCTCTGGAGTACGTCGCACTGGGTGGCAAATTCAGGAAGTTCGCGGACAAGATCGCCAACCATCAGCCTTTCACCCTCGTCCCGCCCAAGAGATCCTGATCTGATCGGGCAACACCGGATGTAGTCTTGCCGGTGGCTGTTGCCCCCCACCCGCGGGAAGAGCCAAGCGGGGCAGCCGCATTATGGGATCGGCCCTTTATAAAATTACAAATGTCTGACCCCAAGCGATTGCATCTTCACTGATCCTGGAGCCGATGGGCTGAAGGCGAAGGCGGTCACGCCGTGGCGAACACGGCAGCGCGGGCCCTCAGGCTGCGGCGAACGCAGCCGCCCGAGCGATGTCCTCGGTCCGGACTCTGTCCACGTCGAACTTCTCCAGGGCAGCCTGCACCTTCTCCCAGGTCTGATCGAAGGAGGGCACGCTCTTCCGGGCGCGCGTGAGGGGGTTGCAGCGGGCCATGACGAAGTTCTTGACGTAGGGATGAACGATCCTCCGTTTCTTCAGGCGGGCGACCACATCGGTCAAGAGCGTGTCGGCGGTTTCGACCATCTCGGCCCGATGGGGCCGCTCTTCGTAGGCTTTGGGCAACATCTGCTTCAGGAACCTGTCCACGCGCCGAAGGATCGGCGCATGGACGCTGCCCGAGAAGCGCGGGTACTTTTCGTACAAGATCCCCAGCGTGATGAAGTGGGCCTCTTCGAGCTGGAAGGCGAAGTCCTCTTCGGGCCTCCGGGGCTCTTTCTCCATGAGGCCGCGGAACATCCGGATGACCTCCAGCGATTTTTCCTTGAGGTTATGTGCCTTCTCGGTGTTGAGCGCCAGGATCTGAAAGGCCACCTCCGGCTCCGGGATGAGGATGACCGGAACGTGCTTGGCCTTCAGTTTCTTGAGGGCATCCAGCCGGTGGCTGCCATTGGGGGTCCAGTATTCTCCGGGGCTGTGGCGCACGGCCACGATCGGGTCAATGAACCGATCGAGCTTCTTGATCACCTCACGCAGGCGCTTCGCGTGGGCCGGCGAGAGGTCGCGCTGGTACGGCGTGGGCTGCACCCGGTCCGTGGGGAGCAGGGCGAAGATCTGCCACGCTTGCCCAACCGGCTCGCGGTAGACAGCCAGGACGGTTCCGCCGTCCGCCTCCACCTGGTCCGCTATGAGGGCGACCGCCCTAGGCGGCTCACCCTCTTCAGGAAAGATCCCCCATCGTTCACTGGCCATAGGCGAGCCCTCGCCACTCCCTCCCCATGGGCGGCTCCGCACCTAGCAGGCGAAGATAGGTGGCCACCTGCCCCCGGTGGTGGGTGCCGTGCTCGAACTTGCCGTTCCCGCCCAGTTCCATATCAGAGGTTTACCCCAGCGACACGAGGTTTTCCGTCAGCCTCGGTCCAGTTTACTTCCGCCCGCGAAGCCAGGCCCGGAGGCGGACCCAGCTCGTGATCCGTCGATCCTCCGCGAGCCAGCCGCGCCGCGCAAAAAAGACGAGCATCAGCACCGGCAGTCCCACCATCGCGGCGAGGGCGAGGCCGAGCAGCCACGATTGGCTGAACGGAATGCTGGTGAAGTTCATGCCGAAGAGGG
>Ga0315314_1002494_pt1 | contig 15127 bp, 42 predicted proteins | sample TDP9_MG_FD_203631 | JGI IMG/M metagenome (GOLD analysis project Ga0315314, IMG submission 203631) | Freshwater sediment microbial communities from Lake Towuti, South Sulawesi, Indonesia - TDP9 | ecosystem: Environmental > Aquatic > Freshwater > Lake > Sediment | place: Indonesia: South Sulawesi...
TCCCAGCCAGCCAGAGCCGTGATATGGAGCCAGCCTTCACAAGTTTTATCTCAGTCCAGCGCCTATCTATCAAGTTGGGAGTGCCTGCATGCCTAGGAGCGCGATATCACTTTTCAAGGGTTGGGAAAAAATACAGAGGTCTGGTCAGGAGCCCAGATTCATAAAGTTTAAATATAAGTTAATACCTAGATATAGACTACCTTTCTACATGAGTAGAAACGGCAGAGGTGCAAACAAGTGGTAAAAACCGAAAAAATCTCCATGAAGGAAGCTGAAAAAGCCCTTCAAGAAAAAGGAACGAGGGGAAACGGCTGGACAGCTACCATAGAGGAAATAAAGAAGGACGGACAGCCACGGCGGATATCGGAGCTGAAACGAGGACAAATAGCGGCAGGAGCACGAGCGGCAAAAGACGCAGGACTCAGGTATGTAACCGACTATCCGACCAAGACTAACCCGCTAGGTAGCCTAATCATACTACCAGCAGCCCCCACACCCACAGCAAAGGGAGCCTAAGCTCCCAAACTTTTTTGGTGAACAAACATGAGCATAAAACCAGAGATAATCAGCATCGACGAAGCGGAGCTACATTGGCAAAGAACAACACTTAATTGGAAAAAGCTAACACAGAGCCAACACGGCTTACTCCACGACCTAAGCATAAAACACTACCACGAAGGCGGCACGAGCCTAATCATAATGATACCTGCACAAGAGGTAAAAATCACATGAGCGAGCTAAAGGAATGGTTAGAGAAGAGAGATGAAGCCAAGCGGAAATTTAGACAACTGCTTGAAGAATATCCCATGCCATACGAAACATGGAGCGAAATATTCGACGAAATATGGGAACAAATAGACGATGAGGAAGCCAAATGAGCGAACAAATGGACTATGAAGAACTGCTAAGAGTGGTAGAAGCCGACACACCAGCATTCAGGATACTACGAGCAAAACTACGACGGGCAGGATTCATAGCATACGCAGAAGCCGACGAAACAGGCATATCGACACTATACATCAGAAAGCAGAAGGTGAAAGCATGAGCAAGCTAAAAGGCGAGAGACATATAAAGATATATCATAATGGCAGACTCATAGCATTACTTATAGGAAATGGAGCGTGCTCAGAGGAAAATCTCAAATGGTATCGCAACAGGAAAGGTTATGAGATAAAAGAAACCTCCCAGAGTCGTTGCAAACTACGACGATGAGCATTTTTAAGCTCAGAGGTGAAATAATGGAAGAATGGAGACAAAAGCTGTATGACGAAGCAGAGCAAGAAGCAGATGCACATATCGCAGCAGTCAAACAACGATTAGATAAAGCCGAAGAAGAAGCACTCAGGGTACTTGAAGTCAAACACAAGATAATCGCAGCACTCAGAGAAGAACCGAAAGCACTATTCGGCTCAACAGGCATATACGTCCGCTCAGAGAACTACCTAGTGGCACACGACGTAGCAAAGGAACTAGGAATCAAACTTGACAGAACAGCGGAAAGCGACGGATTCAACTACAAAGGCAACTATAAGGGAGTAAGCATCTGCATCTATGGAGCACAAAAAGCCGCAAACTGCATCATAGTGCCCAAAAAAGTGCTCAAGGAAGAAATAGTGTACGAAACAATATGCGAGTGATGAGACAATGTGCGAAAAACATGGGGAACACAGCATAGAACTAGACTGCCCGCCAGGAAACCCAAGACCAGGCGACCTAATAGACGGAGTGATTGAGGGAACAGGGCTACCAAAGCGAGAAGATGTAAGCAGATGCTTCGGCAATTGGAAATGGCGATACGACGACATCAGCTGCGAAGAGTGGGAAAAGGTAAAACCAACACTCAAAGAGCGAATAACAGAGCTCTATCATGCAGGACTAATCAGATATGGAAGCTGGTAACAATGAGCGAAACAATCACACTAGAACCAAGCACATGGAAGAGAACAAGGCACATGGTGTCAGCAATAGTCAACAGGACAAACAAGAAACTAAGATTCGAGTTCTTCAAAGGTGAGCTGACGATATACGAGCAAACCTCCTAGAGTCGTTGCAAACTACGACGAAGAGCGCTTTAAAGCTCAGAGGTGAAAAGGAGAAAAATGAGCGAACAAACAAGCGAAAGGAAACTCAGCCCATACACAAGACTAGCCATACAGCAATACGACAGAATGGCACGAATGGAAACAAGACTAGACCAAGCGACAAAAGACTTGCAAGAAGCAGTCAGACTGATACCTGAAGCGGATATGGACTACTACATGGAACAAACCGAGAAAATACAGCAGCGAGAGGACGACAAAAGCGACATTTTGGAGCGAAGGCGAGACAAGAGGAACAAATGGGCTCAAAGAGCAGCACTACTGAGGAGATTGACATGACCGAAGAAAGCGCAATGGAGTACAAATGGTGCGTACATGACGCAAGAAGGCACTGCATCAAAGCCGATGAATTAGAAAAGATACTCCTTAACACAAGAAGCGGACAGGTAACACAAGCAATAGACAAATTATGCGAAGATTGCCAATACAAGAATCGATTAAAAATGGCAACAAGACAACTAATAAAAAGACAGCTACAAAGACCACTAGCCCCAGAAGTCAAAGAGCTACTATGGCTCATCAAACCATACGGATTCATAGCAGGCTCATGTGCAAGATACTTCGCAAGCCTAGTGAAAGATGAACCAATATATAACGATGTGGACATCTTCTGCAATCAAGAACATGATTTTAACGACGTGTGTTATATAGCTCTTGGCAACGGCTGGAAACTGAAGAAAGAAAGCCCAAACGCAGTACAATTCACAAAAACATTCAACGGCATAGAAGCAGTAGCAGAAGTAATCAAACCATTCAAAAACGACTACATGCAAACATACGGACAACCAGAGGAAGTAGTCGGACAATTCGACTTCCCATGCGTAAAAACGTGGTTCGTAAGCGAAACAGAACTCTACATAGACGAGCAATTCGACCAAGACACAAAAGACAGAAAGCTCCACATAACGCACATCAACTGCCCAGTCGCTGTGGCTCAAAGAGTGGCAAAATACGCACAGAAAGGATACACCATAGGCGTACGAGAGATAATGAAACTATTCGTCGAATGGGAGAGACGTCCAGCATTATACAGACAAAGACTGCTAGAACTATTACATGAAAACCAAGACCTAACAGACGAAGAATTTGCAGAACTAGAAAGACTACTGAGAGTGGACTAAGATGCCAACAGAACAAATATCGGAAATAAACTACAAGCTGGTCAAAGAAGTAGCAGAAAACATGAATTGCACCGCTGAAACAGTTGTGAACCTAGCAATATTCATACTAGGACACCTAGACCGCAGAGCAACCAGCATGTGGCTAAACAGATACATAAGGGAGATACAGAAGCTATGAGCATAGAACCAGCGTCATTCCTACTAGGCATGGGCGTGGGATTCCTGCTCAGCGCAATCATGGTGAGAATAGCATCATAGGTAGTTTGGAGGCGCTACCAAAGGTGATATACACAAAGCAGCAATTCCTAGATGCACTTGAGAGGCTCAGAAACCATTACAGAGCACAGCAAGTAACAACAGCACAAGACTTAGGATACAAAATGGGATACATACGAGCAATTGATGATGTGATGACTCTCATAACAGCAGAAGGGGGATGCTTCGTGGAATGACCACACGATGCATGTGTTCAGAATGTAATGTTGACGGCGTAATCCTTTGTACAGCGACCACTTCAATACAAGTGGCAGGAGTATGGTACTGCGACAAAGGCGAACTAACGGAAGAACAAGCTAAAGAGAGGAAAGAGAGGATAGATAGGATATGGATAAAAACAAGCTAGCATGCCCTCTAGCTGAAGGCGAAATAGAGGTGCCTGAAAGCATTATAGCATTCCTAGAGAAACATTACTACATCGACGTATTCAAAAACGGCAAATACCTATTCACGCTACAACGCCGACCTAAAAAACCATACGTCATACATGACCTGGAACTAGAACGCCGAAGGCGATGACATGAGCGCAGACTATCCAGAACACTACCACACAAGCGAAGAGCCGCCAAAAGAACTGCACATAACGCTAACTGATAACGACATCAACATCCTTCAACAAAAAGGCTCAATCCTGGCTGATGAAGGACATGGCTACACAATCGTAATCACGTACAAGAAGAGACTACCAGGCAGACCAGGCAAGAGAAGGATTGTCAAAGTTGAATACTTCGACGGCGATAAAGAGAGAACGAGAACGCTAGCACTCTCAAGATATGCCAAAATAGACGACATTCCAGCATACCTCAAAAGAAGGCTGGAAAGAGAAACAGGCAGAATCATACAAGTGCTCCAATGGTGGCGACCATGAGCGAAGATGAGGAAGGTGTACCAGACTTCGGAGACGTGTTCCCAAAATACATGCCAACACAGCGAATGCCAATAACACCAAACATATTCTACAACCTCAGATGGCGCATACTCAACCTAAAGCTACTAATACTAGACCTAGAGTACCTAAACAAGAAAGGCGTAAAGTACGCAGAAGATTTAAGACAAATAGTGCTCAAAGAAGGAGAGGAACTATGCGCAAAACTGATAAAACAGGTGCAGGACAGAAAAAGGAAGAGACAAAAACTTTCAGAATAGCAGCCTTCGCACACGACGAGGAAACATCGCTGCGATACAGAGCCATACCGAACCTACTGTTGCTGCTAAAGGAGATAACGAACATAGTTGAAAACACACAAGCAGACTACGTATCACTACGCATCATCAGAAAGGAGACATGAAAATGAGATTCAACTGCCGATACTGCGGACGAGAAGTAATCAAGCGCAGCAAACAACAATTCTGCTCAAGAACGTGCTCAAACAGATACCGCTTCAAAAAGAGAAACCTCAAGTGAGATGCATGCCTAAAAATGACGTAAGGGCGGCATTAAGCGGTGGAAAGCCGCCTTTTGCCCTTCCGATGACAATACTTACGTCAAACGGGCAAAATGCATCCCATAGGTGAAACAACATGATTAAACCGCCAGAATGTCCAGCTCAACAGCCAAGCGACTGCCCAGAGCCAAGACGTCTAACTTGGGCAGCATGTTGGAAATGTGTATCACTCGGAGCATGTCCAAGATGCGGCTCTCAATGTTGCAAAAGAGACGGCATAGACTTTGATAGAGGTAGGGAGTTGTGGCATTGTGTGCCCTGCGGAGCAAAGTTTGAACGACCATACAGAGGTTAGAAACATGAGCAGAGTCGATGTAAGGGACAGAGGGAAGCTGGAGAAATTATGGAAGCAAGTCAAAGCCGACAACGATAAGATAGAGAGAGCACTTCCAGAGCTAACTAAACTAAAAAATCCAATATCAATCCTAATAATACGCCAAGAACTAACTTCACCAGACATAATGGACACACACCTATCAGCGTTTGGAACAATGAAATGGGAAAAAGTGCTAGAAATAATATACAAAGAGACGGGAATACGAAATCTCAACGTACAGGTGATACTCATACCAAAGCCAGAGGAGAATTACATCGCATGACAGACTATTACATATCTATTGCTAATGGAGTGAGAACAGAGAGACCAAAATGCTTCAAGTGTGGAGACTGTTGCTCAGAGATACCAGTCGAGCTAATGAAAGAAGAAGTGGAACTATTAGCAAGACACCTACATGGAGTGGAAAGAAAACTATTCCTAGCATCAATAACCACAGACTTCCAAGCAGCAAACGTACTACCCAAACAACTCAAGCCACGCATGACAGGAATAGGGTGGCTGAAGGCACCATGCATGTTCCTCAAATACCACAGAGGAAAAGCAAGATGCAAAATATACCACATAAGACCGATAATGTGCCAAACCTTCTGGTGCGGAAGAACCAGCACAGACCAGCCGCTGACGACAACGAAGTACACACTAAAGCTATCAACCAAAGTAGTTGGCGACGAGATGTACGTAAAGGTGATAGAGGCGTACAAAGCTAGAGGGATAAAGGAGAATGCGAGTAATAAAGATTGAAAGCTACATTCCTGCTTACGGCATAGGTTTATACCTAAGACCTAATACTGCCATTGTTTTTAATTTTGGGCGCAAAATAATAGAGTTTCAATTTGCTCATATAGACTGGAAAAAAGCCAGCCAAAAGCTGGAGGCTGACCACCTAACCCCAAGTGGGCAAAACGGTCAACAAACAACAAATGGAGGCAAACGAAAAAATGGTGCAACTCAAGGGAAGAGCTGAGCTAGCCAAATCAGTAGAGCCAACGGAAGGCAAGAGCTACATCGTAACGGGCTCCGAAGAGGTCAAAACCGCAGTTCAGGGATTTAACGGCATCAGAGTTATGCTAGAGCCAACCGACCCCAAAGAGAAGGCTCGCCTCAAAGAAGAGGAGAAAGACGTAGCCTCAATGCTATGGATGAGAGAAGTAGCAGGAGCTAAGTCTAAACTAGGAGCCTTCCTAGACGCATTCACGCAATTCTTCGGAGACGAAGAGGAAGCTCTTGACTCGAGCAACTGGCACAATCACGAAATCCGCATCATAAATTGGAAACAACGAGCAAGAGAAATAGCAGTCGTCAAGTAACTGCTATCTCTCGACCCCTTTTTTTTATGGTGATAAACATGGCAGATATTATCAAGCGAGTGGAGAGTTCCACATGACAGTCATAATAGTGCCAAGAACTTACAAAGTGCAAAAGATAGGAAGAGCGTACTATGTGGCAATACCGAAGTCAATCATCCGAAAGCAGATGATACTTAACGGCGTTAATATAGAGGTGCTCGAAGTTGAGGATAACAGCATAACATTGAAATTGAGGGCTGCTAATGTCGACATCAATCGAGAACACGGTAAGGGTGATAAGGAGAGTTGAGGCAACACATCGCAATCTGGGCTTACCTATAATATTCGCAAAATGCATAGACTTGGCAAACTTAGGGGTGTTCATAATGGCTGAGAGGGCGAAGGGAAAAGGTGCAATACTTGACTCGGTAATGCAATTGCGACATAGAAAGGTTCTGAAAGTAGCCCGCCTAACGCCAGCAGGACTTAAGAGGATAGCTGACGAACTTAGCGACAATGAGCTAACTTTCATAAATCCAGATATAACGTCGCTATACACCAATTATCTCAAAGACGCAGCCATCAACGCATTAGCACATCTTATAAGTGAACACTCATTACCATCGAGCTGGACAGACAAATACGAGTATAAAATAGACAATTGCACAATATCCTTTCTAACAGGAGTCCAGCCAAAACTGCTCAGGGAGATGAGCGCACTACCAAATTGGGAGAGCATGTACAAGGACAGATTCATAAGATTCTGCGTGTTCTATCCTTTCGGCACTCCTGACTACATAAAGGAGTATCCGACAGTCGGCGATGTAACGATACCGCAGGGATTCAAACCAGAGCAGGTGAATATGCCGCGCTCTTTAAGGAAAGAAATGGCATATATCAGACTGAAAACTATCATAGAGAGACAGACAAGCGCAGGAAGAAGTGGACAGTACACGGATTCTCTACTGAAAGCTCATGCATTCCTGAATGAGAGGGACACCGTCGTAAGCTCCGACCTCAAAGTGCTAGAATTATTCACGGTTAATTTAATGGCTGATTATTGGTTAAGTGAAAGAGAATCACTAGCAGGTTCATTGAAGTTTGAACCAGATTCTTATGTGCTGTTAGCTTACATGGTGGAACGAGGGGGCGCAAGCAGAAAGGACTTGAGAACGTACTTCAAGGCATCACAGAGAACAGTAACTAAATTCATGCACCCACTCATAGAGCGCAACATAATCACAGGAACATACGGCGTCGACAGGTATCAGCTGAACCCAGACTGGTACACCCGCTACATCATGCCAATAATAAACTTCGGCAAAGAAATAGGAGTAGTAGCAGCAACGAGGGGGCTTGACAAATATTGAAGAAAGAAGTTAGGCGATGGCATCATTGGGACTGCTATCAATGTCCACATAGGAAAAGACAAGCAAATGCCGCAATAAGAAGGTTACAGAAGGCAGGATTTAAAGCAAAAGTATGGGCACCGCTACCTCAGCATAAAACAAGCGGGCATATTCACGTTTCTGTCTTATGCAGAATAAAAGAATTACTCAAACTTGCAGGTGTAGAAACATGAGGAAATTTTTAGTAGTATTTGCTGAATATAACAGCGAAGAAGAGGCATTAAAAAGAGCTGAAGAGCTTGAAGATGAAACAGGCTACAGTTTCTACATCAAGGAAGTGGAAACAGATGATTCTTGATGCGACAGCAGGCAACAGGACAATGTGGCAGGAGAAGGAATCAGACAACATAATCTATATTGACGTTGAAATGAAGCTACAGGTTAAGCCAACAATGTTCTGCGACAACACATGCACACCCTTCAAAAGCAAGACCTTCGACACCATATTCTACGACCCGCCGCACACATGGGGACAAAGGAAGCACTACCACAGCTACCCATACGCAACAGAGGAGTACGTCAGGATATACAAGCAAAACGTCCGCATTCCAACGAGGTACTACGGCTGGGACAAGTTCAAGAACCAAACAGGACTAATCAGGCACATATACCTGGCTCAAGAGGAGTTCAGGCGGATACTGAAGGACGACGGCTTGCTGTGGGTGAAGTGGAACGAGATGTCAATTCAATTAATACGCATACTATCGCTGTTCAACAAGTGGACTCCTCTGCTAAAACTGTTCATAAGCGCTCCTTCACAGACAGGCGGAGAACATCAGACCTATTGGCTCTGCATGGAGAAGATAAAGGAAGCTGATGATGTACAGAAAAGCATAATAGCCTATGGTGAGGATGAATGGAAGAGAGTGTTCCATCAAAGCACACGATAATAGCTCGCAACGTGAAACATGATGTCTATGTTACGCTCTGGAATCTCAGGCGAAAATATAGAGCGAAGAGCTGGGCAAGGTTCTTCGAGCTACTAACGGAAGAATTTGAAGAGGAGGTCAAGGAAACAGAATGGCTATAAAATACGCAGGATACATATACCTTGCACAGAGAGTTAAAGACCTGCCAGCGCCATACGTCAATTCGGTGAGGAGAAAATGCTCAAAATGCGATGAGGATGTATGGGTTTCAGAGATGATGGAATATTTATCAATCAGAATGACAATAATGTGCATAAAGTGTCTAGAGGAATCAACGTGAAATTGGAAACAGAAGTGGACGATGAGAAGATAGACAGACTGCTTAGAGCGCTTAAAGATATTGGCATAAGCATGAGCAGAGAGGAGTTTATGGAATTTCTTAAAAAAATGCTAACAACTTCTAACAATAAGTCCATTGATTTGTTCTATGAAACTATCATAGCAATTAAGCTAGGAGCAACTAATATGGATGAAGTGCTAAAGAAGGTATCAGAGGCAGGAAAACTCTTTGGACTAACTCTTGGAGGCAACGAAGATGGCTGTTAGCGAAGCGAGGATACCTGAGTGGTGCAAAGGGAGGAATAAGGACGTGATAGAGTGCGCAGAGTGGTACGTGTCTAAACAGAACAGAAGAGCATGTCATACATGCTTAAATTATAAGGGGAGACGAAATTGGTTACAGAAAAGCAGCTAAATAAGCTTAAACAGGACATCAATAGGCATTTCGACAGGGAAATGGAGCTTCTTGACAAATTAAATAAGTTAAAGCCAAAAATGACATCAGAGCAACATGAGGATTTAATTCGGACAATGGCATCGCATCCTCACGCCAAAAGAAACTTGCCATTATTGTTTGATGCAGAAGTAGCAAAGAGGGTGGTTGAGTGGCTGAAGAGTATGAACCCATAATAAGGCAGATACGGCTTCTTGAGAGGCGAGTGGTTGCAAGAGAGGACACCATAAACTACTTCCTAACAATCTTACAAATTCGCAGGGAAGAGCTAAGACTACCACATGAACAATTAATGGCTATAGACACGGCATATAGGGGGACGTTCTATGCTATTAGGGCTTTGAGAGGATGGCAAACTAGGGACAGGCAGAGGATAGAGGAGCTCAGAAAGCACATTCCGCCAATAAAGGCGCTAAGACTGGTATTGACCTTCTCGATTGAAACGGGCACAGGACACGAGCCATTCTACGCAGAAGTAACATGCGAAACAGTAATAGCAGCAGACCTACCTTTAGCTACTCAAAATGAGATAATTAGAAGGGTGATGAATGCAACAATAAAACTGTTTTGGATAGTCTTTGACGCAGGCAAATGTGTAACTAAGGTCAAGAGGGACTTGTGGGGAGCAGAAGTGTACGATACGCTGTTGAAGAGGATGCTGTTCTTCCAGAAGTACGCAGAGCTAATTTACGAGGTGGCTATGGACAACTTCATCGAAGCATTAATCAAGCTGAAATGTTTTGAGGAGAGAGATGTGGACGAGTTCGTAACAAGGCAGGCAATCCTCAAGATAGGCGTGGAGTTCCAATACGCATTAGTAACCTCAGAGCCGAAGTACCCATTCGTAGATGTGCTGATAGAGAAAGGCAAGTCAGCTTCGACGAAGGGCGAGTGGGTGATAGAGAAAGGCATCGAAGTTGCGCCTAAAACAGAAATAGACATAATGGAGATATTGGACATGAAGGTAGGTGAGTGAATGAAGGACTGGGAAAAGGTAATAGTGGAAGGAGCGATAGCTCTCCTAGTTAGGGCTCATGCACAACTCTGCAGGGATTGCAAAAAGAAGTACAACGAGATTGAAAAGCACATGAGGGAAAGTGCAGATAATGCCAAGAAAGAAGCTAATCGTACGAATCGATGAAGCCAAAACAAGGCTCATAAAGGAGCAGATGGGCATGGACATTGAGGTTGCACTCAGAGGTATGTGCTACAAGGTCATAGACTCGATGTACGAGTTGGCAATGCTGAAGAAATCAGGAGCCAAAATAGACCTAGATAAGCTACAGGAAGCTGGAGCTAAACTAGGTGAAGAAGTCGTTAAGAGGTCAAGAAAGGATGCCCAAACCGCAGCGAATACCAAGAACGACTAGGCAATGGTACGTGGTCATACCGCCAACATACTACTGTCGAGCGATTGAAGCAAATGTAAGGCTTGAATATTGCGAATATGTGTGCAAGAGCGAGTGTCCATTTGGGAGGAAGAGAAATGCGAATGTTAAAGATAGACTTGGACGTAAGACCAGCAACTCAATTGCTGTCTGAATGGATAAGGACGAGAAAAGTCTTACTGAAAGAGCTAGGCTATACTCCGAAGAGCATAGACTGGTTTGAGACGAAGAGAGGCTACCATGTGTACATATTGCTTGAAGTAGACGTATCTGACGCTGAGGCTAACATACTTCAATTCCTGCTGGGCGACGACCACACTAGAGTTAAGATAAACTTCTGGAGAATAGAGCATAAAGTCAAGCGCTGGAACAAGCTGTTCCACGACGTGCTGTATAGAAGGAAGGCTAAAGTGTTGACATGCCACTACTGCGGCAATCGTATCCCTGTTCCTGATAAGTGGTTCAAATGAGGAAATGTCCATTCAATAAAGCAGTCAAATGCGACAGACCTGAGGGAGATTGCAGGATTTGCGAGGTCAGGAAGAGAGTTCAAAAATCGCTTACCCCTGAGCAAGACAGCAAGTATAGGATGACTTATGAGCAGTATGGTGAAGGAAAGGTCATGTGTCCATACTGCTTGTATGAGGACTACTCGCATAAGTTCTACATGAAGCTGGCACATGGTAGGACTTCTGAGAAGAGGTTTCAATGTCCAGACTGCAATCAAGTGATGCAGAAAAAGACGCTATATAACAGCATGAGCGTTGAACAATTTGCAGAATGGATGTTCGACACACTAGCTTGGAGCAGAGTTAGCTTCACCAAGTTCAACAATAGGCTAAAGGAGATGGGAATAAGCTATCAGTTCTGGAAGCACTATAAGGAGTACAAGCAAGAAAAGACGGGCGGGAGAACAGGACTAGACGACTACGAGGAGCATCTCATGCAGGAACAGGAAGAGTGGATGGAGGAGCAAAAAAGGCAACCAAAGCTATCCAGAGAGGAGCAGAAAAAGCGACCAACGCTATCTGGAGGATGGCGCTAATCACTTCAATATGCGAACACTCTGAAACTCGCTCATTCTATTCTTTGCCTACTTCCTCAACTTTGTCTTGACCAGTCTTTCTGCCAGATTTCCTCTCTATCTTGAGGTCTCCGCCAAAAAGCCTGCCCAAGAACCAGTCAGCAGCTTTATCCTCTAAGCTTCCGCTTCCCCCCTCTCCGCCCAACTTCTTTATCTCAGACGCTGCCTGTGTAACTGCTTTGTAGTCAGCAATTAGGGAGCTTGATTGAAGAGACGCTCTTGCTGAGTTCATCGTGTTGAACATCTGTCCCATTGCATTACACATGGTCGTGAACATCTCGATTGCTGGCTTGAGGTCTGTTGACCCTCCCCTTCCGCTTGACCTTTTATCCTCAATCGCTTTCTCTAGCTCAGTTCTCCCTTCATCATCAGCCGCCAAGTACCCTGAACATGCTGCTGCAACTGCATCATCTACCCTGATTCCCTTCTTGTCAGCATAAGCTTTCATTGCTTGATATATGTCTGGATGTCCCCTTCTGAATATTCTATTCAGAATCCTCTGCACTCTGCTGGGTCTCGCTTCCTCTGTCATTCTCCTCACTCCTCTTCTTTATGGTTTCAATCACCTGTTTGCGGGCTTCTTCGCTTGGGATGTTTATGTCTATGAAGCCCTTAACCCTTATGACCGAGCCGACCTCCTCAACCTCCTCTATGCCCACGCCCTTGAAGGATATGTCGAATATGCCGCTCTCGAACAGAACCGACGCCAGGTCGTTTGCCACTTCTTGTGCATCTTGTAGTTTTTTCTCAAAATTCTTCCTCTGTCTCGCAACGAGGATTTCGACTGCTTTGCCCATTCCCTTCCCCATTCGTGCGAGGGAGTTGTAGGTCGCTTCGGTTATCTTGATGCTCTTCCACTTCTTTTTTTCCGCTTCCCTTTCCACTTATCCCAACCTCCTGTCTGCTTCCTCCTTCAAGCCTCTCCAAAGCACTATCAGCTGCTCTTTTGTCGCCAATATCTCCTTAGTTACCAGATTTGGGCTTTTTGCAGCTGCACTTTGTAGTATCATCAGATGCGCTCTGGACTCAACTTCCTTATTGTCGAAGAATGTGCGGAGATTGGTCAGCTGTTGTTCATTAGCTTTGCTCATTTGTCTCTCATAAACAGCCCTTATACGCTGAAGGCTCGTTATCGTGTGAGTTCGCTGAGATAATGCTTCTTCAAGACTCATGCGGTACAAGCATTCTACCTCCTTCTACACAAAGTGTTATATAGACCGTTCTATATAATCCTATCGGGTGTGATAACACTTTGGCAGAAGAAGTTTTGAGAGCAGCTGGAAGAGTAGCTGCAATATCACCCGCTACCGTCAAGCACGCAGGTTCTGTGATGAAACTAGGCTCGCTGATTGCTAGGATTCGATTCCTTCGGGCGCCACGCTTCAAGAAAGGCATGACTTTGGCTTATCCTGTGCCGTGGGATAGACTCAGAGACCATTTGGCTGGGCTTTCAGACCCGCAGGTATCTGCGAACAGTAACTTCGCTGCTGTTTCAACGGCGACTTCTGGATGGAAGTTGGCTTACAGACTATCAACTATCGCTACTGCCCTGAGAGGTAAGAACTACGGTGGAGTGAAGAGGGTGCCTGGCAGGATACCGACAGCGGCTGAAATCGAAGCTGCTTTGAGAGTCATAGCTAGAGCGAGGTAATCAAATTGGCGGAGATTCTAGGCGGAATTGTCGACAAAGCTCGTGCATCAATAACTAGCGGCGTTGACCTTCTGCTCGTTGTAGCTGGAGCTGGTGCTTCATCTGCAATTGCAGAAGTTGTCAAGTCTTGGCTTCCAGAACAGACAGCAACAATCGCTGACGAGACTCTAGTGATAGCAGTTGGATTCCTGCTATTCTACTTCGGCGACAGGATTCATCCTAAGCTTGTTCCCTTCGGCTTCGGCATGTTCATCTCAGGAGTGGGTGCCTGGAGTAGCGCTTGGATTGCAGGTCTCATCACAATGCTCAAGAAAGGAGGAGCGACTGCGTAGTAGTCGCAACCCATTTATCGCCTTGGCGGTGATTAAATGAGTTTGTTATTCAAAAGCAGAGGAAAAGTCGTTGGCAGTAGCAGCGGCAGAGGTAGGGTAACTGGCGAAACTGAGAGAGGACAGCAAAGAAGCTCGCCACCGACATCAGCTGGTCGTGGCACAATCAAGTACGTGGAGCTTTGGGGACGCGTCTTATCTGGTGCGCTCGCAGCCAATCTTCAAACAAGAATCATCGACTACACCATTCCAGATGGACATTGCGCTGAGCTTTTCGCTCTTGGAGTTATGCCTGATTATCTTGCTGGCGCATCCAATATGCTGGATACGGAGATTGGATACGACAGCAAGCTGACGGGCATCAAGTTCAGGACGAACCATTTGGGCGAGAATGCGCTTCCCTATGGCGACAGGCTGAGTAAGAATCCCATCAGAATACTTGACTATCCGCTAACAAGAGGCAATCTAACGGTCAAGTACAATGAGGGCATGAAGATTCAGATTGTCGTGACCATGGGGGCAGGTGGAGCTAACCTTAGTGATATGATAGCTAGGGCGAAGATTTACCTGCTTGAGCGCGACGACGTTTCTAGGATATACGGCAAGAGCATCTCGGACTTTGCAACCATTCCTGGCGGAGTTAGTCAGGCGCTTCCTGAGATGATTTTCGCTGAATATCAGAGATTAGCAGCGGCTACACTTGGGGACGCCAAATGGGTCGACTTGTACTCAAGGGCTGTGAAGGACTTTGAGGAAATCAAGCTGAACCATTTGGGCATTGCTGGCTCTGGCATCGGAAATGCTGATGAAGCGAAACTCTATGAGCTTCGCAACAAGAAGGAGTTTCCTGAGTACGAGCCGTATTGGAAGATTAATGGCTCTTACAATGCGCTCGTGTTCGGAGACGACGACAATGAGCAGGAGACAGCCAAGCTTCCAAGCGTAGTCAGCGACTATGTGTACACGAACACAACTCTGAGCGTCAAGATATACGACACTTTGGCGGTCATTCCTATCAACGGGCTCGTGGCTCAGCTGAT
>Ga0315314_1002496_pt1 | contig 15118 bp, 16 predicted proteins | sample TDP9_MG_FD_203631 | JGI IMG/M metagenome (GOLD analysis project Ga0315314, IMG submission 203631) | Freshwater sediment microbial communities from Lake Towuti, South Sulawesi, Indonesia - TDP9 | ecosystem: Environmental > Aquatic > Freshwater > Lake > Sediment | place: Indonesia: South Sulawesi...
ACCATCTCACAAGGAATACCTGTTCCCGCTGGTAACCAGTGGATCAAAGGCGCGCCTAGCTCTCTTGCTTTCTCGTGACCCTTGCTGTGAAAACTCGCCTCGACAACTCCTTTCTCCACATCTTCGATTCGCGTATTGAAAAGCCCCATTAACCGCACTATTTGAGTGTTCTTCAGTAGGTTTGCGTCTTGCGTGGCGATCCAGAATTCAGCGGCGCCTCTTTGCGGTTCGATTCGGAACTCACGGAAACCTTGTTTCGGGTTGTCTGGATGCAGCGGTAGCCGAGCGAGAGTAGTCTCAGGAATCTTCGTGACCTTGAGTTTCCTCGGGTCGCGGACAAAAAAGTAACGGTTGGCTGAGGGATCAAGCAATTTTCGGTTAATGGCATAGAGGTTCTCCCAACTCAGCGTCACGTCTACGGTTTTGGGACCCACTTCAACGATTAAACGTCTTATGGTTTCAGGCAGTATTCCACGCTTTCTCAAGGCGATAAACGTAGCTAGTCTAGGGTCGTCCCACCCGGTGAATACACCTCTTTTGACGCCGTCAACGATTTTTGACTTGCTTAACAAGCCGCCAGTGATCTTCATGCGTCCATAATGAATGGAGTCAGGGTACTTCCACCCCAAATGCCTGTACATGTATTCTTGCCGAGCTTGATTGGTGAGATGTTCCTTGCCGCGTATGATGTGGGTTATGCCCATCAGATGATCGTCGATTCCAGCAGAAAAGTTGTACAGAGGCCATACTCGATACTTGTCTCCAACGCGGGGGTGCGGATACTTCTTCGGGTTAATTATCCGCAACGCGGGCCAGTCGCGCACAGCAGGGTTGGGATGCTTCAAATCTGTCTTAATGCGCACAACTGCTTGCCCTTCCTTGTACGTTACGTTCAACATATATTTCCAGCGTTTCAGCTGCTCATCCGGAGGCAGGTCTCTGCATGGACACGGTTGCCCTTCAGTGATTACGAGTCTGCGAAATTCCTCTTTGACGCAGGTGCAGACGTACGCGCCTCCACTAGCCAGCAGTTTTTCAGCGAATTCGTAGTATGCGGGCAGACGATCACTCTGGACGACTTCCAAGTCCCACTTGCAGCCCAGCCACTTCAAATCTTCAGGAATGGCTTCATAGAACGGTAGAGCCGACCTCTTCAAACGCGGATCAGTATCTTCAAGTCGCAACCTGAAGGATCCGTTATAGATCTTAGCGTACTCATCGCAGAGCACGATTGCGCGAGCGTTGCCCAGATGAAGCATGCAGTCAGGGTTAGGCGCAAAACGAGTCACCACACGCTCGTACTTATCAACATTAAGCAAGGGCGGAAGAACTCTTTCAACCTCAACCTTCTCCTTAACCAGAGCTTGAGGCCATTTCCCCTCCACGATTCGTCTCTGCTCTTCGAGAGGAATTCGGTTTACCTCTGCAACAACCTCTTGAATCACGGGGACCAGTTCCTTTATCCTCGCTTTCAATTGAGGCTGCTCAGTCAGCAGTTTTCCCAGAACAGGCTGAAACTGCGCCTTTCCGCCATAGTTAACCGCGTTTAGAAGCGCAATCTTCCTTATGTCTTCCCTTTCGACTCTTTCGCCCATAACATGCGCGCTCTTACGCGAAGTGTGGCATTTCAGTCAGACTTTTCTTTCAATCAGATGATCTGCGAATGCTTGAAGTTTTTGCTTAGCCTCAGACGGTGAAAGCAGCCTGTCCACTTCTCTCCAGCTTTCATCCACGAGTTTCTTAGCGAATTTCTCGGCATACTCGATTGAGCCATACCGCTTCATGATCTGGATGGCTTCATCCTTCAGTCTTTGGCTAGTGGTGTGCATCTTCAGGATTGAGATCAGCCTCTTTCTATCTACGGGCTTAGCTCTCTCCAAAGTGTGAATAACGATCAGACTTCGCTTGCCCTCAGTTATGTCCTGCCCTCTGCCGCCTTTGCCTGCAGCAAATTCCTTGCCAGCTAGATCGAGAACATCGTCTCGAATCTGAAAGGCTACGCCCAAGGCTTCGGCGAATCTGCCCAACCTTTCAACAGTGTCGTCGCTTGCGTCGCATAGGATTGCAGCAAGCTTCGCGGCCATTCGGGCTAACGTGCCTGTCTTGTAAGCGCACATCTGCAAATACTGGGTTTCGACAATTTTGTCAGCGTCTGCTAAGCCTTTGTGCCAAGCGATGTCCATTGCTTGCCCCAAGCTGAGGTTAATCATCTCGCTGGTATAGATTGTATAAATCCGGCTCAACTTATCGCTGCCCAACTTCTCACGATTCTTCACCAACGTCAGTAGAGGCAAGTAATACATGGAGTTTCCAGCGTTGATCGCAACGTCAAGACCAAACAACCTGTGAGTGCAGGGCTTGCCTCTCCGAAGCTCGGAATCATCTTCGATGTCGTCTATGATTATCGTTCCATTATGGATAATTTCAGGGATGATCGCGAATTCCTGCAGGCTTCGTGGATCTTTTCCCAAAGCTTCAACGACAAGCAGAAACAACAAGGGTCGCCATCGTTTGCCACCTCGATCAAGGAAATCCCATATCGGTTCAGCGATGGTTTTGTTCAATGCTTCAATATTGTAATCATACTTAGGCGGATTCATGGAAAATACGATCGCTGATTTATCATACTCTCTTGGAATGTAACGTTCGATCAGTCGGTCGATAGAAGCTTTTTCTTCAAGCATTTTCTATACATCAACTCTCATTTTCCTCACCTTTGTTCGAGAAACGGGTTCAAAGGTCTCGTCTTGCATAGTTTTCAGGCTCAAACCCTCGCATCGTCATCCAGTCAGCCATTTTCCCAGCAATTATCAAAGGCGTTTTTCGAAGTAGCTGAACGGAACTAGCGCCCACCAGAAACATAGTCATCTTCAACTCGTCTAGGAAAAGTTGCAGTTTCCTTTTGACCTTGTCTGCGCCACGAAACGCTGGGTTCAGAACGGGATGAGCTATTCCTGTTAGGCTAGCTCCAAGAACCAACGCCTTAGCTATGTCGACTCCGGAACGTAATCCGCCGGAAGCGATGACAGGAATGTGAACCGAGCGTGTTGTTTCTATCAGGCTGGCAGCCGTGGGGATACCCCAATCCCAGAAGGTTTCGCCAAGCCTCTGACGTTTCTCATCTCTTCGGTCTTTTGCTCGGAAATACTCAACCGCTGTCCAACTTGTGCCACCCGCTCCAGCGACATCTATGCCCGCCACTTTCAATGCCTCAAGATGTTTGGCATCAGAGGCGCTTATTCCACAACCAACCTCTTTGACGATTACAGGTACATCCACACCTTCAACGATCGCCGCGATTCTCGCTGCCACTCCATTGAAGGTCGTCTCACCCTCGGGCTGAATTGCTTCCTGCAACGGGTTAAGATGAATCAATAAAGCGTCAGCTTCCAGCATTTCCACCGCTTTCCTAGCTTCCTTGGCTCCATAGCCCTTTGCCAACTGCGCCGCTCCAATGTTTGCCATGATAAATGCGTGAGGCGCCTTCTTGCGCGTCACAACAAACGAAGACTTAACTGCCGGGTTTTCAAAAGCCGCCCTCTGGCTTCCAACTCCCATTCCCAAGCCTAGTTCTTCAACCGCCGTGGCGACTGCCACGTTGATCGTGCTTCCACTGCGCGTGCCGCCCGTCATGGATTCAACTATAAGCGGAGCTGAAAACTTGTGATTGAAGACGTTGGTGGACAGGTCTATGTCGTCTAAGTTGATTTCTGGCAGAGCTCTGTGCAGCAGATGGATGTCCTCAAATCCGGTCGTTACTCGACTTGCCTGAACATTTTTCCGTAGGCAGATCTCTAGATGATCGTCTTTTCGCTCTTCAGTCTTCTTGGGCAAAGGTGTTGTTTCACCTCTCATTCCTTTTGGATGAATGTGCCGATGACCTTTTCGCCCTTCAAAGCTTTGTAGATTCTCTCAGGCTCGGACGCGTTTACGATTACTGTTGGAATACCTTTTTCAACAGCACGGGAGAGTTCAATTATCTTTCCCTTCATGCCGCCTGTTACGTCGTAGGCATTTGTGTTCTCGATTTGTCTTAACAGCTTTCTCAGATTGTGTAACGTGCATCTCCGGATGAGATCGTGGTGTCCGTGTTTTTTCGGGTCAGCAGTGAACAAGCCGTCTTCATCTATGCCTATCACAATTCTTTCCGCGTTAAACTGCATGGCAATCGAAGCCACGAGCTGGTCGCCAGATAATATGGAGAAGCCTTGATCCCAGTCTAGAACAGCGTCGCCGTAGAGAAGAGGCACAGACCCTAGCTTAAGCAAGCTTTCCAAGGGTTCATTCGCCACGGCTGCTATTCGACGAGACTTCGAAATAACAAGGGAAGACGGCGCAACGGTGAATGCTGGGATATCATGCTTTATTAGAGCTTCTAATACGATTTTGTTAAGAGTCAGCATCGATTGATGGGTTTTGGTGAAGCCCAAAAGCTGGGAAGCTTCGCCTCGGAACCCTTCGCTTATCGAGTATTCTTTGGCTAACGGATGACCGAACGAGCCTCCTCCATGCACGATTATCAGCTGCGGGATTTTGGCGTCAGCAATCTCGTGTGCAAGTCTGTTCATTGCCTCCAAGTTGGCTGTGAAAGGCTTGTCTTTATGGGTGATGACTGAACCGCCGAGTTTTAGAACTGTCGGTTTAACGTTCAACTCTGACGCCTTCGTCGGTCTTGCGTGCTTCAAAAGCTGTGCCTCCAGCACGCTCGATCGCAACCATTGTCTTTCTCAGTTTGTTTTCTTCTGCCAGGGCTATCATGCAGCCCCCTCCGCCTCCTCCGGTGAGTTTCGCGCCATAAGCCCCGCTGTTTCGAGCTGCATAGATCAATCGTTCAAGAGATTCATGGGATACGCCCACAGCTGAGAGCAAGGCGTGGTTGATGTCCATTAACTCCCCGACGGTCTGGAGATTTCCTGTTTTGAGTGCTTCAACAGCCAGCAACGCAGTTCTGGCGCCGGCAATCGCTACCAAGTCTATTACTGATGGGTATTTGTCTTTCACTCGTCTGACTTTTGCAACTAGCGTGCCTGTTGATCGCCCAACCTTGGTATTGCCGATCACTAAAGGCACGTTCGTCTGAATTCCAAGGTCTACGAAATCCTTGCCTTTTTGAAATTGAAGAGCCCCACCATAGGTGGAAATTGCGGGGTCAATGCCGGATGGCGTGCCGTGCACAAGTCGCTCGGCTTCATAAGCCATGTGAAAGATTTGATCTCGAGAGAGCTCAATTCCTAGAAGGTGCCCGACCGCAGCCACAGTTGATGCAGCCACGGCTGCAGAGGAACCCAGACCGGCAGCAATAGGAATGTTCGACCTGATAGTCACGTTTACGCCGGTTCTTTTTTGGGCTTTCTCCAGGACTTGGTGCACAGCATTCTTTATAGGCTCAAGTCTTGAGCGTGCCTTAATGCCGCCTCTCAAGGCTTGAAATCTGTCTCCTTTGAATGTACCTGAGATGCGCAGGTCGACGGAGTTTATGCTTATGCGCTCATCTTTTCTCAGCTGTGCTGTGGCGCTTGCTCGTCTGTCAATTGCCAAGACAACTGCGGGTTGACCGTACACGACGAAATGCTCGCCAAAAAGAATGACCTTCGCAGGTGCAGAAGCCGTCACAGCCTCTTTTTTCACACTGGGCATGAGCAACTACCTTGTAAGAATTAGTGAAGCGTAACCCACAACTGAAGAGTAGTCGCCCACGACATCGCCGCTTGTCTTGTAACAAAGCAGTTCTCCGCTCTTTGCGCCCAGCAACTTGGCAGCAGTTAATGCCGCGACAACTGGTCCATAACCGCACATTGAAACTTGACCGCCCTCCACTGCAGAGTAGAGCCTTCTCTCATCCAGTTTTAGAGCTGCGTCGATAACAGTTTTGTCCTTTTTTTCAGCCACTTTCTGTGGCTCATAATGGGTCATATCGGTTGAGGCTATCACTAAGGCATTCCTATTGACTAAAGCCTTGCCTGTAGCTGTGCCTACCTCGCGGCTTGACTCAAGGTCCTGCATAAGAAAGCATACGGGAACAAACTTGAAACTGGAACCATACAAATACTGCAGCCAAGGCAACTGCACTTCGATGGAATGTTCGCGCAAGTGAGCAGCTTCGTCTATGTCGACGATGCCTGACTCCTTTGCTATGTTGTCTGCCACTGTCGAGTCTACCTCCACACTTCCCAATGGCGTACGCCACACTCCCTCTCTCATGATAGCCAAGCCGCTACCGCTCCCTGTGTGATTGGGACCGAATACCACGACAGTGTCAGGCTTGCCGTCCCGAGCCAGATTGTTGTAGGCGTGAGCAGCGACTGGTCCAGAGTACATATACCCTGCGTGTGGGCAGATCATTGCAATCACCCTGTGGAGTTGGCCGCTGGCAACTTTCGGCAAAGCTTTTGGTCCAAGTTCATGCTCGAAGCAGTTTTCTATCTGGGTTTTCAGAGACTGGGCGTTGCCCTCGTAGAACATTCCAGCATATGCTGGGTGTCTGACCTTCAAGGTCGTGTACCTCGTTACGAGGACTATTCCTCTCTAGCCAATTTCACCTCAAAGTCATCTATTGTAAGCGTCGGGTTGCCGTCAGGCGGAAGTTCGCCTCTTTCACGAAGGATCTGGCGGGCTAGAAGCCAGTAGATAACCGCCAGTGCTCGTCTGCCTTTGTTGTTTGTGGGTATAACGAAGTCCACGCCTGTAAACTCGTTGTCAGTGCTGCAAAGCGCTATGACTGGGATGCCGATGGCTCCTGCTTCCTTTACAGCTTGTAAATCTGCTTTTGGATCGGAGACAATGACAACGTTGGGTTCGATTCGTCCCGCGTATAAAGGATTTGAGAGCATGCCTGGAATGAAGCGTCCAATGATCGGTGTTGCCTTCGTAAGCTCGCAGAACCGTTTAGCTGGCTCCCTGCCATAGAGACGCGCAGCAACCGTCACGATTCTGGAAGGCTCAAAACGCGCAAGGAATTTCGCCGCAGTTCGGAGTCGTTCATCAGTTTTCTTCACGTCAAGTACGAACAACCCGTCTGGACGAACTCTGTAGATGAACGAAGCCATGTCTTTGGTTTTCATTCGGGTGCCTATATGGATGCCTGCAGACAAGAGCGTGTCTTGGGGCAGAAGCAGTTCTTCGGCTACTTTGATCTCTGCTTCGGCTTGCGTGGCAGATGCGTCCGTTGAAGCTTTAAACAGTGCAGTGTCTGACGCTTCAGTCACTAAGGGTTTTTCTGAGGCTTCCTCTTCTTTCTTTTCTTCTGTTGACATGCGTTTTCGCTCTCCTATATTGTCAACGCTGCCATTTTAGCGCTTTCCTTAAGCGACTCCTCAATCCGTATGAGTTCGTTAAGTATCGCTGTTCGGGCGCCTTCAACGACGCCTGCTTTTATTATTGGGCATCGGAAAGCCACAGATAAATGTGCTATGTGGGCTTCGGTGGTTTCACCCGAACGGTGCGACATGATTGGCACGTAGCCTTCCTTCTGGGTCAGCTGAGTTGCCTGCCAAGCGGCTGTAAGCGTTCCCACTTGATTTCCCTTGATGATTGCAGCGTTGGCTGCACCCATCTTGATTCCTTTCTGTAAGCGGTTTATGTTGGTTACGAAGAGGTCGTCGCCACAGACTAGACAGCTCTTGATCTTTCTGGTCAACTCTGCGAACCCTACGAAATCCTCTTCATGGAATGGGTCTTCAACGTAAACAAGCTTGTACGTTTTGATGAGGCACATCACAAAATCCAGTTGCTCACCCCTGTCTCGTTTTACACCATCTCTTTTGTACACGTAACGTTTCTCTTTAGGGTTCCAAAGAGTAGAAGCAGCCATGTCCATACCAACTCCGCATTTAACTCCAGTTTCATCCGAAGCCTTTCTGCAAATCGCAGCCACGATGTCCAATGAGTCTTCGTTCCCCATGTTCGGCGCCCACGCACCCTCATCTGTTCTACCACCAGTGAACGTTGGATCTTTCCTCTCCAGAACAGCGCCAACCATCTGATGAACCCGTATGTTCGTTTTCAGCGCTTGAAAAAACGAGTTAACCTCAATGGGCAACGCTAAGAACTCTTGTATGTCCGGCGCTTGTGCTCGGGCATGCCTTCCTCCGCCAACAACATTGCCAAGTGGATGAGGCAGTTCATTCGCCAGTTTGCCCGCTAAATGCTCAAAGAGTGGAACATTGTCCGACACTGCTGCTGCATCGGACACAGCTAAAGAAACCGCATAAGAAGTGTTGCCACCGATGTTTCGAAAATCAGGTGTGCCATCAATCTCGTGAAGCATCGTGTCTATTTTTTCTTGTTCACGCCCATCCAGTCCAATTAGTCTCGGAGCGATGATCTGGTTGACTTTTTTTATTGCCTCATTGACGCCGCCTTTAGGATAAGGTACTGCTTCGCCTCTTCCTCTGCTGGCACCCGCCGGCGCTGAGGCTCGTCCGCATCCGCCGGCTGTTGCCACATCGACTTCAACGGTCTCTTCTCCCCGGATATTGAAGATCTTGCGCGCTGCAAGGCTTTTGATGATCGCGGACAACGTCTCATGAATCCTCAAATGCCTGTTTTGACGCTATTTATGTGGCTTTAGCCAGCTTGCGTTTACTCGCCTCTTCATAGAACTTCAGGATTTCATCAATAACTTCAACATGCGACAACAGCATACGCCTGCAACAATATCTTCTTACGCCTAAACTATCCAAGACTTTACCCGCGTCCTCACCCTCCTTCACTCGCTGAGCATAGTCCTCCCACTTGTCACCGATCAGAAAACCACAGCTGAAACAACGAACTGGAATTATCATGACAGCCACACCTGTAATGTGCTGTTACGCATAATGACGAGCAACAATTAAACCTTATTGTTGCACCTCTGTTTGGCTCGTCAATGCGGTGTTTTTCCATACTTTGTATCGCCTGCCTTAATTTTCTGTTATCGACGTTGCCCAAACCCAGCGTCCACCATTGCTTTACATATGCCTACCACGTTCGATGGGAGTGTCTATAGGCATGGAACCCAACCGACATGGAACGAGCAATTCGGATACGGCGAAAACTAAGGAAGCTCACTTTTCTTAAGGCCATTAATGCCTGCGATTAGTCGAAGAGGCTGATTCGTTGAACAGGGACGGATTATTATCGTGGAGTTACTTCGAACACGTTATCGCAAATATCTCCTGTGCCATCACTGAACCCGACAACAGGTTTGTACACACCGACCTCTGCTGGCAGGAACGTGGCTCGAAAACTGGTCTCTGTAACGCTGCCAACATCAATCATCCCCGAAATCAGATGGGCTGAACTGACCAAGAAGATCTCGTAGGGCACGCGACCCTGCGGAGTAGTAAAGTCTGTTCCAGTGACAAGAAGAGTGAACGGTTCGCCTTCTTGCACACTCGGCGGATCAATGCCCGTAACTACTGGCGGCGTTCCAGGCGGATCATAAAGAAACCAGATATCACCCTCAACAGGCACCCCGTCAACCGTGACTGCAACTTTCACCGGGTTAGGGTCAAGAGCAGATTTGAGGGGAACCGTAACCTTAATAGCTTTGTCATTAAGCCCCTGCACGTTTTCAGCCGCAACTCCCGCACTTCCAAATTTCACTTTAATATCTCCGCCTCCAAGACCTTGACCATGAATTATTCCATTCTGCCCCACCTTACCCTTCTTCGGCGTAATCTCCGTAACAGATGGCGCAGCAACATTCAAGGGCAAAACAGCAAACGTTGCCGCAACCAAAGCCAAAACCATCAAAACCACTACTATCCTTCTCATCCTACTCCATCTCCCCCTCTCTCAACGTCTCACTGCGACATACTTATCATATAAATGCAATATAAGACTTGGGGAGAAATCTTCTAGAACTCCTCCCAGCCCACTCTCCAGCGACTTGAGTCGTTCCTAACACTTCTCACTCACACACAAGTTGTCGTAGTCATTACGACAGGCTCGTATGACGACAAGCGCGCAGTGTTCCTAAAGCCCTGTCAACACCAACAAGCACACCCACGGAACGAGACTCTAACAAACACTCAAGCACCACTAGTAGAAGAAGGCTAAAGGGAATTAGCGCCTGCTTCTTTTGAAATTTCTCTTCCCGCAGAGCTCGATCAACATGCGCAAACGTCACGCATACCAACATTAAACGTCACGCTTAGCAACATTGAACACCACGCTAAAACACGAGCCAACAGAGCCAGAAACTTCATTCAGAAACCCGAACAGATCTCAGAACACAAACGGAAAAGCAGAACTTCAGCCGCAAAAAAATTTTTCAGCGCTCATACTACCTCTACTCCACAATTCTCTATGTTGGCGCGGGGTGCGGGATTTGAACCCGCGCGGCCGGTTAGGACCACAGGCTTAGCAGGCCTGCCCCCTACCAGACTAGGGCAACCCCGCCCAAAAGCCGCCCGCAAGACTCTGTTACAACATGATTATTTGTGTGTTTCGCGAACATCACGACAAAAAACATTTATAACATTGCTCAGCTATTGCAGTAACCGTCAACATCGAGCCTAGACCATTATGAATGAAGAACCAAACATACCCGAAGAACAACCCAAAACAGACGAACAGGTAGCTACTGCCGAGCCCGTAACAAAACAGTTGATAGACAGGCCTTCTGACTTCAGGTTTCACGCTGCATACATAGTTTACTCAGACGCATGGGACAGATCTTCAACCCCAGACGCGAAGCAAAAACTCAACGAAGCCATAAACGCCTTATCCGAAGACAAAATCGACTACGAAACATTTTACAGGCAAGTCAGTCAATACAGAGGACAACATGGACCCGAGCAGTTTGGCGGCAGCCGAACCTTCATCGAAACTCAGCGAAAAAAAGATTGGCGCAAACGCGAAGAAAGAGCCAGCCGAAACAAAAGACACGGAAGATAACCACAAAGCAACGAGCATTACCCTTTTATCAAGACGCAGTTATTCCATATTTTTGGCAGTGAGCCTAAGGGGCCGGTCGTCTAGTCTGGTTAGGATGTCGCCCTTACAATGCCCTGAGCAATAAGAGAGGCGAAGGTCGCAGGTTCAAGTCCTGCCCGGCCCACCATCCACAGCATGAAGTAGTGGAAGCTTTCTTATGCCTAGAATGACTGTCTCCCAATGACTTGCTTAACTTTTCTTGGCGAAAACGACGCCAGATCCGCGGAACCCATGTACGGCCCCAGCTTAGGTATGAGTCCGACGGACTCTGTGCCGAGCTTACACAGTATCGAATGCTCATAAGGCCCAAGAGGCTCAACCTTGACAACATCGCGGAAATGACCTGCTCTTTCAACTGCTACCTCAACTTCACTGAGGCTAGCTCCTAATACAATCAATCGGTCAAGATTTGATTCGAGCCACTCGGAGAATCTGGAAACCTGCAACTCCGAGAGTTCAGCCTCCCAATAACCACGTTCAGGATCTAGAGTATCCAAGATTTTCACGTGGATGGGCGCATATTCGTGGAGACAGAACAATTCGATCAAGCGCTCAATGGACAGCCTCACGCCATCACTAAGTTGAGCCTGCAGTCGCGACAATGGGATAGCAGCGCAATAGATCCTAGGCTCAAACACACCTAAATCGACGCGCAACTCGTTTCTTGATTCAATCGGGTTCACAACTCTTCCCCTGAGAGCAGAAAACTTGCCCACGTTTTCCGCTGAAGTAGGCGCCAGTCCAATCTCATGGTCCAATAAGCTCAGGGCTGCTTCTTCGTCTTCGCCTGTGATATCGATCTGCACCCAGCCCGTATTTGCAGCGCTTCGAACGCTAGTTTTGACCTTCAAATTTTTGAAGAGCGCCGTCATTGCAGCTCCGAAACGTCGAGCGGAAAATGAGCCGTACGCTTTCGCAAGCAATGTCGCTACGGTCACAGCTCTCCGACCACGGCTACGATTCCTTCATGCAGCCTTCTAATCCTGTCGATTGCAGGATGGTTTCGACCCAAGCTTGCGCCATATACCTTGAGAGCCTGCTCAATTGGCACTGTCCTTAAGCCTTCAACTCGTTTGTCGGCGTAACATACGATTTTCTCTTCCCATGTTTGCGGTAAATAGTCTCTGACAGGCCAACCCAGCAGTTTCGCTTCGGCCTTGGGGATTCCTCCTCCAACATGACGCTCAATGGCTTTAACGACTGATTGAGGCAGGCCAAGGGAACGGGCGATTTCGCCTCCAATCAAGCCGTGATCTACCATATGAGTCTTAGAGCGACCAATATCATGAAGCAGCCCACTAATTTCCACGAGCTGAACGTCGACGTTCACGCCTTTAACCTGAAAAGCTCGGGCGACCTTGACTGCAAATCTAGAAACGATCTTGCAATGTTCAATGACCCTTTTAGGGCAACTTGCTTTAATGAGGATGTCTAAAGCTTGAGCCCTAGTCGGCAGGTGCCCGGACTCACTCACTCAGCTCCTTCCTAAGCTGGTCAACCTTACTTTCAAGTGCTTTGATGACGAGTTGATTATCGAAGTGCATCAGAGGGGCGCCACAACTGGGACAGCGAAAAACCGACTCCACAGCCTCTTCAAAAGGAGTTCGCTGGCATTTAGGGGAGTCGCAATAGTAAAAGTCATGGCTCTTTTCATAGTCAAGCCTGATCTGAAGCTTCTCCAACACTCTCCGTTTCTGATTCAAGATGAAACCTTCCAGCTGATCGGGTTGAAGTTTCCAGTGAAAGATGAACCATCCAGTATTCTCGTCTCTAGATCTTCTCAAAGCCACTAAAGAATGGTCATAGAGCTTGTAGAGAATCTTGCGTACCGAGTTGAGGCGGATGCCTGTCTTGTTGGCGATTTCATCATCTGTGATTTCGTTGACTCCTTTTAGGACGGTCATGACCTTGACTGCTTCTTCGTTTCCAAAAACCTCAGCCACTTTGTTCAAGGTCTTGTCGTCAACGTAAATCACTGAAGGGTCACCAGCTTTCTCGTATGCCTCCAACGTAAATAGTGTGAAAATGTCCTTAAATCTGTTGTTCTAGAAACTGACCCTGATTTCATGATTTTGCTACTTTTTTGCCATGCTTTTGAGGAACAATCCTTAATCTAGCGCCATTGAAATCCAGCCCAAACTGCTTTCCGCCATACAATCGGTCGAGAAAAACAGCCAGACTGGATATTTCAGAATGCGGTTGATTGCCCACTGCAACGTTGAAATCAGAAACATCAGGGGAAAAGAATTCTTTAGGCACTTTTTGACTTCCAACAATGACAAGAATGTTTTCATCCGATGATCTGATTCTCCCCATAACATCGCTGGTTTGAACGTTCTCTCCATAAGCCGTAAGATGGACAATAACGCCGCCTTTACTTTTCCACGCTGCAACGGTCTCTTTCCACGACGCGCCCATCTCGAAACTGAACTTTCCACCCCAAATGGCAACGGTTTTCTCAACAGTAGCCTTGACTTCGTTATCGTTCACGTCAGCTAGGATGATCCCAGAAGCCCCAAAAGCCCGAGCGGCGAGAGCAACGTGGGTTGTTACTCTTTTATCTCTGAACCTGTGTCCCCACCGCAAAACCCAGGTTTTAGGCCTTTTCGAAAGTTCCGCCAAGCGCTATTACACGCTCTCTAACCCTTTCCGCAAACCAAGGAACCGATTCAAAATCAACGTGGACACCATCTCCCTCGTACTTCAAACTGCGCACGGTGGCTCCCCCATGAAGCCATGAAATGAATTGAGAATGTTGAGCATTGAGCGGAATCACGAAAGAGGCTTTAACATAGTCCTTAAGATAACCCACAATCTCACGTTGCAGCAAAGAGATGTTAGTCCCGCGTATTGCAGAAACTGGCACAGGACTCGGCGCCAAGCTCTTCAATCTTGCCAGTTTAAGCTCAAGTTCCCGCTCAGGCACGAGGTCAATTTTGTTTAGAACTGTTACAATGGGGATGCCCGAGACGCCAATAGCCTGGATCGTATCCAAGCAGACACCCAACTTACGCTCAACGTCTTCCTGAGCTTCACTCATGTCCACAACGAGCAAAATGAGATCAGAGAAGATAGTTTCCTCAAGGGTTGAATGAAAAGCCTCAATCAATGTTAAAGGCAAGCGATCAATGAAACCGACAGTATCCGTAAGTAGAACCCTTTTGTTTGAGAGGCTTACTGCACGCGTTGTGGTTGACAATGTTGTGAACAAACCTTCGCCTACACGCGTTTCTTCATGGGCTAAAGCATTGAAGAGAGAGCTTTTACCTGCGTTTGTGTACCCAGCCAAGGAAATCGTGGAATATCCGAGTTCCAAGCGGCGGCTTCTGTGAAGGCTGCGCTTCCTGCCCACTGTCTTCAACTTGCTTTGAATATGATGGATTTGCCGTTTGATAGTTTCATAGTAGACCTGCACCTGATAAGCGCCCAAACCCATGAATCCAGGCTGCTCACGTTCCTTAGCCAACTTAACTTTCTCTTTGGCGCGAGGCAACTCATACCGAAGCCTTGCCAAATCTATCTGCAACTTGGCTTCTGTTGTTGCAGCTCGTCGGGCAAAAATCTCCAAGATGACCAGGAAGCGGTCGATCACTTCTACGCCAGTTTCCTTAGCTAAATTGTATGCTTGAAGAGGCTTGAGCTCGTTGTCAAAAACAACCTTTTCAGCATCCTTCTCCTTGACCAAGGCTGCCAGTTCCTTCGCCTTGCCCTTGCCAATCTGGTATCCTGGATCAGCGTACCTTACCTGTTCCATCTTGCCAACAACAGCGTACCCAGCCGATTGAGCAAGACTCTGAAGCTCGTCAAGACTTGAACGTTCACGGCTAAGGCGACGCTGAACTATAACAGCTCTCGTTTGTATCTTCGGCCTCCGACTTTACTTCTCTTTCTCCTTCTTCACCTTCAGAATGTCACCCAAAGTGGGCGAAGCTGGACGAGAAGCCAACGCTTTCGTTGGAACCTTAGGCTCGGAGACCGGCACCAACAACTTGAGCCGCAGGGTATGCTCCAGCTTTTCGGTCAGCAGGTTGTCAGGAGTCATCTTTCCGCTTTCGATCTTGCGTAGAACCGAAACTTTCTCGCTGATTTTCTTGCCCAATTCTTGGTGGCTGAGCCCCATCTTTTCGCGCGCCAATCTTATCTTGCTGCCAAACTCGTCGACCAGCTCAAGGGTGTCAGCTACGGAAATCGGAGGCTG
>Ga0315314_1002497_pt1 | contig 15118 bp, 12 predicted proteins | sample TDP9_MG_FD_203631 | JGI IMG/M metagenome (GOLD analysis project Ga0315314, IMG submission 203631) | Freshwater sediment microbial communities from Lake Towuti, South Sulawesi, Indonesia - TDP9 | ecosystem: Environmental > Aquatic > Freshwater > Lake > Sediment | place: Indonesia: South Sulawesi...
GCCTGGACGGATGCCCTGCGCTTCTGGGGCGATGGCTTCTATGGACTAGTGTTCGCCTATGGAGCTGGATGGGACCTGGTACGCACTACTCTGGCCTTGCTGACCCTGGGAGTCCTGCTCTCGCTCCTGGGCCGCAGGTGGCCCAAGGAGCTGATTCTTCCCACACTGAGCGTGGTCTTGAGCCTGGGAGGAGTTTCCCTGGGGGCCAAGGCCCATATGTTCGCTGCGCGCTACCTGATCATGGCCAGCCCGTTTCTGGGTCTGGCGGTGGCTTGGGCACTGGCACAGGTGCAGCGGCTATGGCGACCTGCAGTCCTGCTTGTGGCCTTGGTCTATGGCGTTATCGCCTTCCCCACGCTCAAGACTGCGTACTCCAAACCGCTAGAGGTAGTAGACCCCTTTGATCCTCACGCTTTCCACCGGTATCTGGCGAGCAGAACGCGCCAAGAGGATGTGGTCTTCCTCAACGTGCTCAGCACTGCCGGCCTGTACGAACACGACCGTGCCAGTACCGATCCCCCCTGGTCCTACGCTCTGCGCTGGGACCCCATCATCGAACCGATGGAGCTCGCTGTACAGGAGCGCATCTTGCCCGCGGCCAGCAGTCACCGTCGTCTATGGTTCGTTCTCTACAAGGGCACCTACGCCTACAACTATGATTTGAAGGCTTGGCTGGACAGCCACCTTTACCCGGCCTTCGCTGAGTGGCAGAGGGACACCTTGTACGTCATGTATGTCTCACCCAACCAAGAGTTGGCCCCAGTCCGGCTCGGAGCAGCACGTTTCGGGGGTTACATGGAGCTGAGGGAGGCGGCCCTGACCCCTCAGGCGAGCCCTGGAGGCGAAGTGGCCGTCGAACTGCAGTGGCGAGCAGCCGTCAAACCTGAGCGGGACTACAAAGTATTCCTACACTTATATGCGCCTGACGGGCAGCTCGTGACCCAGCACGATGCCATGCCGATGAATGACCTGCGTCCTACCAGTACCTGGGAGCCTGGGGAGGAGATCACTGACCATCACGGGCTAGCCCTGCCGCTCGATGCTCCAGTCATAGCCAAGCTAGCCGTAGGACTGTATGAGCCTGGGTCCGGCGAGCGCTTGCGGCTGGATGGCGGAGAAGATCACCTGCTGCTGGGGACGGTGCGCGTAACTGGGAAGTAGGAGAGGGAGCGCCTCATTACCGCGCGCTCCCTCCCGAAGATACAGGTTGGGCAGCGTCTATAGTTGCCTCTGGATCAGAGTATAGCCGACGGCAATGCCCGCCGCCAGGATCAGCACGAGAATACCGCTCACTCGGTATATGTTGCCGCCCAGCGCACTGAGCGGCGAGACAGGCTGCGGCGTGGGTGTTACTGTTGGCCGGGCGGTGGGCGTCGGTGCCGCCCAATCGCCGAATTCCAGGATCAGGCTCTTGCCACCCACCACAGCAGCTTGCATGGAGGTGCTTCCGCCACCGACCATCGCTTTCTTCACTAATCGGTAGATGCCAGGAGCTAGGTTCTGGAAGCAATGTGGCTCACTCTGACCATCGGTGACATGTTCGGCCACCAGATTGCCGTCGCCATCCAGGAGCTGAATCCGCCGCCCCGCTAGCATCGTTTCCTCCGGATCCCACTGCCCATTCTCGTTGGTGTCCCCGTAGGCGACTACACATATCGAGCCGACTCGCGGAGTGGGCGTGGCGGTAGCAGTGGGAGTATCCGTGGACGTAGGGGTCACGGTCGGAGTGGCGGTGTCCGTCGGCGTGGGCGTATCCGTCGGTGTGGGCGTATCCGTCGGTGTAGGAGTGCCTGTCGGCGTGGGAGTCGGAGGAGCGGTGGGCGTCTCCGTTGGGGTAGCAGTGGGCGGGGGTGTGGCTGTTGCCGGCAGGCGCGTTGGCGTGGGCGTGACAGCGGTTAGGACGGCGTCGTCCCAGTAGGAGTTGTTGTTCTTCACGGGGTACTCTGCCGTGCCTCGCAGAAAGACGGTCACAGCATCCGCCTGTGCCGTGACCTCTACACGCAGGTCGATCCAGTGATCATATTCCATGCGGCCCGGGCTCCACACCACAGTATCTGCCAGTCCATTGGTGCCGCCGGTGGGATCGATTCCTACCCTGGCTGCGTAGTTTCCTGGTTTGGCAGATACACTCCAACTATCCTCCTTACTCGTCCAGACGTAGACCCGAGCCGTGAGCGTCAGCTTGCTCCCGCGAGGTACAGACACTCGTTGATAGATTCCACCATCGTGAGTCGCATAGCTGGTAAAGAACTTCTGTTGGGTACCACTGGCTCGCCCCGAATCGGGCTTATATTCAGGCGGGTGAAAATGCCCTGCATTGTACTCTTCCTTGCTGGCTGCTTCACGCCACCAGGGTGTCCACCCATTGGCCACCACAAGCTCAGCCCATTGGCGGGTGCTGAACCCACCCTCGAAATTGCCATTCTGGAGCAGATTGCCGGCCTGCATCAGCGGAGCGGCCAGCGATGAGCAGGGCGCCATCAACAGTAGAAGAAGAGCACTCAGAAGGGACAATGTGCGCATGACAGGTCCATCCTTCCTCTTGTCCTTGGATACAGAAGAGCACACCGAGCTTCTGGCCGATGATGGGAACCATTATAGCATGGAAGCCGGGTATGTCAATCGCGAGGCCCTGAGCGCAGCGGTGATTCTGCTTGAGGACCGCGGCCGATGTACTGGGGATGTCTACACCGCTGAGCACAGGGGCTGTGAGGTGCGAATACTCCATCCGCCTGAGCCATCACCGGTGGTTTCTCAGGTGTTGCTGGCAGCCCCGAGTCAGCGCAAGCGTGCGAACAGCAGGAGATGGTAGCGTGCAAGTGGTGATGCTATCCAAGGCCTGTCTAGTAGGCGCCTACCAGCGGAAGCTGGAGGAGTTGGCTCGTCAGCCCGGGGTGGCGCTGACGGTGCTGGTGCCCCCCTTCTGGCGCGACGAGCGTGGTGAGACGCGGCTGGAACGCGTGCACACCACTCACTACGAGCTGCGTGCCATTCCCATTGCCCTGAGTGGTCATTTCCACCTGCACTTCTATCCCGGCTTGACCCGGATCCTCCGGCAGCTACACCCCCATATCCTCCACATAGATGAGGAGCCCTACAACCTGGCCACTTTTCTGGCCCTGCGTGCTGCCCGTCGCCTGGGAGCGAGGACCCTCTTCTTCACCTGGCAGAACCTGTACCGACGGTACCCGCCCCCCTTCTCCTGGACGGAGCGCTACGTGCTGCGCCGCGCCGACTACGCCCTCGCCGGCAACGCGGAAGCATCGGAGGTCTTGCGAGCCAAAGGGTACGGGGGACCGGTTCGCCTCATCCCCCAATTCGGGGTGGATCCGGAGCTCTATAGCCCCTCCGGCGCCAAAGGGGCGAGCCGCCCGCTCTCCACAGGCGACCGCCGCCCCTTCGTCATCGGCTACGTGGGTCGGCTGGTCAAGGAGAAGGGGGTGGACCTGCTCCTGCAAGCGGCGGCTGGACTGGAGAGGGACTGGAGCCTGCGGATTCTGGGCGATGGCCGGGAGCGCAAGAAACTGAACGCACTGGCCACCCGATTGGGCATCGCAGGTCGTGTGAACTTTGAAGGTTCGATGCCCTCCACGCGGATGCCGGACTTCTACCGTCAGCTCGATGTGCTAGTGCTACCCTCGCGCACTCGCCCCAACTGGAAGGAGCAGTTCGGGCGGGTGCTCGTCGAAGCCATGGCCTGCGGCATCCCAGCAGTAGGCTCCGACTCGGGAGAGATTCCGCACGTGATCGGAGAGGCGGGGCTGGTCTTCCCCGAAAGCGATGTCGCTGCCCTGCGTTCGCTGCTCGTGCGTCTGCAGGCTGACGGCAACCTGCGAGAGGAGCTAGGGCGGCGCGGACGAGACCGCGTTCTGGCCCATTACACTCAGACGAAGGTGGCTACGGCCACATACCACGTGTATCAGGAGATGATGATGTCTGGACCTCCTCAGTCTGCCGGGTGAGCCTGCAGGAGCAGCGATCTTGGGGGACCAGCCTTAAGGAACCGGGCCTCCCGGCTCGTTCCTACTTGCCGTGGACACCTGTCCTCGGGTGTTGCCGGCTCGCAGCGCCGCGCATGCTTGGGCGCTCTGAAGTGGCCGAGCCGAGCAGGGGTGGGCCTGCGTTTGGGAGATGCAGCAAGAGATGTTCCACCTCTAGCCTAGTAGTCGAAAGGTTTTTCACTTTGCTCAGGTCTCTCTCGACACCCGTGCTCGGGTGTCGGCTCCCGCGGGACCCCATATCCCGGGGCGCTCTGCGCCAGCCGACCTGAGGATGAGTCGAGGAGCCTTTAGCAGTCACTGCCAGCCAAGGATCCGCGCCCCTGTCCTGAGTCTCGAGTCGGATTGCTCCGCAGAATCCGCGATCTCGGGCAGCACGAGCGGTTCCGTGACATCCCGGAGCTTCTATGGTATAATAGAAGCATGAGCAATCTGCAGGGGGAAGGATGGCACATCGGGCTTAGTGCTCACCTTCTCTACCTGGGGCCAAGCTATCGCGCGGCCGGCGCCCATGTGTACATCCGCCACTTGCTTGATTATCTCCCAGAGACGGACCCTTCGCTGCACTATACTGCCTTTCTGGGGGAACAGCACTATCGGCCGACCAGTCTCGCTCTGCGCCTCCAACTGTCTCGGCTGCCGACGGCCCGGCCCCTGGTACGCATTCTGTGGGAGCAGTTTGTGCAGCCGTGGGCGCTGTGGCGGCAGGGAATAGATCTCCTACACGCCATGGCCTTTGTCGGTCCAGTGGTGAGCTCATGTCCCTTCGTGGTGACCATTCTTGACCTGAGCTTCCTGCGGTACCCGCAGGCATTCCGCCGGGGGAATCGGCTTTACCTCCGCCTTTTCACCCGGCTCTCGGCCCGTCGGGCACGGCGAGTCATCGCCATCTCCGAGTACACCAAGGCTGACATCGGCTGCTCACTGGGGGTGCCAGCGGACCGTATTGAGGTGGTGTACTGCGGAGTGGAGGAGCATTTCCATCCTCTGCCGAGGCAAGAGGTATCGGCCTTTCGGCGGCAGAAGGGGCTACCGCAGCAGTTCCTCCTTCATGTAGGGACCTTGGAGCCGCGTAAGAATCTCAGCTTCCTCCTGCGGGCACACGCCCAACTTCGTGCCTTGAACCCGCACTCGCCGCCGCTTATCCTGGCCGGAGCGAGGGGCTGGATGTGGGAGAGCCTTCTTGCTCAGGTGGAGGAGCTCGGATTGAAAGGCAACGTTCACTTCTGTGGATACGTACCCGGCGAAGAGTTGGCCTTGTGGTACAACGCCGCGACCTGTCTCGTCTACCCCTCTCTACACGAGGGTTTTGGCCTCCCGCCGCTGGAGGCCATGGCTTGCGGCACTCCAGTCATATCTTCCAATGCAGCCTCGCTGCCAGAGGTGGTGGGAGACGCAGGGGTATTGCTGGATCCTCGCGATGAGGGAGCCTGGACGCAGGAACTGGCCCAGCTTCTCAATCTGCCCGACCGACAGAGAGAGCTAGCACAACGAGGGCTGGATCGCGCACGTCGTTTCGATTGGGGGCGGACTGCGGAGGAGACCGCCCGTGTCTATCATCGCGCCGTAGCCGGGAGCACCAATGTTCAAACAGCACGCTAGGCTGATAACCACCGGGCTGGTGCTGACGGATGTGTTACTCATCAACCTCGGCTTTGCTATGGCCTACTGGCTGCGGTACCGATTACAGTGGTTCCGGGCAGTCGGTGAGGCCTACTATGCTCCCTTTCAGCGATACATCCCCTTCGCCGTTGTCCTCACCATCCTGCTTCTTCTCATCTATTGGTCGGCAGGGGTCTACCGACAGCGGAGGGGCTCCTCCTGGTTTGACGAGGTGTATGCCATCCTGAATGGCACCACTACGGGCATTGTGTTCCTCGTCTTTATCGCCTACTTCTATCGCCCTCTGGCCTACTCTCGTCTTATCTTCCTATATGCTGGAGGGTTCATCGTCGCGCTTCTGGGCCTGGGCCGGCTGGGGAAAGCCTGGCTGTGGGCCCACATACGCCGCCAAGGGATTGGGGTGGACCGTGTGCTAATCGTAGGGGCAGGGGAGATTGGACGCACATTGATGCGACACATCGTGGCTCAACCCGAACTGGGCTATCGTGTCGTGGGCTTTGTGGACGATGACCCCCTGCGCGGTAGCACGGACATTGGCCGTTTCCGTGCGCTGGGGGGAATCTCCAACCTGTCCCGCATGATCCACCAGGAACAGGCTGACGAGGTGCTCATCACGCTGCCCTGGACCTATCATCGCAAGATCCTGTCTATTGTGGATCAGTGCGAGCGAGAACGGGTCCGAGCCCGTATTGTGCCCGACCTGTTCCAGTTGTCCCTGTCTCGAGTGGATGTGGACAACATAGGGGGCGTCCCGGTGATCGGCCTTCGGGAGCCGACCATAGACGTACGGCAGCGGGTCTTCAAGCGTTCACTCGATCTCCTCGCGGCCCTGGGAGGATTGGTGCTCTTCCTCCCCATCTTTGTTCTGATAGCTCTGGCCATCAAGCTCGGTTCGCCTGGGCCGGTGCTGTTCAGCCAGAGACGCGTGGGGCGTGGTGGACGGGAGTTCATGATCCATAAGTTCCGTTCCATGCGCCAGGGAGCCGAAGAGGAAAAGGAGGGACTGGCGGATCTTAACGAGGTGAGGGGCCCCGTTTTCAAGATCCGGAATGACCCGCGCCTGACGCCCGTGGGCCGCCTGTTACGCCGCTGGAGCCTGGACGAGTTACCTCAACTCCTCAATGTCCTGCGGGGGGAAATGAGTCTCATTGGTCCCCGGCCACCGACTCCGGCCGAAGTGGCTGATTACCAGGACTGGCACATGAAGAGACTGGCCGTAAGGCCCGGCATGACTGGACTCTGGCAGGTAAGCGGGCGAAGCCGGCTGCCCTTTGATGAGATGGCACTCCTGGACATCTACTACGTCGAGAACTGGTCGCCCGCGCTGGATGCCAAGATTCTCCTGCGCACCATACCCAAGTGGCTTTCGGGCGAGGGGGCATATTGAGTTCAGGTTCCGAAGATCGGATGGTGTCTGTTCTGCCGTGCATCTGCCATTGACATCGGTGCCACGATCCGGCGCAATTGTCCCTGTGGTGGGGCGCAGACCGAGGGAAAGGAGACGATCTATCTAGCAGGCGGATTGTCGTCAGAGCGTTCATCTCTTCAACCGATCTCCACACAGCAAGGAGGAGTGAACATGGATATCGGCAAGGCGTTCAGCTACGTTTTCGACGACGAGAAATGGATCACAAAGATTCTGATCGGCGGGCTCTTCGTTTTGGTGAGTCCCCTCCTGGTCGGGATCCCCTTTCTGCTGGGCTACGTCGTACAGACGGTTCGCAACGTGATGATGGAGGAAGCGCATCCGCTCCCAGAGTGGAGCAATCTGGGAGACAAGTTCGTCAAGGGTCTGATCCTGGCCGTGATCCTGATTCTGTACAACCTGCCAGTGATATTGCTAGGGTGCCTGCTGGGCATCGCCTCACTGGTGGTGCGGGATCGGGGTGAAGACCTAGTGGTCAGTGGCACCTTCTGCGTGCAGTGTCTCTCCTCACTATGGTGGCTCCTCATCGCGATCGTGTTCCCTGCGGTTGTGATCCGCTACGCTGAATCGGGCGATTTCGCTGCTGCCTTCCGCTTCGGCGATATCTTCAGCCTGATAGCGGCCAACCTCGGCGATTACATCGTGGCCATCCTAGTGGGTTGGCTGGCCTCCCTCGTCGCGACATTGGGAACGATACTCTGTTTCGTGGGAGTCCTCTTCACTACCTTCTGGAGTTACCTGGTGGCAGCTCACCTCTGGGGACAGGTGGGGCGGAGGGCCCTTCCCACTGGTGTGTAACCTTTCACCCCCCATGAACGCACACCGGCGCAAGAGGTTGGCTGCGCCGGTTTTTTTGTCCGCTACTTAGCATTGTGGTACAATAATCATTGGAGCACATGTATCTCATCAGGAGGAGACGATCGGTTTTGTAGCGCAGGAGAATGAACCATGCGAAAGTTAACGCGCATAACCTTTGACCCAAATGTAATGGGCGGTAAACCCTGTATTCGCGGGATGCGTGTCACCGTTGGAACTATTGTTGGACTTGTCGCCTCAGGATACTCGGTGGCTGAAATCCTGAAAGCCTATCCCTATTTGGAGGAAGAGGATATTCGTCAAGCGCTTGCCTATGCTGCCTGGCGGGTCGAAGAGATAGAACTGCCTTTAGTGAGCGCATGAAACTGCTCATTGATGTGAACCTTTCCCCAGATTGGGTTGAAGTCTTCAAGAAACACAAATGGCAGGCGTTTCATTGGTCGATAGTAGGCGATCCTCGTGCAACGGATAGGACCATTATGGAATGGGCACGCGAAAATGGGTACGTTGTCTTTACCCACGACCTGGATTATGGGACATTGTTGGCAACCACTCGTGCTCAAGGGCCGAGTGTTATTCAGGTTCGTACTCAAGACGTCATGCCTCAAAGTCTGGGAAGCAGGTTGGTGCAGATGCTACGGCAATACGAATCGGAGCTGGAAAAGGGTGCGCTGATTACTGTGGATGAGGCCAAGTCTAGAGTGCGCATCTTGCCTTTCCGATGAATGAGATGGCTACGCTAGAACCTCACCGGCGCGAGAGACTGCCTTGCGCCGTTTATGGTCCGCTCCTCCTCGTTGTGGTCCAATGATATTCGGGGTGTTGATCTCTCTTTGCGGCATGCAACGTGCAACGTCTCAGGCAGAAAGAGAAGCAGACAATGGAAGTGAAGAGGTACACCTACTGGCAGGATGAAGACATGTGGCTAGGATACCTAGAGGAGTATCCTGATTACATGACGCAGGGCGAGACAATACAGGAATTGGAAGAGAATCTGAGAGACATCTACAGAGAGCTGACTAGCGGAAACATCACTTGTGTTCGAAGGGTTGGCAGATTGGAAGTAGCATGAGGCGAAGGGATTTGGTAGGCCAATTGGAACAGATGGGATGTATACTGATACGGCATGCAGCTAGGCATAATCGGTGTCAGAACCCTCGGACAAAGATATCCCAACCTATTCCTGGGCACAGAGAAATCAAGGAGTATTCGGCCCGACATATTGTCAAAATGCCGAAGGATGAGGTCTAGTCTGTTCACCATGGCACAGGTAAGCGATTGCCCCGAGCGCAGGCCCCACCTGCGTGAGCAATTGGATACGCTGCCCGGCAAGTCTGGCGTCTACCTTTTGAAGGATGAGTCAGGACAGATCATCTACGTGGGCAAAGCCTCGAACTTGAGAGGCCGAGTTCGGTCCTACTTCCACGCCTCCGCCGAACACTCTCCCAGGACGCGACATCTGGCTGAAACCATCCAGGATCTGGACTTCATCATCACCGACTCGGAGGTTGAGGCTCTCATCCTGGAGAACACACTCATAAAGCGGCATCTGCCACGCTACAACGTGCGCTTGAAGGACGACAAGCGTTATCCCTACGTAAAGATATCTCAGCAGGAGTCCTTTCCTCGGGTATTCTCCACGCGGCGCATGGTCCAAGATGGGGCCCGATACTTCGGCCCCTATGCCTCTGTCCAGGCCCTCCATCAGACACTGGATCTGTTGCGCAAGATCTTCCCCTACCGGAGCTGCACTCGCGAGATCACGGGGGAGGATCCCCGCGCGTGCCTCTACTACTACATTGGTCGCTGTGGGGCTCCCTGCATTGGCGCCGTCTCCCAGGAGGAGTATCGGACCATGATCGACCAGGTGTGTCTCTTCCTAGAGGGGAAGGCAGAGCCCATTGTTGCTGACCTCGAAGTCAGAATGCAGGCTGCCGCCGAGGCACTGGACTTCGAGACAGCGGCCCGGGCACGTGACCAGCTCCAGGCTATCGCGCGAGTTACGGAACGGCAAAAGGTCTTCTTCACCACCGGGGGCGATCAAGATGTGATAGCCCTGGCCAGAACGGACGGTTATGCTTGCATGCAGGTGTTCTTCATCCGTCAGGGCAAGCTCATCGGCCACGACTACTTCGTCCTCGAAGGTACTGACGAGCAGAGCGAGCAGGAAGTGGTCACCTCCTTTGTAAAGCAGTTCTATGACAAGGCAGCCTACGTGCCTCGAGAGATCTTGATGCCCCACGAAGTGGATGAGGCGGCAGTCATTGAGCGCTGGCTGAGAGATAAGCGGGGCACGAAGGTGGTCCTCAAGGTCCCACGACGAGGGATGAAACGGGAGCTGGTGGCGATGGCTGAGGAGAACGCGACCGAGACACTCGCTCGCCTCACAAGCCACTGGGTCTTGGAAGAGGAAAAGAGTGTCGAGGCTCTGAGTGAGCTCCAAGAAGCACTGGGGCTCCTCCACCCTCCCACCCGCATCGAGGGCTATGACATCTCGACCACTCAGGGTGTCCAACCGACAGGCAGCATGGTGGTCTTCGTGAAAGGTTCACCCCGCAAGAGTGACTACCGCCGCTTCCGTATCCGCTCTGTGGAGGGCGTGGATGACTACGCTGCCCTACAGGAGGTGTTGGAGCGCCGTTTCACTCGGGTGGTCATCGAGAAGGAGCTGGCCGAGCAGCCGGGGCGAAAGAAGAGCTCGTGGAGTATCCTGCCCGATCTGGTTCTCATAGACGGCGGTAAGGGTCAGTTGAATGCAGCCGAGGAGGTTCTGGCCAGGAACGGACTGGACCACGTGGCAGTCGCTTCGCTGGCCAAGCGGAACGAGGAGCTGTTTGTGCCCGGACAGGCGGAACCACTAATCATGGAGCGAGAGTCGCCCGCGCTCTTTCTGGTACAGCGGGTCCGCGATGAAGCACATCGGTTCGCTGTGAGCTATCATCGGCAGCTACGCCAGAAGGACAGCCTGGCTTCCACTCTGGAGGAGATCCCTGGTATCGGCCCTCGACGACGACAGTCGCTCCTGAAGGCCTTTGGCTCGCTGGATGCGATCCGCCAAGCGTCTATTGAGGAACTGGCGGCAGTCCAGGGGATGACTCGGCGCGTGGCGGAGCAGGTGAAGGCCAATCTGTAGCCTTGGAGATAGAAAGACGATGAGAGCCCAAAGATTGGCCGGCCGACCGATGGAAGGACTTCGATTCCCGGGGCAGCTTCCTGACGAGGAGGTGTATCTCTGCGAGAGGCGGTATTGGTTCGTACTGCTGCAGTGGATCTGGGCGCCAGTGGTGCTTACCTTCGCTCTGGGCCTAGCCGTGCTCATAGTGAGCGGTCTCTCTGAGCTGGTCGGGTATCCCTTCTCGGGCCCTGTGACAATGCTACTTTCGGTTCTCTTCCTCTTTCCTGGGTGTGCGTGGATCATCTGGCGGATCCTGGACTGGGGGAATGACTGGTTCATCGTTACCGATCGCCGAGTCATCCACATTGACGAGATACCCTTCATCCGGCTGCGGCGGGACGAAGCACCCCTGGAGATGATCCAGGACGTCACTGTCCTCATGCGAGGCCTCTGGCAGAACCTGCTCTACTTCGGCAATGTGATCAATCAGACAGCGGGAACCTTAGGCACAGTGCGCTTTATCGGCATCCGAATGCCACGCAGTGTACAGGCGTTGATCCTGGCCCTCGTACGCGACACGCGGCGGAAGGGAAGTCGACCTTCCGAGCCGGACCGCTTGCGGGAGATCCGAGGTATTCTGGGGCTGCCTCCGCAGAAGGAGATTCGGGTTTCTCCCGAGGAGGAGCGCTTGCGTTGGGAGACCGAGAGGCTGCAACGTGAGGGGTTGGGCATGGTGTTACGTCGGCTCTTCCTGGCTGACCCACGCTTTGACGAGAACCAGATCGTCTGGCGCAAGCATTGGTGGGCACTTGTCAGAGGTCTGCTCCAGCCCGTGCTTGTCCTGGCTGTCATAGCCGTAATCTGGCTGGCCTCAGGCACCCTGTTCGGATACTCTCCCTGGGTTGATGTGCTCTTCGGATTCGCCCAGGTGGGAGTTCTCATTTGGGTAGTCTGGCAGACCTTGGATTGGTACAATGACCTCTATGTTCTCACCGACGAACGCGTGGTGGACATCGAGAAGGTGCCCCTGCTAGCTGAGGAACGACGCGAAGCGCGATTGGACCGCATTCAGGATGTACGGTACGACCAGCCCAGCCTCATCTATCGCCTCCTCAATTTCGGCCACGTCTGGCTGGAGACAGCAGGCGAGATCGGGCGCTTCACCTTCGACTATGTCCCTCGCCCCCAGGGGGTGCAGACGGAGATATTCCGCCGGTTATCGGCTTTTCGTGAGGCAGCGGAACAGCGCAAGCGGGAGGCCGGCCAGGAAGTGATGCTGGAACTCCTGGGTCGCTACCACGAGCGTACCAGGAGATGAGGAGACGCATGCGCATTGGCATTCTGGGAGGTACTTTCGATCCCATCCACTACGCTCATCTGGCCATTGCCGAAGAGGCACGAACTCAGCTAGGTCTCGACTGGGTGGTCTTCGTGCCCGCTGGCCATCCGCCTCACAAGCCGCACGTGGTGATCACACCGGCTCACTATCGGCTGGGCATGCTCGAGCTGGCCCTGGCGACCAATCCGCACTTCCTCATCTCCCGGGTGGATCTGGAGCGTCCAGGCCCCTGCTACACTGTAGATACCCTGGTTGTGCTTCAGGAGGAGTGGGGTGCGGAGGCGGAGCTGTGGTTGATCGTCGGCGCCGATTCGCTCCTCGAACTGCGCACTTGGCACCATCCTGAACGAATCATCCAGTTGGCTCGATTGGCGGTGGCCCCCCGGCCGGGCAACCCTCTTCGTCGCGCAGAACTGGAGAGGTCTCTACCTGGCCTCTATGAACGGATGCGGATGATCCAGGCGCCACTGTTGGAGATCTCCGGCACGGACCTGCGACGACGCGTGCGGGAGGGGCGGCCCGTTAAGTATTACTTGCCAGAGCAAGTTGAAGCTTTCATCTTCGAGCAAGGTCTGTATCAGGACGAGGCGAAGTAGTGAAGCTCAGTCTGTCAACGGGATCACTCTACATCTATCCCCTGCGCATGACCTTCGGGTTGGCCCGCGAGGCTGGTTTCGAGGGCGTCGAATTGGTGGTGGGACCAGAGTTGCTGTGCCGCGGCGCAGGGGAGGTGAGACGACTGGCAGACGAGTACGGCCTGACCATATTCAGTCTGCACCCTCCCCTCGTTTACCTGCCTGGATGGTGGGACTACAGGACAGTCACGCGGAAGCTGATCGCTTTGGCCCAGGAGTTGAGCTCATCCCTCATCGTGTTCCATCCCCCGAACGCTGACGAGTGGAACTGCGCTCATAGTCAAGCTTTTCTGGCTGCCCTGGAGATGGGGCAGCGCGCACTGGCCGGAACCCCAATTCGCCTGGCGCTGGAGAATCCGACTCCGCCTCGGCACGGTACGCGCCTGCTGATAGACCCCGAAGCACTGCGAGACTTTGCCCGAGCCTATGATCTACCTCTGGTGTTGGACACGGCCCATGCGGGGTCCTCGCTTTATCCTCTCATGCGGGCCTACCACTTCCTTGATGGTCGGCTGGCGAGTGTGCACCTGAGTGACGTAGCAGAGTCTTTCCCGCTTCCAGACATCTTCGGACTTCACACTTACCTCAAACGTCACCAGTTCCCCGGAGAGGGACGCTTGCCCCTGGTGGAGCTTCTCCAACGGATGGCAGCCAACGGCTATCAGGGCCCGGTCACGCTGGAGTTGAGCCCTGTGGCGCTATGCCTCTGGTGGCCACCCACCGTCCGCCGTCGCCTCCAAGAGGCGGTGGCTTGGTTCAACGAGGTGCTGAAGGACTCGCCCGACAATTGACATCTCTCCGCAATGGTGATAGAATAGGTTGACGGTTCCTTCCATCGGTCACCGCATGTCGCCCAGTGGTCGAGACCAAAGGCCCTAGGTGACGAAGTCGCGTCTGAAGCTCAACAGATGGAAGGAGTGGGGCAATTCGGTCCTAGCTGATCCTTCGTCGAGGAGGGGTGACAGCGTTGATGATCCCCGAGTTCAGTGGCGCATTAGCGGGGTGTCAGACAAGGCGGCTGAAGGAGCGAAACGGATGAGTGGTTTGCCAACCTGCACCAGGCCAACAGTCAGGCGCACCAGGTTCCCCAGGAGGCCCGATTGACGATCAGGGGTCACTTGCCTGCGGCTCAACTAGCGAGTCTCCGCCAGCTAGCTCTCTTGATCGTCCGGCATCAGAGCTAGCTTTTTCGTTATCGTGGCAGTGCAGCCCTGATCTGAGCAGGATCGGGGCTTTCTTGTCTCAGGCGCGACCGGTCCATATCGTCAGGAGGGGGTCATGGAATCCCAAGCCGTAATGGACCTCGAGAAGCAGTACATCGTCCAGACCTATCGTCGCCCTGCCTTTGTCCTGGAGCGAGGAGAGGGAGTGTACCTCTACGACATGGAGGGACGCCGCTACCTGGATTTCGTGGCCGGCCTCGCCGTCAACGCCCTGGGCTACGGCGATCGGGAGGTACTGGCTACCATCCAAGCCCAGGCGGCGAAGCTCATCCACGTGTCCAACCTCTACCATGCCATTCCCCACGCGGAGCTGGCGCGGCGACTCGTGGAGCACTCCTTTGCCGATCGGGTCTTCTTCTGCAACTCGGGCACCGAGGCCAACGAGGCGGCGATCAAGTTCGCTCGCAAGTGGGCCCGGGCCAACTTCGGCGAGGGGAAAACGAAACTGGTGGCCTTCAGCGGCGCCTTCCACGGGCGGACGATGGGCGCTCTGGCCCTCACGCCTCGCGACACATATCAGCAGCCCTTTGCTCCCCTCATGCCTGATGTGGCCATTGCCACCTTCAACGACTTAGCCTCGGCGGAGCGGGTCATTGACGACACGACCTGCGCGGTCTTCGTCGAGCCTCTGCAGGGCGAAGGAGGGGTCAACCCGGCCAAGCCGAGCTTCCTACGGGGGCTGCGGAAGCTGTGCGATGCCCACCGTGCCCTTCTAGTCGTGGATGAGGTGCAGTGCGGAATGGCGCGCACGGGGACCTTGTGGGCCTACGAGCACGCAGACGTGACGCCAGACATCATGACTCTGGCCAAACCTCTCGGCGGGGGACTGCCCATCGGCGCCACGCTCGTTATCGAAGAGGTGGCACAGGTTATGACCCCTGGCGACCACGGCTCCACTTTCGCTGCAGGCTGTCTGGTGACCGCCCTCGCCTGTGTGATCTTC
>Ga0315314_1002498_pt1 | contig 15114 bp, 11 predicted proteins | sample TDP9_MG_FD_203631 | JGI IMG/M metagenome (GOLD analysis project Ga0315314, IMG submission 203631) | Freshwater sediment microbial communities from Lake Towuti, South Sulawesi, Indonesia - TDP9 | ecosystem: Environmental > Aquatic > Freshwater > Lake > Sediment | place: Indonesia: South Sulawesi...
CGCCAAACACCGCGTAATCGCACTCGTCAACGTCGTCTTCCCATGATCAATATGCCCAATCGTCCCCACATTCAAATGCGGCTTCGTCCGCTCAAACCTCTTCTTGGCCATGACTCCTCCTTTGCTTTTTCCTCATGGGTGGCGGGTTTGCCCGCCTTCGATCTGCTGAGCCTGGGTGATCGCTTCCTCCGCAATCGCCGCTGGCACGCGTTCGTAATGGGAAAACTGCATGGTATAGGTAGCGCGACCCTGGGTGCTGGATCGAAGTTCAGTGGCATACCCAAACATCTCTGCCAGGGGGACTCTGGCCTGGATCATCCGCACCCCGTTCCGCGCTTCCAGGTCGGTGATTTTCCCCCGGCGCGAAGAGAGGTCGCCACTTACCTCACCTATAAAATCCTCCGGAACGATGACCTCCACGACCATGATCGGCTCCAGTAAAACCGGCTGGGCCCGCTTCGCTCCTTCCTTGAATCCCATAGACCCAGCGATCTTGAAAGCCAGTTCCGACGAATCCACCTCATGAAAGGACCCATCCAATAAGGTCACTTTCACGTCCACCACCGGATAACCAGCCAGGACTCCTCTCTCCATTGCCTCCCGCACCCCTTTCTCTACAGCCGGGATGTACTCGCGGGGGATGGCTCCTCCTTTGACTGCGTCCACAAACTGAAACTTCTCTCCCGAGGGTAAAGGTTCAATCTTTAATACCACATGCCCATATTGACCCCGGCCGCCAGATTGGCGGATAAATTTCCCTACGGATTGAACGGCCTGGGTAATCGTTTCCCGGTAAGCCACCATCGGTTTCCCTACAGTGACCGGCACCCCAAATTCCCGCATCAGACGGTCAACAATGATCTCCAGATGGAGTTCGCCCATGCCGGAGATAATGGATTGGCCTGTTTCACCATCCACGTGCTTGCGCAAAGATGGGTCTTCCCGGGACAACTTTTGTAAACTTTGGTCCAGTCTTTCCTGGTCTCCTTTGGCTTTGGCCTCGATGGCCATGGAGATAACGGGTTCTGGAAAATCCATAGACTCCAAGATCAACGGATGATCTTGATCACAGAGTGTATCCCCTGTGGTCGTCCCCTTCAGACCAACGGCGGCCACGATTTCCCCAGCGCTGGCCATTTTGATTTCTTCTCTCTTGTTGGCATGCATCTTCAGCAGCCGTCCGATTCGCTCCCGCTTTCGTTTGCTGGAGTTGTAGATCAACGAACCTGAGGTTAAAGCCCCCGAGTAAATCCGCAAAAAAGTCAACTGACCCACATAGGGGTCGGACATGATCTTGAAGGCCAGGGCTGAGAAGGGGGACCCGTTGAGGGGAGAGCGATAGACTTCTTGCCCACTCTCTGGATGCAATCCCCTTATGGGCGGAACGTCCAGGGGAGAGGGAAGGTAATCCACAACGGCATCTAAAAGCGGTTGGACCCCTTTGTTCCTAAAAGCCGAGCCGCAGAGCACGGGAACGACCTTCGCCGAAAGGGTTTCTTTACGGATTAAGGCTTGAATTTCTTCCAAAGAAATGAACTGCCCGGACAGATACTTTTCCATGAAAGAATCATCCATGTCCGCCAGGAGTTCAAAGATCTTTTCCCGGTAGACCCGGGCAACTGCGGCCAGATGATGGGGAATCTCCTCCTCATGAAATTTGGCCCCCAAAGTCTCTTCATCGTAGATAACTGCTTTCCCCCGCAGAAGGTCTATGACCCCGCAAAACTTCTCTTCCTCGCCGATTGGAAGCTGCACGGGCATGGGGTTGGCCCGCAGGCGCTCGCGCATCATCTCGACCACTCGGGAGAAGTCTGCGCCGACGCGGTCCATCTTGTTAACGAAGGCGATCCTGGGAATGCCATATCGATCTGCCTGTCTCCACACTGTCTCGCTCTGGGGTTCCACGCCCCCCACGCCGCAGAAGATGGCCACGGCTCCATCCAACACCCTCAGGCTCCGCTCTACTTCAATGGTGAAATCGACGTGTCCAGGGGTATCGATGAGGTTGACGCGGTGATCTCTCCAGAAGCAGGTTGTAGCTGCCGAGGTGATGGTGATCCCTCTTTCCTGCTCCTGTTCCATCCAGTCCATCACTGCCGTCCCTTCATCCACCTCCCCCAACTTGTAGGAAACCCCGGTGTAATAAAGGATGCGCTCCGTAGTCGTCGTCTTTCCGGCATCAATGTGCGCCATGATGCCGATGTTGCGAGTTTTTTCTATTCCCAATTGCTTCCCCAAGATCTCTTTGTTAAAAAGAAAAACCACCCACCCTCAAAACTCTCTGGTCTCAACGGATAGATCTTCGTCCCGCAAAATTATTGGACGCAGGGATGAGCGGTTTTCACCATCGATAATGGGCAAAGGCCTTATTGGCCTCAGCCATTTTATGCACATCGTCCCTTTTCTTAATGGCTCCCCCGCGGTTGTTCGCCGCATCGAGCAGCTCTGCGGCCAGCTTTTCCTCCATGCTCTTCTCGGAACGTTCTTGGGCATAATTAATCAGCCAGCGAATGGCCAGGGCGATCCGCCTTTCTGGACGGACTTCCGTAGGAACCTGGTAGGTTGCCCCCCCGACCCGCCGCGATTTCACCTCGATCACTGGTTTCACATTGCTTACAGATTTTTCGAAAATCTTCAGGGGATCTTCTTTCGTTCGTTCTTGAACGATCTCCAGCGCGCGGTAGAGGATCCTCTCGGCCGAACTCTTCTTCCCCCGACGCATGACGTTGTTAATAAACCTGGCCAGCAGAATATTTTTATACTTGGGATCGGGAGGAATTTCGCGCTTGATCACTTCTCGCCTTCTGGGCATAGGTCCCTCACTTCGGCCTTTTGGCCCCATATTTAGAGCGGCTCTTCTTCCGGTTTTGCACCCCCACAGAATCCAATGTTCCCCGGATCACATGATAACGCACTCCCGGAAGATCCTTTACTCGCCCTCCCCGGATCAAGACCACAGAATGCTCTTGGAGGTTATGACCCACCCCGGGAATGTAAGTGGTGATTTCGTAGCCATTGGTCAAGCGCACTCGGGCAACTTTCCTCAGGGCAGAGTTGGGTTTTTTAGGAGTCGATGTATAAACTCGTAAACAAACTCCCCGCCGCTGGGGAGAGTTCGCCAGCGCCGGCGCGGCTGTCTTGGGTCTGACCTTTTGCCGTCCCAAACGAATCAGCTGATTAATCGTGGGCATCTCCCCTCCAAATTTCTTCCAGAAAAAATATCTATTTTATCAATAGGAATGATTTTGTCAATTCCCATTCAAGACCCTTTCTTCTTCCTCTCCCTCAACTTTGATTCCCAGATTGCGGTACGCGGCCAGGCCCGTTCCCGCCGGGATCAACCGCCCCAGAATTACATTTTCCTTCAGTCCCCTAAGGTGGTCCGTTTTCCCGCTGATCGCCGCCTGCGTGAGGACTCGGGTCGTTTCTTGGAAAGAGGCAGCGGAGATGAAGCTTTCCGTGGAAAGCGAGGCTTTGGTGACCCCTAAGAGTAAGGGTTCCGCTACAGCCGGCTGCTTCCCTAACGCTTTCAGCCGCTCGTTCTCTTCTTCAAACTGATGCCGTTCCACATGCTCGCCGATCAAGAAATTGGAATGCCCTACCTCCTTGATCATCACCCGCCGGAGCATCTGCTTAACGATCACCTCGATGTGTTTGTCATTGATCTTCACCCCCTGAAGACGATAGACCTCCTGGACTTCATCGACCAGATACCGCGCCAAATCCTCCACGCCGAGAATGGAAAGAATGTCATGAGGGTTGGAGGACCCGTCCATCAGGGCTTCTCCAGCTTTGACCTTTTCTCCTTCATGAACGCTGATATGCTTTCCTTTGGGGATGGCATATTCCTTCGGCTCTCCCACTTCTGGAGTGATGATTACTTTGCGCTTGCCTTTGCTATCCTTTCCGAAGGATACCGCGCCGCTAATTTCACTGATGACGGCAAATTCTTTGGGCTTGCGGGCTTCGAAAAGCTCCGCCACGCGGGGCAGCCCTCCAGTGATGTCTTTGGTCTTCGTCGTTTCCCGGGGAATCTTGGCGATTACATCCCCCTGGTGAACCACGTCCGCTTCGGCGACCACGATATGAGCTCCCACGGGGAGAAGGTACCTGGCCATAGACTCAGTTCCCGAAATTTTCAGCGTACGCCCCCGTTCATCCTTGATAGAAACGCGGGGACGAGCTTCTGGGTCCTTGGATTCTATGATGACCTTCGTCGAGAAACCGGTTACTTCATCCAGCTGTTCCTGCATGGTTACGCCCTCAACGATGTCCCCAAATTTTGCCCGCCCAGAAGCTTCGGTTAGAATGGGGATGGTGTAAGGATCCCATTCCGCGATCAGGTCACCACCCTTGACGACCTGCCCGCTCTGCACTTTAATTTTTGCCCCGTAGATGATCGGATAACGCTCCCTTTCTCTTCCGGTATCATCTACAATGGCCAATTCGCCATTGCGGTTCATCACCACCGAATCCCCCTCCTTGTTCCGGACCGTCGAAATGTTGAGGAATTTTACCCGTCCATCATTCCTCGATTGGAGGGTGGTTTGTTCAGCCCTCCGGCTGGCCGTTCCCCCGATATGGAAGGTGCGCATGGTTAACTGGGTTCCTGGCTCGCCGATGGATTGGGCAGCGATGATCCCCACGGCCTCCCCGATGTTGACCAATTGGCCTCGGGCCAGGTCGCGCCCATAACAGCGGACGCAAACCCCCCGCTTGGAGCGGCACGTGAGTACCGAGCGAATCTTTACTTTCTCTAAGCCGGCATTTTCGATCTTCTCCACGAGTCTTTCATCAATTTCTTCGTTGGCCTTGACGATGACTTCTCCAGTGAAGGGATCATGGATATCTTCCAGAGCTACCCTTCCGAGAATTCTCTCGCTGATCGGCTCAATGATCTCCCCCCCTTCTACCAAAGGGGTGACGAAGATGCCGTCCAGGGCCCCGCAGTCAAATTCTCCGACTACCACGTCCTGGGCTACATCCACCAGACGGCGAGTCAAGTAACCAGAGTTAGCCGTCTTCAAAGCAGTATCCGCCAGACCCTTCCGCGCTCCATGAGTGGAAATGAAGTATTGCAAAACCGTCAGCCCTTCCCGAAAGTTGGCCGTGATCGGGGTCTCGATGATTTCTCCAGATGGTTTGGCCATCAGCCCACGCATGCCGGCAAGCTGACGGATCTGCTGGGCACTTCCCCGCGCCCCGGAATCGGCCATCATGAAAATAGGATTGAAGGAGGGGACCCGCTTTTTCTTCCCCGCAGGGTCAGCAATCGTCACGGTACCGAGCTCTTCCAGAATCTCAAAACCGATGTTTTCGGTGACCTGGGCCCAGATATCCACCACTTTGTTATACCGCTCTCCGTCCGTGATCAACCCCTCCTTGTATTGATTCTCTATTTCCAGGACCTCCTGGTTCGCCCTTTCTAAAAGCTCCTCCTTCCGCGAAGGAATCATCATATCGTCAATGCAGATGGAGATCCCGGCCTGGGTAGCGTACCGGTACCCCAAATCCTTCAATTGATCGGCCAGAATAACCGTGCTTTTGTTCCCGGCGAATCGATAACATTGATCGATGAGGGTCGCCAGTTCTTTCTTATTCAGAACTTTATTCACGAAGGAGAATGGAACTTCCGGAGGGAGAATTTCTTTCAGCAGGACCCGCCCCACGGTGGTATCCACGCGCTCCTCTTTCCCATTCTCCGGCATGCGGACTTTGATGGCCGCATGCAAATCCACCTCTCCCGCATCGTAGGCCATGCGCACTTCTTCCGGGCTGGCGAAGACCTTTCCTTCCCCCTTGACAAAGGGCTTTTCCCGGGTCATGTAATAGAGGCCCAGGACAATATCTTGGGTGGGAACAATAATCGGCTTGCCATGGGCCGGGGAAAGGATGTTGTTTGTGGACATCATCAACACCCGGGCCTCAATCTGCGCCTCGATGGAAAGGGGGATGTGGACCGCCATTTGGTCTCCGTCAAAGTCGGCGTTGAAGGCTGCGCAAACCAGGGGGTGGAGCTGAATGGCTTTCCCCTCGACGAGCACGGGCTCGAAAGCCTGGATGCCCAACCGGTGCAAAGTGGGAGCACGGTTTAGGAGGACAGGGTATTCGCGGACGATCTCCGAGAGCGTTTCCCAGACCTCATCCTTTTCCTGCTCCACCATCTTCTTCGCACTTTTGATGGTGGTCACATAGCCCTTCTGTTCAAGGCGATTGTAAATAAAAGGTTTAAAAAGCTCCAAGGCCATCTTCTTGGGGAGACCGCATTGGTGGAGGCGCAGGTCTGGTCCGACGACGATCACCGAACGGCCAGAATAATCCACTCGCTTACCGAGTAGGTTCTGCCGGAATCGCCCCTGTTTACCTTTGAGCATGTCGCTCAACGATTTTAGCGGCCTGCCATTTGATCCCAGGATGGCCCGACCTCCACGCCCATTATCAAACAGGGCATCCACTGCTTCCTGGAGCATGCGCTTCTCGTTGCGGATGATGATTTCTGGAGCATTCAACTCCTGGAGGCGCTTCAGGCGATTGTTCCGATTGATCACCCGCCGGTACAGGTCGTTTAGATCAGAGGTGGCAAACCGCCCCCCGTCCAGGGGCACCAGAGGCCTGAGGTCTGGCGGGATGACGGGAATGACTTCTAAGATCATCCAATCCGGCCGATTTCCCGAGTCCTTGAAGGAATCCACCACCTTCAGTCGCTTGGCGATCTTTTTCTTCTTGACCTCAGAGGAGGCTTCTAACATCTCCGCCCGCAATTCTTCGGAGAGCTTATGCACATCCACTTTGTGCAAAAGCTCTTGGATGGCCTCGGCTCCCATTCCCGCAAGAAAGGAATCTGCCCCGTATTCCTCCACTGCCTTTCGGTACCGCTCATCGCTGAGGAGCTCTTTCTGTTTGAGGGGCGTGGCCTTGGAGTCGATGACCACGTAGCCCTCGAAGTAAAGAACTTTCTCCAATTCCCGCAAGCTCATGTCGAGAAGGCTACCGATGCGACTGGGAAGGCTTTTCAAGAACCAAATATGGGCCACGGGAGCAGCGAGCTCGATGTGTCCCAGGCGCTCCCGCCGCACCTTAGATTGGATGACTTCCACGCCACACTTCTCGCAGACCACCCCCCGATGTTTCATCCTTTTGTATTTTCCGCAATTGCACTCATAATCCTTGGTGGGTCCGAAGATTTTGGCGCAAAATAATCCATCCCTTTCGGGTTTAAAGGTGCGGTAGTTGATCGTCTCGGGCTTCTTGACCTCCCCATAAGACCAAGCCCGAATTTTCTCCGGGGAAGCCAGGGAAATCCGCACCGCATTGAAAGCCAAAGGATACTTGGGTTTTTCAAAAAAGCTAAAGAGATCTTCCAAAACAATCCTCCTTTATGCTTCTTCTTTCTCCAGAAGCTCCATGTCCAGGCAAAGACTCTGCAGCTCTTTCACCAAGACGTTAAAGGACTCCGGGACCCCCGCTTCCAGATTGTGGCCCCCCTTGACGATCGTTTCATACATGCGGGTACGCCCCAGTACGTCATCTGACTTCACGGTCAGGAACTCCTGCAGACCATAAGCAGACCCGTAGGCCTCCAGGGCCCAAACTTCCATTTCTCCCAGACGCTGCCCTCCGAATTGAGCCTTTCCTCCCAAAGGTTGCTGAGTGATCAGAGAGTAAGGACCCACAGAACGGGCATGGATTTTGTCATCCACCAAGTGGTGAAGCTTCATCATATAGATGACCCCCACCGTAACCTTCTGGTGAAAAGCATCTCCCGTACGCCCATCATACAGGGTAGCCTGTCCGGTCACGGGGAGCCCCGCTTCCTTCAGGGCGAGCTTGATTTCTTCTTCCGCAGCTCCATCGAAGGCCGGGGAGGCCAGGAAGACACCGCGGGATATTGACCGAGCATACTCCCGGATCTCCTCATCCCCCATCCCATCAATCAAAGCGGCAAAAGTTTCAGAATCATAGGTCTTCTTGATTTTCTCCCGCAAAACTTTGGGAGAATATTCTTTTTCGATGAGTTGGCTAATCTGCTCCCCAAGGCCCGTCGCTGCCCACCCCAGATGAGTTTCTAAGATTTGGCCCACATTCATACGCGAGGGAACCCCCAGCGGATTCAGGATGATGTCTATGGGCGTCCCATCCTCCAAGTAGGGCATGTCCTCCTCGGGAAGGATGCGTGAGATGACCCCCTTATTGCCGTGGCGGCCAGCCATCTTATCTCCCACCGAGAGCTTGCGTTTGATGGCCACATCCACTTTGACCATCTTGATCACCCCTGGAGGGAGTTCATCAGCTTTCTTCAAACGGGCTATTTTTTTCTCGAAGGCTGTGCGAATCAATTGTACCCGCTCATCCAACTGCTCCCACACTTTCTCCGCATCGGCTTTCTTCTTAGGGTTCGGGATGTTCAAATCTCGCAGGCGCCGGTCGGAAATCCCAGTTAATATCTCCTTAGTCAATTTTGTGTTCTTGGGAATCAGGGTCTTGCCGCTGCGTTCTTCCGCAAGTCGCGTGGCCGCCGCCTCACCCAGGAACATCTTACGCACTTTCTGGGCGGCGAGGTGCTGAACGATCTGGATCTCATCTTCTTGATCCCGGTGGAGACGGGCAATCTCTTCTTCTTCAATGGCTTTGGCCCGCGAATCCTTCTCCACTCCTCGGCGACTGAAGACCTTGGCCCCAATGACGATCCCTTCCACCCCTGGGGGAACGCGCAGAGATGTGTCCTTCACGGCTCCGGCCTTTTCTCCGAAGATCGCCCGGAGAAGTTTTTCCTCCGGTGAGGGCTGGGTTTCTCCTTTAGGGGTGATCTTCCCCACCAGGATATCCCCGGCCTTGACCTCTGCTCCGATGCGGATGATTCCGCTTTCATCCAGGTTCTTCAGGGATTCATCCCCCAGGTTGGGAATGTCCTGGGTAATCTCCTCCTTGCCCAGCTTTGTGTCCCTCGCCACCACCTCGAATTCTTCGATGTGGATGGAGGTGAAACTGTCGTCTTTTACCATCCGCTCGCTGATCAGGATAGAATCCTCAAAGTTGTAACCTCCCCAAGGCATGAAGCCTACCAAGACATTTCGCCCCAAGGCTAACTCTCCACTGGCGGTGGCCGGCCCATCGGCGATGACCTGGCCCTTTACTACCCGCTGCCCTTCCCGCACGATGGGTCTCTGATTGATGCAGGTATTTTGATTGGAGCGCTGATACTTGATTAAATTATAAATATCCACCTCTGACCGGGAACCATTCCGACCGGCATTTTCAGCCCGAACGATAACGCGAGAAGAATCTACTTTTTCCACAATCCCATCTCGTTCGGCAACCACCGTGACCCCCGAATCCCGAGCCACTACGCCTTCCATCCCCGTTCCGATCAGCGGCGCTTCCGCCCTGAGCAAAGGCACGGCCTGCCGCTGCATGTTGGAGCCCATCAAAGCCCGGTTAGCATCATCATTTTCCAAAAAGGGGATCAGCGAAGCGGCCACGCTCACCAGCTGGTTGGGAGAGACATCCATCAGGTTGATCTCTTCCGGTCGCACGAGCGTTGATTCTCCGGCGATGCGGGCTTGAACCAGGTCCGCCGTGAATCGCCCCTTCGCATCCACAGGCGCGTTAGCCTGGGCAATCACCCGGGTTTCATCTTCCTGCAAAGCAGAGAGGTATTCGATCTCTCTTAAGACCTGGCCGCCTACCACCTTGCGGTAGGGGGTAACGATGAATCCGAAGGAATCCACTTTGGCATAGGTGCTCAAGGAAGCGATGAGGCCAATGTTAGGTCCCTCGGGAGTTTCGATTGGGCAGACCCGGCCATAATGGGTCGGATGCACATCCCGTACTTCAAACCCGGCCCGCTCTCGGGTCAAACCCCCTGGACCGAGAGCTGAGAGGCGACGCTTATGGGTGATTTCCGAGAGGGGATTCGTCTGGTCCATGAATTGAGAGAGTTGGGAGGATCCAAAAAATTCCTTCACCACTGCCGAGACGGGTTTGGGATTAATGAGATCATGGGGCATAAGGGTTTCCACGTCCTGCAGGCTCATCCGTTCCTTGATGGCCCGCTCCATGCGCACGAGTCCGATGCGGTATTGGTTTTCCAAGAGCTCTCCTACCGGCCGGACCCGGCGATTGCCCAGATGGTCAATGTCATCGACTTCCCCTATCCCATCCTTCAGCCCGATCAGATATTTGACTGTTTCCAGGGTGTCTTCTTTGCGCAAAACTCGGCAATCCAGAGGAGCCTCTAATTTCAAGCGATGGTTAATCTTCAATCTACCCACGCGGGAAAGGTCGTACCGCTCGGGGTTAAAGAACAGGTTATCGAAGAAAGTCTTGGCGGTTTCCAGCGTGGGAGGCTCGCTGGGACGCAGCCGGCGATAGATTTCCAGGATGGCATTGTAAACTGAGTTTGGGGTTTTATCCTGGGGGTTCAGCTTGCGATGCTCTTCGATGGGCCGCGTTTCGGTATCGTCTATGCGATCTGAATTCAGCGTGTCGCGGAGGGAAGAAGAAACGTTCAGTTGGTCGATGAATAGTATTTCGCACTCCTTCACTCCCGCCGCCCGCATCTCTTCTACCCGCTCCGGCGTCAATTCGCTGTTGCAGGGAATCCAAATCTCTCCGGTTTGGGGGTGCAGAATGTCGCGGGCCAAGTACCGACCGGTCAAGTCCGCGGAATCAATCATTACCGACTTGATCTTGGAATCCAGCAATTTCTTCAGAGCCGGACGAGTGATCTTCCGGTTCTTGCGCACGAGCAACTCCCCGGTGTTGGGATGTTTAATATCCTCGGTGGCTCGCTTGTTGACCAGAAGATCATAATCAACATTCTTGTATATTTTCCCTTCTTTGAAGAAGACTTTTTCCGTGCGGTAGAAATAGTTAAGCAGGCCCTCGGCGGTATAACCCAAGGCCCGCAAAAGAACCGTAACATGCAATTTTCGCCGCCGGTCGATGCGGACGTAGAGCAACCCCTTGGTGTCAAACTCCAAGTCCAGCCAGGAGCCCCGGTGGGGGATAATGCGGGCAGAGTAAAGAGGCTTGCCCGTCGGGGTCTTCCCCTTTTCATGTTCGAATAGAATCCCAGGAGAGCGATGGAGCTGGCTCACTATCACCCTTTCTGTTCCATTAATCACGAAGGTGCCCTTGTCGGTCATTAAGGGAATTTCACCAAAATAGACTTCCTGCTCTTTGATATCCCGCACCCGTGGGCGCCCTCTGCGCTCCTCTTCTTCGGCTTCATAGGTGATCAGGCGGACAATCACCTTCAAAGGAGCGGCATAGGTCATTCCCCGGTGGCGGCATTCATCCACTTCATACTTGGGCTCTCCCAGGGAGTAGCTCACAAACTCTAAGGAAGCCGTTTCATTGAAGTCGCGGATCGGAAAGACACTCTTAAATACGGCCTGCATTCCCATGTCCTTCCGATTTTCCGGAAGGACATCCTTCTGCAGAAAGCTCTCATAGGATTGTCTCTGGACATCGATTAAATTCGGAATGTCCATGATCCTCTCGATCTTTGAGAAATTTAAGCGCACGATCGGATGCCCGCTCTCCCAAGAAGCCATTCCTTCTATCCTCCTATCCCCTTTTTGGTTTGCGTCCAAGATTGTCCTTGGAAAATTAAGGAATTATTTAATCTCCACGGTGGCGCCAGCATCTTCTAATTTTTTCTTTATGCTCTCGGCCTCTTCTTTGGATACGCCTTCTTTTACAGGTTTGGGAATGCCTTCCACTAAATCCTTAGCTTCTTTTAAACCTAAGCTGGTCAGTTCCCGCACCACTTTAATGACCTGGATTTTCTTCTCTCCCGCACCGGTGAGGATCACGCTAAACTCGGTCTTTTCCTCAGCCACGGGAGCGGCCTGACCAGCTGCGGCCGAGGGAACCGCGGCCACGGCCACGGGGGAGGCTGAGACTCCCCATTTCTCTTCCAGAAGTTTGCTCAACTGCGCCGCCTCCAAAAGGGTCAACCCGCTTAATTCTTCCACAATCTTCTGCAAATCAGCCATCTTTCTTTCTCCTTCGGGATGTAATTTTAATCTTGACTTCTCCCTTTCACCAGCTGGGCCACACGGCTGCTGGGAGTGGTCAGCAAACGCACCAGACTGGCCGCTGGAGCTTGAATCAGCCCCAGAATCCTCGCCCTCAGCTCTTCTAAGCTGGGAAGGGTTACCCAGCTATGAATCTCCGCCGGTTCCCAGACCCTTCCTTCAGAGGAGGCCACCAGAATTTGTAGCTCGGGGTAATCTTTGGCGAACTTGGCCAAAACCCTGGCGGGAGCCACTGGATCGGTGTCGCTCCAGGCTACTCCAATCGGACCCTCAATCTTTTGCTTTAAGAGTTCTTTATCTGTTCCCTGGATGGCCAGTCGCAAAAGGGTATTTTTGACGATCCGATATTCCACGGCTGCTTTGTGGAGCTCCCGACGAAGCTGGGTCATTTTTTCCACATTAAGACCCATGAATCGCGTCAGGATCGCCACCTTGGCCTGGCGCATCTGTTGATGGAGATCGGCCACCAATCTGCCTTTATCCTCCCGGTTCAAACTTCATTCTCCTTTCTCCATCGCCTCTTTCTTCCAGCCCAGCGAGAGGGGGCGCCTCAGGGTACATCTACGGCCCCAGACCAATGATTGAATATGGCCCTTACGCAGATTCTATTGTTTCAATGCCCCACGTAGGGCGTTGGGATCGAGCTTGATTCCCGGCCCCATGGTAGCGGAAATAGTCACACTCTTGAGATAAGTCCCTTTGCTCGAGGCGGGTTTGGCCCGGATGATCACATCCATCAAGGTGAGGACATTCTCTTTCAATTTCTCCCCGGCGAAGGAAACTTTTCCCACCGTGGTGTGCACGATGCCGCTCTTATCCACCTTGAACTCTACCCGGCCGGCTTTCAGCTCTCGGACAGCTCTTCCCACGTCGAAAGTCACAGTTCCTACTTTCGGGTTGGGCATCAGTCCCCGGGGCCCCAAGATTTTCCCCAATCTCCCAACAGCACCCATCATATCCGGGGTGGCGATGGCTTTGTCAAAGTCGATCCAGCCCCCCGTGATCTTTTCCACCAGGTCCTCTGCTCCCACAAAGTCAGCTCCCGCCTCTTTCGCCTCTTTCTCTTTTTCCCCTTTGGCAAAGACTAAGACCTTCACCGTCTTGCCCACCCCATTAGGAAGGACTACGGTTCCTCGAACCATCTGATCGGCATGCTTGGGGTTGACGCCCAGTCGGATGGCCATATCCACGCTCTCGTCAAACTTAGCCCGGGCTGTATCTTTCAGCAAGGTTACTGCGGCATCCAGGTCGTAGCGGGCACCGCGGTCAATCTTCCCCCGCGCTTCTAAATACTTTTGGCCTCGTCTGCTCATGCCTTTATCCTTCAACGATGTCGATGCCCATGGACCGGGCAGTTCCTTCGATGGTCAAAATGGCAGCCTCTAAGCTGGCCGCGTTCAAATCCGGGAGCTTTGTTTGGGCAATTTCCCTCAACTGGGTTCGGGTAACTTGGCCGACTTTCGTCCGGTTGGGTTCCCCCGACCCTTTGATGATTCCCGCAGCTTTCTTTAACAACACTGCCGCCGGAGGCGTTTTGGTAAGGAAGGAGAAGGACCGGTCGGCGTAAATCGTGATCACCACTGGGATGATGGTGCCTTCTTGGCTCTTGGTTTGGGCGTTAAAGGCTTTGCAAAATTCCATAATATTCACCCCGTGCTGCCCGAGAGCTGGGCCCACGGGGGGAGAAGGATTCGCTTGCCCGGCTGGGATTTGGAGCTTCACCATGCCCATCACTTTTTTAGCCATCTTCTTCCTCTCAGCTCTTTTTCACTTGAGCGAAATCTAACTCTACTGGGGTGGAACGCCCGAAAATGCTGACCAGGACGCGAACCTTGCCCTTTTCTGGATTCACCGCTTCTACCAACCCGTTAAAATTAGAAAAAGGCCCATCCACCACCCGGACCTGGTCGCCTTTCTCAAAGGTCATGCGATGTTTCGGCCGGAGCAAGCCCTCGCTCATCTGATTTTTGATCTCCTCCACCTCTTGATCAGAGATGGCCGTCGGATTCGCTCGGTCCCCGACAAAACCCGTAACCTTCGGCGTATCTTTCACGATGTGCCAAGTCTCATCGTTCAATTCCATTTTTACCAGGATGTACCCCGGGAAAAATTTACGGGAAGAGGCCTTCTTCTTCCCTTTAATCATCTCGATCACTTTTTCAGCAGGGACAAGGACCTCCGAGAAGAACCCCTCTTTCTTGGCGGATTTGACCCGTTCCTCCAAGACAGACTTTACCTTATTCTCAAACCCTGAATAAGTATGCACCACATACCATTTTTGGGCCATGGCCAAGATCCTTCTTTAATCCAAAAATACCTTGATCAAACGGGACAGGCCCAGGTCTACAATCCCTAAGAAAAAAGAGACCAAAATTACCATGACCAAGACCACCGAGGTAGAAGCGATCGTCTCTTTCCTCGAAGGCCAGGTAACCTTTTTCAATTCCACCCTTACCTCTCGGAAGAACTGCTGCATCCTTGCCCAAAACTCTTTGATCTTTTTCATCTCACCTTCCGGGAATTCGGAAAAATTTTTTTTCGTTGGCAGGCCAGGAGGGATTCGAACCCCCATCACCCGGATTTGGAGTCCGGTGCTCTAGCCGTTAGAGCTACTGGCCTGTTATTTCGAATTTCCTTCCGCTGACCGATTGAGCAACCGCCGATAGAATGAGGAAAAGCCCGCATTGGCTGCAGTTCTTTTCCTACACATCTACTTGATTTCCCTGTGAGGAGTGTGGGTGCGACAGAATCGGCAATATTTCTTCAGTTCCAGCTTGTCCGGCGTAGAACGTTTATTTTTGGTAGTGGTATAATTTCTCCGCTTGCATTGGCCGCAAGCGAGCGTAATGATCTCCCTCAAAGATCCCCCTTTTCCTTAACAGCAAAGGTCCGATTTACCAATCAACCTTAAAACTCTTCTCCCCCGTCTTTTACTTCCGCCTTTGCAGGTAGGGTTTATTCCAGGATATCCGAGATGACTCCGGCCCCCACTGTCCGGCCTCCCTCCCGAATCGCAAACCTAAGCTCCTTCTCCATGGCAATCGGCGTAATCAACTGCACCTCCAAATTC
>Ga0315314_1002499_pt1 | contig 15100 bp, 11 predicted proteins | sample TDP9_MG_FD_203631 | JGI IMG/M metagenome (GOLD analysis project Ga0315314, IMG submission 203631) | Freshwater sediment microbial communities from Lake Towuti, South Sulawesi, Indonesia - TDP9 | ecosystem: Environmental > Aquatic > Freshwater > Lake > Sediment | place: Indonesia: South Sulawesi...
AAACATTGGCCATGATAACGTTTTGCTTAACGGCATATTCGAACTGAATCTTCACTGCTTTCATGAACTCTCCAAATGTATTGAACTCCCTTGGATCTCCCGTAGCCGGTCCTACTTGCTTCCCGTTTACGGGGTTAACGCCATTCCATAGGGCTAGCTCTATGGGTTTGGCTATGTTGAACCAGCCTGTATTGGTCTGTCCGTATGTATCTGCATCTTGGCATATGTTTGGATCCGTCACAACCTCTTGGCAACCCAGGTCACAGTAGTTTCGAGCTATCTGTAAAGGTACGCCTATTGCCAAGAGACTAGGTATAATGGCTTCATCGCTAATTATGTAGGGCAACCCCCCTCCCAGTCTAATTGACTCCAGCGTCATTATCAGAAACTCGTCACTTGTGTTCCTATGGATTCGCACAGAAATGTTAGGATCATTGAGGTGTACATGTGCATGTGCCTCGAGACACATTCGAGAAAGCAGATTACTGCGGTCTCTCCCCTCGGAGTCCTGACCCCCAATAGTGATTCTGTCATTGTTCCCCTGACCCCATGAACCTTCAGCATAACCTCCACCCCGCGACTCCGCGCATTTGCAGAAGAAACACTCTAGAAGCGTTTGAGCCTCTTTCGGAGTAATAGTTCCATTCTCTAGGTCCTTCTTGAGAAATGGATACATATATTGGTCAAAATTCCCCATCGAGTGTGAGTTGCCCCACTCGGCAAGTATAGTGCCCATGTGCAGGAAGTGTAAGGATTGGAGTGCTTCCCACCAAGTTTCCGCCGGCTCAGCTGGCACTTTCCTGCAGATCTTGGCGATCTGACCGAGTTCATCTGCTCTTTCTACGTTTCCTTCGTCCTTTGAAAGCTCCTCCGCTAGGTCCGCACATCTATTCGCGTATGCGATTAATCCATCGGCCACGATCATCGTGGCTTCATAGTTGTTTCTACGCTCGTAGTCTTCGCCACTTGTTGGATGTGTAGGGTCAAGTTCTGCGATATGTTTCTTGATCTCTTCTTTGACACCCATCAGCCCCATCTTTATGATAGACAAGTAGTCTGGCACAGTGTGATACACCGCACCACCTAGCAAAAGGGTAAAGGCATCAGAGTTGATGCAGTAATGCCAGGTTTCTGGGTAGTTTCTTCGGAGTTCCTTTATCATATGCACGCCGAATGATTTGTCTCTCCAGTAGGGAAAGATCTCCTCTTTGAAGGTCTTCTTATCTTCCTCCTCGAAAATGAAGTGTCCTTCCCCGCCTACGCTATTCAGGATCTCTGATATGTCCTTATTTAGGGAGTCGTAGGCCACCATCATTTCTGGGGAAAATTCTACTACGCCAATCCCGCTGCTGAAGGTTCCAGCTATCAGCTGATACTTTGAAAGAGGTATAGGAATCTTGGTGAAAACGTCATAAATCGCTTTGGCGCGTCTAAGGGCGGGATGTTCGCCTTCAGTCTGTTCATAGCAATCTGTCACTATCTTGGCCATTTTCATGGAGATCCTGTATCGTTGTGTATTCATGTATCTCTGGAGACACTCCTCTCTCAGCCTCGCTATTCTCAACATGGCGGGATCTCCAGGTCTCAGGATCACCTGATCAAAGAGTGTGCCGAACCAAGGAGCTTTCGTACGCTCCCACCAGAATTGGTCTTCGTCACGAGGCATGATACCGGCCTTCTATGCGAACTAGCATATAGCATGATTATTTTGATTTAAGTCTATCTGCAGACGAGTTCGTATTACTGTAGAAGCGAATAAGAAATAAGAGTGATCTCAAAATTATATATCTGCAAGACTTCCTTATTGAGAACTCTCGCAAAAGGATCTGGAATCTTTCATTATCCACAAGTATCCGGTCGTTTGTCGGGTTCCTGAATAGGAAATTTGCAGAAGCATTTTCTCACCGCTGATCTTCTCCAATCTATTCCATTGTTATAACTACCTTGAGGGCTTCTCCCCTCTTGATCAGCTCGAAACCTTTGCTAATTTCCTTTAGAGGATAGATATCTGTGATAAACTTATCCACTTTTAGGAAACCGTACTTGGCCAAGTTTGAGATCTCACAATGGGCTCTTGGTTCATCAGGGGAAGCAAATTGCAGTGTCCACTCTCGAGGTGCGCCAGATAGATTCAATTCAAACAGCGATACGGGTTTGTCATCCCTTGAAGGAATTCCATAGGTCCCAATCTTGCCACCGGGAGCTATTGCTTTTGCAGCTTCGTTTATGAGTGAATAATCTCCTACAGCCTCTATTGCCAAATCCGCACCCCTTCCTTTCGTAAACTCTCTCACCTTTTGAACCAGGTTCTCTTTGGTTATGTTTATTGTGTAATCAACGCCGAACTCGGTTGCTAATGAGAGCCTTTCATCTCTGCGTCCAGTCATTATTACGGGATAAGCTCCTAGAAGCTTAGCACAATAAGCGAAGGCCAATCCCACAGGTCCGCTTCCCATCACCAGGACGCTCTCTCCTGGCGCCAGTCTCACCTTTCGAAGCCAGCTTAACGTCTCTTTGAAAGTTATGTACATAGTAGCCTTCACGGGATCCACATCTTTCGGCAGAACTTGCTGCATCGAGTGGAAGGTGGAGAGAGGCGCCGTGTGCGGCTTTTCTTTAGATTGAGCTGCATAGTCACATACCACTCCTAGCTCTGCAAAACCACCCCAGAAAGAAGCCAAACCCCCAACAAAATCTTTGGGGTATACAGCCGAAGGCCTGAACACATAGTCTCCCTTGTTATAATTCATTACGCCGTCACCGACTTCTATAACCTTCCCTACACTTTCATGGCCTAGGATGAATGGATAGCGAAAGGCTAGTCCTGGAAATTTTCCTTCTATGAGCTTCCTATCAGTGCCATTGCAGAAGGAGCAAGCAGAAATCTTAACCAGAGCGTCATAGTCTCCAATTGCGGGATCTGGAACCTCTTCTACCTCTAGACAATTCGGAGCTTTGACTAGAGCAGCTAACATCTTTCAACCCCTGTCCCTACTCTAGCCACCATAGCTCATATTAAGATTATTAGCAGGTACCACCCTTGACAGAGGTTAGTGCAGAACCGAGCCCGCAAGCGTTTGTTTCCAGCCTGATCTTAGGAAGGCTCCTTCTCGAGTCTACCTTCGCTACAATCCCACATTGCACTTCCTTCATCCAAGAACACCGCAATTCTCGATGTCCATTTACAGTTTTCCTACGGCTGATTCAAATTTGTGACCCTTCACATATGAGGAACAAGAGTACACCTCTTGTGGCTGAGCGTGGCTATGGATTGGGAGAGGTCACAAAAGATAAGCGTAACCTAGACAATCAGATGAGGTTAAAGATGCCAGCGGAGGAGTCGAGGCTTGGATTACGTCATAGGAGTTGATGGCGGTGGTACCAAAACGGCTTGCATCATATCAGACACTAAAGGAGTCCTTCTCAGCGCAGGGATGAGCGGCTCTTCAAACTACCTCGCTGTAGGAGAAGAGGAAGCCAAGAGATCAATACACGCCGCCGTTCAAGAGGCTCTTGAAAAATGTCATGTTCAAATCCCGAAATTTGAGCTTGCATACCTAGGAATTGCTGGCGCCGGCAGGCCGAGCGGGATAAAAGTGATTAGAAGAATAATCGAAAGTTTGGGTGTTGCTAACAATGTGGTTATCGACATTGATGCCCCGATCGCCTTGGCAGGCGCGACGGCCTGCAAACCAGGAGTCGTAGTCATCTCGGGAACCGGATCGATAGCGTTCGGCGTCAACAAAAATGGAGAGCAGGGAAGGGTTGGAGGTTGGGGATACCTTCTCGGCGACGAGGGAAGCGGATACGATATCGCGAGGAAAGGTCTGGTTGCGGCTTTCAGATCTTATGATGGCCGCGGCATGCAGACTGTACTCTTGCATAGATTGATGGCTCGTCTTGGCGCCAGCAACATTGATGAGATTCTCGACTGCGTCTATTCTGATGGAATGAAGGTGGATGATATCGCTTCTATCACACCTTTGGCAGTTGACGCGGCGAGAGAAGGTGACAAAGTGTCTCAAAAGATTCTGAGTGAGGCTGTTGAAGAGCTCAGCCTGGCCGCTACGACACTGATAAAGAACTTGGGTATGGAGAACGACGAGTTTGAATTCGCGCTTATTGGAGGACTATTTAAGGTTGAAGATTTCATAGCCATCCCTGTTCAGAGAAACATAGAGAAGGCTGCTCCTAAATCCAGGATTATTGAACCCAAGTTCAAACCTGTCGTAGGTGCAGTTCTTATGGCGTTGAAAGAGTACAATGTCAAGATAGACAAGGCCTTACTAGATTCAGTTAAAGCCACGCTTCGAAATGTTCAGGAAATCCTTTGAACGGAGAAATCGAAACGTTACGGCCAATAGGGAATTCTAATTGACGATAGAGGAAGCGACGATATTGTGGAACACCGGTCTAACCCGGAGAATAGCGTTGTTCTCCCTCGTAGGATGAACTCTATTCGTAAGAAGGATTACGATCAGTTCGTCTACGGGGTCAATCCATAGAGAGACTCCTGGAAAGCCCGTGTGCCCGAATGCAGTTGGATGCAACAGGTCACCGGCAGAACCTCCTTTGTTGGGTTTGACAACCCACCCTAACCCCCTAGGTTCATTCAGCCCTTCAGTATGGTTTCTAATCATCAACTTCACTGCTACTGGGCTTAAGATTCTATTGCCTTTGTAGTCTCCCATGTTGAGTAGTGTTTGTCCGTAGATAGAAAGGTCTAGGGCCGTTGAGAAAAGCCCGGCATTGCCGCTCACTCCACCCATACCGAAAGCGTTTTCGTCATGGACCTCTCCTATTAGAATACGTCGTCGCCAACGACACATCTCGGTCGCTGCGATTCTATCTCTCAGACTTGCCGGGGGATTGAAGAGTGTGTCTCTCATTCCTAACGGCGAGAAGATCTCCCTTCTAGCGAAGGATTCTAGGCTCTCACTCGCGACTTTCTCTATGATGAAAGTCAACAATATGAATCCCAAACAACTGTAGACAACTTTGCCACCCACAGGATATTCCAATTTGATCTGGCACAGTTCCTTCTGGAAGTCTTCCCTAGTTTTACAATTCTCATATAGTGGTTGCCACGCAGGAAGACCTGATGTGTGCGTCAAAAGATTGTATAGCGTGGTTTCCTTTTTCTCGCGGCCCGTGTACTCGGGCATGTAGAGATCTACGGGATCATTCAATTGTACCCTTCCTCTCTCCAGTAGGATCATTAATGCCGTTGCAGTAGCTATCGGCTTAGTCAGCGACCCCAAGTCGAAGATCGTATCTAACTTCATAGGTCTACACATATCGGATGGCGTGGATACAGCCTCTCCATAGGCTTCGTTCGCCACTATTGCACCCCTACGTGCCACCAGGAAGACAGCTCCAGGGAAAGCCCCTTGAGAAACAGCCCTCTTGATGAAGTTCCCAGCTTCTTCTAGGCGACTGGAATCCATGCCTACTCTTTCTGGGGAATCATACCTTAAGACATGCTTGCTGGACATTTCCTCCCTCGAGATTTTGAGTGGCATAACTTAAGTCTTTTCGAGGTCCCTTAACTCAATAGTAGGGGAGAACGTGTTTGCTTCCAGTAGTGGAAAGCTATGTGTGTGAGGGAAATGCTAGCAAAAGTACAGTGGAAGTCCTAATACATGGGCCAAACAGGTTTTCTGGCTCCGTTTAGAACGATTTGATCATATACTAGACTGAAGAGCTACCTGGAACGGAGGTTCCCAAGATCACCTTTTTCCTTGCTCCGGTCGCGGCTTGGACGTTTGAGGGGTTTTCCATGGCGTACTCGTTCGCTAGTACAGCGGTCAAGACTGCTTCTTTAGCTTCTGAGGGTATTCCGAGCCGATCATACTCGAAGACTTGTATGTCCTGCAGTCTCTTTCTTAACCACTTCATAATTGTGTTGTTCTTTGCTCCGCCTCCTGAAATATACACTTCGTCTATGACATAATGAGGCAGTATGAACTCTTCGTAAGCCATAGCTATCGTCTCAACAGTCAAAGATGTCGCGGTGGCGACGACATCTTCGAACATCAATCTATGTTTCTTCGCAAACTCAATAACCTCAGCAACGTAGGTTTTTCCAAACAGTTCTCTGCCTGTCGTTTTCGGAGGCGCTCTGCTGAAGTATGGGTCGCTTAACAGCCTCCCGAGTAGAGCCTTGTTTATCTTTCCTCGCGCTGCGACCTGGCCATCTTCATCAAGGCTTAACTCGCCATGAGAATAATGTTTCATCACGGCATCTATGACCATATTGCCCGGCCCAGTATCAAATGCGATTATATCTTCAGGTGAAGCATTTGCAGGCAAGAACGTAAGATTTGCAATACCCCCAATATTCTGGAGGACCCTATTGAGCTTGTGGTGCCTGTGAAGAATAAAATCGAGATAAGGAGTCAGAGGTGCACCTTCTCCGCCGGCCGCGATATCTCTTTTTCTAAAGTCCCCGACAGTTGTTATTCCAGTTCTTTCGGCGATAACCGCTATCTCTCCTATTTGCAGCGTTGACTTAGTGCTGTATCCACAGGTATCTAGTGGCAAAGGGATATGATAGATTGTCTGCCCATGCGAACCTATGAGGTCGACTTTGTCCAGATCATGTTTGCTCTCGTTTACCAGTTTTATGACGCAATCAGCGAAGAAGTTTCCCAAAACGAAGTTCATGTGGCAGATCTTTTCTACGGTTGAAGTCTCTGGGTCGAATAGTTCAAATATTTTTTCACGCAAAACTGGAGGATATGGATAGCTTCTAAAGGCAATAATGTTCAATTTCGTCTTTAACGCGTAACCCTTGATCTCAACAAGCACGGCTGACACGCTGTCAGCTGACGTACCAGACATTAGTCCAACGATTTTCCGAACTCTTTTTCGTCTTATTTTCTCTAGGACGGACAAACGGATCATAATAATGGAACTCCAAAAAGTTTTGACAATACGCATGTTTCGCCGTTAAGTCCGACGGTAATTCCTCGCGATTTCTATTGCTTTCCAGATGATGCCTGAGCTCTCCTTCAGGGCTCTGGCGGCGATTCTCCTGTCCACTTTGGCTTCAATCATCACTAAAGCGGTCTTGAGGTCCCGCCCAGACCGTTCGAATGCCTCATTCGCAGTTCTGCCATTCACCCCTTCTATCATTCTGATGATTCTTCTCGCTCTGGATATGAGTTTTTCATTCGTCGGTCTCAGATCAATCATGAGATTGCTGTAAACTTTACCTATACTTATCATGGACGCCGTTGAGATCATGTTCAAAACGAGTTTTTCAGCCGTTCCTGCTTTCATCCTTGTGGATCCGGATATGACTTCAGGTCCGACAATAGGGGTTATCACCACATCGGTAATTTCTGAGATTTTCGATTCAGGGGCTGACGATACAGCGACAGTCTTCGCATTCCTCCTTTTTGCTTCGAGTAGCGCACCTACGACGAAAGGTGTTCTTCCAGAAGCACTCAGCCCGACAACGACATCTTTGGGACAAACCTCCCTATCAGCCATTGCTTTCCTTCCAGATTCACTATCGTCTTCGGCACCTTCGATGGAGCGCCACAGCGCCCTTCTCCCTCCGGCAATTGTGGCTTGTACAAGGTATGCGGGAGTGTTGAACGTCGGTGGACACTCTGCTGCATCAATGACCCCTAACCTGCCGCTTGTTCCTGCTCCAACGTAGAGGAGGCGCCCACCCGCCTTAATACTGCTGACTACCAATTCGACTGCTTTTGCAATGTTGGGAATCTCCTTCTCAACGGCAGAAGGAACTTTTCTATCTTCAGAGTTGATTACCCTAAGGATTTCTACAATATCTTTTCTATCTATGTCCATGGTCGCTGGATTCCGCTGTTCTGTTAGAAGCCTTTCAAGCTCCATATCTAGCTCTTCGAGATGTTCCAGCTCTACCTTCTCTGAGTCTTCACTCCCTGATTTCTTCTTCAACTGCATATCCACCGAATCCGTTTTCCTGTAACTCCTACTGTTTTCCTGTTCTGTCCTTAATAGTATCTAGGCCACTACACGTTCACTTATGCACGTTTGGTCAATTCGTCCATAGTATTGGTGCTTCACCATCAAGATGAAAAGATTCGTTCTCACGGATTATTCTCCAACTCTTGAGCCATCAGGTTCGAAGCTAAAGTAGTTTGTCCAATTGCGGTAGCAGGATTCTCCGCGCCTCCCAAGGTCTCATAAGCGCTTCCGAGTATCCTACCCCTACCTCCAAGCCTCGTATCCTCGCGAGGCTCACGTAGTAGTCGATGTAGTTGAAGCCCGTCTCTCCACGGGCCATAGCCATTTTCTGCATTGCCGTGACCCATTTGTCTAGGACCGAGCTTATGTCAACGTATATCTCGGGTTGAAAGTCTTCGTGGTCCTCCCAGTTTTCGGCGAACAGAAGCTTTGAGCGGCATGGCTCCCCCTTAACAGAAGTCCATGGATTGGCTGCTAAGAAGATGGCGTCTCCAACTATTGCGTATGTTGCCCTGTGATCCTTATGAAAGCTTCCGCTCCAGTGAGTCAGAAGCACACTCGGCCTGATTTCCCTAAACAATTGCCCCATTTTCGTCTTCACATCTTCAGTTTCCTTGAGTTCGCCATCCCTATATGGCATGATATGAATGCTTACACCGATGTCTTTACCGAATTCCTCAGCTTCCTTCTTCTTCTGTGCAAAGTATTCATTCTCAGGTAGGTTGGGATGCCCTTTTTCTCCTCCTGTCATGTGGATGAAATGGACATCCCATCCTTCTTCTACAGCTCTTGCAGCCAATCCGCCTGACATAACCTCACAGTCCCCAATATGCGCTCCTACAACGGCCAGAACCCTAATATCTTTCAACGTTAAGACCTCACCTCCAACTCCATATGCCTCCACACTCTTGATACTTTAAAGCCAAACCTCTCATATAGTCTTCTAGCGTCCGCTCCTGTTGACATGAAGAATGCGTTATGTATTCCATTTTCCTTCATCGAGCAGAGACATCTGTAGAGTAACACCGTTCCTATCCCCCTATCACGCATGTCTTCTCTCACGCCAAAAGGTCCGAAATGTGATCCCGGAGCATACCACTCGTAACCCTCTCCCCCCCAAAATTGACAGTATCCTATCACATCGTGTCCCTTAACCGCTATTACGAACTGTCTCTTCCGGTTGTGTAACAGCAATTCTCGCGCATGTCTGTACCAATCACCTTGCCAGTATTTCTTAAGAAATGACATCAATGGATTCAGAAACTCCGACGTAAGAACTAGTATTTCCACGCCTTCTTTTTTCAGATCGTCTTCCAAGTCAACTATGTTTTGAGGGTGTTCGAACATAGGCCATAGGTTTGCATCCATGGCGAAGCTTTGCTGCACCTCCTTGAAGCCGTTTCTCATCAGGATACCGTATTCATGGGCATAGGAGTCAGCATCCATCCCCGGCATAAAATAGTTGGGTACATACATCCCGTACTCAATAAGTTTCTTCCCTTTGCTCCTATGATATTCAATGGATTCCTGGACAAGGCGGTGGCCAACATCAGTATCCCATGTTTCGGACACAAAACCGAAGGCAACAATCCAGCCCTTATCCTCGTCTCTCTCGACCTCCCCCCTAAAATATGGATTCTCCCTGACGATATTGTATGAGAAGCCAAGAAGTTGTCCCTTATCTTTGGCCAGCAGGAACCCTTCAGGTTCGAAGTTCGGATCTAGTATTATCTTCCTCTCGAACACTTCCAAGTTTATCCGATCTTTGAATAGGCATCTATTCCATAGGGAAACTATTCTCGGTTCTTCCCCGAATCCATAGGAACGAATTTCCATGGCCATATGGATCACAGAAGGGTATTTTTCTCTGAAGCTCCAAATAAGCATCGTGCCATCTGTAATTCATGCTGGAATGACTGCTCCAGAATCGATTCCGTGCACCACTTGATCTCCTCGCTTCCCTAGCACAAGTATCGTAAGCAAACGGGAAATCTTGTTCTAAGCATCCCTCTCTCTGAAGAACATAGACAGGAAAGGCAGAATTTCGATGATTTTTGATCCCGGACGTGAACGGGACGCCGTTACGGACGAGCGTGCGCGCTAGAAAAGGCAAGATCAGGTTTGTTTGAGTATGGCTGACTGTTCACTTCTCACAGAGAAGGTTCGTCCATGGTTAACGAAGATAGGATTTCTGCTTGAAGCCGTCCACAACATCTTCACGATACTTTTTAACGGCGAAGTTCAGTAGATTAGAGAAGGAGACATGGAAAGATGAATTCTAGAGAGCGGGTCACTCTTGCGTTGAGCCATCAAGAGCCAGACCATGTTCCACTTGACCTAGGCGGGAGCGCAACAACCGGGATGCATGTGAGCACTGTGTACGCTCTACGCCAAGCCTTGAAAATTGACCCACCAGGCACGCCGGTTAAAGTGATAGAACCCTACCAGATGCTTGGGGATATCGCCGCAGATCTTCAGGTGGCATTGGGCATCGATGTTGTTAGTCTGAACAGCCGAACAACGATGTTCGGATTCAGAAATGAAGGCTGGAAACCTTGGAGACTCTCTGATGGAACCCCTGTCATGGTTCCAAGCAAATTCAATACGCTACCGGACGCTGAGGGCGATATCCAGATGTATCCACAAGGCGACACTTCTGCGCCACCGAGCGCCAGAATGCCGGAGGGCGGCTTCTACTTTGACGCGATTGATAGGCAACAGCCAATCGATTGGACCAATCTGAAAGTAGATGACAACCTCGAAGAGTTTGGTCCCATTTCACGCCAGGAACTAGAGCTTCTCCGAGTTGAGGCCGAACGGTTGTACACCCAGACAGATAAGGCGATACTGGCAAACTTTGGTGGAACAAGCTTCGGTGACATCGCTCTGGTCCCAGGCTTGCAACTTAGGCATCCCGAAGGCGTCAGGGGCGTTAAGGAGTGGTACATGTGCCACGTGAGACGGCCTGATCATATCTACAAGGTCTTTGAACGTCAATGTGAAATCGGCTTAGAGAATCTAGGGAGAATCTACAAGGCTGTCGGCGATAGCGTCACAGCGGTCTTCGTCACTGGAACCGATTTCGGCGGCCAGAACGGACCCTTAATATCAAACGAGACCTATAGGAAGATGTATAGGCCTTTTCATAGATGCGTAAACGACTGGGTGCATGAGCACACTTCTTGGAAGACTTTCATCCATTCCTGCGGTTCCGTCGAACCTTTGATCAAGGAATTCATCGAAGCCGGATTCGACATCATGAACCCGGTGCAGACTTCCGCTAGAAATATGGACCCCTTTACGCTCAAAGAAAAATACGGCGACAAAATAGTCTTTTGGGGTGGGGGAATAGATACTCAACAGATATTACCGTTCGGCGAACCAAATCAAGTCAAGAGGCATATTCGAGAACGCATCAGAATTCTTGCCCCACGTGGAGGGTTCGTGTTCAACACCATCCACAATGTTCAGCCGAAAGTTCCCGTTAAGAACGTCCTCGCAATGTACGAAGCAGTTCATGAATTCGGGGCGTACCCAATCGGATAGCTTTTTCAAGCGTTAGTATGTCACCTTCTCCCATTTTCTTGTTCGCATAGACCTGTAGCCAGCATCTATGATGGCGTTGCAGACATATCCATCTTCAAAGTTCTCCCTCGGCATTACGCCCTTCTCGACGCATTCGACAAAGTGTCGCATCTCCTCGTGATATCCGTACACTCTAGCCTCATCGACGCAGGGCATGACCCAACCCTTGTCCATCTCGGCTTTCTCCACTACGTAGCCAGTGCTTTCCAAGGTGAAGACGCTTATAGGCGTGCCTCGTGTCACATCGGTGAAGATGACGCCCTTGGTACCGTAGACCTCATTCCTCAAATCCAAGCCTCCGCGAGAAGACCAGCTGACCTCTGCTTGTCCCAACTGTTTCCCCCCGAACCTAACTAGAAGCACGGCGTTATCCTCCGCTTCAACTGGATGCACCAGGGCTTCTCCCCATGCGATGGCTTCTAGCGCTTTCATCCCTTTGCCAATAAAGTACCTTGAGGCGGCTACACAGTGGCAGCCCATGTCTAGGAGAGCCCCGCCGCCAGAGAGAGATGGGTCCCAGAACCATTCGGAGTGCGGGCCGAAATGGGCTTCTCTGGATCTAACCCAGAAGACATCGCCGATACCTCCTCTTTCAATGACATCCCTAGCTTTCATGACCGCCGGGCTGAAAACCTCAGTCTCAGCGTATCCGTGAAGCACCCCAGCCTTCTTAGCGGCCTCAAACATGTCCTTCGCCTCTTGAGCGTTCCGTGCTAAAGGTTTGGTGCAGACGAGGTTCTTTCCAGACTCGCAAGCTAGAAGAGCTGCTTCTTTATGGAGAAAGTTGGGCAGAGCTATCACGACGAGGTCGAGTTCGGGTTTTTCCACGACCCTAGTCATATCCGTAGTCCATTCCGGAACCTTCCATCTCTGAGCGAAAGATTCTGCGCTTTCTCTAGTACGGGAATAAACTGTCACGACTTCCTGGTTGGGAACATCCCTTAGGCCGTTCATATAGAAGTTAGCTACAAAACCGCAGCCCAGCAAACCGAGCTTGATCATAATCTCTCTCCCAGAGAGTATTATCAGCGTCCTCTTAAAAGAACATAGTCCAATAGATGCTGGGACTCAAAACAGTATCTCATATTCCCTCTCAACCTTAATGCAATTCAGCTCAACTATCTGAGTTGAATGATTGGTGCGCCGGGCTATCCCCGGATTCGCTTGTCTATTGAGAATATGTTTAATGAACCTTAGAGAAAAAAGAAAGAATCTCCTTCTCTCTTCTAGGATCTCAGTAAGAAGACGGGGTAAACGCAGTTTTTGAGGGACATTGGGATGCCGATAAATAAGTCAAAAGCTCCAATGCCCCCTCCAATCGTTGAACAGAAGAAACTGATTTTTCTCCAAATCCTATTCATCTTATGTCGTTCCTCACTTTGTAGTTTGAGGGATCTGGCGAGTCTGGAACCCGTCTAGAAGCAAACCCGACCAAAGGATACAACCATTAGTAGCTACCGCATTGCCAAAGATAGCCAAAAGAGGTTCAAGCATCGTTTCCTCCGTAATGGTCAGGCTCCCCTCCTTTTGGACTTGCACGCTTCCACGCCCGGACGGCATCCAAAGCTGTAGCAAAGCTTACATCATCCCAAGTGGCAATTTCTCGCAACAGGTTGGAGGTGCGCACTAGCCTATCTTCGTTCATCTCGAATGGATGGAAAAAAGTCGGCCATATGTCAACTTCTACCTCTTCTCTGGATTCCCATCTTTGCCGAAGGCTTGGGAATGGTCTTCCCGTATCTTCCTCATAAGCAAGGTACGCGTTCGCGATCCAATTTCTCGGTACCAATTGGCTAGCCCTTACGGTCAGATCATACGGAGGGGAGTTTGCAAAGTCTGGGTGATCCCATTTTCCAAGATAGCCTATCACAGGCAGTTCTACCAGCTCGGATGAGCCCGGCTTTGCTAGGCTGGATTCCGATACTCTATAGGGTCGAAAGGGATACGGAACGGACTGGTGAGTTGAGAGCAGGCAACGTTCAATGGGGATCTTTAGAACATCAAAGGGTTGAACCCAGGCGAGGTACTTACTGGGAAGTGCGATCACAGAAGAACTCGCTTCAAAGCTAGCTTCAATCAGGGTCGCTGCCAATTCATCTCTCCACATAAACATGGCTGGAACATAGGTTTTGGGTGGTTCAAAGCCAAAGTCCACCATCCGTTCTACGTCCTCCTGAATGAAACGATCCTGCGACCAACACCCTTCAAATCCCTCTTCTTCAGGAGGATGCGAGTGCAAACCAATTTCATCTCCCCTGTCGCGCAATGCCCTCCATATTTCGGGGAAATGTTGAGCACAGAGCACCTTTTCAGACCCGATGAACTCCCTACTGTGGTTGGCACAGCAGCACCAAGTAATGGGGATTCTCTTTCCCGTATCCTTCTCTATTTGATCCAGCAGGCTAGTGAAACGTGGGATCCATTTTTGAAAAACGGCATTTGTACTCACGCTAGGGTATCACGAGGAGCGCCCAATTCTGCATGACAGATCAGCGTAACAATCAAACGTCCCATAGTCTACCTCCAAATTCAACGGGTCATCATAAATAACCTTTAACGTTCATTAAATATTTTTTATTTCCGGCCATGTCTAACGCTCCTAGCGCGCGCTAACGCGTATGGGTATACAGCTGCATTCCAAACGGAACAGTATACCCTAGGGCAGATCTTGAAAAGCTGAGGCGCAAAATATCTCTTTGCAAGTCCATATTGCTGGATGGAGAAATTGCCGTGTACCTACACACGTCCTGCGATAACAAGCAGACGTAGATTTGTATTTCCGATGTTCCTTATTCCATGAGAGCTACCTTTCTTTGTGAGCACAGCGTCACCAGCACCAACCTCAACCTCCTCCTCATCAACCTTCATGAGCCCTCTTCCCGAAATGATATAGTATATCTCTTCGCTATCCTCGTGTTTGTGGAAACCGATCGTAGATCCCAGTTCCAGAATCGTGTTGTGAATAAATATACCGAGGTCCAAATTGTCTTTGAAAAAATTGTGCACAAAGGCCCTACCCGAACCGGAATGCATAGCCTTGACAACAGTTACATCTGCATCTTTCTCTTTGATCATACAAACCCGCCAAACCCATTTCGGCGCCAGATATCAGTTCAACAGTTAATAAAGATTGTGGGAGCGACGTCTCTATGGAAATTAGTCTACTACAATCAAAGTCACAGCAAATATCTCGGAACCATACCTTCACATACTAGATGGCCGCTTCATCTTTTCTGATCCATTCGTACGGGGCACGATGTGTCGAATGAAGTTCACATGCCTTTCGGGCTCAGTAGGGGCAGGAGCACATGTACCTAGGACAGTCTTTTTTGTACTCGTTCTCCTATTTCCCGGACTTTACTTGACGAACCTCTCGTAGAATCATTGTTAGGAGCTCCTGGTCCGAGAGAATTCCTTCCGGTGGCTCAACGACCTTTTTGAGCGGCAATGGTACGCGATCCATTCGGTAAGCTGTTCCTCCGACCTCTATTCCGACGAAGGCAGATGGGAGAACCACGTCTGCCATCATTGTGGTCGGGCTTGGATGAGGGTC
>Ga0315314_1002500_pt1 | contig 15096 bp, 26 predicted proteins | sample TDP9_MG_FD_203631 | JGI IMG/M metagenome (GOLD analysis project Ga0315314, IMG submission 203631) | Freshwater sediment microbial communities from Lake Towuti, South Sulawesi, Indonesia - TDP9 | ecosystem: Environmental > Aquatic > Freshwater > Lake > Sediment | place: Indonesia: South Sulawesi...
CCAAGCGAGGTTGGCGTCTGGTCCGAAGATCACTGTATCTGAGTCAAGGGACTCGACTACTTTCACTGCGTTGGCTGAGGTGCAACAGATGTCGCATTTGGCCTTTGCCTCTGCGAGCGTGTTGACGTAGAGGACGACCGGTGCCTTTGGGTACCTTCTCTTCCATTGATCCACCTGAGAGGCTGGCAGCATTGCCGCCATTGGGCATCTTGCGCCGAGGCTGGGCATGAGCACTGTCTTTGTTGGGTTCAGTATCACTGCGGTTTCGGCCATGAAGTCGACAGAGCAGTGTACGATGACTTCGGCATCAGGCTCTTCGACGGATCTCCTGGCGAGACCAACGCTGTCATCGACGTAGTCTGCTATGTCTTGGACTTCTGGCCGCTGATAGTTGTGGGCTAGAATGAGTGCTTTTCTCTCCTTCTTGAGTTTCAAGATCTTTTCAGTCAAATCCTGATCGGCTTCTGGTGTCTGGGTCATCGTTGGCATCGCTCTCTTCATAGAGGGTTCTTGCCTAGAGTCTAATAGGTCTGGGTTATGCGTTTTGGTGATTGCTTCTGTGGCCTCCTGCATGGATCTGTGTGTGATCTTGGGCCATGCGAAGGAATGCGAAGAAGGTGCGAGTTATGAAGAACGAGATTGAGTGGCATTCTATTGATGGCTGTATCTGACTTGACGACTCAGTCTAGATTCTAGGAAATGGAGCGCTTTTGTAAATGGAAACTCACTAGTGATCTGTGGAGTTCCGTTGTCTAGAAGAATGCGTTACAAGTGTCTTCTACACTGGGGGCAATACCAGCCTTGGGTGCCGGGCACGTATAGGAGAGTGGATCTGCACAGAGGACAGAGCGCAACTCTTCTTGGGGGCTTTTGGATAACCTTGCTTGAGAGCCCTGCTGCGAGCAGAACCGCGGCAGTAGCTACACTTGCCACCACGCAGATGATGAGCCACATTCCAAACGGAAGCGACGGCGGCGACTCGACATTGAAGCGTGTCAAGGGTGAGAGTGCCGATGTGTGGTTTTCATCTCCCTCCCATGATGCCGTCACATTCCACGACCCTGCTTCCTGAGGTGTGAAGCTTGTGTCGTTGTATAGGCCTCCGCTGTCTGTCAGTACGTATCTGACTATTGGAGCGCCGGTTGGCTTTCGATAGGTGAGCATCACGTTCACTCCTTCAAGGGCAGGAATGATGTAGCCATATGTTGCCAAGCTCTGACCCAAAGTTATTTGGGATTTCGTAACGAGGCAGGAGATTTGCGTCCGAATCTTTGTGACAAGCAGGTTGACTATGAGTGAATACATGCCAGGGAACGAGTCACTTGGGTATACGTAAGCCCTGATATTGTACTGCCCTATGGTTCCAGGAGTCCACGCATATTGGTATATGCCCGAGGCCCCGGTTGGGGCAGTGGTGAGGTTGCTCCAGTCCAAAGTGCCCGCTGTTCTCACTTGGATTGTTACGGGCGCTGAACGAGGCGGGCTCACGAATACACTCACAATAGCGCTAGATCCAATTTCTACTGAGAACGAGCTGGGGGTGCATAAGATGGTCGGAGTGACTGGTGGAGGCGGCGGCGCGCCGTTTGAAGTTCCTTTGGTGGCTAGTTGCAGCTTCCAGTCATCCATCGAATCGGTGTCGGTACCGTCGGGAACTCTGGCCCAAGCAGTATTGTCCGCGACTGGCTTGCTCAGCGACGGTGTCTTGTCGATCTGCAGCCCGTTATTGTCGAGCAGAAAGATGGATTCGCCAATTGGATCCATGATCGGAAATGGAAGATCCATGACATAGTATCCTTTTGCCGCAATCGAGGTTCCAACGGGTATCGTAAGTGTGATTCCTGTGGATCGGGTCACTATCTTCCAGAGTGTGATACTATATGCAGAATCTGTAGGGTTGTACAACTCTATCCATTGAGGGCCGGCTGGTGGGTTGGAGTCGAATTCATTTATCACGATGTCCATTCCGAAGAGTGCTTGGGGCGATACTAGGCCTTGATTCAGAATCGCGAGTGTGGCGAGGGTGATCAACAGGATCATAAGGGCTGCGTGTCTCTTCAAGACATGCACCGCAATCATTGATACTTAGGATTGCTTATAATAGCTATGCCATACAATCCTTCATTCGCGTTCTTGGAAAAGATGTGTTCTTGATGTTGATGTGCCAAAGGCAGGATGTTGATGTCGATCTTCATCTTGCCTGATCGATTATTTCCAAGGCCCGTACCGCGTCGCTAATGGTTGGGGAAGGAGGCCTATGCTCTTTCACGCAGTCTGCGAAGTATCTTAGCTCCTCCTGCAGGGGTGGTATCCATACGACAGGCACCTCCTCTTCGTTCTCGAATAGTCTCCATTGGTTTCCTTCGAAGTATGCGAAGCAGGTCTTATCATTGAAGGTCGCTACCCATCGTCGTATCTTGGGCCCGGAACAACAATCAGATATTAAGAGGGCTTGTGTCTCTTCGAAGGAGAGTTCAAGTTCGCCGAAGTGGAAGCTTCGGCTGGATCGAACTGAGGCTCGTTTTGGTTCACCGAGCATCCAACGCAGAAGATCGATGTCGTGAATAGCGAGGTCCTTTAGGACACCGGTCTGTCTTGCAACCAAGGTAGGAGCTCCGGAACGCTGACAAAATACGGTTCGCGGTTTGCCGATCTCCTTGAAGATTGAGTTGAGCTTCCTGAATACAGGGTTGAATCGTTCTATGAAGCCAACCATTGAAAGGCATTTTGGATTGTCTCGGGCTAGACTTGCCAAGCGTTTCGCCTCGTCGATGTTCGTGGCGACGGGTTTCTCCAGAAAGACATGTCTTCCTGCTTCGATTGCCTGAGTTCCCACTTGAGCAAGGTTCTGTGCGGGAACAACCACATCGAGCGCCTCGCAGCTTTGGATAAGTTCCTCCAAGCTTCTGAAGAAGAACTCGCCATGATAGGCCGGATCATAGATGCCGACAATTTCAGCACTTGAGACCTTCTTCCATGACTCCAAGTGCCTTTTTCCCCAGCTACCGTACCCGGCAATGCCAACCTTCACGGTCACTTTTCCCCACTCCTGAGTTGAGACTCGTCAGGCTGAAGTTGCTGATTCGGATGCACGGTCTTTCTTCTCTCGCACATTTATTGTCTCTTGTCTTTTTCTTGGCGCGTAGTCAGCTGTCCTAGCACTGGTTCCCTCAGGGGACATTCTCTATCCGCCGTGGGAAACGGGGACTAGGGTGATCTCATCATTGCTTCCGATCACCGTGTCCAATCCCCGGAGAACGCTGATGTCCTTCTCGTTAACGAGTACGATTACGTTTGGCCCAATGGTCTTTGAGATGGGATTGATTATGGCGCGTTCAAAGTCTTCGCCGGGGATTTTGCGACAGAGTTCTGAGATTGCCTCGGACACAGTCAATGCTCTCTTCTTGGGTCTGATGCACATTTCGGGTTCTCCTGCAAGTCCTTTCAACACGCCGATCAGCTTCACCTTGATCGTCATTGTGGTCACATGCTCTACTTGAATAGGAAGACTTGCTCTTCGTATCTTCTGTTCCCGATTAGTGAACCAGGTTCAAGTCTTTCTAGCGGTCTCTTCTTGAGGCTCTCTATCAACTGCCTGTTTGCTTGTCGGAGATCCACACTTTGGCTCCGCAGAGTCTCAATGGGAACGTTGATTCCAAGAGGCCTAGCAGGTATTATATGTCTCGTCGCTTTGTGAGGAAAGAGATCGCCTCTCAATCCAAATCTTCTAACATCCTGCTTTGTTATTGGCGGAGGACCAAGAATGAGTTGAGCCGTTCCCTTTTCCAATTTCGTTAGGGCATCACTCTCAGTTTCATAGTTCACTTCATATCCGAGGCTTTTTGCCATCTGTTCGATGCATGCGACGAGTTGAAAGCTCTGTCTGATGTCTGCCTCCTTGCTCTCTACTGTGAGGCACTTCTGCCTTGTTGCGATGAAGGCCGCTGCGGTTCCAGCTTCCAAGCGCTTTGTGGCTTCTTGCATGATGGACTCTGCGGTTTTGATGTTCCAGCGCGTCAACTCTTCGACAAGTTTTCCTGTGTCTTCTCTGCTGAGCGTGCGGTACCAAGTTCCAACCTTTATTGAGGGGTTCTCATAGTCTACGAGGCATACGGGCATCTTGGCACATCCAATCTGCTTTAGGGCGGCGGCTCGATGCATTCCGTCGAGAACTACGATTGTCTTCTCGTCGACTATTACGGGGTCCCTTAGGACGCTGTCTTTCAGGAGCTCCGTAGCTAGTTCTTGAACAACTTTAGGGATTGTTTCTTCGTGCATGTGAGCATCTGCAGTGTCCACTATGGCTATCTTGAGATCTAGTTTGTCGGTTTCGATTGTGAAGGTCTCCATGCCTAAGTCTTCCTGTCGCAGCTTATCAGTCTGGCACTGGTTTGGGACTCCTTTCAGAAGTGATCTCTTGTATGATTGTTGAGGCGCCGCGAAGAGCTTCGCTCGTGATCTTGAGAATCGTGTCTCTGGTCCATGTCGTTTGCGACTCTGAAAAGATGCTGGCGAGTGAAGCAAGGGTCAAGAGGAGGCTCAGCGTGGGATCGTGGCTGGCTGTCTGTGTCTGGGCAGCGTCGGCGACCAGTGCTTCCAAGTACTCTGGAGCTCCGAGAGCGTGTTCGAGAGCCAGCTGTGCCTTTCTGACAGCTGCCGCCATAAATGATCTGCTCCGATCTTCTCTTTGGCTTTCTCTGCCATTGTGGTACTCGACGAGTGCTTCTCTCAGATACCTAATCGCCCAAGTTCTGTTGTAGTCGCTGATTACTCGCATCCAGATCAGCTCGTCAAGATTCGTGTTACGTTGTCCGGTTGCAGAAAAATGTTTGGAGGAGTCTTCCCTCCAACTGAGAGATCGATACAATGCGACGGAGGGGTTCAGAATGAAGTGCTATTCTTTCTCACTCTCTTCGGGGAGGATTGGGGTCGCCGGGACGATGCCTGACAACCTTTGGTTTTCAATTATCTTGAGCCTTGTGACATAGCCTGCGATTCTGTTCCTGACTCGCTTCGACTTGGAGTCAACGAGCTCGTCGACAGCTTTCTTGTTCTCCTCATAGTCCGTAGAGAATCTCTGAGGGTTGGCTCGATGTAGTTCCCTTGCCAATTTCTTGATCATCTCGGTCCGAACTCTTCCCAATTGCCTTCCACCAAAGTCAGGGGTTTTTCCTGATTCTCCCGGCGTGGAATTAAACGTTTGTCTTTTCACTAGTTGTAGGGCAGCTTTCTCGGATTGACCTTCTTTTGAGTGCAAGAGGTGGTGAATGCAAGGGAGTGGGCGTAATTCTTGTCGCTTGGTACTTTTCAGGTCTGTTCTGTCGAGGCAAGACAGATTTATATGTCATTCAGTGAGAAAACGTTTGAGTGGTTGCTATTCATGGCTGCTGGAGAGCTTTCAATCGCTGCCGTGCATAGATTGATCGAGAAGGCTGGGGCGGAGCGAGTTGGCGACGACGCGGCCGAGGAGTTGCGTAGGATCTTGGAGGAGCTGGCTGAACGCGTGGGAAAGAAGGCGAAGGATTTGGCGTCGCATGCAGGGAGAAAGACCGTCAAGGCGGAAGACATTCGACTGGCAGTCAAAGAAATAATCCGTGAGTGATTGGCTGTAGATCATGGCCTAGTACTGGACACCTAAATGAGGCGGATCCTCCATCGAACTCTTCGTGACGTTCTAGGCAGATAGCCAAAAGGAGTGTCTCGTTTCTCATTTTCTCCAGTAAAGTGAAGCGTCGAGGATTCTTCTTGGGTGGCGAGAGCATGGGGTCCGAGGGCTTTCCTGACAAGGAACTCTCCAAAGCTCTATTCCAAGATGGTCAAGGTCGTCAACTGAGAGGAACTCGTGATTACGCGGTCATTGGACGGGCAAGAGTAATATAAGGGCTTGTCCAATCTGAATTCGGTTGGGAGACTTGACGACCGTAATTCTTGATCGCGAACAAGTCGAATTGCTCAAGAGAACGCGCGATCTGCTGGAGGAACTGATTGAAACGCTAGATATCGTGGCAGATCAGACCTTGATGGATGCGATCAAAGAAGGCGAAAAGGACGTAGAGGCCGGTCGAACTCGAAAATACAACGAGTTCATTGAGGAACTGAGAGACTCAAATGAAATATGAAATCAGGGCGACCAAACGGTTCGAAAGGGATTTTCGAAGACTCACGAAAGAAATGAAAGTCAGGATTGACTCAGCTATTAGAGGGCTTCAAGAGAATCCCTACCTTGGCAAGTTTCTTCACGGAGATCTGAAAGGAAAGCGAAGTCTACGCATCGGCGATTACAGGGTGATCTACGCGGTGGACGAGGAAAGCAAGACAATAGCGCTTATTGCCGCCGGCCATAGAAAAGGTGTTTATTGACTGAGACCTCTTGACCGCTTGTTTCGCGCGTCGGTTGATTGTGGCATGTATGAAGTTTGCGACATGAACTGCAGATCTCTCGGCGAGGGCCACATAGGTGCTATCTCAAAAGGCCTCCGGAAATGCTAGGCGTGAATGAGACGCAACTTGAAGTAACACGACGGGAGTAGATCGCCTTTGATCTTGAAGATCTCAGATCCGTTCAGAAGGCTAAGTGAGCTCATCGGTGACATAACCTATGATGAGAAAACCGAGAGGACCTCCGAGCGATGGCTGCTTGGGAGTCCATCCTTAGTAGTGGAGTCGTCTTGAAGTCAAAGCCTTGCGTCGCGACAGGAGAAATGGTTTAACTATCGTGTTGGTTATGTAGTGAAATGTGCTCCGGTCGTCTAGCCCGGTCAAGGATCGTGGCCTCTCGGGCTGGAGGAGATAGCCATGGGCGCGGGTTCAAAATGGTTGAAGGCCTTGAGAATCCCGCCCGGAGCACTACTACTCAAATTGGCTAAGGATCTTCTGAGTAGTCTGCTGAAGAGGGCAGACTGCTGCATAATCGATTGCGGTTGATCTTGGAGGAGAAGAGATACCTCTGCCCCTTCGTTTCGTGCTCTCAATCGGGAAATAAGAGGCGGATCCATGGTGTCCGAAACACTTATTATTTCGTAGGCCTGCCCAGTTATTCGGCGTGTTAGAAAAATGGCGGGAAATCGAGTGGGCTCGAAAGGGGAGCTGTTTCCTCCAAAGAAGATAAGGGAAAGGCTGGGTCTGCGTCCCAACACGGCGGTCGTCTACAAGATAGAAGAAGGAAGGCTTGTGGTTGAACCGGTGCCTAGCCTTGAGGACGTATTGAATGATGCTCCGACTGTCGAGGTGACCCTTGAGGAATTTCACAGGTTCAGAAAGGAGCTTTCTAAGAAGGCTGAATCTTGAGACTGCTGCTGGACACCACCTACATTCTACCGGCCATAGGCGTCTCCGTCAGGAGAATTCCAAGCGACGCTTTGGTCAGACTGATGCGGGAAGGTCATCAAGTCTCTATTAGCGACATAAGTGTTTTCGAGCTATCGGCTAAGGGCGCCAAACTCATTGCTACGGGGAAGCTCGCTGCCGAGAGAGTAGCCAGAGGTATAAGGGCAATCATCTACAATGAGACAGTGGAGGTCATCCCGATCTATGATAGTACGATCTTACTCACGGCCTTCAAGCTTAGAAATTTGCTCACCGATTTCATAGATTGCCTCATTCTTTCATCAGCTGTGAACCGGTGCAGCGCGCTGGTGACCGAAGACGATGACCTCAAACGTCTAAAGGGAAGAAGAGAATGTGACGAACTACTGACAGCAATGAACCCTGGATTCAAGATTCAGACTCTAAACGAAATCATTTGACTCCAGCGATGTGGTAGAGGTGTCGCGCGGAGGAATTAGTGTTGAGATCTTCTGATGGGGCGTGTTCCTGTTGCCGGGCATTTGCGAGCAGCTGCCCCTTAGAACATCTGAACATTCTCAAGGTCCCACCCGGAGCACCTTGACTAAGGGCAGAGTCATTTGAGATCGATGTACGGGCAGCCGGGTCCCGGTCGTCCCCCCGGCGGATATTTAAATATTTGAGTAGCTGCATATCCACCCATGACTGGACAAGGAATATACGTGAAAGGGGTCAGCGAGGAACTCTACCGAGAGATAAAGGCGCAGTCTGCGAGACTCGGGAGGACGGTTTCTGAAGTCGTCACCACAGCGATGCAGGATTGGTTGAGGCGCAAGGCTCCTGAGGAGGAAAAGGAGTTTCTACAGAACAACCTTGCCTACGAGTCTGACGAAGAGAGAATTCTAGCGGACTATAGAGGGAAATGGATCGCAATTGAGCGGGGCCGCATAGTAGCGGCTGCTGACTCGATAGGTGGGCTGAAGAAATCTCTTGGAGACGTGGATCACAGAATAGTTCTGAAAGTCGGAAGTGCTCGACCCTCGAAGAAATACATCGGGGGGTCCAGCCTACGAAGGATCGAGAGCTGACTTGGAGGTACGGAAACGGGGCCTTCAATTATCAGGCCCCTCGAATCAAGCTCTCTTTGAGGAATCCGGTTACCGGCGTGGTCACGACTCAAGAATCTTTGGTGGACACCGGCTACGACGGTCTGATCCTTCTGTCCTGGGACACTTACTTGGAACTAGGATTACGCAAATGCGAGTTACCGAGAAAACTGTGGTCCACTGGAGTTTCCGTTACAGGCGAGGAATTCCCGCTGAGAGCAGCATACGCAGAGGTGGAGTTTGACGGAGTTGGGAGACTTGTGTCGGTTGAAACCTACCGAGACAACCATTGCAGACTCATTGGGAGAGGCTTTATAGAGCCGCATGTAACGACTCTCGATGGGCCGAGGAAAATCCTGCGAGTCAAACATCGAAGCGAGAGAACGAGTCCTGATATTTGAGCGTCTCATCTAAGAAAAGCCGATTGTTTACTCGGCTCGACGCCTGCCCATTCCCCGATTCCGTTGAAGTAAGAGGGACTATGACGCAAGGCATTCCAGTGTCAGCTCTTAGAGGCTTCTGAGGGCGGTATTGTGCTCTTCGAAAAGAGAGGGAGCGATTTCGTCGTGGTGAAAGCTTCATCGGAGAGAGGAAGACTTGAGGAGATCATGGACTGGGGTCCAGAGTGAACCGGCAAGATTGAGGGGGTAAGCCCCAGAGCCGTGAAGGAGATTCGGAAGATCTGGTCAAACTCGGGAAGATTGACATGAACAAGAGGACTCCTTGCATTACGGACCCAATCACAGACTCCGCATGGAGCCCCACTGAATATCGGTTGCACGCGAGGATTGGCATCGAAGGTCTCCTTTTTGGGATTGGCTTGTTATCTATGAACTCCGTTTGGGGGCGTCTCCTGTATAGCATGAGACGGCCGTTCGTTCGATGGTAGAAGAGCTTATTGGGGATAAGAGTATGCCATGGCGGGCGAATCGCTATGACAACTTCCATCAAGCTGAACGATAGGGATAAGGAGAAGCTTTGCTGAATGGTGATGAATTCTTAGAGAAGATTTCCGAGCAGAGACTCCCTATCACCGATGAAGAGTACGAAAGAATTCTGTCGCTTATCGAGGATTGGAGAGTCGAAACGTCATGGGAAGACATGGACCAAATTCCTTATGGAACGAGATCCCGTTGAAAGTAAGATCTTGACTAGTACATTCTTGGGTTTTCGCATCAACCTGACGCATTCTTGACAGAGCTTATACCGTGGGATATCCTAAACAGTATCTTGCAAGAGGTGCTACGAGTGAGGCCTATGTCGGCGCTCTTGGATGCTGTCGTCGATAGACTTCGTGAGAGATTCTCGGGGCACTTGGTGGCAGTAGCCCTCTTCGGCAGTGCGGCGAGGGGGGAGGCGGCGGAGGGAAGCGATCTGGACTTCCTTGTAGTTCTCCGCGGAGTTCCGAAGAGCTTGGAGCGTCGATATGAGGTCTACAGGCCGATCCGTGACGCTCTCACGATGAAATCTCGTAAAGTCAGAGACATCACGGCCTTAGATATCGATGAGGAGTTCATCAACGATGAAAATGCAGAGATTACGCCACTCATGCTCAACATCGCATCCGATGCTAGCATTCTCTACGATCCGAAGGGTCAGCTTGCATCGTTTCTGCAACGTATTCAACGACTGATCGAGGTGGGAGGACTTGAACGCTATAGAACCAAAGACGGGAAGTACGGTTGGAGACCCAAGCAGAGATTGCCCCAGATCGTTGAGGCGTAGAGATTGAGGTTCAATCCCCGGCGCGAAGTAGAATACCGCGCCCAACTAGCTCACGAATACTTGGAGGACGCTGAGAATAACCTTCGCTCAAATGACTTCAAAGGCTGCGTTCAAAATTCTCAGCTCGCAGCAGAGAACGCGGCAAAGGCTGTTGTCGCAACGAGAAGGACACCAGCTTGGGGCCACGATCCGTCACCTGAATTGCTGGAAGTTGCCCGGGAGTTGGGTTCCCAGCAAGAAGCGATAGCAAAGCGACTGGCGGAGCTTTCTTCGCAATTGGCCCCTGAACACGGGAGAGCTACCTACGGCGAGCCTGAGAGGTTCGTGACTCCGCGAATGCTATATGATCGCCGGGCTGCGGAGAAGGCGATCGCCGTGGCAAGGGAAGCAATCGCAATTACGGACAAGATGACTGCACTTTGATGCTATTCATGTGAGCTGAAGAGGCCTGTTTTCGCCTGACAGTCTCTTCGATATAAGCGAGTTTATTTCGTTCAATCGTCCTATGTTCTGGGAGATGCGTCAAACCAAGGTAGGGTTCTGAAAGTTGCGGAGGAGTGAGGAAGCTAGGCGCTGGTTTTCGGAGGCGCAGTGGGACCTCGAAACAGCCCGGATACTTCACGAGTCACGAAGGTACAACTCCTGCGCGTTCATCTGTCAACAAGCGGGCGAGAAGGCTGCTAAAGCGCTTCTCTACTCGATTGGGGAGTCGCCTTTCGGCCACTCGGTACGCGAACTCCTCTTGCGGTATGCCGAGGCGAAGAATGAGAGCCTAGAAGAGCTTCTTTCTCTGGCCTCCGAACTCGATAGGCATTACGTTCCCTCCCGATATCCAAACGCTGTTCCTTCCGCCACTCCGCACGAGAGCTATGATGAGGTTGTCAGCCGCAGGGCTCTGGAATGCGCAACCAGAATCATTGAGTATGTCCGGAGGCAGCTTCTGTGACAAGGCTCCAATCCCCTGAATTTTGCAAGGAACTGCAGGAGTACTGCGACAGGCTTGCACATCTTTACGATGCGCCCACGATCATACTTTCTGGGTCAACAGCGCTCGGAGAGGATATGCCCTGGAGTGATGTAGACCTGATCGTGATAGCTGATTTCGAGAAATCCTTTCTGCAGCGCCTTGAAGAACTCGCCCCGTCTATCAATAGTCGTTTCAACTTTGAGGCAGTGGGTTATACCCCCCAAGAATTCATGGATATGCTTGGTGATCTCAATATCAAAGCGATTGAAGCTGTGGAACAGGGCATTCCGATCAACAGCAGTCCGATCTACACCAAGCTGAAGCGGAAACTCAACGAATTGAAAAGTGAGGGACTTAGGAGGACAAACTGCTCTTATAGGTTAGAAAAGGCACCGAGTAGCCACTAGAACCTGAGCTAGCAATTCAAAGGCATCCAACAGGCGCAATCATCTGTCACCCAATCTGCATAATCGACTCTTTCATTCGCCGATGACTTGTCAATATGCTGGATGCCATGAGAGTCCCTCTCGGGATGTATCGTTTTGTGTATCTCGATCTGTGGAGTCAATCAGACTTGGCTGTGTGTGCCGCTTCCCGTTGCGAATGGCAATTTCAGAGTTTGATGCGCTTGATCCATTCAATTCTGTCAAAGTCACTGTCGTCTGTTGCGACCTCCTTGAGTTTGTATTCCCTCATCGTTGCTATGTGAAAGGCGTTTCGTGGTTTGGGCTTGTAGCGCTCTATGATCTCAAGGGCGACCAAGGGTATTGTTGAAGTGATAATGGTCATGTCGAGGTTAGGTGTTGAATAGATGTCCTCCACAGCCATTCTTAGGAGATGTTCCTTTTCACCTCGAATCAGAACCCACATGAGTTCATCGATTGCTAAGGGCGATGTGGCCCCCTTCTCCCTTCCGTTAGCTATTCTCCTGTGTATGTCTCTTGCTCTTTCGCCTTTAGAGGTGTTGTCTAAGAGAGCGAAGATGAAAAAGCTGGCATCTAGATAGATCATTTACTTGAAGACCTGCTGATAGAGCTTGTCCCCATATACGAGTCGTTTGGTTACATCCAGCCCCTCTCTCTCCGCCACTGCCTGCCACTTCTGCGGCACGTTTGCATCTAGCGCCTTGATCTCTATGGCCTTGTCCTTGACATCTAGGACTATTATGCTGTTTTCCACAAGCCCTATGCTTTCACGGACAACCTTGGGGATTACCAGCTGACCCTTATCTCCAAGTTTGACCTTGATTCTTAACATTTCATTTCACAGAACTGGATTAGTTGGGATACTGTTTTAACCTTCGCGTATGTAGCTGTGCAGCGGCTTTCAAACACATCAGTTGCTATGATCGGAATCGAGGTGATCTTAAGTCAAACTTGCGCCCCTTTGATGTCCAAGAAGATAATGAATGACTCGAATTGGGGAGCCTGTGGAAGCTTAGTATTCGGGGCTCCTGTCAAGCGGCTTGCTTCGGCCTGAGCCGATTTGTCGTTGCGGTGTCCTGAATCGCCAAGACTACGCGTCGCGGTCGCTCATCCGATGGGTGATGCCTAGGAAAGGCCGAGAAGATCGCGACTGGCACGGGTATGAGCGTGACTGAAAGGGCCAATAGCGCCATTTGTGGGTCACTAGTTGGAATCCAACCCAGCGCCATGGGCACCTCAGAAGATGGGCAACCTCCATATGTGCCTATCAGATTGACGGCCGTTGGAGAAGTCAAACTTGTCAGGCCCCATCCTAAGAAAGAGCATCACGCATGCTCAGTGGTGTCAGTAGATTGTCGGTACGAGTTTGGAAGATCGTATGTCTTGGTCTTTTGTGAGAAGTGCTTTCGCTTCTGTGTAGATGCATGTGGCGACTATGATTCGGTCGTGGAGTTCCGGCAGCTTGATTTCAGGTATGATCCTCAAGAGCGGCTCATCGAGAGGGTGAATTGTGAAGCAAGGGTACATATCGAGTTTATCGAACATTTCCCAAATCTCTGTAGCTAGTTTGGCCTTTTCATAAGCATAGATCAACTCGGCTATGACGATTGATGGAACGATTAGGGTTGCCTTCTCGTGTTCGGCCTCTCTGAATACTCGGTCAGTTCTCTCTGGAAGCTCGTCTAGGAAATAGGCTCCTAGGACGTGAGCGTCGACTACGTAGAGTGGGTTGTCGGTCGAGGGGCTACTTTGCCTTTAGCAGGGATCGCTTCGCTTCTTCGAGTAGCCGATCGAGTTCTTCGACAGTGAAGGCACCTTTCAGGAGGCCTCGTGGGCCTGACCAAGGCCTTTGAAGAGCAGGCTTGATCATAACACCTTCTTCAGTGGCGACAAGGGTCACATGGGAGTCCTCTCTGATTCTGAACCTTTCTCTGAGGGGCTTCGGTATCACTAACTGCCCCTTCTTGGCAACCTTTGCGTCGAAGATTCTCCGGTTCAAGTTTCTCCCACCGACGAGTGGGAATTTCCGACTTATAATGCCTACTCCCGCATCGCAGAATCACACGTATGTGGTTTGGTTGCGAAGAAGGGGGCCTCTAGAGATTGGTTGATCTCGGCTCAAGACGTTAGAGGTGGGTGAATGTACGAAGCGGCGAGAGCTAACAGAACAATCACCTGAAGAGCTATCAGGACCTTCATCGAATACTTACACATCGATACAGGGGCCTCATCGACAATAATCTCTGGTTAACTCAAATCCGTCATGATGCAGAACCTTCCCTTCTTGCAGTCGAGGAGCCATGTTCTGCTCTCAAGTAGTTTTCTCCTCACAAGAGAGCGCTCGGTGCCTATTGCGAGTGTTTTTTGGGTGATGGCTAGGTCTTGTTGGGTGATATCCACAACGTATACTGACACTTCGCTATGTCCGGTCACAGTCTTCACGAGAATCGTGCCTACCGCTGCGAGGCCTAGTCTCTTCACGGAGTCTCTGTCTATTGCGAGTGAACTGTTGAAGCCTGTGTCAACCTTTGGGCTGATACGTGCTTTGTGATCAGCCGTCGAAACTGTGACCTCGACGGTGGGGTAGGGAGGTTGTTCATCGTCATTGAACTTCCAGCATTTTTCGATACCCACCTAGGACACAGCCCCTCTATCTGTTTCTAGATTTCTATGGTTATGATCTTCTTGGGGATGCCCACATTGGTGATCACAATCTCGTCTTGTTCTTCCACATCGGAGAAGACTCTGTCGCCAAGTCTGTAGAGGTTCAGGTCATGGTCAACGACCTCAAATCCTTTCAGGGCGACGTACTCGCCGAGGTATCTTGAATGGAGCCCAAGCGCTTCGATAAGCGCCTCTCTTTCTCGTCCGCCTTTCAGGATTATCTTCTTGATCACACTGGGGTTCACCATGAATGTCTTCTTCCTCTTTCCCTCTTTCGGTCCGGCTATCAGTAGATGCTGTCTTGTCGCTTGACTGAGGAAATTTCTTGAGTAGCCAGTTGCGTAGCCTCTTCTGCTATGCTCGTTTGACACTGAGCCATCGGGATTATTGCCCAGACGCCCGTCAAGCTTCGAGCAGAGTCAGTGTATCGGAACATGGCGAGTAGCTGCGTCATCAGAGTTGTTGCGCAAAGCCGGTTCGTGTTACCGAATCCATCCTCGTTTGAGCCGAGGAATCTTGTCGAGGTGTGGGGAGTCTGTTATGCATACCGCCCTGTGAACTACTGTTGTGGCTGCTATCAGGCTATCAGCCATAGGAATATCCTCGCCTCTCTGGAGTCTGGCGGCATGCTTCAGTTGCGCCCCGCTGACCGCAATCACGTCATCCACCGGAATCACATCGAACTCACGTCTCATCCTTGAGATTCTGGTTTCAGCTGTCTCTTTGCCCTCTCGCTCAAGGGAGATCTTGTATACTTCGAAGAGAGTTATCGCAGAAACGAGCTTCCCGTCGTACTTTCGCATCAGTTCCAGGAGCAGCCTGTGGACCCTCGGATCTGGTGATGAGAAAAAATGTATGAAGAAGCGCGTTTCAAAGACTGCTCTAGACATTCTCTCTCCTCAACTCGTCGAGGCGCTTCAGCATC
>Ga0315314_1002501_pt1 | contig 15094 bp, 18 predicted proteins | sample TDP9_MG_FD_203631 | JGI IMG/M metagenome (GOLD analysis project Ga0315314, IMG submission 203631) | Freshwater sediment microbial communities from Lake Towuti, South Sulawesi, Indonesia - TDP9 | ecosystem: Environmental > Aquatic > Freshwater > Lake > Sediment | place: Indonesia: South Sulawesi...
CACCAAATGACGTTGTCCATCCCGCTATTATGTATCCTCCGTCGCTGGTTTGTAGAACTGAGCGAGCCACATCGTTGTTAGACCCACCATAAGTCATGTTCCATATGCTTGCTGACCCGTTGCCTGAGGCTATCATCGTCTGAGAAGCTGATGCGCAGGTGCCCATTAGAAATAACATCAGCACTGTTCCGTAAACGCGTTTTCCTTCCATCTCTCTTTCACTGCGTCACTTCATGATATAATCACGAGAAGATTTATTGCTTATGAAACAATGTTCGATATGGTTATTCGAGTCTAATCACGTTGAATTGAACAGCTAACCGAGGCTTGCCTCAAATATTAAGCTGGCATATCTCAGATTCTTAACAAGTCTTTTAAGAGAAAGCGTGAATCTCTGGCAATGGGCCTCCACAAAGGCTTAACTTCCGCACGGAGATAGACCGCTAAGTCTGCGTAGAATCCTACTAACACTCATATGTGGTTCAAAATTACGTGGAGGTCCTCCCCAAAAGTCTTTCTTTTTGACCGCTTAACTCAGCTCTAGCCCATGATGTTGTCCTACACATAATCACATTCAAAAGTGAAAACTATTAAGGTCAGAATTCTTTAAAATATATCATCAAAGGAGAGCCGTTCCTTTGGGTGAGAGCGCGGACGCCGTTAACACGCTTCAAACCTTCAAGGCGGCAGCAGATAATCCCCTAACAAGGAGCATTTTGAAGGCTCTCTCTAAACATTGCAACCGCGATAACGCGAACAGACTGGATGTAGCCCTCGAACTCTATGTAGGGATCCGAAAAGACGCATGTATTACCTGCAAAGTATCTCAATCACTCATATCTCCCATTCTGAACACGGCACGACACGGCTTCGGACTCACCGAGGAACAGCTGAAAAACAAGTTCCGCGACCCGTATTGGCGCCGCGGCTTAGTAAGCGTCATAAAAGGCATAGCATGGTTTGGCGTCAAGCGTCCATACGTCCCTGGTGCTCCTTTCCAAGTTGTGTGGAACATAACGCGTGCCTGCAACTTGAAATGCCTGCACTGCTACGAAAGCGCAGGCGCAAAAGACCCCGACGAGCTAAGCACTGAAGAAGTCATCCGCGGCATCGGCATTCTGGCAGACGCAGGAGTGCTCATCCTAGCATTTTCAGGTGGCGAGCCCACTTTAAGATCTGACATTCTCCAATTGATCAAGCACTCTTCTGACCGAGGTATGTTCACGGCTGTGGCAACAAGTGCCATGGTATTTGCGCAGCGCAAGAAGGCTCAAGAATTCAAGAAGGCTGGGCTGCAATTCGCTCAGATAAGCCTTGACGGGTTCAACTCTAAAACGCACGACTTCTTTCGAGGGGTTCCTGGAGCCTTCGAAAAGACTGTGCAGGGCATAAAGAACTGTGTGGCTGAAGGCTTGTTTGTGGAAATTGCCACAACAGTAACACGATACAACGTTGAAGAAGTTCCAGCTCTGATCGATTTCTCGGCAAAGCTGGGCGCCAACTGGTTTATGCTTTACAATTTCATCCCGACGGGGCGCGGCATGAACATAGTTGATTCTGATTTAACTCCTGACGAACGTGAGAACGTTTTGAAACTTTGTTGGAATCAAATGAAGGTCGCTGGAGTGGACGTTCTATCCACGGCGCCTCAGTATGCTAGGATAGCGCAGGAAGCGGAAGAGAGACCCGCCGTAATCAGCAACGCTGGAGTCATGAGTCAAAGTCTTAAAAACGACCCCAAAGTAGTTCCTACGCATTTCTATAATCCAAAACTGTCCGGTCAACTAAGGCAACTTGCCGATTTTATAGGCGGATGCGGCGCCGGTCGCTTCTACATATGCCTCGAACCAAACGGCGACATTTATCCCTGCGTGTTCTTTCCACATGAACAAAACACAAAAGTGGGCAATTTGTTCAAGGACAATTTTGAACAGGTTTGGAGGCACTCTAGACTCTTCTGGGACATTAGAGATAAGGACAACTTAAAAGAGAACTGCGGAAGCTGCAAGTTTCGATACACGTGTGGCGGCTGCAGAGCCAGGGCCTACAGCTACTTCAAAGATGTTCTTGCCCCCGATCCCGGTTGTGTTCGAAATAAAGAAGCTTGGCAAAGAATTGCCAAACAGTCGAAACCGTTAAGCAGGAATAGGCTACGAAACAAGATAGCTGTCCAGAGGCTCTACCCACTCAACTTCCCTGAGAGGAATCTTGCTCACTCTTCCCCTAATCGATGCTGCGAAATGCAACACACTTCGATTTGGTTCGAAACCGTATGAGCACCGTCCAGCGTTTGTGACAAGCACATTAACAATGACTGAGCCATCTTTCAAGTGAAGGTTCACTTTGCGCCCTATATGCGAGCGCGCCACGTTCAGGTCTAATCTCTCCATCATCGTTGTCACCATTCAATATCCTTCTCAGCAATCTCACTCCAGCAGTGGCGGCAGATGGGCAAGACTCGATCTTTATACTGGATGTAGACTTCGATACTGGTGTTGTTGCATTTGCCGTTCCACGGATTCTTGCACGACTCTGCCACTTGCAAGACCACCTGATGATCAGCTGCTGCAATGCCTCGGAGCTGATTTAAATCCTCTGACCGAGCAGCCAAGTCTGTAGCTGAGAGACTACAGTGAAAGTGAAGCTTTCCTATTCATAGCGTTGCCGTCGCCAAGTATTGTAGGGACATTGGCGCCAGCAATAGAAGCTTCCCTTCATGGTGCAGCTTCTGCACTCGGCGTTGTTGAAAGGTCTAGGTCTGGGTCGCCTTTTAGGGCGCTCCGCCAAAAAGTCATCACGCTTCCGAATGAAGAAAGGCTTTAACAGTCTAATAAATTGTTAGCTTTAGAAAGCCTCAAAAACACCCGCGTGTCCTTCACTTATGGAGACTTGGAAATTGATCGAGTCCTGCAGTTTCGGTCACATTACGATTGATGGCAAGCGATACACAAGCGATGTCATAATCTACCCAGACCACGTTTACGATCACTGGTGGAGAAAAGAAGGACATAAACTGAGTATAGACGACTTGAAAGAAGTCTGGCAAGCTAAACCAGAGGTACTCGTGATAGGCACAGGACACGACGGTCTTATGAACGTGCCAGATGAAGTGAAGGAACACGTGGCTTCAAGAGACATTGAGCTCATAGTTGAGAGCACGAAAGAAGCTTACAAGACCTACAATCGCATAGCGTCGACAAAGAGAACTGTAGCAGCTTTTCATTTAACCTGCTGAGAAAAAAAGAAGTGCGCTTCAATGCCTATTAGTGCAGTGTTGTTTGATTTCGGCGGCACACTCGTCGACACTCCTCCCCAATATGATTATGAAGATTCGGTTATTCAGCTTCAGCAAAGCTTGCGGAAAAATGGAATTGCAGTTTCCTTCGAAGATTACAAGAAGGCGCACATTGAGATTCGTGACCGCATCTATGGTGGAAACTCACTTCGAGAGATATCCTTCGGTTCGAGGATATGCGAAGCCTTAAGCAGATTTGGCTATTCCTTCGAGCCTACAGACAGCGTGGTAACAAACGCCACCGAAGCTTTCATGGAACCGTGGATTCAAGCAAGAACCATGAAAAAGGGTGTCCCGTCCATTCTGCGTAGGCTCAAGAGCAGGCACAAACTTGGAATCGTGTCCAACTTCTCCGATTCCTCAACTGTTTGGAAAACTCTCAGAAGATTCAACATTGAAGGATTCTTTGACGCCGTCGTGGTTTCGATCGATGTGGGCTGGCGAAAGCCATGTCCAAGAATATTCCAGACGGCTCTGAAAACGTTGCGAGTGCCCGCTTCAGAGTCACTTTTTGTTGGAGATGAGCTTGACCACGACATTGAAGGCGCCAACAAAGTGGGTATGCCAACTGTCTGGCTGAAGAAAGCCTCCACCCAACGCTCAAAACTGAGAGTAAAACCTGACAAAACAATCCACAAGTTGAGAGAATTGCCGACAGCCATTAGGGCTTTAGAAGCTTCAGGCAGAGTTCAGAATAGTTTATCCGAAAGGCATACTCAGTAAACCCAAAAAAGCTTGAGCGCATCCAAGGCTTTTTGAAATGTTTGTGAAAATGTTTACCGTTGGAATACTGGCTTCCAATTGCTTTCTAGTTGCAGACACAGAGACCAGTGAGGCTGCAGTTATTGACCCGGGGTTTGACAGCGAATCTGAAGCCAAAGCCATCATCAATGAAGTCGAGCGCAACGGGCTCAAAGTCAAATACATCATAAACACGCATGGGCACCCAGACCACAACAGCGGAAACCGACGCCTAAAAGACTACACCCATGCGCCTATCCTCATCCACGAGCACGACGCTCACATGCTGAGCAACCCGCCTGCAGATCGCAAGCTTCGCGATGCCGACCTCATAGAAATAGGCAGCGTCAAGTTGAGGGTCGTTCACTCTCCGGGTCACAGCGAGGGAGGCATCATTCTACTCAGCTCAGATGCAGTCTTTTCGGGCGACACGCTGTTCGCCGGTTCGATTGGAAGATACGATCTTCCAGGCGGCTCGCTCTCCGAACTAGTCAGTTCCTTAAGAAACAAGATTCTCACACTGCCCGATTACATCAAGGTTTACCCAGGCCACGGTCCAGTTTCAACTATAGGCGAAGAGAGAAGATACAACCCGTTCCTGCAGAACTTCAACTGGACAATTTATGGATAAGAAAAAGCGGCGTAAACCATGCGAATCCACTTGGACTTAACTAAGACGCCGTTTAATCTTGATCACACATTATCGTGCGGGCAGACGTTCAGATGGGAAAGGCAGGGTCGCTGGTGGATAGGCGTCGTCAACCGCGTTGCCCTGAAGGTACGGCAGAATAATGACACGTTGGAGTTTAAGGGTTCATCGTACGATGTAAACGTGGGGTTCATAAGACAGTACTTTAGCCTAGACGATGATCTACCCAGGATTTACTCTGAGATCACCAAGGACAAACATGTGCGTAGAGCTGTCAAGCAGTTCTATGGTCTTCGTTTAGTATGTCAGGATCCTTGGGAATGCCTGATCTCCTACATCTGCGCCACATTCAAGAACGTTCCTGCAATAAAACAGATGATTCGCAACCTGTCTATGCGTTTTGGCAAGTCTTTAGCCTTTGATGGACAGGAGTTTCACGTGTTTCCAGAACCTGAAGCCTTAGCCACAGCGAGCCTACGCGACCTGAGACTCTGCAAGCTCGGCTACAGAGCCGAAAACGTTCGTGAGACTGCAAAGCTCATTGGCAGCGGAGAATTTGAGTTGGAGTCCTTGAAAGCAACGCCGTACCACGAAGCAAAGAAAATGCTGTTGTCACTGCCAGGCGTAGGTCAAAAAGTCGCGGATTGCGTGCTGCTTTTCTCATTCGGCAAGCTGGAGGCATTCCCCATCGATGTTTGGATGAAACGAGTGCTTCTCGAGTGTTATCCGCAGCATTTTGACGCAGGCTTCCTGAAAAAAATCAGATCTGAGAGGAGTCTTACAACTCGGGAATACCAGGTTCTTTATGATTTTGGAAGAAGCTACTTCGGCAAGTACATGGGCTATGCTCAGGAATACCTCTACCACTACAGACGATGCCAAGTGCCGTCGGTTCAGAAGGCTTAAGTCCACAGCCCGACAACAGTAGACTGGGTGCTCTGGAATGCTGTTCGTTTCGCTGCTCCAACCCAAAGGCAAAGGAACCGAAGCCATCAAATACCTTAAACAATTGAAGCCAACGAGAAGCGTCAAAATCAAAGGCGTCTACTTCACGTACGGTCGCTACGATGGCATCATAATGTTTGAAGCTTCAGATGAAGTCACAGCGATGAAATTCATCATGGAAACAGGATTCGCAACGCAATACGCAGTTGAAACGCTGATAGCGGTTCCTGCTGAGGAACTCTAAGCCTTTTTCTCTAAGCTTTTTTTCTTGAGTTTTGTTGTTGCGTTCAACAGCGGGAAGCATGGGGCATGGTGAAATGTTATTGTCAGTATGTATGTCGATGCTTCTGTGTGGATATTGTTTGCCAATGCATTATGTTTATTTAAGCAGTTGCCGAGTATAGTACGTGATTGCCACGTTGTGTCGATGACAACGTCTAGTGGCTTGTGGTGTTAAGTATTGGCGAAGAGACCGAGCAAGAATGAGGCTTTAGAAGCTGTAGACTTCATCATCAATGTGCTGCGTGAGCACGAGAAGGACTTAGACCGCCTCATAAACGAGTTGGGCAAGGTTGCATCAAGGTTTAGTCAAGGCGGCGAAGTCCCAACGAAGATCACAAGAGTGGAAGAACGTTTGGCGCAGCTTCAGTTGGAGGTTTCAAGCCTCATTAAGGAGTTGTCTTCGCCTAAGGAGATGGCGGCGTACGGGGTTCGCGGTCCCCCAGTTATTGTAAGGTGTAAGCAGTGGGACGACTTCAAGGTCTTGGCGAAAGGCGCTGAGACAGTTTCATTCTTGTTCAAAGAGGCGGAGAAAAGTTTTCAGGCTGACGCCTTGAAGGAAGGCAGAGTGCTAACGTATAACGGCGAGTTTCCACGTGATTCCAGGCTGTTGAAGTTTTGGTTAGCTCGCGAGTTGAATGTTGCCGAAGACCAAGTGTTTGAAGGCGTCTTGGCAATCGGATGAATCCAGTGACTCACTGCTGCGTCACGTGTTGATTTCTTCGGTGCGGTTTTCTGTGCGCAACAAGAAGGCGTATACGCCTTAAGGACTTCTTCTTGGGTTACGACCGCATAGATCATGAATGCGGCTACTATCTTATGATTCTCAGACCCAGCCTTTGTCCGACCTTTGCAACTTCCTTTTCAAAGTCTCCGTAAACCATCGCGAACTCTCTCGCAACGAACTTGCTGATTAACTCTGGCTTCTCCATTTGAATCCAGACAGTCATTCTGCAGTTTTCGCCTCCAAGGTCCTTGCACTCGATGACTTTCCCCTTTGTCACGACCATTCTGTCGCCTATTCCGCAGTTAACCAAGGTGACTTGACCTTTAAGCAGCTGACAATAGCCTGTTACCGTACCTTCCATGTTTCGCCATCGCCTCAGAACGTACTTGCCTTTGGAAAGCTTCGTAGGCGCAAAGCAATGTCTCAGTGTTATCGTATTGCGTGCATGAGTGAAAGCTTCCGACACGAACACAGGCTTACTAGAGACTGCGTGCAGTATAAGGAGTGGCAGAAGGTTTTCTCCTCTCCAGCATCCCGTTGGATAGCCGTCGTCGGCCAACTTCGCAAGCGCAAAACACATTTTAGCTTTTAGTTTCTTCGTGAATTGTCCGCACCATAGTACGTATGCTGCGTTTGCCTTCATGTCCAGCATCGTCTTTTTCATAGCTAGGTAGACGCGAGCGGCTTTTGCCACATCATTAAAGGATGGCTCTAAGACTCTTACTCCTTTCATCCACCTCTTCGCCAACGTCTCTGTGTCGGCTGATTTTACTCTTTTGATATTCCTATAGAATTTCTCCACATCGATTTTTTCCACGTTCAGTTTATCTGAGAACAAGGGGTTTCCCTGCCAAGCCACGCCGTCAACCTTCCATTCACCTGCATCGAAAAGACATATTTTCACGGTTTCGAACAGTTTGCGAGGTTTCATGGCTTCGATCCTTGCTTTGACTTGCCTCGGGCTAGAGACCAGTTCAACATTCCCACGGTCTGCCAAGTACTGGTATGTCTCGAGAGCGCCAGAGAACCTGTTCTCTTCATTGACTATTACGATTGGCTTACCCCCACTGTCCGCTAGTTGTAGAAGCGAGCTGAACCTGTCAAGGCAGTATGGAAAAATTACGAAGCCATCCACGTCGTGAATGTTGATGTTAAGAATCTGTTTTTCACTTCGTGCCAGAAGCTTGTATTCAGATGAAAGGTTGTGATTTTCCAATATTTCATTTGTTTTGGCGTCTTGTTCGGCTTTCGTTCTGCCTATTGCCTGGTCTGGGTTTTTGCCCAACAGGATATGGGCATTATCTTTAGGTTATTTTTCTGGCTTTTCATTGTGGCTCGCCTTCTGTTCAGTTTTCTTAAAGCTCCAGCTAAGCATATATGCCTACACACAAGCTGGGCTAGTCAATGATCGCTATAGACTTCTACCAGAATATTGTTGATGTCAGAATAATGCCATAATGCTGCATTCCGCTTCGTTTTACAGGAGTCTATAGCTGGGTCGAGAGAGAGTGAAAGGAGTCGATAAGGCGAAGAGAATCTGGATGCTCTTCCGTCTGGGGCTTAAAGACAGCTTCAAGGCGAAATACTGTCTTTGGCTTGTAATTTGGCTCTTGTCGTGGAACTTTACAATGGGCTTGTTCTCTGCCCATCCATTAGTAGTTGGGCTAGTCGCTTGGGCACCCACAACGCTGCTAGTTCTCAAACTTGCAGATGTCTAGAAACCGAATATCGCGCAGCAAGCTGGCATTACGCGCCGAATCTATCCGCCAAATCACAGCACATTGCCCGAAAGCAAGATAATCTGATTTGTCAGCTTATTCTCAAAAGATGAACGACATCAAGGGAGAAGTCAAGAATGTATTTAGAGTTCGGAATCGACGAGGAATTCGCGCATAGACTCGACTCGGCTGATCCTCTTGCCAAGTTTCGAAGCCATTTCTATGTGCCTGAAGGAATGATCTACGTTGATGGCAATTCGCTTGGTCTTTTGTCTAAAGATTCGGAAAGCTCGGTTTCTAGAGTGCTAGATGAATGGAAAACTTTGGGCATTAAAGGTTGGCTTGAGGCAAAGATCCCTTGGTTCTATTTCGCTGAAGAACTTGGAGCCAAATGTGCAAAGCTAGTGGGCGCTCGACCTGATGAGGTTGTAGCCACAGGAGCAACTACGGTCAACATCCATTCTCTTGTGAACACTTTCTACCAGCCAAAGGGAAAGAGGAAGAAAATACTTGCGGATGAGCTTACCTTTCCAACCGACATATACGCGTTGCGCAGCATTGTGCAGCTTAGGGGGTTGGATCCAAAAGATAATCTGCAACTGGTTCCAAGCAGCGACGGACGCTTTCTTGACGAGAACGAAATCATCGACATGATGGATGAGACAACGGCTGTGGTTTTTCTACCATCAGTATTGTACAAAAGTGGGCAACTTCTTGACATGAAGTATCTCACAGGGGAAGCACATCGAAAAGGGATAACGATAGGGTTCGACTGCTCTCACTCCGTTGGCGTCGTGCCGCACTACCTTGACAAATGGGACGTAGACTTTGCTGTCTGGTGCAGCTGCAAATACCTGAACGGAGGACCAGGAAGCACAGCTTTCCTCTACGTCAACAGGAAGCATTTTGACCTTGACCCAGCTCTTGCAGGTTGGTTTGGGTACGTGAAAGAAAAGCAGTTTGGTTTGGCGCTCCAATTTGAACACGCGAGAAGCGCAGGCGGATGGCAGATTTCTTCCACCCGGCAATTTTGAGTGCGGCGCCTATTGAAGGCGCTCTTAATATCATATTGAAAGCTGGTGTAGAGGCGATAAGGCGGAAGTCTGTGAAGATGACTTCATATCTGATCTTCTTTATTGATGGAATTCTATCCAAGAAACCTTATGACTTCTCAATTGGCACGTTTCGGAAACCACAATGTCGTGGCGGTCATGTGGCTGTCGAACATAAGGATGCCATGCGGATAAGCGAAGCTTTGAGGACAAAAGGAGTGATTTGTGATTTTCGCCCACCCGATGTGATAAGGATCGCGCCTGTTCCTCTCTACAACAAATACCACGAAGTCTGGCAGATTGTCCAGCATTTGAAGGACATTATTGATAAGAAAGAATATGCAAGCTTACCTAAGAAACGTAAAGACGTATCCTAGATCTTCAAAACCAAACAGACTCTGAGCCATGGGCTCAGAAACGCAAGCGTCTATTTTTGGCAGTTAGGGCAGAAGTATGTTTGTCCTCCTCCTGTGCTCAGCTTTTCTATTGAAGTGCCGCAGGCTGGGCAAGTCCCGATGTGTGAGCCAATCAATGGTTTGTAGGTGCCGCGCTTTCCGTATAGATCGATGAACTTATCCTTTCCCCCAAGCCTGATTCTCTCCTCAACCACAAACCTGATTGCATTGTACAACCTATGCTTCTCTTCGTCATCTAGTTCCGAGGCGTTTCTCTTAGGATGAATCCGAGCTTTGTAGATGATATCCTGATAAGCGCTGTTTCCCAACCCGACGACAACCGCCTCTTTGCCCACGAGAAGAGACTTTATCATATCTGTTTGAGCCTTCAGGAGATTAGTGAAGCATTCAAAGGTGAATTCGTTGTCATTTATTGGCGAAGGCACTTCGGAGAGAAAGTCTCGTTTATAGACGTAGGATTGTTCCAATTCGCTGTCTTTCAGCGAATGGATCACGCCCATGCCTGTCAGCCTGACAGCTAAGACTGTGTGGTCACTGAAGTCTAGTCTCAAATGAAGCTTGTTAGGGACGGTTTTCCTGTTCGCATGGTACGTGACTCCGCCTCCGTATTCAGGTGCAAGAAGCAGGTTTGCCCCGTTGTCCAGTCGCACGCGCATCATGTTGCCTCGTGATGTGACTGACTCGATCTTTCCGTTGACGAGCTTGTCGAAGTCTTTTATGTTCTTGTTCACGAAACCGATTTTCTGCAGTTTCTCGTAGTCTTGCAGATAACAGGATTGAACCCGTTTTCCACGAAGCTGTTCATCCATCTGTCTCGCAAGAATCTGCGCCTCAGGAAGCTCGACACTCATCCAACAATCCCTCAATTGCGGAAACTACTTTATTCGGTCACATGGAATTTATAGTTCATGAATAAACCTGTTTCCATTCTAGGTTTTGCGGGCAGTTTGAGGAAAGGCTCCTATAACAAGGCTCTCCCGTGAGTTGTTTTGAAGCTGCTACCCATAGACGTCAAACTTGAGATCTCCGATTTGAGAGGGATTCCGCTCTTCAATCAAGACCTGGAGATGCAGATGCCCCGGATAGTCAAGGAGTTCAAGGCTAAAATCGGGGCTGCAGACCCCATTCTAATTGCGACTCCTTGTTGCTTGGACTCGAAAGTTTAAGCAACAATAACCTCCCAAACTGCAGTGAGATATTTCAAAAGCTCTGTCAGAAGTCATAAATGCAGGCCTTGCATAACAACGGTCTAGGCGAAAACCATGAAATCTAAGTTCACTTACGTTGGCATCCGTGTGACTAACTTGGAGAAATCCATCGATTTCTACACAAAGCTGCTTGGTATGAAAGTTGTGGGTCGTGGCAGAATAGAACAAACCAAGGGAGAAACAGTAGCGCTAGCTAGCCAAGAAGGCGGGTTCGTTTTAGAACTGAATCACTACGAAAAAGGCAGCCCTTACAACACGAAATACGTCGTTGGAGAAGGGTTGGACCATCTCGCCTTCGGAGTTGACGATTTGGACAAAGCCCTAAAAGAAGCCAAATCGGCTGGGTACCCAACTGTCCTGGAAATGAAAGTAGAAGGCAGCCGCTGGGCATACATAGAAGATCCAAACGGAATATGGATTGAGCTATTCAAAGCAAGTGAAATCTAGCGTCATCCATTGTAAGAATAGCAACACGTGCAGAGCATCTGTAGTAAAGGCTTAGCTCCTCACCTAATAGGGGAGCCTAAGATGAGAAGATCCACAGAAACCGTGAAAGCCTCAATGCTAGTTCTGATCCTGATCGCTTACCTCAGCTTGTCCTGCAGTCTGAGCAGTGAGGCTACAGAGCCGAAGGGTTTTGAACCAGTTTTCCAAAAGGGAATGTCATATCGTCACTACCCCTTTCCGTACGACAGTTCTTTCTCAGACGAATCTTTGGAGCGCGTGGCTGAAACGGGCATAGAGTACGTGGCAATCACCGTGTGGTGGCTCCAAGAAAACATATCAGCTACAGAGATCTATCGAAAAGCCAATTGGACCGCCACAGACACAGCGCTTTCAGTCGCTGTTGCTAGGGCTCACGAGCTCGGCTTGAAAGTAATGTTGAAGCCAATGGTTGACCCTGAAGACGTGTGGGCTCATTGGAGAGGTGAGATTCTTGGCAGTCCAGAATGGTTCAAGAGCTACGAGACTTTCGTCAGCTTCTACGCAGAGTTCGCCGAGCAAAACAATGTTGACCTGTTCTGCGTTGGGTGCGAGTTCAAAGCAACTGAACAAGACGAAACAAGCTGGGGGCGAGTTGTTGATGAAGTGAGAAAGCGTTATTCGAGTCCGCTGGCTTACGCTGCGTTGTTCGACAGTTTTCAGGGCATCACATGGTGGGATCGTCTTGACTACGTCGGCATCGACGCTTATTTCCCGCTAACCACGAGAAAAGACCCTTCCCTCGACGAGCTTGAACAGGCATGGATCCGCATGGCAAACGCCATAGAACGCTGGGCTTCCACTATCACGAGGCCCATAATCTTTACTGAAATAGGATACAGAAGCGGAGACGGAAGCAACCTAGAACCGGCAAACTGGATAGCAACATTGAACTCTGACTTGCAAGAGCAATTCGACTGTTATTCTGCTGCTTTCCAGGTTCTGTGGAATAAACCATGGTTCTATGGCTTTTACTGGTGGATCTGGGAAACTGACCCCAACGCAGGAGGCATAAATGACAGCGACTATACTCCACAGAACAAGCCAACAGAAAGCCTAGTCAGAAGCTGGTATTCATTGGAGCGACACGTTGAGCAGACTTCAGATTTTCAAAGTCTCATCCTGTACAGCGGAATATCAGCCGCCGTCATAGCGGGCGTTTCATTGGTTCTGACTCGTAGATTCAGACAGAAAGAAAAACAAGCGTGATCAATGTTAGTGCTTTTCGCATAGGGAGCTGACTACAGCTGCTGAAAGCACACTAAGACCTGCTAGCCATGTCCCAGCTACTGCCAAAAGACCCGCAGCTATCACGCCTCTAATACTCGCCAACTTCAATCTTCCCCTTCTCAGGTTCCAATAGCAGGTTAAGCACAAAATCGCAGAGCTGAGATGGATGGCGGTTTGAAGCAGGAAATATGGCACGGTGGTTGCAAAGAGGCTGAGAAGGACAAGTCGGTCTATTGCCAAGTACACGGGGGAAAGGAAGCCTACGATGGCGCCGAAGAGAAACATTAACGCGGCGGCTTCAAACAACTGTTGACGGTAATGTCCCATCAGACTCAAGTTTTTCCCGCGTATCGAGATTGCTTCGTAATGTATTAAAGACTTGTGCGAACGCGCTAGATGGCGTGTTCTCTATATACTTGGAATGTCAAAAGGAAGTGCTGCTGAGGGATTGTAGTGTTCGTGCACACAAGTATTCGAACAAGCAATATGGACAGGTCGATTGACTTTTACACAAGGTTGATGGGGCTCAAGCTTTTAGGTCGTCGGGAGATACCGCAGAATGATGCTGAAATCGCTTTTCTGCAGGATCCTGAGGGCAAAGGCTCCAAGCTTGAATTAACCTTCTACAGGAAACAGAAAAAATTCGTCCAAGCCGAGTATGAAGACCGAGTATTTGATCATATCGCATTTGAGATCAAGGATATGAGGAAGACTATTTCTGCTCTCCGAAAAGAGAAGATCACAATCACAGATGAGCCTTATCGGCTGGGACCAACAGGATCGTTCATAGCCTTCATCGAAGATCCGGATGGAACATTAATTGAACTCATCGAAAGAAAATGACACACGCCGCCAAAAGATGTAGCCTTTTGAAGCCCTTCTTGCATCATGCGGTATGACATTCCCTAGCCTTTGAATTATGTTGGTTTCTGGAATATTGTTCTAGAGGAAACAGTCCTTTAGAATCTGGCAAACTCTGTTTTCTTAACGAGGATTATAGAAGGGAGTTATAGAGCATTTTGTCAGTTGCAGAGTCTCCGCATAAGCGTCGAGACCACATGTACATTATGGCAGAGATACTGGAAGTATCCATGGATGGAGCCCTAAAAACTCAAGTTATGTACCGCGCCAACCTCAGCTTTGCCCAACTGAACGAATACTTGAAATTGATGCTTGACTTGAAGTTGCTGGAAGTCGCCAAGAACGCCGAGAAGACACTTTACAAGACCACTCAGAAAGGCATGCGTTACCTTCAAAGCTACCGAGAGATACGAGATCTATTGAAGAAGGAGCGCAGCGGCAACGACTCAAGCAATGGAAACGGCGTTTTCCTAGTGAAGCGCGGGTCACAGGTCATCTGCAGTAAAGGACCGTTCTATTGAAACCGCGACGTTTCTCGTCATTTATCGCATATGCGGCTTTGTAGGCTGTTTCTCTAAACTAGCTGCAATAGTTTCACTTTGCTCACTGTGAACCATCGACTTACTTTCTGTCTCAACGCTTATGAAGGCTGCTCTTTCAACGTTCAATTATCAAAACTGTTGTGATTCCATTGTTAACCACAGGTGAGCAAGCGTTATCCTTCAGCGTTAAGAGCATTGACCACATTTTTCCAGGCTTTAAACAAGGAGAACTTGCCGTTTTGTATGGACACACATTTTGGAAGACATTGATTTTTAGGCTGTGCGTTCATTGCCAGTTGCCAAAGGAGAAGGGTGGGTTCAACTCTTCTGTCATTTTTGTCGACGGCGGAAACACTTTTAACCCATATTCTATTTCAGCTGTTGCGCGGGAATTTGGTTTAAACACTAAATCTGCGTTGGAACGAGTGATTGTTTCGCGGGCGTTTACAGCGTATCAGCTTTCAGCTCTTGTCTTAGAAACATTGGAAGATGCCTTGAAACATTACAAGTCAAAGCTAGTTCTAATCTCTGACATCATCACCCTGTTCTTAGATCAAGATGTGCCCGCACGAGAAGCTGTAGAGATTTTCAACAAGATAATGTTTCATCTAGCTGACCTCGCCACTAAGCGAAGTATAATTGTGGCAGTCACTTGTTCCAACGGTGAACATTCTAAGAGACTCGTCTTCCTCGAGTCTACTCTGGTTGGAAGAGCAAGCACTACTGTGCAGGTCATTGAATCTAGAGGCAGGTTGCAGTTAGCCATTCGAAACCACTGTTTTCCTGAACCTCTCACCATTGCCTTCTCGGGGAATGAATCAACTTTGGAAAAACTTGTGGAGGCGTGAATGTTGGGGCGAACTGTTGTTTCTTATAGGCAGGCTGTGGAAGGAGAAATCGCCATGTGGGAAGGGTTCAGAAAGGCGCTTAGAACGCGTGATGCTGAAG
>Ga0315314_1002502_pt1 | contig 15094 bp, 18 predicted proteins | sample TDP9_MG_FD_203631 | JGI IMG/M metagenome (GOLD analysis project Ga0315314, IMG submission 203631) | Freshwater sediment microbial communities from Lake Towuti, South Sulawesi, Indonesia - TDP9 | ecosystem: Environmental > Aquatic > Freshwater > Lake > Sediment | place: Indonesia: South Sulawesi...
GTTCTTGTTTCATATACATGGGATTCAGTAATCATCATAGCTCTTAATATTATTATGATTGTCGGCACATACGTCTCTTCAACTAATCCCTGAGATATTCTCTAACAATTCTTGTTACTTCAGACTCGCCTCCTTTATAGTTCTACACAACCATTGCTTCCAATATGGCAACATCTTCAAGGCCTCTAAGTCAATATCAGGAACTTGGAAATTTGATGCTGGTTTATTCGACTTATTTGTGAGATGGATGGGCAGGGATAAGTTTATACCATTCCTGTAACAAATCATTTCGTCTCTGAAGTTCAGCTAAATGAACTTTCGTCTTTATTGCTTGAGTGTATTCTTGACTTTTCCTATTTTTTAAACTGATAAAAGTTTAGTTAATATTTCTAGAAACATTTCCTTCCTTCGATATGCCTGTTCGTTTATAAGCATGATTAATCTGTTTGCAACTTCTTTATATGGTTCAATTATTTGTGAGATAGCATAATCCAAAAATTCATGCCTCAAAGTATTAATCGCTACTTCTTCATCTTTATCGTAAATAAAAATAACATCGCCTCTAACTTCTCCTGATAACTTTTCATTGTCATTTGGAAGCCATCTTACTTTTAATTCATAACATATTTGCAAAATCCTCTTCAATCTTTCAAGCTCGGCTTCAAGTTTCTTAATTGTTTTACATTCAGAAGAGACTACTGTCATTTATACTCATCCTCTATTGGCTCCTTCTGGTCAGGCCTGTCATCAACAAAGCTTGCATTTAGAGATGCTAACAGTTCCACTGGTTCTATGACAGTTATGCCCCTTAGCACGGCTTGGCTTTCTACCCTTTGCTTTGTATGCCTATCCGCACATACGATGATCCTCTTCTCAAACTGAGCTTGGCTGAGCTTTTCAACATTCGAATCGATGTCACTCTCTCCTGTTTCAACCTCTACAGCTATCTTATTATCTATCACCAGATCTACAGTCTTGCCACCATCCAACCTATGCTCAAATTTGACTTTGCTACCTCTGCTCATGCACAATCTCGCTATGTATTGAATCATGTATCTGTGAACTGGTCCACCTTTCTTCCCCAGTTCCTGACCCTCAACAGATACTAGAGCTTCAGGGTTCCTGCCGAATTTGGAGAACTTGGGCAATCTAATGACCTTGACCAAACCTTTTTCAATGAGCTTGTTCTTGGCATTATTTCCTTGATATTCATCCACACCCAACTCTTTGTAAAGTTGGGTTATAGGTAGCACTTCTTTTACAACTCTATCCATCATAGCCTTCTCCAATTCTGACAAATCCGCTTGAGAATTCGGCCAAATATTTCCCCGATTATTTAGAGGAGGACTAATCTTTTCGCCTTTGGCATAACAAATAGCTTTCTGAGCTTTTTCAACTTCCTCCATGTCTATACTTGCAAAGAAGGGCCTAGGATCATCACCAAGTTTAATTAAAGCCTCACCTATCGAAAGATTCTGAATCCTCATAAGCTCCTGACTTGTTAATCCATATGCTGATCTGAAGAAGTTAAGGTACTTAGGGTGCTCTGTGTGGTGGATTATCACTGTTCCAGCATTAGCTAGTATAGACTCAGCTAGGTCTGCCGTGGCATCTTGGCTCGATATCCAAAGGGAGTAGCCGTACTTTCTGCCTTCCTTTATTATAGCTACAGGCAGGCTGTCCTCTTCTCTGCAGAGCTTCCATGCTTCATCAAGGATTATCGCCAACTTTACCTTCTCTCTTACGCCTTCGACTCTCATCATTGAATCAATATACTGCAATATAGTCCAAGCGATCATGTCCTTCAACGAATTGCTCGTTACTTTGGAGAGGTCTATGCTCACAAATCCTCTCACAATTTGCTCGATGGATACTGTTGAAGGGCCGAATATTCCAAACGGCCCAGAGCTTAGGACCTGAAGCCTGTCTATTACCGACCTTACTGTAATCTGCTTCAATGGTCTAAGACTTTCCACTTCATTCTCCATGATTTGGATAACATCGGCTAGTGTTGGAGGCTGTTTCTTCCAAGTCTTTTGATCGTTAGCTTGGAAGCCCCTTAAATGGTAAGCCTTCATTACGTAATAGGTGAATGCATTCCTCTGATTGATGGTCTTGAAGTCGCAGTTCTTGTGGAATGCATCTACCAGTTGCCTTACACGATCTATAAGCGTTGCATGGCCAAGCTCAAAGGGGTTTATCGTGCTTATTCGCATGTCTACAACTTTGCCACCTCTACTTATGACCCACCTTCCATACTCCCCAGCGTAATCTATGATCAAAACTGGAGTTTCAAATAAATCAAAGAAGCGAGAAGCAAAGGTTTTCAGTGTAGTTGACTTGCCGTAGCCGCTCTTGCCTAAAATCATAACATGAGGGTTAGCGTATTTACTGATATCGAGGCAGACTATTGAGCCGCTAGTTGTCCTGCCTAGATAAACTCCGCTCATCAGCTTTTCTATGGGAGGTTGCTTTGGCTTTGCTAATGGGACAAGGTAAGCTAAATCCCATGTCAGGATTCTGCTAGTTTTGGATGGTTCAACCACTGCCGAGGCACGAAAAAACTCTTGGAGCGCATCGAACATCTTTACGCCTTTTAACTTCTCAGCTCGAATGCCGAGCCCTGACTCAAGGGCTGATATCAGAGTCCTCATGTTCGAATCAAGCTCCTTCTTGATAGCTTCTTCAGTCTTGCCTTCAGCTATTACGTGCGCTAGGTAGCCGACATCTTTTATGCCCTCGCCAGAAAGAAGCCTCTCGCTCAGCCTTCTAAGGTACTTGAGCCTAGCTTCCTTGCTCGGATCAGGAGCTGAGCCTTCAGATGAAAGGAACAGCTGCAAATTCTCTATCTCCTTGTTGACATTCCTCAGCATGGCTTCTGATGAGATAGGCATTATCCTTGGTATGATTTCAAAGGTAAAGGTGAAGGTGCTGAGTATTCGAACGAAATTTCCAACATACCATAGCTTCTTCTCCCTATCGAGATCGTCTATAAAGTAAGGCACATCTGAAATCCTTGCAAAAGCATGCCCCACAAGCTTGCTGTCAATTCCTTCAACCAGAACCCAGTCGTCGAAAGGGATGATCCTCTTGATCTTAAGAGTCTTCAAAAGCTCACTATCCTTCTCAATAGGAACACCTTTAACGAATCCCTTGTACCCTATTACCTTGCGCTCAAGGTAGATTATGCTTACCGAGCCTAATGACACAAGCCAGACTGCAATCGAAGCTGCAACAGATGGGTCAAGGGCAAATCCTTCCTGCCTAGCTGGAAGGACAAAGGCGAATAAAGTCGAAACTAGGGCCAGTATCATTGCAAGAGCGAACATGTACTTCAATTGAAGCAATTTTTCACCTCCTCTTTAGGATCAGCATCAGAAACAGTACAACCAGCACTGGAGAGAGCACTACGAAGAAATTCAAGAGCTCAGCAGGTTCGTTATGAAGCGCAAGGGTCAGGAGTGTAGAAAGAACTGATAGGCTGAAAAATAAGATAAAGACGCTGTGCTTTTTCATCTTGATTCCTCCAAAGTCTTAACTGATTCTCTGCTCTGGGTTACGACGAATTCGGAGAAGATAGGCCCGCTTGCAGATCCGCCAAATGCATTAGCAAGACTTCTGATGATCATGGAAAGTATGAAAAGGTAAACGAATGGGAATATTACCAAAGCTATTACCATGGCTCCAAGCAGGTCTGCAACAGAAGTGGCCAGCAAGGGAATCAGCTGAAGCAGGGCTAAGGGGTTTGATTGAACTTGATTCACGATATCCTGAAACCTTCCAAATAGAAGCTCATATGAAAGATGCCCTTCAAGCCATAAAGCTATGGAAGGCATTATAGGTAAAGCGATAGCTAAAACAATAGCTGAAGCCATCAAGTATGAAGCAAACTTTCTACCAATTCTGAAGGGTATTGCAAAGAACACCAAGCCTGTTTCCCATAATACTAGCCATAGATTTGGAAAGAGGCCTATGATTATGTGAATTATGCTCCAGATAATTATGGCCGTTGTCACGATCTGAACTGGTAGACCGAGGATCTTCACTAGCAACTCAGCCACAGGCGCTAAAACTATCGTAGAATTCACTATCGAGATGAGGATGAAGATCGCTGCATCGAACGAGACTAGCTGGGAGGTTATAGCCAGAAAAGAGACGGATGGAGAGCTGAAAGGTCCTGCCAGTTCAGCCCTTATCAGGTTGGATATTATATCCACTATCAGTTGCATAATAGATACGGTTGCTATGCCGAGCTCAGCTATGGTTGCGTCCCACATCATCACTGGCCCCCAAGCCTTCCACTCTCGCTTAGGTACAGGCAGTGACTGCATTAGAGTGCCTGCAACGTAGGTCATTCCAGCCAGTGCATGAGCAAGTCCTAGTAAGGTTCCTATTGCCATGTTATCACCTAAGTTACTGATAGGGAGATCAGGTAGGCTATCCATGCTACTAGTGATCCTATGAAGCTCCAGATGGCAAGCTCGAAGGTTGCCTTTATGGCATCCATCTGCAAGCCTTGTCCCCACTGCTTCCATTCCTTGAATGGGATTGGAGCTCCCTTTAGCAAGCTCCCTATTACCCAAGATAAGGCGAACAGAGCTGTGGCAAGGAGGCTTAATTGAGTAGTCGCCAAAGCGATGGCCTGTATCAATCCAGATAGAGCCATGGTATTCACCTCATGCTGATCCCAGCGTCAGACTATACGAGTATGATTGAACTGGAGCAGTCGTAGCTATGAACAAGCGGTATTGAGTTTGAAGTATGCTTCCTGCCGCTAGGTTGTAGCCCTTAATTGAATGCCAGTTATTATCGCTCCCGTAGTAGACCCAATCATCGCCCAAGTAATTATTCGATATAGAATTTAGGTTACTACTCCAGTCTAAAGAAACGGTAACTGTACCTTCATTCTTGATGAATAGAGTTACATGGCTTTGGCTTCCCTGCTCTAAAGTGCCCCAGCTGATGGAAGTCACTAGATTGGTTGCGCCTGAATCCCAGTAGACATTAACTGCCTTGGTTTCTTTTTGCCTAACTGTGACAGAAGCTGGAACCTGCCAGAGTACGGTAAGGGCGTAGACCATTGCCGAAGTCGAGAGGGCGATAACAATTAGGAGGACAATAAGTTGTAGAGTTTTTGGCTTAAGTATCGAAACCATTTTCATGAGGGCCTAATCACCTCTCGACTCTGCACTCCCACGCTTTCTTCGACTATTTGCTTATGCGCCCCATAATTTTCACAAAGCTTTGGGTCTTCAGGACACCTTTGATTTAGGAATGAACAAAACCCAACGGGAAATTTGCAATTCCACAGCTCTACGCAGTAATGAATGCAATCTTCACAATGTTTATTGGTGCTTGTTAGCTTTGAAGGCTCAAGAAGCTTTTTTAAGATAGATTCCTCTAACTTCATATTTACCATCTTCTTTTTTGGTAAGCCTTTGCGCTTATATGTAACTCTTAGCATACGCCGTCGTATCTCTATGGTTACGCCACCTATAAATACTTTTAGGATATACTATTGTATGATTAAGGTGACGATATGGCTGAAAAACGACCGCGTTGTTTTCTGACAGAGACAGAAGTCAAAATCTTGGCATATTTGAGCAGATCTGAAAGTCCAAAGTACCTAACACAAATGGAGGCAGATACGAAGATACTGCGACCTGTACTTCATGACAACATTAAACTTCTATTAAAGAAACAATACGTCGTTCCGCATAAGCAAGGTGTTGAAGTCTTCTATAGCTTGACGGATGAGGGGGAAGCGTTAACATGGGCTCTGTCCAAGCCTGCCGAACTAGCCAGTGTATATAAGGAGCACATCAAGGAGGAGAGACGGCGGTTACAGGAGAAAGAAGCCGTAATTAGCATGGGAAAGGGTCGTCAATTACAAACTCTAGCTACCCTCAAGAGTAATTTTGATAGGTTATCTTCAAAAGAAAAAGTTAAGTTTCTTGAAGATGTTTTTGCAGAAAAAGAATTACAAGAAGGGATTCAGATATTAGAATATCTTCTTTCTAGGAAGAGGTCCTCCAAGATTGGAAGATAAAGATCTTGAAAAACACATCCTAGAGACTCTTTGGGAGTTATTGAAAGACTATGAGATGCCTCTAAACTTTCGCGTTCTGGTCAAGAGAGCCATAGTTGATGAACTTAAGTACCTTTCGACACACAGAGATTGGGAAAGACTTGCGTATGTGGGTGGGAGGATAGAACAAGCTTTCAAAGCTATAAAACTAACAAAACGAATCTACTCTCAAGCGGTCAGAGTAACTTCTGCAAGGCAACAAACTAGTCTCATGTATGATTTACAAGACATAGATCAACTTATCTTAAAGGGTTATCAGTTAAGCTGGAAGCAGTTCTCTCCTAACTGGCATCCTAATATCGGGATGTGGTGTGAAGAGCATTCCTCCAGACCGTCTAGCGAACAAACTGCTATTATGTTGAGTGGCATTATCGAATACGCAGATGAGTACAGAAAAGGATTGATCACACCTGAGAATAAAGCGGAGATTTTAGTTGGAGTAGGATTTATACTAGATCGCCAGCGAAAAGACGGCTCTTGGACAAATGATTACCTGTTAGGACTAAACGATCCACGAATGACAGGGGCTCACTTAGTGACTTTGATGTACTGTGCAAAACACTTGCCTGATATATCACAAAAGATTATGTCCGCACTAGAAAGGGGGTACCGTTACATTAGACATCATTGGAACTTTGCTTCAGAATATCCGATTTCCACTCCTCGCGGATTATCGTTCAAAGCCCAAACACCACTAGGAGCAGTTATGTCATGTGGCACTGCACTATCTGAAATGTTGAATTCTTTTCCAATGCTGGAGCCGGACAAAAAAGCAATTCAAGACATGCTGGAGTCAACAAAACGTTCTGTGCTTTCTGATAATCTATGGAAGAACAACGTTAAATGGACCCTTTGGATAACAAGGTTTCTTGTCGAAACACTAAACGTAGATATGAGGGACGATGCTGACTTGGTCGAATTTTTACTTAGAGAGCAAAGCATACGTGAGATTCTGGCCGAAGCTTATGACCATCCATCCCTTGCAGCGAATTACGCAAGAACACTATCATCATTAGGCATCACGCTGGATCATCCAAACATTTCTCAGATGCTAAGCTACTTGAAAAGCAGATGGAACGACCAACTTGGATATGGAGGCCATAAGGAAACAGAAGGCGTGGTTCGCAATTTAATAAAGCTCCGTTATCATGTCAAAAACAGGGGTAATTTAACTTAATGCCCCAAAGTTCAAGTATGCTATTAAATTGCAAGATATTGGTATAGTTAAACTATGGAAATTCTAGATAGAGCCTTCTACGAGAGAGATACAATAAAAGTTGCCAAAGAATTGCTAGGTAAGACAGTTGAAGTTGAAGCATATTGTGGCTATGGCGATCCTGCAAGTCGTGCTTATCATGGCGAGATTGATAGGAATTACTTGATGTTCGGTGGGAAGCGAGACTAATTGGAGAAGAGTAGATGAAGGAATTACTTTGCTTTCAGAGAAATAGTGAAGATTAGAGTTTACGATATTTTCATCGCATTTCTTAAGCACAACAATGCCTTTTAGCAGATAAGTCGTTTGGCTTCCTCTTTTCTTAATCGAGAATAGATGAAAGGTCATGTCTTATCCGTTCATCCACTAATCTCTCATTATTACCGCCCTTGCCTCTGTCTTTCGTACTCCCTTTCACGTATCCTATCTCTAATATACTCATAGTAGTATAACATGCACTCTTTTGATATGAATTGCTCCCTGTCTGAATCATAGTCAGCGAAAAGACGAGGATTGGTATTTGGAGTAAGGCCAAGCAGATCCCATTCTACATGAGCTACCTCCCTTCGGTTCATACCCTTGAAGCCAGTCTCCCATGAAGACTGAAGGATTTCCTTTGGAACTTTTTCGGAATTCACGTTGCGCATGATGTGAGCTGATATAACTCGAAATATGCCCATGACAATTTGTGGGATGAATTCCTCATGGTGTAGGAGAGTTCTTGTTATGGTGAGCGTGAGTATCGAATAAATGATTCTTAGCTGCTTTGAGAATTCATCAGAGCTAAATGAGTAGCCAGATAATCTAAGGCGTATCAATTTTTTAAGAAGTTCTCCAGCGTATATTTCCTCTCCTCGCCTAGAAACTATTCCGCTCTCTTCCAAAATGGTTATGATCTTCGGATACGGCACAGCAGAGAAATTCGGCTCTACGAGATCCAGCATAGAGTTTGGTGAGATTACCGCGTAGCGAACTGCTTCACATGCAGAGTTATAGAATACTCTTAGGCTTGTATTGCTGTAGTAGATTCTATCGAACTCCGCAACTGCACTATCCATGGCTTCAGGAGGCATACCCTGAAGGTACAGCTCGATAATATGGTCGATCTGAAATAGTGTATATTCGCATAGCTTGCAATACTCATCATAACACTTTCTTTTGCAGAACTTACATCTTTTAGGGTAAGCCTGCCAACCTCCTGGATAGTGGCTCCGAGTAGCCCACCTCGTAGTCGACCGGCCTATCAACGGCTAGGTAATCATAGTTCAAAGTAGTTAAGGTTTACCCAAACCATCTTATGAGCGTAGGTCGATAAAGGCAGCTGGTTTATCAGAGTAGTTCCTAACGATACACGCACCGCGGAGTAGTCCTCCGTTAACGCATTTTCCACAATGGGTGCAAATTGACTCTTCCACGTATACTGACAAGTCATCAACCTTTAGGGCTCCAGTTGGGCAAAGTGAAGTGCATGCGCCACAAGAGAAGCAGTTCACAGCCTTTTCTACGAGGATCTTCAAGTTCTTATTCTCCATCCCGTCAATCATAACCTTGACACGGCCATCATCAGTCACCCAAAAAAGGTCGGTGAAGACTGGTAGCAGTCTAGCTACCTTCTTCGCGTTCTTCTCTTTGTCGCCACGGAATACAACATTGATGACATCAAAAACAGTAGTCCTATTGCCTTCACAGGGTCTTAGCTCCCCAACTATTCTTCTTCGTGTTGGCGAAACCCAAGATGCCCATCCTCGCTTCTTTATGAATCGCTCCTTATCTTTAATCTTCATCTTTTCAGCCTGCTTTTCGAGGACACTCTCGAAGTATCTGACCTTCTCGGGGAATAGTTCTTGTATCTGCGCCCACTCATCATCGGTCTTGTAGGGACAGCACCAGCACCCTATCCTCTTCAGTCCTTTGTCATAGAGTGAGTTATAGGGGAGATCGTAGATGCGGATATATTTCCACACTTCATCAATAGTCCAGTCTAGGATTGGATTAATCTGAAGAACTGGTATCATAGGATTCCGATCTCTTAATGTGTAGAAGGTCCTCCTTCTCGATTCGTCTCTCCTTAACCCCGTTATGAACGCCTTTATCCCATGATCCCTTGCATATTTTGCTATCGGCCCAAACTTATTCACGTCACAGCACCATCGCGCCCTTCGTGTAGGTAATCCGACATGCTTGATTGACTCAAAGAAACCCACTCTTCCTCTCACAACGGTCAAATCGATACCATAGAAAGCCTTCACCTTCCCAACATATTGGATTGTCTCGTCGAAATCAACCGTCGTGTCACAATAAACCGCCTTTCTCACCCCTGCTCTGACTGCCAGGTCGAGGGCAACGAGGCTATCCTTCCCTCCAGAGAAACTAACGGCAACATTCTCCTTTCCTCCCCGAACCCGGTTACACTCTTCAATTATAGTTGCTAGTGCTTGGGGTTCTTTGTCGACCATGGAGCTCCTTGACTCAAGGATGCTATCTTTCTCTATATATTCTTATCCTTGAATCAAGGAGTATACTGCCGCTTCTCGGAGCGTAGTCTTGGAATAGGCAAAGCTGACCCATTAGTTCGCCTCGAATCAGATAGGTTAATCAGTCAGTTCCTTCAGGCGTTTACAATTATTCCTAACAGTCACCTCTGTTACTGCTGCTGCTCTTGCAATTGCTCCCTGTGGTATGTACCCATCGCAGGCGAGATAAAGCGAGGCCGCTGCAAAACCAGCAGGGTCCTTTCCAGCCGTAATCCCCAAAGATTGAGCTTTCTCAATCATTTGCAACGCCTTTGAGCGAGCATCCGCCGTCAGTAAGCATGAGCATAATTCATCTTTCTCTAGTCTACCGATGATCCTGTCCAAATGAATGGCCAAGTTGGGAACAGGCGCTTCAAAGATCCCCGCCTCGCGCATGCTTCGGTAGCAAGCAGTAACAATCCTTCTGCTCGCTTTAGAGCGTTGGCATATGTCGTTAAGGTGAACAGGAACTCCCAGTCTTCTGCATGCCGCATGGAGTGAGGCGGCCATTAGAACCTCGCCTCTTCGTCCAATTCCAAAGCCGCCTGCCACGGCCTTCCTGAAGATAGCGTGCGCCTCATCCGCAACTTCGCGGGTCCTCATACCTAATCCTAGGCTACTTAGAACTCTATCCAACTCATCTAGGGCACGGTCTAAGGATAATCTGCCTATTTGAAGTCCAGGGCTTTTCTGCCATTGCCAAGCCTTAGCTAGCTCGCTCTCTAAGTGTATTTCGTTGGGAGAAGGTGTATCTAGGCGCTCTGGAATCTTAACGTCGAGTAGCTCTTGAATCGACCTAATCTTGATTAGCCTATAGGTCCAACGTCCATCTTTAAGAACTTTGACTCTCTTAATCTTCTTCTTGTTCTCCAAGCGTCTTGCAATTCTTGATCCTTCCCGGCTGTCCGTTCTGAGAATTCTCCACAAGTCTGCCTGCGAAATACCTTGATCGCCAGATCGCACAATAATCTCATAGGCCTTTGCTTCGAAGTCACAGGGTTTGTCAGCTGTAGCGTGGTTATTGGACTCCATATTGCCCCTCTAATTTTGAAAAATAAGGCTATGTTCTAGGTCGAATTCTCTGTCTCTCACGGAATCTCCCCCTTAGATTTTGCAAGTATTCAAGCACCGAGTCTTTGAGTTCTGGCCTATTGTTATAGTTGATATTGTGGATCATTTTGGTGACACCATCTAACAGTCCGGCCATAATTCGCCGCATCTTTTTCTCCTGACGCGTTGGAATGCTTCGGAATGCAGCATCCCAAGTCAGATCAGATACTTCTACCTCTAGCTTCTCTCCTGACGACAGCGCATGAATAGCTAACAGGGTCATTATCGCCAGGGCCCCCTGTGGAACGAACATACCTTCCTCAACCTCGCCAAGTTCGCGGAATTCATGCCTAAGCATGGATCTTAGAAGACTCACAGCGAGTATGCCCTGATATTCCAGTGCTTTTTCTCGTTGTTCTGGGCTATTAAGAGGGTAACCTAGGTCTCTTACGTTTATCAATCTCCTCGTTAGTGGACCAGGGAAAAGTAGATCACCATCCTTCTTGACTATGTATGCTTCTTCGAGGACGGAAATAATCAAACCCTGTGGTAGCCGTGTGTAGTTAAGCTCCCGCACATCGTTGATGTGAAGGCTGTTGACACGTTCAATAACGAATCTATCTGCGACCTCGATGGCTACATTTATGAAAGCAGCTGTGCGCGGGTGATGTTGGAATATCCAACCAAGCTCTCTAATACCAGCCAAGAGCCATTCAGGGGGGTTGTTAGACTTCATAAATTCCGTAAGTATCTCGGTAACCTGGAATAGGGCGAATTCATGGTGCTCGCATAACCCGCTGTCATTATTAGCGTCTCTGTTACAATACGCACAAGATGGCACTTTGATATCCTCCCAAACAAGCAACGCCCATTTTTCGGCTAGTCCAGCCTCTAAACACATGACTGGGCGCCATTTCATTAGAGGTATCTAATCTTCGGTGCACCAAGCTCTTCCACCAACTTAGTTGCTATGATAAGCCAACCTTCCTGCTTTACTTTCTCCTTCAGGTAATCAATTACCTGCTCACGTCTCTCAGAATCGAAATCTTCGAGAACATCATCCAGTATGAAGAAAGGCACCTTCTTCATGTAGGTCTCTTTGAGAGCCATCTGTAGTATCAATGCGATGGCTAGCTTTTCCGAAGTGCTGAGTGTCCCTACATCTTGGCTCTTGTATTCCTTCTTCTCGGGATCATAGCGCTCAACATAGAGTCGATAACTAGGCGCTCCTGCCAGCTTTATTGTCCTGAACTCTGAGAATCCAAGAGTTGTCATAAGGGTATTGATACTCTCATTGAACCTCTTAGCAGCCTCTTCCCGCTCCTCCTCAGCTCTTCCTTCAAGATACCTGATCCGGTCTTCCAGAATGGCGATCATTTTTTCACAAATATACATAGCAGCATCTGGTTGTAGCATCATCCCGTATACTTCAATAAATAATAGTTCATCGATATTCTGCCTAACAGCGCCGAGCTCTTCCTGAAGTGCTGATCGCCTCTTACTCTTCTCGTTATACTCTCTGTTGACTTCTTCATCTGCTTTGCTGATCTTGCTGTTTAGCTCTTCGTAGACTCTTTGCTCTCTTTCCAACTTTTCATTGTAGTCGGCAATAAGATTATCGATAGCTCTTACTGCTTCTTCCGGTCCTTTGAGCTGCCTCCCTATCATCCAGATTTTTTCTGTTAGTTCCCCAACCCTCTTCCGCAACTCTTTTACTCTATCCTCTGCCCTTGTGAGCTGAATGGCAATGTTTTGCTTCTCTTGATTCAGTTGTAGGATCCTATCATTCAATTCTTCACGTTGCTTCCGATATCTTGCGATATTATGAACTATGCTTTGGTAGTCGATATGTCCATGCTCACACAGCGGACATAGTACTCTCTCCCCTTGCGACTTGCGAAAGTTCGCTTCGGCAACCACGTAAAGGTTCAGTAAACCGTCAGCCGTGCTCCGTTGGTCCATTAGCTTGTTGACCTCCTTTTCGATTTTCTGTTTCCTAAGGTCTTGACGCCTTAGTGTAGAAATTTCCTGCTCTGTTTCTTTGAGTTCTGCTTCCACTTGACTCTTCTGTAATTGGGACTCTTTCGACTCTTTCAATTTTGGAGCGAGTTGCTGCCTTGTGATGTTCTCCTTCTCACGAGCCTTGTTCTGTATCTCTTTTTTTAATGTATTAATCCTCTTGAGTAACTCATCTCTGTCCTCTGCCACCTTTCCACTTTCGCGAAATTTGTCAGTGAGCGAAGCGAGTTCAGAGTCAAGAGTCTCTAATTCTCTCTCTAGAGCGACTTCACGTTGCTTTAAGGGCTCCAGTTGTTTAAGACTTTTCGCTATTAGAACCTTTTTCTCGACTAGGTCTTCCTTCTTTGTCCGTAGCAACTCTGATTCGGCCGAATATCTTTTGGCATAGGATAGTTCCTCCACTACCCACTTAAAGTCATCAGGTTCTAATTCATCCAAACCTCTAAGCTGTCTTAGAACCCTTGAGTTATTAGATAAGACTCCAGCGAGGAGAAACCTTTCATCACTATTTTCTGGCGCTGTCAGTATATCACCGCTCTGTTTTACTACGTATTTTTCGTTTTTTCCATTGAATTCTAGCTCGACGAAGCCTTGATCTGCATGAACGTTTACGAACCCTTCGTAGGGGTTGCGGGGATCTGTCTTAATCCCAAGTTTCTGAGCCTCCACAAATATCCGTTGCTCAAGAAAGCCGTTTCTTGGAATTGAAAGTATTGCAGTTAGAGCCTTAACTATCGAAGTCTTCCCAGCCGAATTAGCTGACTCAATTATGTTCAACTTGCCAGACTCGAAAACATAGTCCCCTTCCCTGAGACCCCCTATGTTCTTCAGTCGTAACCTCGCTTTCATTTAGTAGCCTCCTTAGCTAACTCTTCTGCCAAGAGTTTTAGCTCCTGCTCTATTCGAGCCTGAATCTGCTGAGTTGAAAGTTGCTTGTCAGTCGCTAGTTTTTCAAGGAATTCCTTTGATAGCCTTTCCATCAGACTCCCTCCACTTGACTAGCTATCAGTATTTCGTATTCTTCCCAATATGTCTTTTTCATCTTCTTTAGAACCTCGCAAAGTTTCTTAAACTTTTGAGGAGTCATATTGGCAAATCCAACCTTGTAGAGACCACCCGTAGCCCTTTTGATCGACCACCTCTTATCTCGACCTCTTTTCTTCTCTTCGTCAGCCTTTTCAGTTATTATCGTCCTCTTAAGCCAATAGTCTAAGGGGTAGAATTCAATTCCGATATCCCTGACATCTCTTCTTTCGGGAAGGTTCAGCAACGCTTTTCTAGTCTCATTCGCATAATACTCATCATAATCCTTAAAGTGAGTTGCAATGATAAGTTGCCCAGACCTCGGTATTTCTTCAAGAGGAATCATACTGACCACACCCTTTCTTTAATACATTCAATAACTGTAATTTGGCGCGCATCTCTTATTGTAGGATTTTGCAATTTCTTCAACTCGTCGAAGATGCGATTTTCTAACATCTCTTTTTCCGGGGAACGAACGCCAGAAGAGTCTAGGATATCTTGTACCACGATTCGAAGTTCGTCTAATGGGATTGGAGGCATCTCTATTCTATACAACCTGTCCTTGAGCGCTGCATCCACCAAGTCCGGCCTATTAGTGGTAGAACACACGATTTCGCACGTGGGATCAAGCCGGTCGATCTCATGGAAAAGTATCGAATTAATCGAATAATGCCATTCTTTAGCTAGCTCTACGCCTCTCGTTATCATGAGGCATTCTATATCATCAAAATGGATCAACAGTTTTGGGTTCTTATGTTCCTTTTTCAGCTGAGTAGCGGTCTGGAATACGCGTTGGAGGGCCTTTTCAGCATCACCCCATCGGGGAGCAGCAATTGAAGCTCCGTCTACGAAAAGCCAAAACACATTTCCTAACCTCCTATCGAGTTTTCTTGCAACCTGCTTGACAACTTCTGTCTTCCCTGTACCAGGAGGCCCTTCAAGTAGGAACCCTTTAAACGGAGAGTTAGGTGTAGACAATCCGCTTTTGAAGAAATATTCACAGGTTCGTGAGACCATATCTTCGATCTCTGACAATTGAGGCAGAAGCCGCACCTCAGGTATGGTCATGCCGCTCATTACTCTCAGCTCAGCTACTTCGAACATGCTCATTTACCCTCAGCGTCCCCTCTCTCTTATTAGCTCTCTTAATCTTTGCATCTCAATTATCACATAATCTTCAAAGGC
>Ga0315314_1002503_pt1 | contig 15091 bp, 17 predicted proteins | sample TDP9_MG_FD_203631 | JGI IMG/M metagenome (GOLD analysis project Ga0315314, IMG submission 203631) | Freshwater sediment microbial communities from Lake Towuti, South Sulawesi, Indonesia - TDP9 | ecosystem: Environmental > Aquatic > Freshwater > Lake > Sediment | place: Indonesia: South Sulawesi...
AGCGCACCTACTTGTTTCTCTCCAATAATCTTGACGTTTGAAATGGTTATTATACGCCATGAAGCCTCTGCGGGCTCAAGATTATCTAACGCTGTTACCGCAGCTTGTCTAACATAATCAATCAGCTTTGCTTGGTCTATTGCCTCGCCTATTGGATGGTAGCCACGTTCAGTTAGTACGATGCCGTTGACTGCGTGGGTGTCTGTCGTGAGAACCTCTCCGTCCGCAATGTCGATTTCTTTCAGTGCCAAAAGAATTTTTTCCCGTAGCCCCGACACCATGTTATTTCCATCAATGGTTATGTACGCCGTTTTCTGGTCGCCAACCTTCACAATGAACACGCTTATTCCTCCAGAACCCATGCCATCTTTAACATCGAACTCTTCTGGAACGACTTTTGCAACTCCAATTTCAAATGGAGATTTTTGCTGAAGCGATGCTTTTTTTATGCAACTCACCGCGGCTTCTTTGAGCGGACTCACCACTCCCTTAAGATCAAATGGACCTTCAATGCTGTTATGCGCATCAATGACAATCGCGGGCGATAAACCCCTTTTTTCAGCCTCACCAGCGATGATAAAGTCTAATTCTTGGGGTAGGTCTTCCATGGTTTGGGGCGCTGTGGTTAATGTGATGAATGCGCATTTTCCAAAAACTTGACAGCTCGCGTTAATTCCCTTTCGTTGGGTTCTTAAAATGGGAGAAGCCCCGGAACTAAAAGTAGAAAAATCTAAGGAGTTAAGAATGCTCTCTACGACCCTTTGATTTTGAAGTTGAGACGTGAGGTCAAGTTCATGCCCAGATACTCCGTGAGGAACGCAAACCATGCATCCCAGCTTATTCTCTAACGTGCTTTGAACTATGTAGGGGAGCGGACTGCTTCCAACATTTTTGAAGGGACCCGGATGAAGCGCCGGAACAACTACCAAGGCCTTTATACTTTCCTTCGCCCTGAAAGCCAGCATAGAAATTTTTATGCTCTTTTCTTGACCGAACTTTTCGAAAATGCTCTCCAGAGGAGCGTTTAGATTCTCCGTCCAATTCGCCAAAAAAGCCTTAAATAGAGTGATGGAATCGATCCCGAGGTTTTTCTCGCCAACACGGTTCACAAGACTAATGAAAAGGAAGACTGCTAACATAGCGACGGGAATGGAAAGCAAAAAGAATGGAAGGAGGAGACGAGCGCTTAAACTGTACCCTATAATCGGCTCCATAAAAAATAGGAGTGCACTACAAAGTGAGGGCTGCAAGAGAGAAGAAACGATAATCCGTCCTTGATCGGAAAGCGAAGCTGCGGAGAACACCAACAAACGGAGAATTAATGCTGAAGAAAAGCCAAGGAGGAAAAGTTTCAACCAAACGTTCGGACTTCTAAGAAAAACGCTGATAACCCCGCCTAAGAAAATGAAGAAGAACCAGATGGAAGAGGAAAAAAGGGACAATGCGGAGCACCGCCTTAAATTAAAAATCGGGTCGGTTCTCATCAAGCCATGGTAGATCACAATGTCGGCCAGGGCGGTAATCAAAAAGAAAGCTATGCCGAAAATCAAACCTAGCTTTAAGCCTTGGAAAGAGGGATTAAGGGGAAAAACTGCGAGGACCCCACCGAACACACATGCTACAAAAAATATGGAGATAATTTTGCGGTGGGAAGGAAGCATGAATAAGGATGAATAATGCCCAACCGCTTTATCCATGTACGCATCCAGAGAGTTGCGGGACGCCAACTTGAAGCTCCTCACTTGCCACATTTCATTCTGGCGCAGGACTCAAAAAGCTTAAGGTCTTAAATCCATTAGGCATACGAAATAGACGTGGAAGTTTTCTTGGCGATGAGGATTAAGGAACTCCATTTGTGAATACCTTCCAACACGTCAAAGCCGTATTTCCTTAATTTCTTTTTTAGGTAAGTTTCCTGGAAAGCCCTTAATCTCGCTTGATCGTAGACCCTTTCTTTTTCATCATCTCTCTCAATAATGTATTTCCATTTAACCAACCAGGAGTTATTTCTCTCATTGTAGTCAAAAGATTTACTTAGCCTTGTTATCCGAAATGTGCCGAGTTCAAAAACTTTTTCCTTCCACTCTTTAAAATAGCTCTCATCCTTTTGTTCGGCATCAAGATTATCAAAAATTAGAATGCCTCCACTTTTTAAAGCGTTATTAAAGCTTTTTAGAGCTCTTTCGACGTCATTGTCAGTTATCATGTACGTGAAGCTTCTTCCGAGACAAATCAAAGCGTCGAAGAATTCATCAACCTTAATGTTTCTCATGTCCTGTCTCAGCAGTTTGCCCTCCGTTCTTTTTCTGGCGATTTCGAGCATCTCTTCGCTTAAATCTAAGCCAGTTACTTCGTACCCATTTTTCTCCAGCATCTCCATCAAACGACCAGTGCCGCATGCAATCTCCAGAATTTTTCGACACCCATATTTTTCAAGAACCCTGCTTACGAAATCAAAAATTTCTTCATAAGGGAAGATGTGAGCATACATCTCATCGTAGATCCAAGCCAATTCTTTGTACAATGAATGATAGCTAGACTTAAAACTAAGAGAATGCGCCATACCCTCAAAGCTCATGTTTTTAGCTTCTCATACCGTTTCGAAACGGTGAGGTATAGTTGATCTCGCAAGTTGTCTCCAGTTAGGTTCATGCTTCGCAGATTTTGGATTTCTTGAGCTAGTTCTTTGTCCTCAAGGGTTTGGGCGATCCATTTTTCAAAGTCCTCGCGGTAGAGATGAAATTCCAATGACTTAATGCTGACTCCCTTGATTTTCTCTAAAAATTCTTCCAATGAGGCGGCGCTTTCACCCGTGTAGTTTCCTATGGACGTGAAGAAATAGAAGGCTTTCTCCCTTGGGAGTTTTCCAAGAATCTGAGGAGAAGATGAACTCGTTAGCGGATGGCGCGTTTCTATATCTGGCATGATCTGAACCTCCTTTTAAAGCTTATTTTAGGTTGCATAAGGCTCTTTAATAATTGTTGCGGGTAAATTTCCAAGGTCCTAGCTCCTTTTAACCATAAAATTCTGTTCCTTATATTTTCTTGTAATAATTGAGGTTCGAATCCTCAGCACCCCTTCCAAAGGCGCAACAGATTGAGCAATAAATGAATGAAGCTTATCCGGGTCTTCAGCGACCACCTTAGCGATTATTAAGAGCTCCTCAGAAAGCGATGTGAAAACCTCTAAGACCTCTTTAAATTCGGATAACTTTGCCGCTACGTTTTCGCTTTCCTTTGGGTCGGTGAACACCGTCATGATGGCAGTGACCTGCCTCAAATCAGCCTTCTCAAAGTCAACGACAGTTGTATATTTTTTAATTACGCCATGATGCTCCAGCCTTCTGATCCTTTCATAGACAGTTGAGTGCGCCACGCCTAGACGACGACCAATTTCCGTGTAAGTCCACCTGGCGTTCTCCTGAAGAGCCTGCAGAATTTTCCAATCCAAGCCGTCTAAGTCAGTCGCTCGACCCTTTACCCTCATGTTCTCAGACCTTAAATGGTTAAGAGGTTGAGAGGATTTTGATATTTATTTTTTGTTCAATGAAAGTATATAAGCATAAAACTTAAGTTTCATGGTTAAATCAATGATTTTAAGCATTTTTTCCGATTATATGTAGGAACTATCATGATTTTTGTCTACATTTTGTCAAAAATATTTCTTGAAATCAACGTTTTGTAGACGAATCTGTTGATTAAGTTTTTATATATAATTCTGTTATGGTATACAATACCATATTATAGGTCGGTATCTCTATGGCTATTTTCCCTCAAACTTGGGAACTAATCGATCGCTTCAAAGGTTGGTGCCAATCTAAGGGATGGAAAGCCTCTGACCGCGAAGACTGGATTAAAATGGGCGACGAATATCACAACTTCCTCTGGATTCAAACGATTCACCCATCAACATTTGAGAAGGTCGCCATGAACAGCAGATGCGCCATTCGTGAAGGGAACTCCTACCGAGTAGTAGATGTTTCCTACACCGCTTGGCTGTGCTCAAAAAGCCCCCCTGAACTCCTAATACATGAGGTTGCAAAGAAACCAAAAATCCTAAACAAAAATGCGATATATGACTTAAGCCAAGTATACTCAGGTAAACCAATCTGCATAAAATTGAACAGAACGGACAGCATAGTCTTTCAAGAGTTTGAAACCTTCTTAGAGAAAGAGTGGAAAGTAAAGCTTAAACAGTTTCAAAGTCCACTACTTTTGAAGGCCCCAGCGTGAGTGAATAGAGAAGATTAATCTCAATTGGTTTTTTTCGCTTCTTCAGCGCAATGAAGACTATTTTACAACTTCTTCGTAAACTTCAATTGTGTCATTGGCCACTTTGCCCCAGGTAAATTCTTCAAGAACCCTTTTTCTTGCGTTTTCTCCACATTTTATCCTCAATTCTTCATCTTCTAGTAAGGTTATTACAAATTTTGCGATATCGCTTGGGTCAAAGGGGTTTACGTGAAAGCCGCATTGGCTTGGACCACTCGCTATCACTTGTTCTCTAAGTCCGCTTACTCCTCTAGCTCCAACAATGACAGGTTTTTTGAGCGCCATAGCCTCAGTGCAAACAATGCCGAAAGGCTCATATTTTGAGGGGAAGACGCAAACGTCAGAAGCCGCATAATATTTCATTTTCTCCTCTTCGGTTAGGAACTCATACTTGAGAATAACGTTGTTTTGAAGCCCAAGCTTCACTACGTCGTGTTTCAGTAGGTCTTGCTGGTCGCCTACCCCAATAATTACAAGTTTTGCTTTTGGAACCTGCCTCACGATTTCGGGCATGGCGTGAAGGAGGGTGTCAGCGCCTTTTACCCATGTGAGCCTCCCTACAAACAGAATCATCCATTCATCTTTCCCTATTCCGAGACTTTGCCTTACTCGTTGCATCTCTTCTAAAGAAATTCTTTCTGGATTGTATCTGTCAACGTCAATTCCGTTGTATACTACTCGAATCTTTCTTTCGTCATAGCCGAGGCTAACTAAGTGATCACGCATCGCGTAGCTTACGGTTACAACCCTTTCCGCTTGGCCCGCAGCTATTCTTTCCAGTCTCTTCACAGTTTCTGATCCGTCGCCAGATCGCCCCTCTTCAGTGCTGTGAATGTGAAAAACTAGGGGTTTATTCAAGCCGTTGCTCGCTAAGACGCCGCCGATGCTTCCAAGCCAGTCGTGGGAGACAACAAGGTCAATTTTTCGTCCCTGCGCCCTCACTAGATCGTTAACTAGCTTGCTTGCAGAAAGCATGTTGTAAAGCATTACGTCTGCAAAGTGCTTCCGCCCCTCTTCTGACCACTGTCGCACTTCTTCTGGAATAAACATGGGCAACAGAAGACCGAGGTTTACGTTTGACACGATTGGGCGGTGAACCTCGACGCCCTTGTACACATCCCTTGTAGGAGCACCCTTAACATGGGTTGAAAAGACGGTGACATCGTGCCCCATTTTCACGTATTCCCGCGTTACGTATTCGGCGTATGTTCCTAGACCGCCTACCATGTAGGGCGGGAACTCGTTAACAAAGAAGACGATTTCCATTTTTGCAACCTCTCTTATGAGTACGGATCCTCTAATTAAAAGTCTTTGGCGTACCGATTGTCTATTCGACATGCCGTAGGCTAGAAAATTCGTGTTCAGTATTTTTCTATTGTTCCGTACACTTTTCCAGCTTTGATGAGAATTAGGGGGTGAATTTGTTTAGGGACACGTAGTAAGCCAGTGTTCTGAATTTTGTTAATATATCGAAGGGCCTCTCGGTCCACATCTTGCTCCAAGGTTAAGCGCCCGCTGTTTCTGAGAGAAAATGCCCCCACCTCTTCTCGGATTCCAAGAATGTCTTCTTTGGATAAGAGGACTGACCCTCCGATTTCAATTGTGTTTGGGTTTGAACCGGGATTTTCGCTTTGGCTTCCGGCTTCAACGATTTTTCCTATGGTTTCATTCATTAAGTCTCCAACGGTTTTCCCTTGCTCCTTTGCCTTTGCCACGAAGCGATTGTAAACGGTTTGGTTTACCCCCCGAATCAGCACAGGCTTTTCTTGGCTTACCAAGTTAAACGCCTCACACGTTATAATCTGTATATCAAATTAATCATGATATACAATCTAACTTATAAATCTTGCTAAACTTTATATGTTCCCTCCCCTTAATTAATTACCATGGCTCAAGCCATATGCCTCGGCTGCCGCTTTCTTCAGTTCAACGAGCATTTTCTTAGATGGGAGTGCATACGCCGAGGGTGGAAGCACGTTATTGAAAGCCCTAGTACGCCTAACGATTGCTCCTTCTATGCGCGAAGGAAAGAAGGCGAAAAAATTCGAATAGTAATGGTCCATAGGTGACGGAGCCAGTTTAGTCTTTTCTACGAATTTATTAAGCCCACGCCTACATTCCATTCTGAAGTAAATGTGCGGAGACGCATCCTTATGGAGGAGCCGCTGAGGTTTAGGGACCCTAAATTGGCGAGGAAGGTTGCATCCCACATTCGAAGCTTAGTTCCACCTCACGGCGTAAAATTCTGCCATATATGTGGAACCCATGAAGACACAATAACCCGTTACGGACTTCGAGCACTCCTTCCAGAAAATTTGGATGTGACTGCGGGACCAGGCTGCCCCGTTTGTGTTGTGCCGTCCGCGGAGATTGATGAAGGCATATCCCTTGCCCAAAATGGAAAGGTAATTGCAACCTTCGGAGACATGTTTCGAGTTCCCGGCTCTTCCACATCGCTTCAGGAAACCAAAGCGTCTGGCGGAGATGTCAGAATCGTTTATAGCGTTGGGGACGCCGTGAAAATGGCGATAGAGGAGCCTACCAAGGATTTTGTTTTCTTCGCCATCGGATTCGAAACCACTGCTCCAGCCACCGCTGTAGAAATTCTCAAAGGACCGCCGGAAAATCTCAGTTTTCTCATTTCCCATAGATTGATTCCTCCAGTTATGGAGCTGCTCCTCGGCGTGGGTGACTTGCACATAGACGGCTTTATTGCGCCCGGTCACGTATCAACCATCATCGGGATGAAGCCCTACCAAATTTTTCCAACCGCTTATCACATGCCAACTGTTATAGCTGGCTTCGAACCCCTAGACGTTCTCTTCGCCCTTTCCATGTTGCTGAAGCAAATTAGCCAAGGCGAAGCTAGGTTAGAGAACGAGTATACGCGTTCCGTTGCGTGGGAGGGCAACACGAAGGCTCAGGAGCTCATTCAAAGGGTGTTTGAAGTTGCTAGCGGTTATTGGAGAGGAATCGGACGAGTGCCCCTCTCAACGCTCAAACTCAAGGAAGAATTCTCAAAATACGACGCAAGAAAAAAGTATAATATAAAAACTGGTCCAAGCAAGGACCTGTTGCCAGGATGCAGCTGCCACCTAGTTTTGATAGGGCGAATAAAGCCCCCCGAGTGTAAGCTCTACAGAAGTATTTGCACTCCTTCCTCTCCATATGGACCATGCATGGTCTCTAGCGAGGGCACATGCAGAATCTGGTACAAACATGGAGAGAAAAATAAGCCATAAAGCACCTTATCATGAATTGGCGATTGAACTTAGGAAGCGTGGTTTGCGTGACTCGACGCATTTGAAGGCCCCCCAATAGTTGATGTTAAACCATACCTGCCTCGTGCTGATTCGGTTCCAGATGCCCGCGTGCCTGAGCGGCTTTACATGGTCCTCCGAGTTAAATATTTTTCTTAAGGCTAAACTACGTCATTCATGAGGGAAGAAGAGAAGGTTTAACTTTGCTGCAAACTTGATTAAAATGGATAAATAGTAAAAGGAAAATTATCTGTTTTGGTGATTCCATGGAGAGAGTTGGCGTCTTAGTGGTTTCCTATGGTTCAAGGGCTGTTTCCATGGTGGATGCATTTTGCCGCAGTGAAAACTATAAGGTTGAAATTTTTGTCGCCGATAAGCAGAGGAATCCTTTTAACGCGGAAAGGGCTAAGGCACATGCGGTTATTCCAAGCCTTGACATTGAAGAAATCTGTAGTTTTGCCAAGAAGCATAGAGATGAAATTGATTTTGGAATAGTTGGTCCTGAAAAGCCGATAATTGACGGTGTGAGAGACATTGTTGAAAAGGAAACAGGCATACCCATGATTTGTCCCACAAAAGAGTACGCCATAGAAGAAAGTAAGGTCGCTCAACGCCATTTATTTCAAGAAGTCGCTTCAGAGGTCAATCCTCAGTTTAAGGTTTTTGACCCGAAGGATTATGGCAGCGTCGCGGAGGTTAAAAAGGCGGTTTGGGAATGGCTGGACGAACTCGAAAATCAGGTTGCCGTAAAACCCGATAGCCCAGTGGCAGGCAAGGGCGTAGGCGTCTGGGGCGACCACTTCAACACTCGCGAACAACTGTTTCAGCATTTCCTAGCCAACTACGAGCAGGGTCCCGTGATAATTGAAGAAAAAATCGAGGGCGAAGAATCGAGCTTTCAGGCTTTTTGCGATGGAAAACATTTGGTGCCCCTTCCCGAAACCCGTGACTATAAGAGGGCGTTTGACGGCGACAAAGGTCCGAACACGGGGGGCATGGGCTCCTATAAGGATGTGGGCGACTATTTGCCCTTCATGACCTCGGCTGACAGGGAGAAGGAAATCGAAATTGTGGAAAAAATCTTTAGAAAATTGAGGGGGCGGGGAAGCAATCCTGGCTTGCGAGGCATACCCTTCTATGAAGCGTTTATACACACGGGGAAAGGACCAAAAATTCTGGAGAACAACAGTAGACCAGGCGACCCGGAAATACAGAATCTAATGCCCATATTGAAAGGCGATTTCGTTGACGTATGCTTCAAAATAATTGACGGAGACTTAAGGAATGTTAAATTTGAGGAGAAGGCAACCGTAGTAACCTATAAGGCGCCACCAGCTTACGGTGGATACATAAACACTTTTCCTGAACGCGTAAACTCAAATGAGATCAATAAGCCCGTAGACTTAACTGGCGCATACAAACTAAGCGAAAAGTATGGAGACAGAATCAGAATTTATCCGGGTTCGATGGAGCTGAGAAATGGGGAAACCTATGCCTTAGGTTCAAGGGCTGTTTGCGTAGTTGGCGTTGGAGATGACATTCAAACTGCGAGGGACGTCTCCCTACAGGGTATAGAAGCCATTAAGGGCGGTTCCCTCTGGTATAGAACTGACATCGCATCAAAGGAGCATATAAGAAAAAGCGTAGAGCACATGAAGAAACTGAGGCGCCGAAGGGAATGAACGCCAAAAGGCTACAGAGAATATTTATCTCTGATTGTGAAGGACCCATCTCAAAGAACGATAACGCCTTCGAGTTAGCCACATATTTCATTCCAGACGGAGACAAGTTCTTTGCTTTAGTAAGTAAGTACGACGATGTTCTCGCGGACGTAGTAAAAAAGCCTGGATACAAGGCTGGCGACACGTTAAGACTAATTCTCCCTTTCTTGAAGGCTTATGGGGCAACCAACGAAAGGATAAGGGAATACTCAGCTGAGCACATTTTGCTGGTTCCAAGCGCCAAAGAAACGCTGAAATTTGTTAAGGATGTTATGCCTTCTTTCATTGTGAGCACCAGCTACGAACAGTATATAGCTGCATTATGCGAATTGACAAATTTTCCCTTCGAAAACGTTTACTGCACTAGACTAGACCTTGACAAGTACAGAATCGATGCAAAGGAAACTCGTAGACTGAAAGAAATCAGCGAGGAAATATGCGCCATGCCCATGATAGAAATCCCTGAAAACGCCAAGTCAGTGCACGATTTTTCTGAAAGGGACCAAGAAACCATTAGGCGACTAGACGAAGTTTTTTGGAAAGAAATCCCTAGGATGAAGTCTGGAAGAATGATAGAGGAAGTTAATCCTGTGGGCGGTTATGAGAAGGCGAATGCCGTGCAAGACATTGTGAAAAGACTAGACAGCGGGCTCCATAGCGTAATGTATGTTGGAGACAGCATCACGGATGTTCAGTCATTTCAGTTAGTGAGAGAAAATAGGGGATTAACAGTTAGTTTTAACGGCAACAATTATGCTGTTAGAGAAGCTGAAATCGCCGTTCTTTCAGACAATACGATTGTAACTTCTATTCTTGCAGAAGTCTTCAACCATTATGGCAGGGAAGGCGTTTTAGAAATGGTTAGGGAATGGAGTTATTCAGGGTTAAAGAGATATTGTTCCCAAATTTTGCAAAGGCAAATATTGCAACTGTATCCTAAAACTCTTCCCAAAGTCGAAATAATAACCTCAGCTAATAAAGAGAGGCTGATGAAAGAAAGTACCGCTTTTAGGAAGACTATTAGAGGAGAAGCCGTTGGGGGATTAGGATGAAAGCCGAAATAGAAGACACCTTTGCTGAAGCTTTTGAGGGCATATATTCAAGAATTATCGTCACCGCCGATGATGGCGCAATCGTTAAGAAGGCTGCAGAGGACGCCACAGCCACTCCTTCTGTGGTCATTGGTAGAATTGAAGGAGGCATCGAAAAATGGCTAAGCAAAAAGGAAACACCAGACAAACGACAAGGCGCTGTTATACAGTTTTGGGCAGGGCTTGAAGAGAAAAAATCGCTTGATGACATAATAAAGAAATTCGAGAAAGAACTCTCCTACCGCATACGTCAAGACATACTTGTTAAACCTTTCACATCTGTTTTTGATGCATTGCCTAATCCTGAAGGCAAAATTGACACTATGGAAAGAATAGGCCACTGCGGAGACGGCTATGAATGGGAAGAAAAAAGCCATGGACGCCAAATGATCACTGTTCCAATAATGGTTCCAGACTTCAAAATAGAGCGCTACATAGGATATGCACGAGGAGTGAATGGAGGCAACTTCTGGTACATGTGCAAAACGAAAAGAGCAGTGATGAAAGCAGGAAAGAAAGCGCTAAACGCAATAAGAAACATCGAAGGTGCAATCACACCCTTTGACATCTGTTCTGCTGGATCAAAACCTGAAACAAAATTTCCATGGATAGGAGGAACAACCAATCATCCATATTGTCCATCTCTCAGAGAAAAATTGGGAAAGGAGTCAAAGGTCCCAAAAGACGTTAATTACATACCTGAAATTGTCATCCACGGAACGTCGTTAGAGGCAGTAAAACAAGCGATGAAGGCGGGCATCGAAGCAGCACGCACCGAAGAAGGAGTAGTTAAAATCTCCGCTGGCAACTATGGCGGAAAACTCGGCAAATACAAAATATGGCTTAGAGAGCTGTTTCCATGAATTTTGATGTTGTTTGTTTTGGCGCTTTAAACACGGATCGGCTGTATAAAGTGGATCGCATAGCCAAGGAAGGCGAAGAACGCATAATCACGGATTTTAGGGAGGCTCCGGGCGGTTCAGCTGCGAACACTGCCGCGGGCTTAGCGAGGCTAGGCGTAAAAACAGGCTTTATTGGGAAGGTTGCCAATGATCTGGAAGGACAACTGCTCCTAGAGGATTTTAGGCGTGAGGGCGTTAACATTGACGGAATAATTGTTTCTGGGGATGGTAGAAGTGGCGTAGTTATGGGCTATGTGGATGAGAGGGGCGAAAGGGCATTGTACGTGGATCCTGGCGTGAACAATTCTTTAGGCTTTGAGGAAATTGACTTAGAGTACGCTGGTTCCACTAGGTTTCTGCATTTGACATCCTTTGTTGGTGATAAGCCTTTCATTGCTCAGAAGAGGCTTGTGGAAGCACTTTCTGGAAAGGGGGTTAAAGTGAGTTTTGATCCTGGAGACATATATGCAAGGAAGGGATTGGCGGCTCTGAAGCCTATTATGGAAAGGTGTTTTATTGTTTTTCCAAACGAGAATGAGTTAAGGCTGCTTACTGGCGAAGGCTACGAAAATGGCTCCAAGGCTCTAATTAAGTTGGGCGTTAGCATAGTTGCAGTTAAATTGGGCGGAATGGGATGCTATGTGACGGACGGCGAAGAAAGCCACTTAATTGAGCCCTATAAAGTGGAGGTTGTGGACACCACGGGCGCAGGCGACGCCTTCTGCACAGGCTTCCTATATGGATTAATAAACAATAAAGGCTTGCGCGAATGCGGAAAACTGGGAAACTTTGTGGCATCCCGATGCATAACAAAAATAGGCGCAAGAAAAGGATTACCTAAGCTCTCGGATTTACCTGCCCTCTAACGTTTGCCAAGTTTTAAGATTCTATTTCTCATTTTCCACGAATTTTTCCATTAGGTCTATTTTGGCTTCTGTTACTTTTTTCCACTCTCTTTCATATTGCTTTCCTCCTGTTACGATGCTCCAGCCCATGGACTCAGCTGTTGCAATAACCACTGCGTCAGCTAAGGAGAATTCGATGCCCATCTCCTTATATTTGGTCCTTAGAATCCCCGCTCTTTTAGCCATGCTCGAAGTGATTTCTAAAACGGTGAAAGCTGACGTTAAAATAACATAATGCCTCAGGGCTTCTTCTTCCCAGTCCTTTCTTCGTCTCACTTCTCGCCGAGCTATGGAGGCTACGAGTTCGGCGACAGTTATTATGCTTATGTGGGGATGAACAACTTTCCTTATGGCTCTTTCGGCTATGGGATTTCCTTCATACTTCTCCACAAGGACCCAAGTGTCGAATATTACTTCAGCCGTCGGCTTGCCTCCTCTATTCTCGCCTCGCCCTCTTTACGAATTGCCTCAACCTCTCTGGATAGTTCCCCTTTTTTAACTCCTTCAAGCCTCATCTCTGCAACAGCGTCCTTAGGAATCGGTATAACCAAAATGTTTCCTAGGCTTGTTAATTCCACCCTGAACTTTCGATGAGGTTCTAAGCGGAGCTTCCTACGAATTTCCTCAGGAACCACTATCTGCCCCTTCGAAGACATAGTCGTAACTGACATCGCTTACACCCATTTGGATAGTTTTACTTTTCACTTAAAAGTTTTACTGAGAAGAATTAAATCGGTTTACTTTATACGCAAGGTATATATTTTTATTTATAGGTTGCTCAAATCAAGTGGATGAGAGGGGTTTCTGTGCCTAAGACGGGTACTAGCGAATGTTACTTCATAAATTTGAATCATCATGGTGTGGAGCGCCTAATGGGCATGGTTAAATCCTACTTGGAAGAGTTGCGTCTTCCTCGCGGATACAGCGTAGACGTTTATCCAGGCATGATTCCCCTAGGCAGCATAGTCGTTGAAATAACTGGGTCAAAGGAGAATGAGATAAAAGCCTTGCATTTGAGGATAACCTCTAAAATTTTGGAGATATGTGAAAGAAACGGCATTGAGTCCCACGGTTTTGAGCCTTTAAAAATCAGTTAAAGGAGGTGCATAAACTTGGTTTTAGCCTACGTGTTAGCCAAAATTGAAGCTGGAAAAGACCGAGAAGTATTCGATGAGGTTAAGAAGCTTGAAGAGGTTAAGAGGGCAAGCGCAACCTATGGAATCTACGACCTACTCATGGAGATTGAGTTCAAAAATATAGAGGACCTCGACGAATTCGTGTTTGATAAACTACGCAAAATGCCCGGGGTGAAGGAAACAGTAACCGTCATAGCCTCCAAGACGCTTGTCTAAAAAACTTAGCCACAAACTCATCCCTTTTTCATCAAATAATTAACCATTGACTCAAAAATCAGTCTTCCATCCCCGTACTTCAGCATCTCTAATCGTCTAGTCCATTCTGGAAGCTGCCAACCGTAATAGGCTCTTTCAGGATGCGGCATCAAGCCGAAAACGTTTCCTTCAGGGTTGCAGATGCCAGCAATGTCGTGAAAAGCTCCATTAGGATTCGTTGGATATTTTCCTTCAGCATACTCGCCCCTTTCGTCGCAGTACCTAAAAACGAGTTGGTCATTATCATATAACTTCTCCAAATAGTCGCGTTCGCGTTCTTTCGAAAAAACGAACCTGCCTTCCGCGTGTGCAACCGGCATGGAAACCATTTTTCCCTTCGAAATGTTTTTGGTAAATATGCATTTACCCGAATTCTCATGTTTAAGGTAAACCCATCGGCACTCATACTTCGTTGAGGTGTTTGGAGCTAAAGCCGCCTTAGGATATTCACTTATTCCCTCGAATCCAGGCAGAAAGCCGCCTTCAACCAAGACCTGAAAACCGTTACATATGCCTAAAACAGGCTTTCCTTCTTCAACAAACCTTTCTAAATCGTGACCAAGTTTGGCGATGAGCCCCTTGCCCCAAATTGCCCCAGCTCGTACATAATCCCCAAAGGAAAAGCCCCCTGGAAAAACAAGGGCATCATAATCCAAAAGGTTCCTGTTCTTAACTAATTTGTTTGTGTGGACTATCTCCGCTTTTACGCCAACGTCACTGAACGCCCTTTCGGTTTCTGCATCACAGTTGGTTCCGCCGACCCTCAAAATACAAACGTTAATGTCTTCCCTTTTCACGTCTTAACCTCCTATAAGGGTTTTCCAAGCGGTTCTCAACTCATCTAAACCGACAGCAACAATCAATTCATCCTTCAAGCCATGGATGAGAAGGCGATTTCCCTCTTTCACCTTACCGATGTGAGCGTGGGAAACACTTTTTATCAAGCCCTCAAAATTTTCTTTGCATTTTTGGGAAACTTCTACTAGGAATCTGCTGTTAGATTCGGAGAATAAGAGGTAGTCGTCTCTTTCAATGTTTGATCTTGGAACATTTTTTAAATGTAGTTCTGCTCCGTATCCTCCAGTAAATGCCATTTCAGCTATTGCAACGCCTAAGCCCCCTTCAGAAAGGTCATGACAAGCTTTAACATATCCAGCGTCTATCGCGGCGATAACCGCATCCATGATTCTTTTTGCTTGGGCTCTTACTTTAGGAACGCTTTTTCCAATAAAGCCCGTTAATTCGTAGTATTCTGAGCCTCCTAACTCAGCATGGGTTTTTCCAACAATGTAAATCGGGTTTTCAGGCTCCTTTAAGTCAACTGAAATAACCTTTCTAATGTCGGGAACTATTCCCAAGGCAGTTATCAAGAGGGTTGGCGTAACTGAACCCAAGGGCGACTCATTATACAAGCTGTCCTTTCCAGAAACGAATGGAGTTCCAAAATTTTTCGCAAAATCGTAACAAGCTTGGACGGCTCTAACCAGTCCGCCTAACCTATCGGGTTTTTCTGGGTTTCCCCAGGTGAAGTTGTCGAGTAGGGCGATTCG
>Ga0315314_1002504_pt1 | contig 15088 bp, 14 predicted proteins | sample TDP9_MG_FD_203631 | JGI IMG/M metagenome (GOLD analysis project Ga0315314, IMG submission 203631) | Freshwater sediment microbial communities from Lake Towuti, South Sulawesi, Indonesia - TDP9 | ecosystem: Environmental > Aquatic > Freshwater > Lake > Sediment | place: Indonesia: South Sulawesi...
CTAGGTCATAACGTTGGGGATCAAAAAATAGGTTCTTTATTAGTTTGGCGGCATTTTCAATAGTCAGGGGGTCTCCAGGGCGCAACCTTTTAAAGATATCGAGTAGAGCCTCGGTCTTGTTCCTAATTAAGGGGTCACGCTCCATAGTTGACTTGATAAATTGGTGTTCCGGGGAGTTGTCCTCTTTGGGAAATAGATTGAGTAATTCCTTATCGCTACTATAACCGATGGCACGAAGAAGCGTAGTAATGGGGATCTTCCGTTTACCGTCTATCTTAGCCGAGATTACATCCCGGTTGCTGGTCTCAAACTCAAGCCAGGCCCCGCGGGCAGGAATTAGCTTAGCGTGGCACAATTCACGACCACTAGTAGCTTCTTCCTCAATAGTGAAATAGATGCCGGGGGAACGGAGTAACTGGCTTACTACTACCCGTTCAGCGCCGGTGGTGATAAAGGTGCCTTTAGCTGTCATCAGGGGGATGTTGCCGAAAAAAAAGTCTTGTTCTTTGATTTCCCCGGTTGCTTTAACCAGCAGCTTAGCTTTGACATAAATCGGGGCAGAGTAGGTCAAATCACGGTGGCGGCACTCTTGCTCCGAGTGGCGTGGGGCACGGAACTCGTAGTCTACAAAGCTGAGCTCGAACCTGCTCTCGGTGAAGTCCTTGATAGGGGATACCTCCTCCAGTAGCTGTTTTAACCCCTCTTCTTGAAACCAGCGGAATGATTCTAATTGAACCTCAATCAGATTAGGTACATCTAATATCTGGGGTAACTTGGCGTAAGATTTTCTGGAAACAGGAAGCATTCTTTTTTCAATCTGTGGTAATGTAAAAACCATGTCTACTCCTCAAACAAAATGCAGAAATTCTTTACCTACTCAGTGCTACTGTCAAGCAAAACCCGTGGTTAATGAAGAGAATTATAAAAAGTGAGAATTAAGAGGCATAATAACAAACTTACAATATACCACTTCTCTAAATATTTGTCAAGAGGTTTTTATAAATTTTTTAACAATAGTTGGCAAACCTCAACTTCGGGGTTAGCCAAGCAGATTAGTTTTGGCTTGACACTAGGTAAGGGGCTCTGGTTTAATAGGTTGATTTTACTCAGGTGAAGGTGGAATATAATGCGGATAAACGTATCTCAGTTGCTTAAGTCATCTATCGGCTCAGTACGGAATTATGAGGTGAGGGAGGTTGTTGTTATTGGGGGTGACCATAGCATGGTCGAGGGTAAGGCTTCCTTGGTGCGTACCGACCGGGGTATCCTGGCTAAGGCTATACTACAAACCGAGGTTGAGGTTACTTGCAGCCGTTGCTTGAGTTTGTTTAGTTGTCCTCTAACCCTGAATATTGAGGAAGAGTATTTCCCTACTACCGATGTAGTTAGCGGTATTTCGCTGTCCTTACCTGAGGAGCCGGGATGCTTTACTATTGATGAGCATCATGAGCTTGATTTGACCGAGGCGATACGTCAATATGCATTGCTGGCTATCCCGATGAAGCTTCTTTGTCGTGAGGATTGTGCCGGGTTATGTCCTACTTGTGGTCATAACCTTAACCAAGGACCCTGTGGTTGTTTACCCCAAGAGGCGAGCCCTAGCCGGTCTAAGCTAAATAGATTAACATTAGAGAAAGGAACGGAGTAGCATGGGAGCTCTACCCAAACGGAAATATGCCAAGGCGCGGCAGGGTAAGAGGCGTAGTCACCTCGGACTTACCCCGCCTCGTCTTGAGTATTGCCCTCAATGTCATACCCCTAAACTGCCTCATCATGTTTGTCCTACCTGTGGGAGTTATGGTGGTCGGGAGGTCATTGAGATTAAAACCCCGAAAAAGAAAGCTAGCTAAGGAGGCTATTCTATGCTCAAGACTGCTATTTGTGACCTTTTTGGCATTAAGTATCCGATTATTCAGGGGGGAATGGCTCATGTGGCTACCGCCGAGCTCGTCTCAGCCGTATCCAATGCTGGGGGATTAGGTATTATTGGTGCTGGTGCCAGCGAACCGGATTGGCTGAGAGAGCAGATACGCCTGACCCGAAAGCAAACGGATAAACCATTTGGGGTGAATATTCTGCTAATATCCCCCTTTGCTGCGCAGGTTATCGATGTCGTTCTGGAAGAGAAGGTGGCTATGGTCACTACTGGTGCCGGTAACCCTGGACCTTATATTCCCCGATTTAGGCAGGCGGGGGTAAAGGTAATGCCAGTGGTAGCCAGTGTTGCCCTGGCTAGGCGTCTGGAGCGGGCTGGGGTGGATGCCCTGGTCGCTGAGGGTATGGAGTCGGGAGGGGAGATCGGGCAAATCACAACCATGGCTTTAGTCCCCCAGGTGGTTGATGCGGTAAAGCTGCCGGTAGTGGCGGCTGGGGGTATTGCTGATGGGCGGGGCTTAGCTGCTGCCCTGGCTCTTGGGGCTCAGGGGGTTCAGATGGGGACGCGTTTTGCTTGTAGCCAGGAATCTATTGCTCACCCCGCTTATAAGCAGGCGATTGTAGACGCTAATGACCGTTCCACGGTAATTTCCGGTCAGAGCACCGGTTACCCTATACGGGCTCTGGAGAATAAGCTAATTCATGAGTTTTGGGAGAAGGAGAAGTCTGGCGTCTCTATTGAAGAGATTATGGAGTTTGGCGTGGGCAGGGTGCGGTTAGGCATAATTGAGGGTGACCTTGAAAATGGCACACTCTTGGCTGGTCAGATTGCTGGAATGATAAAAGAGATTAAGTCGGTCAAGGCTATTATAGATGATATGATGGCTGAGGCTGAGGCAATAATCGCTCGACTTAAAAAATCAGTGGGGGTCAGTTAAAGGCTGACATGAAGGTAGCCCATATTTTCCCGGGGCAGGGTTCTCAGAAAGTGGGGATGGGGCGTGACCTGTATGAAAACTTTGCCTCAGCGAAAGCAGTCTTTGACCAGGCTGACGAGGCTTTGGGATTCCCCCTCTCCCGGTTATGCTTTGAGGGTCCGGAGGACGAGCTTCGCCAGACTATTAATGCCCAACCAGCCCTGGCAACGGTTAGCTACGCCTGCTTGAAGGCTGCCCATGAGACGGGTGGTAATAGGTTACCGCCGGCTTTTGTTGCTGGTCATAGTCTGGGTGAATATACGGCGCTGGCAGCAGCTAGCGTGCTTGATTTTCCTACGGTTATTTATTTGACTCGAGAGAGGGGGCGGTTAATGTATGAAGCCGGGCTGAGGGAACCCGGTGGTATGGTGGCAATAATTGGGCTTGATGAAGCTTTATTGGCTGAGGTGTGTGCTCAGACTGGTACTTATATTGCTAACGTTAACTGTCCCGGTCAGCTAGTAATCAGTGGGGCGAAGGAGAACCTAACTGAAGCTGCCAGCTTAGCCAAAGCCAGGGGGGCGCAACGCACCATCCCGTTACCGGTAAGTGGTGCCTTTCATACGCCGCTGATGCAGTCAGCTATTGACGGTCTGTCTCAGATTATAGCTACCCTCCACTTCCGCGACCCCCTCATTCCTATTGTGGCTAACACTAGTGCTCAGCCGATAACTGATGCTGAACAGGTAAAGGCGGAATTGCTTAATCAGTTGTCTCATGGCGTCCAGTGGCAGCGCTCTATTGAGTATATGATAAATGACGGGGTAGTTACCTTCATTGAGATAGGACCAGGAGAGGTGCTTACTGGTCTGGTTAGGCGAATAAATAGAGGCGTTAAGACCATAAATATCGGCGATGTAGCCGCTATCAAGAATTTAATTTACCCCCCTTAGATTTTTATTGGTAACCCTCCCCCTTTATCCCCCTCCCTTGGAAAGGGAGGGGGAAGAGATTTTAGAGAGGGGGCTTTGCCCCCTCTCTTAATACATTCCCCCCTTCCCTTATTAAGGGAAGGGGGTCGGGGGATGGGTTGCTAAACAACCTCATTGACCTTACATCGGCGCATCTGCTAAACTCCAACTCAAGGTGTAGATTGGTTGGAGGTAATATATGGCTGGGGCACGGCGGAAGGCAAGGGTGCTGGCTCTCCAGGCACTCTACGAGATTGATTCTGTTGGACATAAAACAGAAGAGGTGGTAACTCGTCTTCTGGCTAACGAGGCGTTGTCTGATGAAAACGCTGCCTTCACTCGTGAGCTGGTTAGTGGTGTCATCCAGAATAAGGAGAAGATTGACCAGAATATTCGGCGCTTTGCTCCCGCCTGGCCGATAGAACAAATACCGGTGATTGATAGGAATATTCTCCGGCTGGCAATATTTGAACTCTTATTTGACAATAAAGCGCCGGTCAAGGTAGCCATAAACGAGGCTGTTGAGCTAGCCAAGAAATTTGGCAGCGATAGCTCACCAAAGTTTGTTAATGGGGTCTTGGGCTCGGTTAGCGCTCTTGCCAGTAGATAGAAAGCAGAGAGATAGAAGGTGGCAACCATTTTTGAGCGACTAAAAAGGGTAGTTGTGGAGCACTTGGGGGTAGATGAAGCGGAGGTAGCACCCACAGCTAGCTTTGTCGATGACCTGGGAGCTGATTCTCTAGATTTAGTAGAACTGAGGATGGCTTTGGAAGACGAGTTTAGCACCCCATCCCGGAAGGTTGAAATACCGGATGAGGATGCGGAGAAGATAGTAACTGTCCAGGATGCGGTTGACTACATTAGAGACCTAGGCATTGAGGACGATTAGGTAGGGAGGAATTATGATTAAAGCAGTATTTTTTGATTGGATGAATACCTTAGCCCACCCCGAACCCGACCGGCACGAGCAATATTGTCAAGCTGCCCGGGAAATGGGCATTGAGCTATCTCCGCAGAAGGTAATAAGGGGCATCTATGTTGCTGACAGTCAAGTGCCGGCGGGTATTCCACCGCGGTGGAGCGAAGAAAAAGACCAAGAGCCGTTTATCCGTTTTCAAGAGGTACTATTAGCCGAGGCTGGGGTCAAGCTTCCCAGGGATATGATTTTGAAACTGCTTAAGCGGTTTAAACAGCTGCTTGAAGCAGCAACCTTCGTCCTCTATGGTGATGTGCCACCAACCTTAAAAATGTTAAAGCAGAGGGGCTTGATTTTAGGTGTGATTTCTAACCTCTATATAGGTAGAGTTGGAGCTGGTCTAGAATCTCACCTTGACTTTGTAATTACCGCTAAGGAAGCCGGGGCTAATAAGCCTGAACCGCCTATTTTTCTGGCAGCACTGGAGCGCGCCGGGGTCACCGCTTCAGAAGCAGTCTATGTCGGTGACCAGTATGACATAGATGTGATTGGTGCCAGGGGGGTAGGTATTAAACCTATTCTTATCGACCGCTATGATTTCATGCCTGAGGTCAGCGACTGCCCTCGGATTCGCAGATTGACCGAGGTGGTAGAATATCTTTGAAAGGAGGCATTGATTATGATTAAAGCAGTATTCTTTGACTGGATGAATACCTTGACCCACGCTGAGCCCGATAGGCATGAGCAATTTTGTCAAATTGCCCGGGAATTGGGCATTGAGCTATCTCCCCAGAAGGTAATAAGGGGCATCTACGCTGCTGGGACTCAACTGCCAGCCGGAGCCCCATACCGATGGCGGGAATCAGAAGACCCTGAGGTTTTTATCCGCTATCTGGAGATAATATTGGCTGAGGCTGGGGTTAAGCTGCCTAGAGACACGGTCCTCGAAATATTGAGGAAGATAAGCCAGTCAGCTAGAAAAGAAACCTACGTCCTCTATGACGATGTGCTACCAACCTTGAAGAAATTAAAGAAGCAAGGTCTTATTATAGGTTTGATTACCAGTTTAACCAAGGATATGAATGTTATCTGCAGTAGCCTTGGTTTAGCCCCCTACCTTGACTTTGTGGTTACCGCTGAGGATGTAGGGGCTAATAAGCCTGAACCGCCTATTTTTCTGGCAGCGTTGGAGCGCGCCGGGGTAAACGCTTCAGAAGCAATTTATGTCGGTGACCAGTATGAAACCGATGTCGTTGGTGCCAGAGGGGTAGGTATTGAACCCGTTCTTATCGACCGCTATGATTTAATGCCCGAGGTCAGCGACTGCCCGCGAATTCACAGTTTGACCGAGCTAGCGCAATACCATTTGCTGGCTGATCCAGAACCGCTAGCAGTTAAATGGGCTCTATGTCCAGCGAGATTCGGGGTTAAATCGGGTCTGTGGGGGATAAGATTAGGGGTTAGAAGGGCTCTATGGGGAGTGAAATTAGCAGTTGGGCCGGCTCTATGGTTATGGCGTTTATTAGATAGACCAATCCTGTGGTTATGGCACCTGTTAGGTGAACCGACCCTTCGGCTTCGGGACTTTAGAGGTTAAATCCCCTCCCCCTTTAAGCCTTTTAGTTGTCTGGATAATAGGGCGTCATCAATTTTGAGGTCTCTAAGGTTGGCGTAGATTTTACGGCAATGGAACCCTTGGGCGGCAAGGGTTATGGCTAAGCCGAGACGCCGTGGGTATTTCACCAGAGTGGAGAGAACCAGCTTCCAGTAATACACCCTGAATTTGTCCTTAATCCCCAGGATAATGACCGATTTAATGAATGCCTTGAAAAGGTGAGCCTCAAGTTTGAATTTGGCGCTCATTTTTTCATTAGGCTTATACTCCTCAAAGAAGGTTTTAATCCGTTCGTAAAGCTGTTTGGGGGCATAGATGGTATGCAGGATTTGCTTATAGCCACTAACCAGCACGTCAATGTTCATTTTGGGAATAAAATTGATGCTGAACTCTGAGGTATCCCCCATCATCTCAGGCAGTAAACGGTTCTCCTTCTTCAGCCGATGCCATAGTCTGCTTTGGGCTGGGGCATTTAGCAGATAGACCATAGCGGTAACAATGCCACTTTTTTGAATAAAATTGATTTGGGTCTTAAAGATTGAAATCGGGTCGCTGTCAAAACCGACGATAAATCCCCCCATTACCTCAAAGCCGTGGTTCTGGAGCTTCTTGACCGAAGCCACCAAATCGCGCCCCTTATTGGTAAACTTGTTGCACTCAACTAGACTTTCTTCATTCGGGCTTTCAATGCCAATGAATAGCTTGTTAAAGCCGGCATCGGACATCAATTGCATTAACTCTTCGTCATCAGCTAGGTTTATAGATGCTTCGGTGAGAAAGGCAAATGGGTAGTCTCTCTGTTTCAGCCATTGAATCATTGCCGGCAGGACATCTGCCTTTAATTTTCTCTTGTTGCCGATGAAGTTGTCATCAACAATAAATATACTGCCCCGATAACCCTGCTTGTATAATGCATCTAGCTCGGCTAGCATCTGGTCTTTACTCTTGGTTCGTGGTGTATGTCCATCTAAGATAGTAATATCGCAGAACTCGCAGTCATAAGGGCAGCCTCGGGAATATTGAATAGCCACTTGGGCATATTTGTTCAAATCAATAAGCGACCATAGAGGCACCGGGGTGTTGGTTAAATCTGCGTGTTCATTAGTGGTGTAAATATGCTTGGGGCATCCCTTCTCCAGGTCTTCCAGGAAGAGGGGGAGTGTAATTTCAGCTTCATTGAGCACCAGGTGGTCTACATCATCAAAGCCGAACATTTCATAGCCCCGGGTGAAAAGGGGACCACCGGCGACAACCTTGGTATTGAGTTTTTTACATCGGTCAACCACTTCCCTGGCTGATTTCTTCTGCACAATCATGGCACTGATAAACACGTAATCAGCCCATTTGATGTCGTCATCGGTTAGCCTGGTCACATTCATATCTATAACTTTTTTCTCCCACTCCTTGGGGAGCATGGCGGCTACAGTTACTGCGCCTAAGGGAGGAATTAATGCCTTCCTGGGGGTGAATTTCAAAGCGTGTTTAAAGCTCCAGAAAGTATCTGGGTACTGGGGATAGACCAAAAGTATTCTCAAATCAGGCTCCTTTCACTCCGTTTCTTGAAATATCTAGATATTATATCATCTTTGTCAAGGAGTTATTTGCCAAATGGAAAAACTTCGCTGTCTTAAATTGCCTTAAGTTTTTGGCTCGATGGTAACTGCTGCTCCCGAGGCTACCTGCCTAAGCACTTTGGCATCGCCGATAATCTTGCCAAAGACATTGACCGGGCTGGCAGGACGTATTTCCTGCCCCTTGCTGATAGGCGTTGGTCCGAAGAATATACAAAAGGCAGTTCCCGGTGGCCAGTAGCCCAAGTCTCCGGCGCTTACCACTTCCCGGGCATTTTCTGGTTCCAGGCTGACCGGGATGGAGAAGTATATCTCCTCTCCCCACCGGTTTACCTTGCCCGTGATGGGCAGGGCTTGCCAAATTGCCTCAGCGGTCTTGGTTTCATTCAGTTCAGCGGTCACTTCAACACTACCAGCTTTGATTCTAATTTTTTTGCCCATACTCAGCCAATATTATACCACTTTATCTCGGTTAGCGCTTGTTTTAGTAGTCTCTTGACAAGGAGAGCCAGCAAAACTAGGATTGTTTATTACAGTGGAGGTGCAGGGCTATGGCTATTCTAGACGTAATAAGGCAGCGAAGAAGTATCAGGCATTTCCTGGATAGACCGGTTGAGCGGGAGAAGATAATGACGTGTCTTGAGGCGGCGAGGCTAGCCCCCTCCGCCTGCAATTCACAGCCGTGGAAGTTTGTGATTGTGGATGATAAGCAGTTAAAGAATAGGCTATGCCGGGCGGCTTTCAGCGGCATATATTTGATGAATTCCTTTTGTAAGAGGGCACCGGTTATAGTGGTGGTGGTCTCGGAAAGGGCTAGGTTTTTAGCTATGATTGGCGGGCTGTTTCGGGGCACCAAATACTACCTCATAGATATTGGCATCGCTGGCGAGCATTTTGTCCTCCAGGCGGAGGAGTTGGGTCTGGGGACTTGCTGGATAGGCTGGTTTAATGAGCGGGCGGTAAAGTCAATTCTAAATATCCCGCAGCATAAAAAGATAGACATCCTGATTGCATTAGGCTATTACGATACGGGAAGGATGCGTTCAAAACATAGTCGGGAGCCGCTAAATAAAATCGCCTCCTTCAACTCCTACTAAGTAAAGATTATCAACCTCACCCCCTTAATCCCCCTCTCCTTGGGAAGGAGAGGGGGAGAAATAGAAAGAGGGGCGAAGCCCCTCTTAGACTCTCTTTTCCCATGATTATGAAGTTTCTATAGTTAAGCTAGATATTTTGTTCTTGCTTGTGTGTCTATAAACCAGACGATAGCTTTTATGCAACCGATTGCATACGCTAAATATGCCTTGGTTATACGCTTGTAGGCTCCGAGCCTTAATGTGCTGCCTTTGACTAATTTTTGGAAGCGCCGATTGACCATTCCCTTATTGTGGACATGGATATTTCTAGTTGCCAGAATCTCTGTTATCTGCTCGGGGGATACTTCAGGTGTGTTTAGATTGATGTTGAATTTATCGTCAAAGTATTTGACTATCTTTTCAAATGAGCCATACTGAAGTTCCTCTATTTCCTTTTCTGCTAGGTAGCTTACTATTCGTTTTCGTCCGCTAAGAGTAAGCACTTCTTCAGTAGTAAGTTGCTTGCCAGACTTAAGTGCATCGGGATTAGCCAGCAATATTTCTTGAATAATGTCCTTAAGGTAGCCTTCGAAGATTGTCACTAAATGAGACAAGCCAAGAACTCGCATAAGTTCAGGAAATTGGCGAAATAGCTTCATTTCCATAGGTACAAATATATCTATGTCGGTCAAATTCTCCACCCTCTCACCAATTTTATTGAACCGCTTTTCATCGGCCTTGGACAATCTGGACTTGTTAAGAAACTCGTCCATTTGTCTCTCAAGCCTAGGTAGTTCTTTTCTAGCCACTCGAACTCGCCATTTTAAAATTCTTACCTGCCTGGCATACAATTCTTCAGTTGTTCCGAGAAAATATGCAAGCTTATCAAGATTGGAGTCAAATATGATGTAACTTTTTGAAGGTGGTATGTACTGTGGCAATTGCTTCTCCTACATTTTTCTTATTACTTCTAAATTCTTTATATTATTATATCACCTTATCTTATGTAATATGTCTTCCAGCACTTTTTGCCAGGCTTTGCCGAGGCGTTTGGGGTGGAGGCGTAGCTGGGTGGTGCCTGCTATTATCCCGTCTCTTAACACGGGCTGAAGTTTTGGCTTATCAAAGGGCATGCCCTGGAAGCGCCTGACAACAATTTGCCTATCCTCAATATCAATGGACTCAATCCGTGCTTTAACCGCCAGAATTTTGATTCTGAGTGCGTACAGTAGGTTCCTGACCTCTATCGGCAATGAGCCAAAGCGGTCGCCAAATTCCTGGGCTAAGTCGTCTATCACCTCAGCCTTGTCTATCTTTACCAGCCGCTGGTAGAGGGATAGCCTGGTATTCATGTCGGGGATATAGTCTTCAGGGATATAGGCACGCAGGGGGAGGTCTATGGTTGGGGGTGGCAGGCGAGACGGCTTGGTTACTTTAGCACCAGCCTGTCTGGCTTTCTGCTCCTCTACCGCATCTGCCAGCAGCCGACAGTAGAGGTTAAAGCCAACGGCAGTGATATGCCCGCTCTGTTTTACCCCGAGCAGGGTTCCAGCGCCTCTAATCTCAAGGTCTTTGAGGGCGATGCCAAAGCCGGCGCCAAGCTCGGTGGCTTCAAATATAGTCTTTAGCCGTTTCTCAGCGGTATGGGTCAACTGCTTCCCCCCTTCATAGAGGAAATAGGCATAGGCGAGGTTGGCGCCCCGCCCCACCCTGCCCCGGAGCTGGTAAAGCTGGGTCAGACCAAATCTATCAGCCTGGTTAACAATCAGGGTGTTAACATTGGGCATGTCCAGTCCTGATTCAATAATGGTGGTGCAGAGTAGGATGTCGCTTTTGCCCTGGGTGAAGTCAGCCATCACTTCCTCCAGCTCTGCCTCTGGCATCTGACCATGGGCAATGGCGAGCTTAGCCTCGGGCACCAGCGACTGGAGCTTACTGGCGACGAAGGCGATGCTCTGGACCCGGTTGTGAACGAAGAAGACCTGCCCGTTTCGTTCCAGTTCTCTGAGTATGGCTTCTCGGATAAGCCGGCCGTCATATTCGGCGACATAGGTCTTGATAGGCAGGCGGTCTTCGGGGGGAGTCTCCATGGTGCTCATGTCCCTTACTCCGACCAGGGACATGTGGAGGGTGCGGGGGATGGGGGTGGCGCTGAGGGTAATGACATCTACCTCCTGCCTCATCTGCTTGAGGTGCTCCTTGTGGGCGACGCCGAAGCGTTGCTCTTCGTCAATGATTACCAGCCCCAGGTCTTTGAAGCTGACATCCTTTTGCAGTAGCCGGTGGGTGCCAATGCAGATGTCTATACTTCCGTTAGCCAGTCCGTCAAGGATAGCCTGCTGCTCCTTTTCTGTCCTGAATCGGCTTAATACCTCAATCCTTACCGGAAAAGCCTCCAGCCTCTGGCTGAAGGTGGCAAAGTGTTGCTCAGCCAAAACCGTAGTTGGCACCAGCACTGCTACCTGCTTACCATCAAGCACTGCCTTGAATGCACCCCGGATGGCTACCTCAGTCTTACCGTAGCCGACATCGCCGCAGACCAGCCTATCCATCGGCTTGGCTTTTTCCATGTCCGCCTTTACCTGTTGCTGAGCCTTAATCTGGTCGGGGGTCTCAACATAGAGGAAAGAAGCCTCAAGCTCCTGTTGCCACACGGTATCGGAGGAGAAGGCAAAGCCGGGCACCACCTCTCGGGCGGCATAGAGGGCTAATAGCTCCTGGGCAATATCTTCTGCCGCCTCCCTGGCTCTCTGCTTGGTTCGTGTCCATTCCTGGGTGCCCAGTCGGCTTAACACTGGTGGTCGTTCACTAGCTCCGATATAGCGGTTGACCCGGTCTATCTGGTCGGTGGGGACATAAAGCTTGTCACCGGCGGCGTATTGCAGGACCAGATATTCCTTTTCGGTGTGGTCGGTGCACATGGTGGTAACGCCGGCAAATCTGGCAATGCCGTGCTCAATATGGACTACATAGTCGCCGGGGATTAGCTCAATGAGCAGTTTTTGGTGTGGTACCGGGCGCTTCTTGAGTAGCCGCCGTTGTTTGATAAAGCCGAAGATTTCATTATCGGTAAACAGGTAGGTGTCATTTATGACCCAGCCCTCAGCCAGTGAACCCTGGACTAGGCTCAGCGAGCCTGGCGGGGGTATCTGTTTGATTTCAGTAACAGGGGCAGCAATAATATCCTCTTCGTCAAGTAGCTCTGATAACCTGGCTGCCTGATGGCTGACGAGGATAAGTCGGCGTCTTTGGTTCAGCAGTTGCTTGGCTTTTTTAATAAACATAGGTAGCTGTCCGGCATAGGCGGGGGTGGAGGTGAAGTTTAACTCATATTTTTGTTCCTCGCCGGCAGTATCCCAGGCGGTGAGTATCAGGCATGGCTTTTCTTTCATTTCTGGCTCTAGCTCGTCCCAGGTGAAGTATGGTCTGGGGAAGTTAGGCGATAGCTCTCCCTGCTTTAGCTTCTCGGTAAGCAACTCACTGGCTTTAGCATCTAGGTCGTCTACGGCTAATTCGAGCTTTGAAGGTTCGTCAAGTATGAGCAGGACGTCCGGGGATAGATAGCTCAGGATGCTGTCTGATGGGGAAGTCAGCCCCTCGGCGGCTGGGGCAATAGCTATTGCTGGCACTCTAGTCTGTGAGCGCTGATTTACCGGGTCAAAGAGGCGGATGCTATCTATAGTGTTACCGTAGAACTCTAGTCTGGCTGGTAGCTCACTGGAAGGCGGATAGATGTCAATTATGCCCCCGCGACGGCTCATAGTTCCTGGCACTTCTACAATGCTTTCTACCCTATAGCCCATGGCTTGCCATTGACTCAGTAGCTTAAGTGGCTCGATATCCATTCCCAACTTGATGGTGTGGCAGGCGGCAGTAAAATTACTATGCCGGGTTGTTTTCTGCATTAAGGCTGGGGCGGAGGCAACAACCAGCGGGGCATCAGCAGTCGGCTCTATGTTGGCTAGAGCCGACAGGACCTGGAGCCTTTCCAGCTCGGTAGAGGTATCTGAAGCCACCCGCTGATAGGGCAGGGTATCGGGTTCAGGGAGAAGCTTTATCTGATTGGAATGGCACCAGGTTAACAGTTGTTCGTAGAGCTTCTTGCCACCTTCTGGCTGTGCGGTAACGACAAACACAGGTCTTCTTAAACTATGGTACAGGGCAGCTATGAGATAGGGCTTGGCGGCATCAAGCACGGCGACTCTGGCGCTACCATTTGGTTGCCGTAGCTTAGCGACAAGCTGGCAATAGGCAGGCATCTCCTCAATCAGATGTAATAGTTGAGTCAGGTCTAACTCCATTTTGTCCCCTAAACACCTCTAGGGCTAGCCCGGATGGGATAGCCCTCCGACAAATTTTAGCACAGGACATCAGGAAAGTCATATCGCCTTGTCCAATTAACCTCGGCTTGCTATAATGAAGCCAATTTAATTAGGTTTTAGGTTAATGGCTAAGGCTAGTGGTTTACCCTATCACCGAATAGTGGCTAAGTTTGGCACCGGTCTGCTTACTGGTGGCAGTGACCATTTGAATCAGGAGATAATGTCGAGCCTAGTTGACCAGGTGGCAGAGCTTCATCATCGGGGACTGGAACTCATCGTCGTTTCTTCAGGGGCAATAGCCTCGGGGAGGCATAAGCTGGGGTTGACCAAGGAGATTAGGGGTATCCCCTTTAAGCAGGTGCTGGCTTCGGTGGGGCAGAGTCGCCTGATGTATGTTTACGAGCAACTGTTTAGCCAGCACGGCATCACTGTAGCCCAGGCTTTACTTACCAAGGCTGACCTTGCTGACCGGGCTGGTTATCTCAACGCCCGCAATACCCTTCTGGCTCTGCTTGAGCTGAGGGTATTATGCATTGTCAACGAGAATGACGTGGTGGCGGTGGATGAAATTCAGGAGGCTAAATTCGGTGATAACGACAATCTATCGGCTATGGTAGCCAATCTGGTTGATGCTGACCTGCTGCTGATTCTTAGTGATATCGGCGGGCTATATACTGCTGACCCACACCGCAGTCCTGAGGCTCGGCTCATTTCACAGGTGGACAGGATAGACTCAGAGATTGAACGTCTAGCTGCTGATACTCCCAGTAAGTTTGGCACCGGTGGTATGATTACCAAGATAGAGGCAGCCAAGCTGGCTACCGCCTCTGGGGTGACGGTAGTCATAGCCGATGGCAGGGAGCCGGGTGTTATTTTGCGACTGGCAGCTGGTGAAGCCGTGGGCACTCGTTTCCTGCCAGCCACCAGCAAGCTTGAGAGCCGTAAGCGCTGGATGCTCAGCGGTCTTTCCACCAGGGGGAAGCTGGTAGTAGACTCAGGGGCAGCCCTGGCGTTAAAGAAACAGAAGCGTAGCCTGCTGGCAGCCGGCATTAAGCAGGTTGAAGGCAAGTTTGAGCGGGGTGATATAGTCAATATTTATAGTCCTGAAGGGTCTCGGCTGGGCTGTGGCATAACCAACTATAGCTCAGCCGATATCGGGGCTATCAAAGGGGCACACTCTGGAGAAATTGCCACCCTCCTCGGCTACGACTACGGCTCAGAGGTGGTGCACCGGAATAATCTGGTAATATTATAGAAGGAAAGCGAGTTAACATGGGGAGCGTACTCAAGTGGCGTAAAAAGAAGATGAGCAAAAAGCACCATAGGAGGGTGCTTAAGGAAACCAGAGCCCAGAGAAGAAAGTATAAGTGAGGGCTGAAATGAATTCACGGAGAGTTGAAGAGGGGCGAAGCCCCTCTCAAAAATAATTCCCCTTCCCCTTATCAAGGGGAAGGGGATAAAGGGGATGGGGTTACCACATAAAAAGGAGTTTAAGCAATGAGTTCGGCGATTGAGGAACTGGAGGCGAAGGCGAGGGCGGCTAAAGCGGCATCTCGGCGGATGGCTTACCTTTCCCCCGAGGTCAAGAATAAAGCTTTACATAATATTTCTGACGACCTTTTAGCCAAGAAGGACAGGATACTGGCAGCCAACCAGATTGATTACACGGAGGCTGAGACGTCAGGTATGAGTGCGGCTATGCTTGACCGATTGATGCTGAATGCTAGCCGACTTGAGTCCATCGCCCAGGATGTGCTGGCGGTAGCAGCTCTCCCCGACCCGGTGGGTGAGGTATTTGATATGCGCACCTTGCCTAATGGCTTAC
>Ga0315314_1002505_pt1 | contig 15085 bp, 11 predicted proteins | sample TDP9_MG_FD_203631 | JGI IMG/M metagenome (GOLD analysis project Ga0315314, IMG submission 203631) | Freshwater sediment microbial communities from Lake Towuti, South Sulawesi, Indonesia - TDP9 | ecosystem: Environmental > Aquatic > Freshwater > Lake > Sediment | place: Indonesia: South Sulawesi...
GCTGGAGTTATTAAAGAGGAGACGAAGCTTAGTGGCGGTAAGGGTCAGGTTAAAAATCGAGTCTGTGGATCAAAGGGTGCTTGAAGCCACGGCCTTGGTTAACACTGGCTTCGAAACCGAGAGGCCTCAACTACTTCTACCCACCAAAGCGGCTGAGAAGCTGAATTTATGGCCAAACCTTCCGTCAGATGCTAGGGTTGAGATCTACGACACCGCTGGGGGTCCGATGAGGGTCTACGTGATGCCGCAAAAGGCTAAAACCGCAGTTTTGACGGAAGACCGCGAAAGCCGGGAGGTTCTCTCAGACATAGTTCTATCCCACACCGAGGTTGAGATCTTGATAGGGGATAAGCTCGCCGGAAAGATGCAGATAGTGATAGAGGATCCGGGAGAAGGGATATGGCGATTTAGAGACGAGCGCCCGGATAGGAAGAGGGAAAGCCAAACGGTTGAACGTTGGGTCTAGGTGTTATCATCTTTCAACAAGGGTGCATATAATTATTAGAGACTGGGCAGACATTTCTAAATTCATTGTTTGCAATATGCAATGATTTTAATAAAGTTACATACGGAAAATGCCACACATAGAACAGTCTTTGCTAGAAAATGGATACTTCCAGTGGGCATCGTTGGAGAGAGCATAAGAGAAATGGTTGATGAGGAAATCTTTACTGATATGAGACGATGCGTAAAGTGTATTCTGCCCGAGACGTTTCCGGGAATAGAATTTTATGAGGATGGTGTGTGCAACTACTGCCTACATTATGAGCTGGTCAAGGTTTATGGGGAGGAAGAACTTAGAAGGGTGTTGGATGGGTATAGAGGCAAGGGGGAAAGGTATGATTGTATTGTCCCAGTAAGCGGTGGGCGGGACAGTTCATTCACGCTTCATCAAATGGTTAGGAAATATGGGATGCGTGTTCTTGCGCTTACGGTTGACAGTGGTGCCATTACGCCGGAGGGATATCGGAATATAGAAAGGATAACAGAGGTTCTGAATGTGGACCATGTTTGGCTCAATGTTGAAAATCATATTAGAACTGCGAAGAAGAACTTGAAGATAAGGTTCCATGCGTGGCTCAAGAAACCTTCAATTAACACGATAGTTCCCGTGTTGAACGCTGGAGATAAGACGATGAATCTCCGAATTTATAGATACGCAAGAGAGAACAAGATTCCATTAGTTCTTGGCGGCAATAACGTGGGAAACAGCAGTTTTGAACAGGAACATTTCAAGACTGGATTTTTAGGGGTTTTCCCAGATGAACATGGAATGTATTCTACCTATGATAAAATTAAGTTATCTTTCTTGTTTGGACTTGAATATTTCAAGAACTATCACAATTTTCATTGGTCCGTCTTTAGGGAATATGTGGAAGGGGCGTATGTTTACTTTTTTGAGTCGTTATCTAAGCCGGAAGGGGTTACATCGCTTGGCTTCTATGATTACGTATATTGGAATGAAAAGGAGATTGTGTCAACGATAATGAGTGAGTTGGATTGGAGGGGGGCGTCTGATACAACAGCCACTTGGAGGATCGATGACGCTGCTTATCCTTTAATTGATTACATTTATTATAGGCTGGTGGGATTTACAGAGTTCGATGAACATTATAGTAAGCTGATTCGAGAAGGCCAACTTTCGAGAGATGAAGCCCTAAAGAGATGTCTTTCAGACAACGCTCCCAGAATACGTTCAATAATGAGAAGTCTCGAAGAGTCGGAAGTCACAAAGGAGCAAGTTGACGAAGTTTTAGAAGAATATCGAGTAAAGCTTCTAAGTAAAATTGTGAAGAGGTCGGCATGACCCCTAAGATTCTACTAGCTCAGGGAAATCTGGAAGATATATTATAATTTGAACGTACTTATTATAGCGCAATATTTTCCACCGGACCTTGGTGGGTCTGCAACCAGAGCCTATAATCTCGCTAAGGGCCTACTCTTAAATGATTGTGAAGTTACTGTTGTTGCAGCTTCCCCCCACTATCCGCATGGAAAAATACCTAGAGAGTACAGATGGAAACCGTTAAAAGTAGAATGGCTAGGGAAAATCAAGGTTATAAGAACATTCATGCCTCCAATGAAATCGAGGGGTTTCTTCAGAAGAATAATGTTAATCGGGTTTTTTGCGGTTTCATCACTCTTCGCTTTACCGTTGACAGAGAAAATTGATGTAGTGTGGGCTTCAAGCTGGCTACCGGGCATAATCTATAGTAAGGTGAAACGAAAGCCCTTAGCAATAAACGTAGATGATCTAACGCTTGAAGATCTCGTGGATCTTAAACTTATTGAAGACGATTCAATGATTCTTGGAGCAGCTAAACTAATCTATAGAATGTGTTATATGAGGGGGGATGCAGTAACACCGATCAGCCCTGGATACGTGGAAACAATTTCGGAAAAATACGGCGTAGAAAAAAGTAAGATCCATGTGGTGAGAGGTGGAGTAGACCTGGACATATTTGGGTCAAAGGCATCTAGGAAGAATACTGGGGGAAAATTTGCAGTTCTATATTCCGGGGCTTTCTCAGTAGGATACGATTTCGAGCAGGTTCTTAAGGCTGCTAAGATCGTGGAGGAGAAAGATAGTCAGGTTGAGTTTATCCTTCAAGGAATAGGAGAACTTGCGGATTACATAAAATCTGGGATCAAAGAGCTAAACCTAAAGAACATGAGGGTAATAGATAAGGTATTTAGCAGAGAAGATGTGGCTGAACTGCTAGATCAAGCCGACGCATTAATCTTACCCCTTCAAGACTATGGAAGACCTTACCCAGGGATATCATCAAAACTCTACGAATACCAGGCGGTAGGCAAACCAATAATATGTTGTGCTGAGGGGCAACCAGCAGAATATGTAAAAGAGACAAACTCAGGACTCGTTGTTGAACCTGGAGATTACGAAGCCTTGGCTAAGTCAATACTCCATTTGAGGAGTAGCCTAGATTTCGCTAGAAAGCTCGGAGAAAACGGGAGAGAATGCGTGGAAAAGAACTTGTCGATAGAGAAGATAGGCTCGGAAATGAAAGAGCTCTTAGAAAGATTAGAAAAATGAGTGGCCATGAACCGAAAAATATGCTATGTTGGTACTGAAATAACCCCCTCTGAGGGTTCTACATTTGTTGGAGGGCATGTTAACACTGTGGTTGGGCTCTGCAAGGGTTTGTCAGATTTGGGGTGGGAATTACATATTGTTACCACTCCTTCCAGGTTCTTAAGGGATGCGAATCTTGACTTCCCGTGGGCAAAAATACATGTGGTAAAAGTTAATGGTAAGTATAATTCTCTGAGTTATGATGTTGATTTTCTGATTAAAGCAATCAGAACAATTGAAAACCTTAATTCAAAAGATTCTTTCGACCTGATTCATGCGCATTCTGGTTATTTTAGTCTTGCAATTATTCCGGCATTGATTAGAAGGAAATTAGGTATCCCTGCATTGTTTTCCCTTTACTGTCCTGCGTCTTTGTTTCCAAGTGGATTACCGATGGATAACTACGGAATTAAGGTTCTATCACTTGGTTTGGACAAAGTAATCGCCGTTACCAAAAATGTGAAAAATTCATTGACAAAATGTGGCGTAAACGACGAAAAGATTGAAGTGCTTCCCTCATGTTTTGACGAAAAAGTCTTCAACACACGTACATACAATTTGAAAATCCCTAAAAAAGTGCCAGTGGAGAATCCTAAGACTAAAGAGGTCTTATTCGTTGGCAACATAGACAAGACCAAAGGATTAGATATTTTTGTAGCCGCGGCTAAATCTATATTGCGTACAAATCCTGAAGTTAAGTTTGTGATAACGCTCCACGAATCACATGAAAGTCTTCAAAGCGCCACAGTTCTTGCTTATCGCAGTCTGGGTTCTTCTGTGGAAATTTTTGGAGTAGTAAATAACATGGCCAAACTAATGGCTAACGCTGATGTGGTAGTTGCTCCATTCAGGAGCACTGAAGGAATTTCTGATATCCCACTCATTGTCTTAGAAGCAATGGCCTTAGGGAAACCTGTTGTTGCGTCAAATCTTGAGGGAATAAACGAAGTTATAAGTGATGGGGAAAATGGGATTCTTGTAGATCTTAATCATCCAGAAGAGTTAGCTAATGCTATAACCAATCTTCTAAACGATCCAAATCTGAGAGAAGAGATAAGTAATCAGGCAGTTTCATCTGTAAAGAGATTCTCATACTCTGAAATATCTAGAAGACTAAGTGACTTGTACATAAAAGTCATAGAGAATGCGTAGATAATGAATCACAAAGCTACAGAGTATGACTACGAGGCGGCCAATTATGATAAAAGTAGATTTAATGATAATGTGGGTCGCCATTTAGATTATATGCACAAAAAGATACTTGAGAGTTTTATTAATTCATCTTGCAAACTAGTGTTGGAAGCTGGAATAGGGACTGGTCGTTTCGCAACATGGTTGGCAAAGAAAGGTTTCAAGGTCGTAGGGGTAGATGTCTCTAGGGAAATGCTGAAAAAAGCAAAAGAGAAAAAAGAAATTTTGAATGTTGACATAGGATTAATCCTAGCGGATGTCCATTTCCTTCCATTCAGGAAACGAGTTTTTGATAGTTGTATTTGCATAAATGTTATAGACCATTTTTCTGATGTCGACGGTTTCTTAAGGCAAGTAAAAAATGTGATAAGGTCCGAAGGTTTTTTTATTTTCAATTTTTCTAATCTCCAGAGTCCTTATCTGCCAATCGCTATGATCGTTAATTCCAGAAAGCAAGCATTGTTTAAAAAAGGGAAGATTCAGAGCAGATGGTTTACTCTCAGAGAAATTAATGATATGATATCAAGAAATGGTTTTGATATCAAAGAGATTAAAGGTTGTTTTATTGCATCTCTCCTCCCTTGGGGAGATACTTTAGTTAAGATCATTCAGATGATAAATTTCTCTACCGAAAATTCCAGATTGAAGCTTTTTGCCGGTAGCCCCTTCGTTAAAGCCAAATTGATTGGGCATCTGAAACACTGATGTTAGACTTATCTTTTAGGTAGTACTTTGAAGATTTTGCAGGCGATCCCTTACTTTTACCCTGCATGGAGGTTTGGGGGGCCAGTTAGAGTAGCATACGATCTCTCTAAAAAACTAGTTGCACATGGTCACTCGGTCACGGTATACACCTCTGATATAAAAGATGAGAATGCTCGAATGGATAACCCCTTTAAAAAGGCTGACGGTGTGAATATTTTTTACTTTAAGAACTTAAGCCTCTTTACCGCTAGAAGAAAAATATTTGCCACTCCTTCCCTAATATCGGCTGTCAAAAATAATGTAAAATCTTTTGACATTGTTCACATTCATGGAAGTAGAACAACTCAGAGCCCTATCCTTCATCATTTCCTCAAGAAGAACTCGGTTCCTTATGTTGTTCAAGCTCATGGTGGCTTACCGAGCATAAGTGGACATATGATGAAGTGGGTATATGATCTATTTTTTGGATACAAATTATTGAGGGATGCTTCAAAGGTTATTGCTCTCAGCCATGTTGAGGCTGAGCAGTATAGGCGTATGGATGTGTCTGAGGAGAAGATCGCGATCATACCCAATGGAATTGACTTGTCGGAGTACGCTAACCTACCGCCTAAAGCTTCCTTCAAGAAAAAGTTCTGCATAAAGGAAGAAGAGAAAATAGTATTATACTTGGGCAGGATACATAGAAGCAAAGGTATTGATTTTCTAATAAAATCTTTCGCCTACATGGTCAGGAACGGCGCGGAAAACGTTAGGCTGGTGATAGCCGGACCAGACGATAGATACCTCCGTGAAGTTAGGTCTTTGGCTAGTTCCTTAGGTGTATCTGCTTCAGTGTTATTTACTGGTTTTATAAGTACTGAAGATAAACTCGGGGCTTTGGTTGATGCTGATGTTTTTGTTACTCCTTCATTCTATGGCTTCCCTATGACTTTTCTTGAAGCATGCGCTGTTGGAACTCCGATAGTCACAACTTCGTTAGGAGATACACTAGAGTGGATAGATGGTAAGGTAGGCTACGTGACCTCCGCAAAACAATATGATCTGGCGAGAGCAATACATATGATCATCTCTGATGACGAATTGAGTGATAGATTTTCGAGAAATTGCAGAAAGGTTGTCCGATCGGAGTTTTCATTGGAAAAAGTGGTTGACAAACTTGAACAGGTATATGAGGAAGTTGCTAAAGATAAGGGTTCTTAAAGATTTTGACTGGCGGTATAACTGCATTTATCAGTTCCGTGGGACAACATAGCTAAACAATACATGGAGATATATGAAATCTTGCTTGAGAAGCCTTGCATAACATTGAGGAAATCGAGTAGGATTGAATCAGCCAACTTAGATCAAATTCCTGATTGAGCAAACATGGAAATGCAGTTAAGAAGATGATTTGCGTACTTGAAGCATGTGGCTATGACAAGGCAACATCCATCGAATGAGAAAAGTATGCACACAAATTTATATGACGCAATAAAACGCGATAAGCATCTCTTTGATATTTTTGTTGCGAAGCAAGAGTATGAAGGCAGAAAAGACCGGTATGGTCGCTTTCTATATCAGTTCTCCAATAATAAAGACGTTTTGAGACCAATTGTTTCGGATTATCTAATTAACAATGACTTTGATGTAGAATGGCCAGAAAACCATAGGTTTGCAGCTTGTCTAACACATGACATTGATAGCATTTATCCCTCATGGAAATATACCCTCTTTACTACAGCCAAATTTGCTTTGAAGCTAAGACCTCAAAAGAGTTTGGGAAGACTGATATGTAAAATAAGAAAAGATAATTCTCAAAACCCGTACTGGAACTTTAAAAAGATTCTAGAACTCGAAGGAAGATATGGCGCAAGGTCTGGCTTTTACTTCAAAGCTACCTCAAAGGATCCTGCGGGTTGGATATATGACATTGAGGATCTAAGAGATGAACTAGGAACCTTAATTGACATGGGTTGGGAGGTAGGCCTACATGGAGGATTCTACTCTTATAATAATCCAAAAGAATTGAAAAGAGAAAAAGAAGCAATGGAAAATACTCTAGGAAAAGAAGTGATTGGAATACGGATGCATTACTTAAGATTCGATGTTCCTGATTCTTGGAGGCTGCTAGCTGATTTAGGCTTCAAGTATGATACCACCTTCGGATACTCAGATATGCCTGGTTTTCGAAATGGAATGTCGCATCCTTTTAAACCTTATGATCTACGCGTGGAAGAAGAGATTGATATTTTGGAAATCCCTTTGATAGTTATGGATGGGAGCCTTTTTAAGATGCCCGTTGACGAAGCATGGACGGTTATCAAAGATCTTATAGAAATTACTGAAAAAAACAAGGGAGTAATAACAATATTATGGCATAACACCACCCTTGATGAAATTTTCAGTGGCAGGTGGGCAAAAATCTATGAAAAGATCTTACAGTTTCTCAAAGAGAAAGAAGCATGGATGACAAGCGGAGAACAAATACATGAGTATTGGACAAAAGTTTTCTGAATTTGAAGTGCGTGACTTAAGACAGGATGAATATGAAGAATGAGACTCATTAGTAGAGAGATCCCCTCAAGGAACTACTTTTCATAAAACTTCTTGGCTGGCATCCTTTGATGGCTATCAATACAAAACTATTGTTTGCACCTATAAAAAATATCCTTGGTGGCATTCCCTTACCATAGACAAAAGAATATGGCATCAAGTTTGCAGTCAATCCGCCTTTCACTCCTTATCTAGGCTCTTATATTCAACGAAAAGTGATCAAAACCATTCCAAAAGGTTATGTTTCGAAAAAAGGCTCTCAAAACTCATAGCTAAGAATATAAAAGATTTTGCTCCATACACAGAATATTCATTTCATTACAATTTTGCTGATGCGCAACCATTCATCTGGACTGGTTTTTCCTTTAGGCCTCATTACACTTACGTTTTAAACTTAGAAGAACCTTTAGGTGCAATTTTGGGAAATATGGAAAAAGACACCAGAAATAGGATTGTAAAGGCATTAAAATACAATCTCAAATTTTTTGATGCGTCCCCTAATGAAATGGCGGAAGTAACCTTTCTTACTTATGAGAGGAAGAATCAGAAACCGCCCTACTCAAAGCAAGCATATGAAAAATACTTGAATATTTTCTCCAAAAATAAGGCCATGAAAGCGATAATCGGTAAAGATAAAAATGACTTACTTGCGGGAGGAGTTATTGTTTATGATAGTAAGAGAGCTTATTATCTTATTAGCGGCGTTAATCCAAAAAGCGAGTACGCCGGAATAGGTCAATTGATTATTTGGAATCTAATTAGATATACAAAGGACACATTGGGTTTAAAAGAGTTTGACTTTGAAGGCTCTATGAACGAAAACATAGAACAGTTTCTTGGAGGTTTCGGAGGAAAATTAACACAACATTATAGCATTTATAAAAATAACACCCTGCATTATCTTACTACTGTTGCACTAAAAATAAGATCAAAAATTAAGAAATGAAACGAAATGCGCCTGTCTTTCAGATCTGCTATTTCGAAATTTCGAAGACCTGCATTCTTCACAAAGGAGTACTAGGATTCGATTGGCCATGTTCATGTTGACATGAGCGAAGAAGCATTGAATGCTTGCTCAAAACATAATGATTCTGTCGACCTTTTCGACCTTTTCGACCTTTTCGACGTTACTCACACACGCTGCATCATTCAGATCTTGAAGATTGCTGGGTTCATATCGCATACCGCAGATTATGTAAGGTATCTCTTCTTCCGGCCTGCGCTAAGGTCAAAGGGCTTAAAAAAAGAGGGCAAAACCAAATTTTAGAATTTATTTTGCCAATTAGTTTAATCCTCCCAGGATTGTGGATGCAACAATTAGCCCGATCCAGAGTTAGAGTAAACAACAAATTAGAACGATTTTTTATTTCCTACATTCTCAGTTTAACTATGATTTTCAGCCTGCTTTACGTGGGTTGTATTGCAAATGCCTTTTATGCTGCGTCCTTTGTTCTCTTGGTAATAGTTGTTGCTTCTTTTTTTCATTTGTTTCTATTATTCACGATTACAGTTTGGCATTCGTTGCATCCTCTCAAAACTTCACTCTTACGTTTTTCTGCAGCGAAATTAGTTGTTTTTATTTCAATTATCGGGCTACTTTCTATTTATGCAATTTTTCTATCATCAAGAGCAATACTTGATTCTGATGTGGTGCAAGATTATCTTCCCATATCTAGAGAAATCGTAAGGGGAAATGGGTTTACATACAGCAATGGATACGACTACAATATTTTGTTAAAGCCGATAGGCGTTTCTGTGCTTTACGCTTGGACATATGTAATTAGTAGTTCAACACTTTCTGAAGTCTTTAGATTAATGCCTTTGATTCCGATACTAATGCTAATTATATTGAACTATGCGATCGCATCTTCAGCAACAAAGTCAAAGACCGTAGGAATCATATCAACCGCAGTTTTCGTCGTTTTGCCATTTAATGACCGCTTTCTTCTCTACAATGCTTTCTACCCAGACATATTTTATTACCCACTAATATTCACGGCTATCTATTTTCTCCTTGAATATTTCCAATCGAAACGGAGTGACTTACTGCTCTGGACGAGCACTGGATTCGGAGTAGCAGGCTTGCTCAAAGCTCAAACAATCTATATCCTCATTGCTTTTGCGTTAGTCTTGCTGGTCTTAGAGCTTAAAGGTTTAAAGAAACTCTCGACAGCGTTATGTTGCCTTGCACCGTTTTACATTTTGATCCCGAGCATCTTAGCAAGCAGCATCCAAAGTGAGGGATTTCATCTTTTTATTCCAAGTTTTACTGGAACCCAATTGGTATTATTCCTCTTTCTTTCAGCACTATCAGGCGTGTGTTTCTATGTAACAATGTGTGGAAAGGCTTCAGGGACAAAAATTGACCGCTCAATGATTAAAGGTCTTGTCAGAAAAATAGGTTTGCTCCTAGTTCCCTTTGCAGTATTGTCAAGTCTTTGGTACATGAACAACTTCTTCAGATTTGGTACGTTGATTTGGACATCCTCAATTAACTTACCCAACTATGATTGGGCGCTTGGAGTGCTAAAATCTATGGAAACTGCTCAACCAATAACGGATGTGTGGCATTATCTTGCATATTTCCTGTTTATGTTTGTAGATCCAGCTGTGATGGGTTTTATAATGCTCGTTCCATTTTTGATCGGGTTATTTTTTGTATTAAGAAATAGGATTGAAGATTTCAATGTTCTTCTTCTTTTCGGGATAGTTTCCGCGGTTGTCATTTTGTCAACGGTTGTAATTTCCCTGTCTTCAGCATTGGGTTACAATCCAAGAGACGTATTTATTTTGGCTCCACCGATGGCGACGTTATCTGCTGTTGGCATAGTCTCTACAACTTCTAATTTCGGTAAAGCAGGTGATAACGTGAAAAGGGTCTTTGCGTCACTTTTGTTGGTAGCTTACTTCGGTTTATTGAACTATATTCACAGCGTTTTTGTTTTGTTTACTAGTGGGTATCACGTGACCATGATCGGTGATTTCATGTCCTTTTTAGGGAGAATTGTAGGATTGAACTTGACGCAAACAAGTTTCGAACTCTCATATGGAGATAGGGCTATCTTCGTAGGTGATAACATCTTAAAAATTATTTCACTTTCTCTCATTGCCGGAATTCCAGTTTCTGCACTCACAATTTGCCGATATTACAAACTTTCTTCAAAGGATGCATCAAGACTGAATGCCCGCCTCTGTTCACCAAGGCAATGGACCTCTATAAAAGGGGTCTTCGTGATTTCCTCAATTCTCTCAATTCTTATACTGCCAAGAGTAGAAATGCTGTTTGTTCAAGGTGGCGTTCAAGGAATTAAAGAAAATCAGCTGAAAATGACTTATGGAGTTCTTTATGAATTAATAGCGGATAGAGAAAATGATTTTGATGGTGGCATACTTACTTCTAAATCTACGAACGGCTTGCCCTATTATATGCCTGGGGTCGAAATTATAGATTTGATTTACCCAGCGAATTTGGCTTTTCTTAAAGACTGCTTATTATCAAGCTCCCCCTATGAAACAGTTGTAAAGCTAAGACAACTGGGTATTAATTACTTGCTAATCAACCCATCCATTACAGAGGAGCTCGATGCTTCTTTAAACTTCACTATCTCTGAGATGATGCAAAATCCTGAACTCGCTATTCTATCGCGAAATATGGGTAGCTGGAAACTATATGCTCTAGCACTTTACAGTATCGAAAAGACTACCATTCCTCTCTCTGGTTGGTTTGTAGACTCGCAATATACTAACGCCTCATACAATTTCAATAGTGATGAATCCCGTATCCTTCTAGAGCTTAACCCAACAGATAGCAACAGTAGAGTAACAATTTTTAACTCTGATGTGCCAAAATTAAATTTATCAAGATACGACTACATAATCGTCAAACTCCAAGGCAGTAGTAATGCTAGAATACTACTTCGTTTCTTTTTAGGCGATGGAAACAGTATTGATATTGCATATTGGAATGCCCCCTATACGTTATTGACTGCACTATTCAATCTGAAATCTTGCTTTGGAAAAACACTCCGCGGCGATGTGTACCTTGGGCTCAAAAGTTCAGATGGATTCCCATCATCAATTAGCATCCTGGAAATCTCGCTCATAAAAATCAAAGACTGACTATCCATAATGAAAGTAGTGATTACTGTTGAAAAGTTTGATCCTGATAAGGGATATTTAGAATACTACTTGGCCAAGGAACTAACAAAGCTCGGTCACAAAGTATACGTATTTACATTTGGTTGGAGTAAGCACATTTTAAGGACAAAACTTAATGAAGGCTTTGAAGTTATCAGCGTGCCGCTTATCGTAGCTGTAAACGGTATCCATATGCCCAATCTCAATGGAATTGCCTACGTTATCAAGTTCATTAAAATGGAAAAACCAGATATAATTCACTGCCAACCACTATATTCACCGCTATCATTGCTTTTCATCAGTTGTAAACATTTGTCAAAGTACAGAATTGTAGGAAGCCTCATTACAGGAGAATATTCAATTAACTCTACCATTGCAAATTTAAAATATAATTTGATTAAAATAGTCACCGAGCACTATGTGGAAAGTAAAACCGCTTCATTCTTTGCCATAAATGACGGCTGGAAGAAAGTATTACTCCAATTATTTAATCTCCCAGACCAAAAAATAAGCATAGTACCGTTGGGGGCAGACCCTGAACTCTTTAAATTTGATACAAAAACCAGAATTAACATGAGAAACCTATTCGGGTTATCTAGTGAGGATGTAGTAGTAGTTTATAGTGGTAAGATAATTCAATCAAAAAAACTCCACGTACTCTTAAAGGGAATAGCCCCCATCATAAGGCAAAACCAAAAAGTGAAGTTATTAATTGTAGGTAAGGGAGAGTCACCTTACATAGAATATCTTGAAGAGCTCTCTTCGAATCTGAAGATTTCAAACAATGTCATTTTTCATTCATGGGTTCACAGGACAAAACTTCCTGACTTCTACTGCGCAAGCGATATCGCAGTATGGCCTGGCAGTGTTTCTATCTCAATAATAGAGGCAGTCTCCGTAGGTTTACCCGTAATTGTCAAGCGCTCCCTAATCAGCAAATTTGCTTTAGCGTATGACAATGGGTTTGCGTTTGAACCTGATAATATAACAGAACTTGGAGAATATTTGGAAAGACTAATCACTAATTATAAGTTACGCAAAGATATGGGCAAAAAATCAAGGCTTCTAGTAGAACAAATACTAAATTGGAAAACTATTGCCCATCAGTATCTAGATGCCTACCGAAGCATTGCAGATTAATGACTTTAAATGTGACCGCCGCGGGCTTAATCATTCACGATGAAGTATAGGGAAATGCATTAGGTGTTAGTGACTGGTGGAGCTGGATTCATCGGTAGTCACCTCGTAGACGCTCTTCCAACACAAGGCGCCAACGTCTGTGTTTTCGATAATCTAACAGCCGGAACCCTACAAGAATTCAAGCAGTAGCTTAACAACCCAAACCTCACCTTCATAAAAGGCGACCTCCTAAACCAATCCGACCTCAAAAAACTAGAACATGAACATTTCGAACTTGTCTTCCATTTAGTGGCATACCCAGAAGCAAGAGTAGGCTCCACAAACCCAAATATCCACCTCCGACAAAACCTAACCGCCAGCCAAAACCTTCTAGAACACCTAAGAAAAATCCAAAACAACTCCACAGTAATCTTCGCATCCACATCCACAGTCTGCAGAGAACCAACAAAAATCCCAACACTAGAAGACTACGCCCCCTTCAAGCTTGCTAGCTAATTACATTAACAATGGGGTTTCCCTTGAGCCTACTATTAATCCCAAAACTCGGAATCATAGGCCTAATCGCTACAAACCTCGCAACTGGAATTCCAAGCCTAATCATAGGTCTCTCATGGATCAAAAAGCACTACGGCACTACAGTCGACTGGCCCTCATCAACAAAAATACTCCTTTCATCCACAACAGCCGCCGACATCACCTACATAACCCTATCTCAACTAAGCTTCAGCAGCTGGATAAAACTAATAATTGGAGCAACAATCTTCCTATTCACTTTCCTCACAATCACCCTATCAACAAGAACGATAAACAGATCTGACATAGACAACCTAAGAGAAATGCTAAGCGAACTCGGACCTCTACGCCATTTAACAAACTTCCTACTAAACATCATCGAAAGACTAATAACCATCTTTCAATTCTAGCAAAGAAAACATACTACTAAAGGAACATTGCATCCATTGGTTTTAGCGCCATGAAAACCAGAGATTTAGAGAGACATAGGCAAAATCTTCATCTTGAAGGCTAAGAAGCCTCAGAAAGCCCCTAGAAGACCCAGTTTCACCTACTCCCTGCCCCCAGAGATCAGACTCTACTGAGCCAAGCTGCCAAAAAGTTTGAGTATAATGTAGAGAAAATCGAGTCTTTAGGATTTGCCCCTGAGGAAGGCGAAACCGTTAATGTAAAAAAGGCGGGATAATAGACCGCTTAATCTATGCGCATCTCCTTTTCGTTCACCACAACGCGCCAATCTCCATTCTTCACTGACTTGATAAACATCTTCAAGCTGGCTAGAGCTCCCTTCAGCTTCAACTGATCCGCCTTGCTCTGAGCAACCGTTATCTTAGGCGGCGAGGTTAAAACTGCAGAAACAGAACCCGCTTTTTGGCTTTTTTTCCCTCAGCTAGCTAGCTAGGTTTATGGAGGCTACTTGGATTCTGCAAATCCCGAAGGTGTTCCCTTCAACGTGGATGTTGTGGTCTTAGAGGTTGGTAAAGCGCCTGCGCGTGACCTCTTGAGAAATATCTTGGGTGCATTCAAGGTTCTGCATGGGGATGGAAAGAGCATACTAGACTACATTGAAACATTGGGTGATCCAACTTTTGAGGAAGCTCGATCGTCCATAAGGGTCGCGAATATCTTGATGGATCAAGCATTGAAAACTGAAAATAAGCTTGATAGGGATAGGTTGATTAGGGAAGCGTTCGATGCGCTCTTTCACGCTGCTAGGACATCTTCCATGACATATCCTTCAACAGAAGTAGGTAGGTGGGGCTTAATTAGGAGAAGCATACCAGAACCTTATAGAAGCGAGTTTGAAGCGTCCATCAGCGTCCTCCATTTGAAGTATTTCTATAATGGTGAGTACCCGAAGGACAGAGTTGAGGAGGAGTTCAGCAACTGGTTTAGGAAAGTGGAGGGATACGTCCACAAGATGGAGTCTGGAGTCAAAGGAAAGAAATGAGTCTGAGTCAAGAACTTATGAATCGATTACGGGCTGCAATCGTAAAGTACATATTTCCGTTTTTGCTCATAAACACTTGTGACGTGGCATGACGATTACTGTAAGCGTCAATGATGTTGTTGCGGATGTGTTGAGGAAGTTGAAAGGGGAGCCTCTGGAAATGGGGCTGGCTCGTCTGATAAAGGATTACGTAGAAATGAGAATTAGGGAATGTGATGGGAGGGTTAAGGAATATGAATCTAAGTATGTTAGTTTTGAGAAGCTTGAGAGCGAAATCTTAAATGAGGGGCACGAATGGGATGAAGAAAGGGATTTGTTTG
>Ga0315314_1002506_pt1 | contig 15085 bp, 13 predicted proteins | sample TDP9_MG_FD_203631 | JGI IMG/M metagenome (GOLD analysis project Ga0315314, IMG submission 203631) | Freshwater sediment microbial communities from Lake Towuti, South Sulawesi, Indonesia - TDP9 | ecosystem: Environmental > Aquatic > Freshwater > Lake > Sediment | place: Indonesia: South Sulawesi...
GGGACCCAGGCAGGGATATCCATAGAGAATGCAATTCTGGTAGAGAATGAGAAGGAGATGACCCGTAAGGTATCAGAGGCAGAGGCACGGGTAAGATACACCGATATATTGGAAAAGCAGAAGAGGAAGTTAGAAATCGCTTATCAAGAGAAAGACCAGGCCTATGAAGAGTTAAAAGCCACCCAGGCCCAATTAATTCAATCGGAGAAGATGGCCACCATAGGGAGGCTGGCAGGAGGAGTGGCCCATGAGATAAATACCCCCTTAGCCACGATCTTGACGAATACAGAAATGCTGATGTTGGAAGGACAAGATATCGGCTATCAAAGGGATTACTTAGAGATGATTAAGAAGAGCTCATTAAGGTGTAAGGCCATTGTGGAACAGTTATTGAAGTATTCAAGATTGCCAGGGTCTGAGTTTGAGATGGTGGATGTGGGTCAAGTTATTGATGAGTGCTATCTCTTGATAGAACGCCAGCTCGCCGATGAGGGTATAAGGGTCAATAGAGAATATGGCCTGATGCCAAAGATAAAAGGCAATGCTAATGAGCTCAGGCAGGTGTTTACAAACGTAATACTCAATGCCAGGGACGCCATCAAGAAGACCCTTGCTGATAGGAAGAGGCAAGGCGAGATAAGGATTAGGGCCTATCAGGAAGGAAGGTCTTTAGTTGTAGAGGTTCAAGATGATGGATGTGGGATTCGCCCTGAGGATATAAGTAAGATATTTGACCCTTTCTTTACTACCAAGGATGTAGGGGGAGGTACTGGTCTAGGTCTTTATGTCAGCCACCGAATTATCGAAAGACACCGCGGTAAGATAGAGGCCAGATCAAAGATTGGCCAGGGCACAACCATTAGAGTAGAATTGCCGTTGGAGAAGGAGAGGATGAAGGGATAGTTTTCGGAGTCGCTCGGTCAGAACCTCGCTCTAATTCCGCCAGCGCTGATGTGAAACCTGGCGGAATTGAAGCTCCTGGAACTATCCCTTCATCCCTGGGGAAATAGAGGTAGGGATAGTTTTCGGAGTCGCTCGGTCAGAGGAATGCTCGGGATTTGGTTCGCTCGCTGACAATTTTTTGCTCTTCGAGCACCGCCGAAAATCTCAGGTCGCGTAGGGGCGACCTTGGTCGCCCAAGGGACGGCACGGAGTCCGTCCCCTACAGTCCCAATGAATCGGGACGCTTTGCTGCTACAATCTTCGATTTTTGGCTAAAAATTCTAATGCTCGCTTTACCAAATTCCCTCGCATTGGAGGAGGAAGTGGTTTAGGTTTTCTGGCTAAAATTCCAGATGCTCCTCACAAAATATCTTTCAAATCGCTGTTGATTGGGGGCGAAACCTGGCGGAATTGAAGCTCCTGCAACTATCCCTTCATCCTTGGGGGTTTAGAGGTAGGGATAGTTTTCGGAGTCGCTCGGTTAATAATTTGAAAGATAGTTTGTTCTTCGCTGAGGAATTTTTTGACGCCAGAAAACTTCGGACTGTTCAGGGCGCAAATCGAAACTCCTCCCCCGATTTCATCGGGGTCGTCAGACAGCGATTTGCTTGGAAGAGAAACGGCCGTCCTCGTTTTTCTGGCTAAAATTCCAGATGCTCCTCACAAAATATCTTTCAAATCGCTGTTGATTGGGGGCGAAACCTGGTGGAATTGAAGCTCCTGGAACTATCCCTTCATCCTTAGGAAAAGAGGGAGGTGCGGTTATGAAGAAAGAGCACATTTTGCTCATAGAGGACGATGAGTTTTTCCGCAAGATTCTAACCCATATGTTAGAGAGGGAGGGCTATGGAGTGGTTGGTGCCAGCGATAGTCACCATGCCATTGAGGCAGCGAAAAAAAACTTCTTTGAGCTTATCATTGCTGATGTTAGACTACCCGGGGGTATGGATGGTATAGAGGCGGTAGCGAAGATAAAGGGGATTAGGCCTGAGGCGAAGAGTATAGTCATCATAATAACCGGTTATGCCGATGAACAAGCTGTCGTAAGGGCGCTAAGACTGGGGGTAGACGATTATATCTACAAGCCTTTTGAGAGGGAACAGTTTTTACATATTCTAGAGCGAAATTTAAGGATTTACCGATTGGAGAAAGAAAAAGAAAAGCACAATCAAGTAATCGAGAAGATGAATCAAGAATTGGAAGATAAGGTTGAACAAAGGACCAAAGATTTAAGAAAACTTTATGAAGAATTACAAGCGACTTATCTACGCACAATCAAAGCTTTGGCTCATGCAATTGATGCCCGAGATCACTATACTCATAGCCACTCAGAAAACGTAACTAAATATGCAGTAATAGTTGCTCAGGAAATGAAATTATCAGCCAAAGACGTCAAGGAAATAAAGCAGGCCTGTGAGCTTCACGATTTGGGTAAAATAGGCATTCATGATTATGTTTTGACTAAACCAGGAAAATTAACGCCTCAAGAATGGGAAGAAGTAAGGGTTCATTCGCTAAAAGCTGGGGAGATATTAGAACCATTAGGCTTCTTAAAAGGAACTATTGAATTGATTCAGCAGCATCATGAGAGATACGATGGCAAAGGTTATCCTTATGGCTTAAAAGGGGAATCAATTCGTTTAGGTGCAAGGATAATGGTAGTTGCAGATGCTTTTGATGCGATGATTTCTGAGCGACCTTATCGAGAAAAGCCTCTTACTAAACAAAAGGCGATTGAAGAGGTTAAGAGAAACTCAGGAACTCAATTTGATCCTCAGGTTGTCAGGGCATTTTTGAAAATAGTAGATAAGTTGTAAGATATTGTTAACTTAAATGCTTGAACATAACAGGACCTGCCGCCAAAGCAGTGGTCGCCCGTCTCATTGAGCACCAATTTACCAGAGAGATTGTTACTGAAATTACCCTAAAACTGTATAGAAAGTTTTGTTAGCTATGGGATGAAGTGAATTCGGGTCTGCTCCAGAAGGCTGCCAGAACATTTGAGTTATCCCTATTAGAGATTTGATCCCTGGTATTAGTTCCGGGGATTTTTTTCGGATGTAGTATAGCCCTTTACGGGCGTCCCAATTTATCGGGACGGGGTAAAACTCTACACTACCTAAAGTATGTCTACTAGTGCTATTGGAGATGTAAAGATGGATATTCTGTTTGAACCAATAAGAATAGATGGGATGGATTTGAAAAACAGATTCGTGAGAACTGCAACTGCAGAGAGGATGTCACCCCCGGACGGAGGGTTTACTCAGGAAATGGTGAATCTTTATACAAAGCTTGCTCGGGGAGGAGTAGGGCTTATTATAACAGGCCATAGCTATGTACATCCTCTGGGCAAGGCTGAGCCCAGGATGACGGGTATCCATAATGATGGTTTAATCCCTGCTCTCGAAAAATTGGTTAATGCAGTTCATAAACTTAATACAAAGATAGTGATGCAAATTAACCACAGTGGCGGGAGACGAGATAAAGATGTGAGAGAGGAGACTCCCATAGGACCTTCAACAATTGAATATGAACCATTGGAAATCGCCTGTAGGGCAATGGACTCCGAAGAGATTGAAGAAGTAATAGATTTCTTTGCCCAGGCTGCTCGAAGAGTGAAGAACGCAGGATTTGATGGCGTAGAGATTCATTCTGTTCATGGATATCTTATAAATCAGTTCCTTTCACCTCTAACCAATAAGAGAGAAGATGCCTGGGGAGGGAGATTAGATAATAGAATGCGTTTTCTTCTGGAAGTATATAAGCGTGTTAGGGAAAGAGTCGGACAGGATTATCCGGTTCTGGCAAAAATTCCAGCAGGAGATTTCGTTGAAGGCGGGCTTACTGTGGAAGAAGCCTGTGAAGTGGCTAAAAAACTGTCTGAACTGGGGATTGATGCGATTGAACTTTCTGGTGGACTTGCTGGAAGCAGGTACAGGAAGGGTAGAAAAGACCTGCTATGGATGAAAAAAGAAGCCTATTTTAGACCTTATTCAAAAATAGTAAAGAAGGTAACCGGTGTCCCTGTCATTTTAGTGGGAGGACTGAGGAAGCCCGAGGCTATGAGAGAAATATTGGAGGAAGGCACGGCTGACCTCATAGGCCTTGCCAGGCCCCTCATCAGGGAGCCAGACTTTCCCAATAGAATCAGAAGAGGAGATGAGAGAAAAGCTGAATGTGTCTCCTGTAGTAATTGTTCCGGACCTTCGGGAAGGGAACCCACCAAATGTCGGTTCAAAAATTGAAAGGGTACCCCTCACCCCTGGCCGCCTGCCCATTCTGGGCCTTAACGGCCAGGGTGGCTCGGGCAGGCCCTACCCTCTCCCCAGAGAGGAGAGGGTAACAAAGCGGGTTCAATAAATTGAACCCCTACAAAAGAATATATTTTTATGAGGAATAAGAGAGTTCTACTTATAAATACGAACAGGATGAAGCCAGCTGTGGCCCCTCTCGGGCTTGATTATCTGGGAGGGGCGCTTACTCGAAAAGGGTATGTCGTAGACTTACTTGACCTCTGTTTCTCGGAAAATTATAGAAAGGCGATAGACGATTATTTCAGTAAGGAATCGGTTCTCGCTATAGGGATTACGATTAGAAATACGGATGACTGTTATCTTTTGAGCCAGGATTTCTTTCTTCCTGAGATAAAAGAAGTAGTAGATTATCTAAAGACAAAGACAGATGTTCCTATTATTCTGGGCGGGGTCGGTTTTTCAATAATGCCAGAAATTATCCTAAAATATTGCGAATTGAAGCTGGGAATAAAGGGTGATGGAGAAGAAGTCCTGCCTCTGCTTCTCGATAGGATTGCCGAGGGCAGGGATTATAGAGACCTTCCCGGGTTGGTTTATAAGAGTGGTAGGGGGTTTATTAGCAACTCGCCGGAATATTTCGATTTGAATAAATTATCTATGAGGCGAAGAAACCTGGTCGATAACAAAAGATATTTTGATGAAGGGGGACAGGGGAACATTGAAACAAAACGGGGATGTAATCAAAGATGCATCTATTGCGCTGACCCTGTGGCTAAGGGAATAAAAATTCGACTAAGGAATCCGGAGGGAGTGGTGAATGAAATGGAAGCCTTGCTGGAGGAAGGGGTCGATTGTTTTCACTTTTGCGATAGCGAATTTAACCTTCCGGAAAAGCATGCGCAAGCGGTCTGTCAGGAGATAATCGATAGAGGAATCGGTAAGAAAATAAACTGGTATGCGTATTGTAGCCCCAACTCATTTTCTGAACAGCTGGCGGGGCTTGTGAAGATGGCAGGCTGCAGGGGAATTGACTTCGGTGTAGATAATGGAAACGACAAGATATTGAAAAACTTGGGTCGCGATTTTGGAAAAGATGTGATAAGAAATACAGCGAGAATTTGCCACAAATATGGTATTACATTTATGTTCGACCTCCTTCTGGGAGGACCCGGGGAAACTCCGGAAACGATTAGGGAGACGATTGACCTGATGAGAGAAACTGAGCCGGATAGAGTGGGTGTAATGGTTGGGGTAAGGATATATGCGGGAACTGAATTGGGAAATATGGTGTTAAAGGAAGGTCGGATGGAGGAGAATAGAAATCTCCAGGCCAAAATTAAGGGAAATACTGGTTTCTTTGAGCCCATATTCTATCTCTCTTCAGAACTTGGTGAGAGTGTCTACTCTTATGTCTCCGAATTAATCGGTGGGGATGAGAGGTTCTTTTTCGCTGCCAGAGATGACGAAAAGCGGGGATACAATTATAACCAGAATCAAGTTTTAGTTGAGGCAATCAAGAAAGGATATCGGGGAGCGTACTGGGATATATTGAGGAGGTTAAGTAGTGAAGAGAGATAATGTAAAATTGCGGGCACACCATCTTCTATGTCTCTATGGATTCCGGGGGCTGGGGTATAGCGAGGAATTTGTGGAGAATATGCAAGGAATAGTAGATAGGATAAGAGAAAATCCTTCACTAGAGATGGAGGTGGTTAATGGTGTTGATGATGTGTGCGCAAAGTGTCCCTATAATGTTGAAAATAGTTGTAGTAAGCCGGGAAGAAATGTTGAAGAATTTGACCGGGAAATCGTTCGTAGGGTTGGGATAGATACTGGGAGAAAAGTGGAATCAAAAAGTTTATTAGATTTGGTAGAGAAAAGAATTCAGCCAGAAGAACTACGAGCAATTTGTAAAGGGTGCGAGTGGCTTGAGCTGGGCTTCTGTGAGGAGGGGTTAAGTAAGAAGGACTGGTGGAAGTGAAGTTGAAGATTTCGAAAAAAATATTTCTACTTTTTTTCCTGTTTTTACCTACATGGGGTTGTCCTTCAGTTTCCTTTCCGGAAGAGAAGTCCTATCTCGGGGATCTGGGGACAGTAGTTATCACGGGCACAAGGATTCCCCGACCTGCCTCTCTTATTTTAAGAAATGTGAGCATCATCGATAGTGACGAGATTAACTCCTCTCCTGTCCACTCGGTTACAGAGGTTTTAAAATACGCGCCTGGTGTAGACCTCCAGGAACGGGGCCCTTATGGGGTACAGGCTGACCTCGGCGTAAGGGGAGCCACTTTCCAGCAGGTTCTGATTCTTCTCGACGGAGTGCGGATGAATGACCCCCAGACTGGACATCATAATCTCGATTTGCCCATAAATTTGGAAGACCTGGAAAGGATTGAAGTCCTTCACGGACACGGTTCCTCTCTTTATGGTGCCGATGCTTTTGGAGGAGTTATTAACTTTATCACAAAGGCTCCGGAGTCCCGCAAAGGAGGTTTTGAAGTTTTCGCTGGTGAAAACGGAACGAGAGGTGGGACTTTTTCTTTCTCTGATTGGTTCGGGAATTTTGCTACCCGTTTCTCTCTGGGAGGGAAGATGTCTGACGGTTACCGATTCGACACTGATTTTAAACACTTTTCCTTTTCCAGTAATTCTGCATTAGATATTTCGAAGGGCTCGATTGGCTTCTCCTTTGGGTATTTACAGAAGGAGTTCGGAGCAAACGGTTTCTATGGGAATTGGCCTTCCAGGGAGTGGACAAATACCATATCGGGAAACATAAGAGTACAAACAGAGAAATGGGAAAATTTGGTAGTTGAATCCAGACTATATTACCGCCAGCATGACGACAAATTTATTGGTGATGTCACCGACCCCGATTTTTATGTGAACTATCACACTACTTACATTTACGGAAGTGAAGTCCAGCTTCGAACTTATTCAGAAAAGAGAGGAGAATTTGTGTTGGGCACAGAGGTGGCAAAAGAGGAGTTGGAGAGCACCCGGCTGGGCGACCATTCGAATGTTAAGGCAGCAATTTATACAGAGTACGGGGTCTCTTTAAGCAGAAGGTTCGCCCTCAATCCTGGAATCAGAATAGACCACCACTCAGAATGGGGCTGGCAATTTTCTCCTGCAGTGAATGTAGGTTACCATATTTCCCGGCTGGTGAGGCTCCACTCTTCTTTTGGGAGGTCGTTTAGACCTCCTGATTATACAGAGCTTTACTACTGGAGTCCCAAAAATGTAGGTAACCCCAAACTGGTAATTGAACAGGCCTGGTCATATGAGTTGGGAGGAGATTTTGGCTTAAATACCTGGCTACATTCCAGAACTACTCTTCTCCTCAGGAATGAACGGAATCTCATCGATTGGGTGAGGGAGAATTCTCTGTCGCCATGGGAAGCGGCAAAGATTGGAAAGCTCTACACTTATGGGGTGGAGTCGTTTTTCGAAGTTGGATTGGAGAGTTCAACTCGCCTTTCTTTCGGATATACTTTTCTCAAATCGGAGTCGGAAGAGTTGGAAAATTATATTTCGAAGTATGCTATGGGTCATCCCCAGCACCAGGTCTCTTTGGGAATTGACTTTCCTTTTCCCTGGGGAATTCACCAGAATCTAAGAGGTACATATAAACAACGTAGCCATAAAAGAGGATATTTCATTGTGGACGGTCAGCTTTCCAAAACCCTGGGGCAGTTAGAATTTCACTTAGGAGCTACAAATCTCTTGGACATCTCCTACGAAGAGATACCGGGAGTGCCTATGCCTGGAAGTTCGATTGACTGTGGAATTAAATTAGAATTTTGAGGAGAATTTTTTGGAGTCCTCCCGAAAGGGAGGGTTCATAACGGAACTTTGCTTTCGCCAGGAATCAAATTTCTATCAGGAGGTAAGTTTTTGTTTTTCAGGAGCAAAAGATGGAACTGAAAACTAAAGGGATGATTCTTTGTGCTCTCTTTGCAGCTTTGACTGGGGTAGGAGGGCTGATTGCTATTCCTTTACCTTTCACTCCTGTTCCCATTACTCTTCAGATATTTTTCACTTTTCTGGCAGGCGCTGTACTAGGGAAGTATCTGGGGGCTTTAAGTCAAGCGATCTATCTTCTCCTGGGAGTTGTCGGACTTCCGGTCTTTGCCAAGGGTTCAAGTGGAATTGGTGCTCTTCTGGGGCCTACTGGTGGATACCTGATGGGATTTATCCCTGCTGCTTTCCTTGTTGGGTATCTATTGGAGAGAAGAGAGAATCCTTCGTTGGGATTAATATTTCTGGCTATGGTGTTGGGACTTATCGCGATATATTTACCGGGAGTGGGCTGGTTGATGTGGGTGGCCAGGATGAATCTGATAAAGGCCTTCCTTCTGGGAGTTCTTCCATTTTTGCCGGGAGATGCAGTCAAGATTGTGGTGGGCACATTGATTGTGAACAGGGCAATGCGGCTAAGGAGCGCATCCGCCAATCTGTGAGGCGGACATAGAAAAAGTGGACAGTCCCCCTTTTTCTTACTTGACAGCAAGGATAGAATTCTTATAACATAACATATAGCATAGAACTAAAAGTATTCTCCGAGCCATTTTACCTAAATCCATAGGATATGGTGGATGGCCGATAGAGTGCGCTGAGAAATCGGTGCGCTTTCCGTGCTTGAGAAGGAGAAATTAATCCAGTATTTTGCAAGCGCGGAATGCTGGATTTTTTGTTTTTAGGCCGGATAAAAAAGTAGCCTGTCCCCTTTTTTAGGTAGATAAGAACATGTTGCAATGGCAGAAGAAAATGATGTTAATTCTGGCAATAATGGCAGTCTCTTATCTCCTCTTTTCAGGGATTATTCTCATATTAGCCAGAAAGGGAAAGGGAGAAAAACCACAATTAACTTTAGCTACTACTACCAGCGTTCAGGACTCAGGGCTTTTGGATGCTTTGCTTCCGCCATTTGAGGTAAAAGACAAATGCAGAGTAAAAGTTATCGCTGTGGGGAGCGGGCAGGCAATTCGCCTGGCTAAAGAGGGCAATGTAGATGTAATTTTAGTCCACGACCCGACCAGCGAAGAGATGTTCGTGAAAGAGGGTTGTGGGGTAAGAAGATATACCGTTATGTATAATGATTTTGTGATTGTAGGTCCGGAAGAAGACTCTGCTCATATCAGAGGTGGTAGGGACGGAGCTAAGGCACTCAAGAAGATTGTAGCATCAAAATCTACCTTTATTTCTCGGGGAGACGATTCAGGAACACACAGGAAAGAGAGAGAGCTCTGGAAGGTAGCCGGAATTGAGCCTTCGGGAAGCCGGTACATTGAAGCAGGAACAGGAATGGTGGGAACTTTGAGGATTGCAAATGAGATGAGAGCATATACGTTGACTGATAGAGGAACCTATCTTGCGCACATAAAAGAGCTGGATTTAACCATTCTGGTAGAAGGAGATGAGAATCTCCATAATCTCTACAGCATAATTCCTCTCTCCAAAGAGAAGTATCCTGATGTAAATTATCAGCTGGCAATGAAACTCGTTGAGTTCGTTACAGGTGGCGAAGGACGGGATATTATCAGGACTTACGGACAAAAGGAGTATGGACAGCCTCTCTTTTTTCCTTTACCGATTTCTGGACTTATTGAGGAGGAATGATGCAGAATATTCTTAGTGCCTTAAATAGAGCTCTCGGCTTAATCATCTCTTTGGATAAAGAAGTGTTCAGTATCGTTTTACTCTCTTTCTTCGTCTCACTGACTGCCGTATTCTTCTCTTCTTTGTTCAGCCTACCTTTGAGCCTTTTACTTGCTCTGAAAAAATTTCCAGGCAGCAGGTTCATCGTGAATACTATAAATAGTTTGATGGCAGTGCCGGCAGTGGCCATTGGGCTGGTCACCTATCTTCTTATCAGCCGGCGGGGACCGTTAGGGGTTCTGGGCCTACTCTATACGCCCTGGGCTATGATTATTGCCCAATCTATTCTGGCTACTCCGATTATCACCAGCCTTTCTCTCCAGACTCTGAAAAGAGTCGGTTCTCTGGTTAGGGAGACGGCGGTCAGTTTGGGTGCCAGTGGCTGGCAAATGGTCCTTACTATGATTAAAGAAGCGAAGAGTTCCCTTATAGTCGGATTTATTGTGGGTTTTGCCCGGGTGATTGGAGAGACTGGTATGACTATGATGGTGGGCGGAAATATTAAGGGAGCTACCAGAGTAATGACTACTGCTATCGCTCTGGAGACGATGAAAGGTGATTTCGAACTGGCAGTTGCTCTGGGGATTATTCTTTTAGTCGTTGCTTTTATCTTAAATATCTTTTTGCAGAGAGTGCAAGGGTTGGGACACGCAAGATAAGAGCTTTCAGATATGGATGTGGCTGTTTGGAGGTAGAGATTTTCCTCTCAGAAGGAAGCATAAATGGTAGCCGCAACCTTTAGGTTGCGTTAATTCGCTCCGATGAATCGGAGCGGCTACCATATAAGAACTAGATTGGGGCTCTACAATTTGGAGAAATGGAATGAAAATTGAAACAAAAAAAGTTTATAAGAGTTTCAACGGCAAGGAAGTTTTGAAAAATATTAATATCGAGATTGCCGAAAGTAGAATCAACTGCGTGATTGGACCAAATGGCGCAGGAAAGACCACTCTTTTCAAGATTCTCACCCTACTGGATAGAGCGACCTCTGGAGAGGTCTATTTTGACGGTTCTCCTTCCTCTCTGCTATCGCCAGAAGGGAAGCTTAAGCTCCGTAGAAGGACCGGTATGGTAATGCAAAACCCATTTATGTTCAATACTTCCGTCTGGAAAAATGTTGCCTATGGATTGAAATTGAGAGGAGATAGCGATGTAGCGGGGAAAGTTGAGAAAGGATTAAGAATTGTCGAGCTTTACTCCATTAAAGACCAGTCTGCTCTCACCTTGTCCAGTGGAGAGGCTCAGAGAGTCGCACTGGTGAGGGCAATGGTTCTGGAGCCAGAGGTTCTTTTTTTGGATGAACCTATGGCTAATCTTGACCCTTTGAGCACGAAAATCATAGAGGGTTTAATACTCAGGATGGAGAGCAAGCACAACGTAACTGTTGTCTTGGCGACCCATAATCTATTACAGGCTCGAAGATTTGGCGAAAGGGTCTTTGTATTAAGACAGGGCGAAATTATACAACAGGGGACAGCTGAGGAAGTGTTCCATTATCCCAACTCTTCTTTTGCTGCTGAGTTTGTAGAAGTAGGGAACCTGTTCAGGGGTAGGCTGATTATTGAACAGGAGACTCAAAAGTTAGATTTGGGCACGATAAAAGTTGAGGTCGTGCCCAACTCAGAATTTGGGAAAATTGGGGTTTCTGTTTTTGCCACTATCCGCCCAGAGGATATTTTGCTTTCTCTGGAACCTTTTCGTTCCAGCGCTCGCAACAGTTTCTTAGGGGAGATAAGAAATATGCAGGATAGAGGCGGAATTACCTGGGTTACTCTGGAGCCAATTCCCAGGTTTTCGGGTTCAAGAGCCGAGTCAGCTTCTACTCCATTTGTTGCTGTTATTACCAGGAGGTCGCAAGAAGAGATGGGTTTGAAAGTTGGTATGCGGGTATATTTTACCTTTAAGGCATCTTGTGTTAATGTGTTTGAGTAGTGCCCGGGATTTGGTTCGCTTCGAATTAAAAGTTAGTTTGCTCGTCGCTGGAATTTCTTGCTAACAAAATCTATTGCTCGCTTCACTAAATTTCAAAAACTCGCCCCGATGAATCGGGGCTCGGACAATTGAAATTTTACCGTTTCACTCGCAAAGATTTAGTAACGCAAGAAATTAAGTGCTTCTCGCAAACCAACTTTTCCAGGAAACTATGTGGTTTAGCACCGTAGTTATGCAGGGGCGATGTAGCTGCAGAGCGATCGCGTAGGGGCGACCTTTATGGTCGGCCATTACTCTGCTAATGGACGGGCTCAATAAATTGAGCCCCTACATTCCCTGTAGGGGTTCGATTCATCGAACCCTAAAAGATTTTGTGATGCAGGTCACCGACGGATCTATGATTTCAAGGGTATAATTAGTATGGGAAATGGATTAGTTGATAGGTATAGTCGCAGGATAGACTATTTAAGAATTTCGGTTACCGACAGGTGTAACCTGAGATGCTTCTACTGTATGCCTTCATCCGGAATCGTGAGGCTTCCCCCTGGCGAGATATTGAAATATGAAGAATTAATTGAAGTCATCAAATGTGCCCGTGAACTGGGCATAGGTAAGTTCAGGATTACTGGTGGAGAGCCATTGGTTCGGAAAGGAGTTATCGAATTTATTGAAAAGGTAGCAGGGTTGGGCGTAGATTTCTCGCTCACTACGAATGGAATTCTTTTAAATAGATATGCCGAAGATCTATATAATGCCGGGCTTCCACGAATCAATATTAGTCTGGATACTTTAAAGGAGAGTAGATTTAATCGCATAACTGGCAGGGTCAATATAAGAGAGGTCTTTTCGGGAATTGATGCGGTGAGGAAGTTAAATTTTTCTCCAATCAAGATTAATGTGGTGGTGATGAGAGGGATAAATGATGACGAAATTATTGACTTCATTAAGTGGGGGGAGAAGGAACTTTTGAATATACGCTTCATTGAGTTTATGCCTTTATCTGGCGAGGACTACTTTTATCCGCTCAAGCAGGCTATGGATGAGATTATAGAAGAGAAGAAACTGATTTCCGTTAAGCTTCCTGGTTATGGTCCGGCCAGGAATTTTAGGCCCCGAGGCGGCAATAGCATTATTGGGTTCATTCTATCTCGCTCGCAGCCTTTCTGTAAGGATTGTAACCGCTTGAGGTTGACATCTAACGGTATTCTTCTTCCCTGTCTCTTTTCGAGAAAGGGGCTCGATTTGAAAAAAGTTTTGCGAGAGGGAGGGGATATTCGAGAAGTTTTTTATGAGGCAGTCTCCCGGAAGCCTGAGAACCATAATTTGAATAAGATACAGTATCAGTATATGAACCAGATTGGAGGCTGAAATGAAAGAATTTACCCATTTCGACCGTGAAGGAAGAGCTAAAATGGTTGATGTTATAGAAAAGAGAATGACGAAGAGAAGTGCCACTGCTACAGGAACAATCTTTATGAAACAGGAGACCTTGAACTTGATTGGGGAAAATAGAATCGTTAAGGGTGATGTAATAACCGTAGCCAAAATTGCCGGAATTATGGGAGCGAAGAGAGTGAGTGAACTGATTCCCCTGACACATCCCATAAAAATTACCGGTTGCGATATGGATTTCCAATTTTTAAGACCCGGTGTCTATACCCGACCGTCAAACGGTGGTCTGAAGATAACTGCAAGGGTGAAAACAAAAGATGCTACAGGATGTGAAATGGAGGCTCTATTTGCCGTTGCTTGTGCAGCTTTGACCATTTACGATATGTGTAAAGCCGTGGAGAAGGAGATGTTAATTGGCGATATATGTTTATTAGAAAAGACTGGCGGAAGAAGCGGAAGATATATTAAAAGATAGTCTGTTCATCGTTTAGAAATTTGTTAACGTATAAAGGACTCCAGCTATATTTTGATTATGCATCCCGATTTTCAATCGGGAAATTTGTGCCTACAATGATTTTGCACAAATTGAATTTGTGCCTACAATAAGAGGAATTGGAAATTTTGTAGGCTCCGATTCATCGGAGCGAATTTGTCGTGGCACGGTTTCAACCGTGCAAAAATGCTCGGTGGAGGCAGGCATGAAAATTTTGGTTGGTATTTTGACTGTTAGCGATAAAGGGTCGAGGGGCGAGAGGATTGATACGAGTGCGAGAGTGATTAGGGACATAGTTGAGGAGAAGTTGGAAGCCCGGGTGAAGAAATATGAAGTTGTGCCTGACGAGAAACGAACTATAGTTGAGAAGTTAAAAGAGATGGTGGATGATAGGATAGATTTAATTCTTACCACCGGGGGGACTGGTTTATCTCCGAGGGATGTAACGCCTGAGGCAACAATGGGAGTTATCGAAAAAGAGGTTCCGGGCATAGAAGAAGCGATGAGAATCAAAGGCCTGGAGAAGACTCCCCACTCGATGCTTTCTCGAGGGGTAGCTGGGGTGGTGAAGGGGAGTCTAATTATTAACCTACCCGGTAGCCCTAAGGGGGTAAGAGAGTCATTGGAAGTGGTCCTCCCAGCAATACCACACGCTCTCGATATTATATCGGGCCGTGGTGGGGAGTGTGGGAAACCATAGTATGTAGCTCGAGAGCGATTATGCACAAATTGAATTTGTGCCTACAATAAGAGGATACGATAGGATTTGTAGGCACGGTTTCAACCGTGCAGAGATTTTTTGTAGGCGTATATGAAAAGGCTTGCCCAGAAAAATATGGAGTCGCTTCTCGGGATAAAAAAGGTCGCTGTCCCTATTTTCTGGAACTGAATACTGCTTGACGCTGTTATTAATTTGTGGTATACTTCATTATTAGAGCTTAATAAGACTATGATAAAATTTAATAATAAAGGTTTTACTTATATAGAGCTGGCAATAGCCCTGGCAATTATTGCTTTTGTTGTTTTGGCTTTTGCCCAGCTTTTCATCAGGAGTTCTATCTCCATAAAGGGTATGCAATTTCAGACTCTTGCTTATAATTTTGCAGGAGATAAGATGGAAGAGATAAGGAATAGGGGTTTCGAGGAGATTGGTGGCCCCTGGTTTCCCGAAATCTGGGAGTCAGAGACTCAACCCCTGTCGGGGAAGAGTTTTACTCGCAACGTAAGGGTGAGTAACCTGGAAGCTATGTTAAGGCGTATAGATATCGAAGTAATCTGGACCGAGGGAGGGCAAAACAGGAATATACAGATTAGTTCATTAATTGCTGACAAATGGTAGGAGGTAGAAAATGTCCGTAATAAGAGATGAAAAAGGAATCGCGCTTGTTCTGGCGCTTGTCCTATTGGCTGT
>Ga0315314_1002507_pt1 | contig 15081 bp, 16 predicted proteins | sample TDP9_MG_FD_203631 | JGI IMG/M metagenome (GOLD analysis project Ga0315314, IMG submission 203631) | Freshwater sediment microbial communities from Lake Towuti, South Sulawesi, Indonesia - TDP9 | ecosystem: Environmental > Aquatic > Freshwater > Lake > Sediment | place: Indonesia: South Sulawesi...
TTATTTAAACTTTTAGTAATCCGTGCGCCCGAGACATAACGCCGCCGGGTTTGGCTTGAGACCCAGGCGCTACCTCAGCGGAGGCCTTCGATCCCTGCATGGCGCGTTCAGTTCAAGGAAGTGGCCCACTCGCAGGGTGAGGTCCTCCCGGAGGGGCGGGGCCATGATCTGCACGCCGATGGGCAGTCCACCCTCGGTGAAGCCGCCGGGGACGGAGATTGCGGGGCCGCCGGTGAGGTTGGCGGGGACCGTGAGGACGTCGCACATGTAGAGGGCCAGGGGGTCCTGGATCTTCTCGCCGGTCTTGAAGGGTGGAGTGGGCATGGTCGGGCCGACGAGGACATCGAAGTCCTTGAAGGCCCTCTCGAAGTCCCTCCGAATCAGGGTTCGGACCCTGAGGGCCTTCAGGTAGTACCGGTTGTAGTACCCCGCCGACAGGGCGTAGGTGCCGAGGATGATCCGCCTCCTCACCTCGTCCCCGAAGCCCACCCGCCGGTCCCTGGAGTACACCGCCGACCAGTCCCCCCCGTCGCGGCCCACCCGGCAGCCGTACCGAAGCCCGTCGTACCTCGCCAGGTTGGAGCTGGCCTCCGACATGGCGATGAGATAGTAGGCCGGGAGCGCGTACTCCAGGCTGGGGAGCGAGACTTCGCCGTGGGATGCCCCCAGTCCCTCCAGCCGGTGCACGGCCTCCCAGACGCATTTCCCGACCTCCTCGTCGGTTCCCTCCCCGAAGAACTCCCGGGGCACGCCGACCCTGAGGCCCTCAACGCCCTCGCTGAGGGACCCCGTGTAGTCCTTTGATGGGGCCTTCAGGGATGTGGTGTCTCGGGGGTCGTGGGCGGCGATGACGCCGAGGAGTAGCGCGCAGTCGTATACGTCCCTCGCGAGGGGGCTTATCTGCTCCAGGCTGTTGGCGTATGCGATGAGCCCGTAGCGGCTCACCACCCCGTAGGTCGGCTTCAGGCCCACCGCGGAGCAGTAGCTCGCGGGGCACCGCACCGAGCCCCCCGTGTCCGAGCCCAGGGCCAGGACCGCCTCGCCGGCGGCGACGGCCGCCCCGCTCCCACCCGAGGACCCGCCGGGCACGGCGGAGGAGTCCCAGGGGTTTCTCGTGGGGCCGAAGTGGCTGGTCTCGGTGGAGGATCCCATGGCGAACTCGTCCATGTTTGTCTTCCCGACGACGACGGCGTCCTCGGCCCGGAGCCTCTCGACAACGGTGGCGTCGTAGGGCGGGATGAAGTCCTCCAGCATGCGGGAGGAGCAGGTGGTCCGGACGCCCCTGGTGCAGATGTTGTCCTTCACCGCCACGGCCACGCCGGCGAGCCTCCCGAGGGATTCCCCCCTCGAGGCCCTCCGGTCTATGTTCCTCGCCGTTTCCAATGCCTCCTCCTCTAGTGGAGTGACGAAGGCGTGGACCCTGTCCTCCACCTCGCGCATCCTCTCAAGGACCGAGAGCACGCACTCCTCCGCGGTGGCCTTCCCGCTTTTCACCCTCTCGGCGGTCTCTCGGGCCGTCAGCTCCCACGGGCGGGGCATGGTCCTCAGCCTCAGACGATCCTGGGCGCCCGGAAGAACCGCCTCTCGCTCCTCGGCGCGTTCCTGAGGGCCTCCTCAGGGGGCAGGGACGGCTGCACCTCATCCCCGCGGTAGACGTTCTCGAGGTCCAGGATGTGGTAGGTGGGCGGGACATCCTCGGTCTTCGCCTCGTCGATCTTCTCGAAGTAGGCGAGGATCTCGTTGAGCTGCCGGGTGAAGACACTCTTCTCCCTCTCGGACAGCTCTATCCGCGCGAGCCAAGCGACGTGCTCGACCTCCTCCACCGATATGAAACGCTTCCTCATGGCGCTTCCTTCCAACCCGAAATGCAGACCTCGTCTCAGGGTCTCATTCAGACTTTACCCTGATAAATATGACCATGCTACCGGTGCTTTTTACGTAGAGCATTTATTGCCGACGACGCGGGGGACCGTGGACGTCGCGGGCAAATACACCCATCTCAACTCTAAACCCGTTTGGTCGGTCAGTTTCGTTTCTTTCTCGCCTTTTTCGCTATTCGATTCTGCTCAGATTTCTTTTTCCAAGGGAGAGGAATACCGTCCCGACTAACCAACTCAGCGCGGTTTGCAGCGATAGGACATACAAAAGGCGCACACTCGTCTCCAGGTCTGGAATTATCCTCATCAGACCGAACAGAGAGCCCAGGAACAGTACGATCGAGACGAAGATGACGATCAGGACGTTCAGCATGAACTTTACCGACTTCTCCGAGAAGGCCGGCATCAGGAGGAAGAGGCCGAGAACGAAAGCGGCATCCGCTGCAGCGATTAGCATTGCTAGTCCGGTGTTGGTCAACAGAGAAACGAACGTGGCTTGTGGGCTCAGGCCTGTCGAGACGGCTGTGACCGCCGCCGAGACCGGTACCACCATCAGCCAGCCCTGGAGCAGCCTCGCCTTGACAAACCTTTCAACACCGGACGGTGTTTTTCGATATATGAAGAGGCTTTCCTTCCCTCGGAGCGTCACTTCACCGGCCACAAACACCGCGAGAATCGGAAACAGAAACAGGTTCATCATTAGAGGCATGAACGCGCCCCATTTGTCCGGGGCAGTCGAAAGCTTGGGACCCACGATGAATACGTTCATCATGACGATTATACCCACTATGTAGGCGATCTTTGAAAGGTTTTCAAGCCTTCGGCCGTAGTCCTTGAAGACAGACGCTAGAAGGGTACCGAATGATCCGCCACCCCCCAGATACCTGACAGTTTTATAGAAGGCGCCGTCCGGCTTGGCCCTCGAAGCCGTGAAGGTGGTGGGTTCAAGGCTGTATGCGCGGTTCGCCGCCCCTGCACCCAGCCACAGCGCCGCTACGAAGAAGATGAGAAGACCTCCGAATCGGGTCACCGTCTCGAAGCAAACGGCTCCGATGTCGCCGGGGTTAGACGCGAAGCCGACGACAACTTCCGCGCCCCAGGAGCTGGGCAACATGCCCAGAATGGCTTTGACCGTCCCGCTAGTCGCGGGATCGGCAAGGGCTTCGAACAAGCCTCCGAACTGAATCGCGTAGACCAATGCGACGAAGGGCAGGGCGATGACGAGGGCGAGGGCCCTTCCGATATCTCTTCCACGTGCCGTTTCCCCCAACTTCGTTCGCAGGAGGGCGGCGATCACGGTGCCGATCCAGAAGGCGGAAAGAAACGTGACGATGAAAATCATGACGATTATCGCCGTCTGAGCCGCATCCAGCGCCAGAGGACCCAGGGCAGCCGTGAAAAAACCGGTGATCGCCGTGACGAAGATGGTGTAGAAAGGCATCTGGCCCAGAAACTCGCCCAGCAGAACGTCACTCGGCTTTATGGGTGCCGCGAGGAGGATCTCGAGCTGTCCAGCCTGCGCTTCCCTCAATGTTTCCGTGATCGGAATGATCATGAAGTAGATGAAGATCAGGAACAGTATGATCTGCACCATGGCCACGGCGGCCTGGGATAGGAGCAGGGCGAGGAAGTCGTCGATGAACAGGCCGGCGAAGCTCGGCGCTATGAACTCCACATAAACCGCCAACAGCCCAACGACCAGAATGGGAAAGTAGGATCTTATTCTCCGTATCCTGCTGGTGTGAATGCGGTACTCGTTCCTCGCGATCACGAGCCACTTAGGTGTCGACACCCATCTGTTCCCTCCACGACAAAAGCTCCTTCTCCTCAACGCCGCCGGTTACGGCGATGAACGCCTCTTCCAAAGTCTTCGTTCCCGTCTTAGCGATGATTTCATCCACTGTGCCCAATGCGATGAGCCTGCCTTGGTTGATGATGCCTATTCGGTCACACAGCTCCTCCACTATTGGGAGAATGTGGCTACAAATGAAGATGGTTTTCCCTGCACTATCGGCTAGCGTCTTGATCAGATCCTTAACCATGAGGGCGGCGCGGGGGTCCAGCATGGAGGTAGGCTCGTCGAGGAACAGAATGGGAGGGTCGTGGATCAGGGCTGATGCGATCAAGACCTTCTGTTTCATGCCTCGGCTGTATCCTTCAAGCAGATGATCACGCCTCTCATAAAGGCTGAACAGCTTCAGTAAGTCATCTATCCTTTGAGGGAGAATGTTACTGGGGACATCGTAGAGGGCCCCCATGAACTCCAGAAACTCGTAGGCGCTGAGCTTCTCGTACAGCCCAGGGGACTCGGCGAGCAAGCCCGTGACCCGCTTCACCTCCGTCTCCTCTCTGAGTATGTCATGGCCATCCACGGTGGCTGTGCCGCCGGTCGGCTTTATGATGCAGTTCAACAGGCGAACGGTCGTCGTCTTGCCCGCCCCGTTTGGGCCGAGCAGACCAAAGGTTTCCCCCTCATAGACCTCCAAGTCGAGCTCATCCACGGCCTTGATCTCGCCCCCCACGCCGTAATACTTCGACAGCTTATCTGTACGGATCACAGCCTTCATCCATCATTCCCTCTCACCCTCGCGTTGACGACCGGCACCATACTGCCGGGAGGTCTAGCGAAATCGCAACATAAAAGGATCGCAATTGGGTGGACAGGAACGCGTATCACCTGTGAGCCTATGCCGAGAAGCCTGTGTCACCGCTTGTACCCTATCTTCCTGAGCAGGTCCCCCCGCCATATTATGCCCTTCTCATCCTCAATTCCCCTAGGCCTTAGGCCGTCCACCACCCCGAGGATGGCCCTCCCCTGCTCTGTCTCTGCGACGATAACCTCCAGGGGGTTGGCCGTGGCCGCGTGTACGGTGCAGACCTCGGGGACCGACTTCACGGCGTTCAGGACGTTGATCGGGTAGGCGTTGCGCAGGAGGATGAGGAAGCTGTGGCCGCAGCCCAGGTTCAGCACGCTCTCGGCCGCCGCCTCCTTCAGCTCCTCATCCGTGCCGTCCACGCGGACCAGGCACTCGCCGGAGCTCTCACAGAATGCCAGCCCGAACCTGACGCCGGGAACCGAGTTCACCACCGCCTCATAGAGGTCCTCCACGGTCTTGATGAAGTGGCTCTGACCCAGGATGAGGTTGCAGCTCTCAGGCGCCTCTATCTTTACAACCTTAATCTCCACTCAGACCGCCTCCGCTGAATGCGCGTTCCGCGCCCGGGTCAGAATCGACCTGGCGCTCCTCCAGCGGTCCCGGAGGATCTCCACGTTCCCCCGTGGGCCGGCGTGGAGGGAGTAGAAGATGTAACAGAGGTACGCGCACCGGTCGCACCGGTTGTACTCCATCCGGAGGCGCTCGAACCGGGGGCTGTCCCAGACATCGAGGAGCTCGAAGACGGAGGCCACGGGCTCGCAGCAGTGGCAGCCGGCCACCCTTCCGAGGTGGTCCACCATGAGGAAGCCCTGGAGCGCCCTGCACGTCCAGGTTCTCCTCTCGTGGAGGAAAAGCTGTTTCAAGGCCTCTAGGGTCTTGGTCGTGATGTAGACCCCCTCCCGGTCCCTCTTCATCTCCATCAGGGCGTCACAGACCTTCGCCGCAGCCTTCCCGTCGACGATCTCAAACTCGTCGTTCCTCTCCCCTATTGCAAACAGTCCGTTCTCGGTTGGGGGGTCATACCAGTACAGGCAGTACCAGACGGGGATGCCGCGGTCGGTGAAGTGTCTGGTGAACCCCACGATGCCATTGAGGTTGAACCGGGAGATGGTCGGAGAAATCCCCACGGGAATCCCCTCCCCCTGCAGCGCTTCCACAGCTTCCACGGCTCTCCTCCAGGCCCCGGGCACGCCCTTCACGTAGTCGCCCATTTCCTCGTCCAGGGTGTCCAGGGATATGGCGACGAAGTCCACGCTTCGCAGGTCCTCGATCCTCTCCGCGGCCATGCTGCCGTTGTCGTAGACGGTCGTCACAAAGTACCGGGACGCGTAGTCGAGGATCTCACCCACGTCCCCCCTCAGCAGGGGGTTTCCGCCGGAGAAGACGATCTCCACGACCCCCAGCCTCCGGAGGATGTCCAGCCCCCTCTTCACCTCGCCCGTGGAGAGTTCTCGATCATCCTCTGCCCCCCGCCAGACGCTACAGCCCCTGCACCTGTAGTTGCACCGGCGGGTCAAGAGCCACTGGGCGTGGTAGGGTCTGTTGGGGGTGAGGGACCGCCTCACTATGTCCAGGGCCTTCGGGGGAGACAGCACCATCGTCGGAGGCTCCAGGTCAAGAATCTCTAGGGCACGCTGGGTCCTGTTAACATGCCCTGGGATTTTAAGATTTGCGGGTTCCCCGCCTCGGCGCCTAGATGGTTACGTTTTTAAACAGATCCCATCCCGTGAGTCTTGATAAGGCCCATGGTGGCTGTACCTGAGAATCCGAGGGTTTCGGTCGTCATCCGAACCAGGGACACGGAGAGACACCTGTTTCGCCTCTTGGGTGATCTGTCCGTCCAGATCCTGAGGCCGTCAGAGATCGTAGTCGTCGATAACTTCTCCTCAGAGGGGAAACTGAAGAATCTGAGCGACGCCCTGTCGGACGCCGAGAGGAAACACCTCAACGATCAGATTCCCCTCAAGCTCATCCCCATCACCGACGATGAGTTCTCCCACCCATTCTCCATTAACCTGGGGGTCGGCGCCGCAGACGGCGAGCTGGTCTGCATCATCAACGGACACTCCCTCCCCACCTCCACCCGGTGGCTCGCCAGTGCCGCGAGGCACTTCCGGGACCCCCGCGTCGCAGGGGTCAGCGCGTACTTTATCCCCCACGACGATGGGACTATTTGGGAGAAGGCGGCTTACGACCTTTTCTGGCCGGCTCTCAGCGGGATCTACCGGACCTGCAACAGGGAGGACGGGTACTTCTCCGCCATCAACTGCGTCATCCGAAAGTCCCTCTGGGAGGAGTACCCGTTTGACGAGAACCTACCCCGGGTCCTCCCTCAAACCAGGATGTACGGCGGAGAGGACTACGACTGGGGCCAGGAGATGAGGGCGAGGGGCTACCGGGTCGTGCTGGAGCCGAGGTTCGAGGTATACCACTCCCACGGCCAGGCACTGCCGGAGATCGTAGAGAGAAACCTGGTATGGTACCGAATCCGCAGAGAGATCCGGTCGCTCAAAAGGCCAAGAGAGTCCTACGCGGCCTGCCGAAGCACACCGAAAAGTGGGCAAGAAAAATCTCGGCTTGAAGGTGGATTTTGCCCGGTTTCTATCTCACCGGCTTCCAAACCTTTGCGATCGGTTCACCGCGCAGTATGAAGGACATGAAGTTCACCAGCCAAATCCAGACGGTCCTGAGGAGGCCCAGACTCCTGATCCTCCTGACCGACTCGTAGACGGTGAGGTCCTCGATGAAGGCAAACTTCCCCAGCCTCGCCAGGCGGGCCGCCAGGTCATAGTCCTCTAGGCAGGCTATGGACTCGTTGAAGCCGCCAACCCTCTGGAACTCGTTCTTTCTGACGGCTATGAACTCGCCCCGGGAGTGACGCTTAAACTTCGTGTAGGGAAGTAGGCCGGAGATCCGGATCAGACGGTTGTAGAAGACGAAGAAAACCCTCTCAATAAAGCTGGGAGAACTAGGCATGATGGCGCAGGTGGCGCCCACCACCCTGGGGTCCTCAAACGTCTCAGCTACCTTCTCGGGGAAGTCCCTCGGCGGGATCACGTCCGCGTCGAGGAAGATCAGAATCTCCCCGTGGGAGTGCCTGGCCCCGTAGTTTCTGGCCTTCGATATCCCCTGCTCCCATACTTTGTACACCCTGTTCGCGAGGCGCCTCGCGATATGGACGGTATCGTCCCTGCTTCCCCCGTCAACCACGATGACCTCCGTCTCCGGCTTCACCTTTGCCAGCTGGGACAAGGTCTCCGCCACGTACTTCTCCTCTTGAAACGTGGGGATGATCACCGAGATCGGCGGGATCCTCGCAGGACGGAAGCGGCCTTCCACGGCTTTCCCGAGTAGGCCTCGCCCCGGCGGAACTTGGAGAAGGTCGTAAATAAGCTCAGCGGCCCACGAGTTCTCGGGGGAGAGCGTGGAGGGGAACCGCCGGTCCACGGGTTCGTACGCCGAAACGTGGAAGGGGACCACCAACGACACCCACGCCGGGTGAAAGTAGCTCTCCTCCATCGAACCCGCCCCGTCAGTGACTAGTTTAATTCGTCGTTAGGCAATATATGATTTCCGCAATACCGGGCGATCTGGATGGTGCGGCCGATGCTCAGGGTGCCGCTCAGGCTGCCCTTCGTCCGCGGCTGCAGGAACCTCGGAGAGGCGGTCAGGGCACTGAGATCCTGGGGCTCCCCCCGCCCGCCCCTGTACTTTCTTAACAATTCCGTAGAAACCGCATTTTGTAAGGCCTCTCCGCCTCGCCCACCCCAGGAGGCCCCGGCCCCCAGCCCGAGTGATCGAGGTCCACCGCCATCGGCCGGCCTCCGGGTGCTCCGCGCGGACCGTTGCAGGCCGGCATATTTGAATCATATGGGCTACCCGGGTATGAGCGGTCCCCATCAGTGGAGGATCAACGTGGGAAGACATGGTGAGGCGAAGACCTGTTTCTGCCGCCCACTCAGGGCTCATCGATTCAAGGGTTTCTGTGAACTGCCCATCAGGGCCTTGACTCCCACCCAGTGAGCCACTATGCAGCCCACGAGAAGCCTGAACCACATGGTTACGACCCTTATAAGGACTGTGGCCGCGGCGCCGACCTCCAGGGTGACGGCAGAGAACACCGAATAGAGCCAGGTCATGGCGAACTCGGTCACACCGACCTCTCCCGGGACACCGAGGGGGAAGGTTTGAATGGCGTCACTCATGGACAACACGATGACCAATGCACTCGCGGAAATCGGCTGGCCGAGGGAAAGAAAAACGAGAAAGGATACGGAGAGGTGGAAGGCCCAGGATGTCAGGGAGAAGACAATGGGCAGGAGGAGGGCCCTGGGCCGTCTTCCCAAGACATCGATCCCCCGCCGGAACGCCCTCAGCGTCCGTTGGCCCCTGTGCCTCAGGGTGTCTAGGCTCCACCGCCCCCTGGAAGCCCACGCAACTAAACGCAGGACCAGATCGACTATCTTCCAAGCCGCTTCCTCCCTCACGCTGATGAGCCACATGAAGGAGAGGGAGACCGCGGTGCCGGTGATCGCAACCGTCAGGAGGCTTAGTGCGCGCGGGTCACGGGGCCCAGGGCTTAAGACAAATATCGTCGAACTGGCGATCAGGGTGACTAGGGTTATGGCCATGTTGAGTAGCCTGTGGCCCACGATCGAGGCCACAACCTCACCGGTCTTCCCCCCCGAGTTCTTAGACATGAGGTAGGTCTTGGAGATGTCTCCGCTGACCGCCTCCGCCGGAATCAACAGGTCAACGAACATCCCCACCCAGACAAACTGGAAAGTACTCCTGAGGGAGGGCTTCACCGAGAGGAGGAGCAAGAAAAAGTACCAGGCCAGAGAGTAAAAGAAGACGCTCAAGACCGTGGCGAGGAAGGCCAGCGAGTAGTAGACGGGGTTTACGCTCCGGAGATGGTGCATGATCCGTTCCCAGTCGACGAAGAAATACAGGTACAGCACAAAGATCAGTGGCCCGATCAACAGGAGGGGAACGGTCTTCTTGATCGACAACCGCTTTTCCGGGATCATGCACCGCTACACCAAAGCCGAGACAGGAGCAGAGTAGCCCCTAGCCATAATTATGCTTTTAGACATTCTGGGAAAACTCGGCAAGAACCGAGGAGGAGACAACGTCACCCCTGAAGGGCGGGCTCTATGACCTTCTCGGCCACGAAGGCCGATGCGCGACGGATGTTCTCCAGGGTGTCTGCTCCCAGGCCCGGAAGGTCTTCCGAGACCACCTCCCAGAGCAGGGCGGAGTAGTTCGCGGGAAGGTACGACCAGCCCTCCCACAGGGTCCGCTCCACCTCTCTACCACAGGCCTCATCCGGTAGGAGGGGCGCGGCGCAACCTGAGGGCTTCAGGGACGAGACCAAACAGAGGGCCTCCGCCAGCGGCCTACCCCTCGCCGCCCTCCACGCCAGCACATCGTCCTCCGAGACCCTGAGCAGGTGCCTCACGTAGGCCACCTGATCCTCCACGTAGCCCCGCTCGCGGAGGAGGCGGGTCACCTCGTAGTCCTTCACGGCGACGGATATCAGGTAGAGCAGGTTCGTCGCGTACTCCGCTGTGAGGCCGAAGCGGTCAACCAGTGACCGCAGGGCCGGCGGGAGCGGGAGAAGGTAATACATCAGGCTTCCATGCAGGACCGAGTGGCCTACCTCGTGCCTGATCCCGCCAACCCGAACCAGCTCCGGCAGACCGCGCATCCTCTCGAAGCACAGAATGATCCTCGGCGTCCCCCTCCAGGCGTCGTGCATCCCAAAGAACAGCTCATCAAAGGCCGCGGACACGACGCCGACCTCCGACCGTTCCCTCGCCAGAAAAGCCTCCAGAGATGAGGACCTGTCGAACGCCCAGAGGTCCACCAGGGCCACGTTGTGGGGCGACAGCCGGTCATAGCACTCCCTCATAACTGCAACTATGCCATCTAGCTCCTCGACGCTGACCGCGCCAAACTTCGACACGGCGATCCGGGGAGCGATTCTTCGCGTGATCACCGTTTTCCCGTGGAAATCGCGCGCGTCGTCTGCCTCCGCTCGCGTAAGTTCATTACACGGTTAGTCTCGAGATCTTGATTGAAGCCACTTCCTTTATGTCTTTGAAGTGCCTTTCCTCGTCCAATATGACCACGGGCACCTGCTCCTCATTGGAGAGGCGCAGGGCTAAGGCGGCGGACGAGAGGTCTCCCCAGGGCTTGTCTCCGTACTTCAGTTTCAACACACCCAGGTTGACTGTGGTTTCTTCGTCGTAAACCACGTTCAAGGTGGCATAAGCAGACCGGACGAGGACTCCCGGATCCACGTCTCTGACCAACAGCTCAGGTTTCATCTCCTTTACTTCGCATAGAATCCTGTACGCTTCAGCGAGGTTGTTTGGGTGTATGAAAACCTCGATTTCACCCCTCTCATGCCTGAGCACGGCCTCCCTGGCTACGTCGGAGCCCCTCTCGTTGGTGAACAGCAGGATGAACGGGCCGGCGTCGAAGACGAGTTTCCTCAACCGCCTCCCCCGCTCTTCTTCAACTCCCTCTGTCTCTCCTTCTCGGCGAGGAACTCGGCCTCCCTCTCCTCAAGGAGGATCTTGGAGGCCTCGGCGTCTCCCAGGAAACCGAAGATCTCCGAGAGCTTGGGAACACGTTCCAGGACAATCCTGTTTTCGTCTACGGGGGTCAACGTCAACTCGATCCCCTTGGTGTACCGATATCTTTCCCTCACCTCCTTGGGGATAACGATCTGCCCCTTCGCCGACACCCTGATCCTATACTTCGGAGCCTCAACCAACCTTCCCACCAAGTCTTACAATAGCTTTCTCGACTATTAAATCTTACCGTCTTACCGCGCTACCGGGTGAACGCAGGAATGCTAATTCGACGTCGTTCAGATCCGGCTTAAAACATGCTTGTGGCGCTTTTGAGGAATACAAAGACTCCCTACTCGCTCCTCCATATACGTACGTACCTTCAACCAGCCGATCTCCCTTCCTCTAGGCCTCTGAGGGCGTAACGCGGAGGTTACGACCTTGGCTGGACACAAGTCCTAGAGGGCGAAAACCTAAGCGGCGTCTCGACTGAACGGAAAATTATTAGTTCGGAAAGAAGGTTTAGAATATGCTGCATGCCCAAGCTCGTCAACCAACCCTTCTTCTACAATCTTTCAAATTGTTGTGAGGTTAAATCACCCGTCGGTGGAAACTCAAATGATACTCCAGATAGCTTAAAATATGTTTTTGCCCTTTTTGCCCGAAAGGTTTATAAATTGGTATTACATTTCGTATTACGGTGATCGCGCTGGGCGCCATGATCAGTGTTAGGGTCCCAAGCGAGCTCAAAAAGAGGCTTGAGAGGCATAGAGTTAGCGTGAGCGAGACGGTGAGGGGTCTGCTCGAGGGGTACGTGGAGGATCTGGAGCTGAAAGACCTTGCCCGTAGGCTGGAGGGCCTGAAGGGGCGTATGGGCGGTAGGGTGGACCCCGAGCTGGTGGCTAGACTGGTGCGCGAGGATAGGGAGGCCAGGTGAAGCATCTCCTGGACGCCTCGGCGCTGGTGCCATTGCTGGGCGATTTCGGTGAACATCTGATCGAGAAGGCAGCCGAGATGCAGTTGCTCACAACGGACCTAGCGGTGTACGAGGCCGGCAACAGCCTGTGGAAGCTCTCCACCCTTTTGAAGCTCATATCTCCAGAGGATGCTGTGGAGGCCGTAGGTGTACTCGGGAGCCTAACGGCGAGGGGCGTCATCCGGCCGGTTGGGTTTGGGGAGCTGGACCTCGCCGGTGCCCTCAGGCTGGCTGGTGGAGAGGAGCTGACATTTTACGACGCCTCATACATAGTCGCCGCTGAAGCCACGGAAGCTACCCTCGTAACCGAGGACGGGAAGCTCAAAGAAGCGGCAGGCAGGCACGTAAACACCATGACGTACACTAACTTCAGACGCAAGGTAGCGCTCAGCAAGGAGCCATGACGCCTAAAGTGGCCTTAGTGCGAATCCCGTAGTTGAATATCGTAAGGGTTTCGATTACTGGTGGATGCGGGCGTTCATAGGGAGCCGCTAGCACGCGCTCCGCTTACGATGGGAACCCGTTTTAACCCTCGTCAGCGTCTCGCCTGAACGAAAAAAGTTTATTAGTTCGGAAAGGAGGTTTAGAGTATGCAGGCGAGGTACATTTTCATCACCGGCGGAGTCATCTCCGGCCTGGGGAAGGGAATTGTCACTTCTTCCATCGGTAAGCTCCTCCAGTTCCGCGGGTTCAGGGTCAGCGCCTCGAAGATCGACCCATACATCAACTTCGACGCGGGGACGCTGAGGCCCACGGAGCACGGGGAGGTCTGGGTCACCGACGACCGGGGGGAGATCGACCAGGACCTCGGCCACTACGAGCGGTTCCTCGACGTGAACATCCCCAGGTCCCACAACATCACCACGGGCCAGGTCTTCTACGAGGTCATCACCCGGGAGCGGGAGGGCAAGTACCTCGGCGTGACGGTTCAGCCCATCCCCCACGTCACCGACGAGATCAAGAGGAGGATCCGGGAGATGGCCAGGCGCTCCGGGGCGGGCTTCCTCCTGGTGGAGATCGGCGGGACCGTCGGCGACTACGAGAACATCCTCTTCCTCGAGGCGGCCAGGCAGATGAGGCTGGAGGGCGAGGCCGTCCTCTACGTCCACGTGGCCTACCTCCCAGTGCCAAAGACGCTGGGGGAGATGAAGACCAAGGCCGTCCAGCACTCCGTCAGCGAGCTCCGGAGGATCGGCATCCAGCCCGACTTCATCGTCGGGAGGTCGGAGAAGCCCCTGGACAGGGTCCGGAAGGCGAAGATAGCCCTCTTCTGCAACGTGGCCGAGGAGGATGTCATCTCCGATCCCGACATCAAGAACGTCTACGAGCTGCCCCTGCTCTTCGAGCGGGAGGGCCTCGGAGACAAGATCATGAAGAAGTTCGGCCTGGAGCCCAAAGAGCCCGCCCTCAGGGAGTGGGAGGAGTTCACCGAAGAAATCAATGCCGTCCGTGAGACGGTGAGGATCGGGGTCGTCGGGAAGTACTTCGACATCGGCGACTTCCGCCTCCCCGACTCCTACGTCTCGGTCATCGAGGCCATAAAGCACGCCGCCTGGCACAACCACAGGACGCCGCAGATCCAGTGGATCGACTCCAAGCAGTTCGAAAAGGACCAGGGCAGCCTCTCCGCCCTGGACGAGGCCGACGGGATCATCGTGCCCGGGGGGTTCGGCAAGACCGGCGTGGAGGGCAAGATCCTGGCGATCAGGTACGCGCGGGAGAACAGCATCCCCTTCCTCGGCCTCTGCCTCGGCCTCCAGCTGGCCGTGGTGGAGTACGCCCGGGACGTCTGCGGAATGAGGAACGCCCACAGCACCGAGATAGACCCCGAGACGCCCTTCCCGGTCATCGACACCCTGCCCGGCCAGCAAAGGGTCCTAGAGGAGTCTAGGTACGGCGCGACCATGCGGCTGGGGGGGCAGACCGTCAAGATAAGGCCTGACACCCTGGCCCACAGGCTCTACGGGACGGGCGAGGTGACCGAGCGGTTCAGGCACCGGTACGAGATCAACCCCAAGTACGTCAGGGCCCTTGAGGAGTGCGGCCTCGTCTTCTCCGGCATGACCGCCGACAAGAGGATCATGCAGATCGGGGAGCTGCCGAACCACCCCTTCTTCATAGGCAGCCAGTTCCACCCCGAGTTCACGTCCAGGCCCCTCAGGCCGAACCCCCTCTTCAACGGCTTCATACGGGCCTGCATAAACCGACAGTCCCGACGACCGGCCGGCTAGCCTCCGGGGTTCATCAGCCCTCTGCCGCTTACACGAAACTGATTTATGCTGGCTGGCCCTACGATTAGAGCCTAGGAGGAGGGGATGACGGTGAAATCGAGGCTCAAGGTTGAGAGGCCGGGGATGGTGGTGTTCGCCGTCTTCTACGCGGTCGCAGGGCTCTCGGAGTTCTTCGTCCTGTTCCTCTCCGGCCTCCGCCTCTTCCCCGCTGGGGTCCTAGGCTTTCTGAGCCTCACCGCCGCCTACGGTTTGATTAAGATGAGGAGGTGGGCCGTCTGGCTCGTCGCCGTCCTCTTCTTTCTGGGCACGACCTTCGGAGCCACCACCCTCGGCGCCTCGATCACAACCCAAACCTTCAACCCAAACCTGGACGCGCTTTCCCTCCACCTCGGGCTAATCGCGTATCTCATCATGACCGCCGTCGCGTCGATCTACGTGCTGTCGAAGAGGGGTGGCTTTCAGTGAGGCGGCCGGGTTCGGGCTGTCTCTCCTCCCCCTTAGGAAAGTTTATAAGTGGCTGTTAATCACGCCCTAGTTAGAAGGGCAAGGTGAGCCGGTTTGAACCTGTGGAAGCTCCGCCTCTCCATGATCGGGACCCTGACCCTCATAATCGGGGTATCCACAGCCTTCCTCGCGGCGATCCTGTGGCTAATAGGAGGCCTAAGCATCATCTCCCTGGTGGTGCTCGTTGGCTTCTTCAACATCGCCCAGTGGCTCTTGGCCCCCTACCTGATCAACGCCCTATACCGCGTCAAGGAG
>Ga0315314_1002508_pt1 | contig 15081 bp, 14 predicted proteins | sample TDP9_MG_FD_203631 | JGI IMG/M metagenome (GOLD analysis project Ga0315314, IMG submission 203631) | Freshwater sediment microbial communities from Lake Towuti, South Sulawesi, Indonesia - TDP9 | ecosystem: Environmental > Aquatic > Freshwater > Lake > Sediment | place: Indonesia: South Sulawesi...
CGCCCCTGGGCCCAGATCCTCCGGGCAATAACCTGCAGAAATGGAGGTATAGCTTGAGTAGCCACCTGGGATTCGACCGACTAAAAGTTGACAGTAACCGGAGAAGGTGATTGTTAGCAACTCCTATAAAATTTGATGTAGGGACTCCGATTTATCGGAGTCCGAACCTTGGACAGACCTGAAGGTCTGTCCCCACAGTGCAGTGAAACGCAACCCACCAACTCAACTGAATCGGTGGGTTTCGCTCTGCTTCACCCACCCTACCATAGCTAGATATGCCGGATACCGTTCGTGGTGAGCTTGTCGAACCATGAACGGCCCTTCGACGGGCTCAGGGCGAACGAGGAAAAACCTATTCTCACACTAAGGACAAGAAGCAAAGGGCTCAAAATGACTGGCGGAATTATGAAACGACCTCTCTCTGGGCGGGAAAATATCCGGCTACTTCAGGTGAACCAGGTTTCCATAATACCTTGGCGGATCATCTTCACCGCGATAGCAGCTAGCAGCAGACTAGCAATCTTGGCTGTTGCCCTTAATCCCCCGGCGCCTAAAAACTGAGCTATCCTGTTGGCTTGGGAGAAAATAAGCCAGGCTACTACCAGATTGAGCACAAAGGCTAGCACTACCACCGGGATGCCATACTGTCCAACTAAAACAAGCAAGGTGGTCAGGGTAGCCGGACCGGTTATTAAAGGGGTGCCTATGGGAACAACACCCAACATATGATCCCCGACGCCTACCTCCATTAGCTTACCGGTTATGATGTCTTTAATGGATAAAACCAGCAGAATGGTCCCGCCGCCTATGAGGAAGTCAGCAGAAGCAATGCCTAAGACAGAGAAAAGGGCCTTGCCCAGGGCGAGGAAACCCAGTCCCAGAGCGAAGGCAGTGAGAGTAGCATAGCGTAGCGTCTTCAGCCGCTGGGCCGGCGCATCGTCTTTCGTCAAGGCAAGGATAATGGGCAAGACACCTAACGCATCTAGAGCCACGAAAAGGGGAATAAAGGAGAGGCCCACCTCCTTAAAAAAATCAGTCACAGCTTCCATTTTGAGATCTCGATTGGTCTAAATATTGCACGAGGGACAGGCCCGAAAACCTGTCCCTACAAGGTCTATTTTGGAGAAGGGAATTTGGGGGTTGCTTTAGTCACCTTCTACACTGGCTAATTGTGTTTTAGCTATTTCAATCCATTGCAGGTATTCGGTCACTAACTTTATCGACCGAGAGGCTTCACAATCTATCTCGTAAGGTTCGCCAACAAAGATTTTACCATAATCCTCAGTTTCCCCCTCAGCAGGTTCAGCGGTGCCCATGAACTTCTTCCGAGCATCGATAATCCCTAAGTCAAAGGGCAGGGTAAAATAAAGGTCGGCAATAACCCTATCTATCCCTAAGCTATACAAGGCTCCCCAGCCAAACCCTTCCTCTCCTTGGTACTTACTCACTGGGAGTAAGCTAAGCAGGTTCTTGATGCTGAAACTGCCTTGCTTAGCGAAGACCCTGAAAGGAGTTATGGTTATGAGGTAGTCACAGTATAGGAGCACATTAGGCAGCCAGAAAGTAGACAGGGCGAAGGGACGTGTCAAAGGGTTCTCTACTTCCACGAGGACACAATCTTTCACATCCAGCGCCAGTATTCGAGGGAAGTCATAACCCAGAGCCCGATAAATAGACTTCATCGACTTCTGGTACGGACTCCCCTCAAGAAGAATAATGTCAGCTTCACTCACCTTTCTGATACTCGAGATCACCATCTCCAAGATTTCCCTACTGGTGGTTATAGGGTAACGCATGGGGTAACCAGCACAGGGCTTAATAAGAATCCGTCTGGCCCATTTAACACGAGGTGGCGGCTCAAAGACAAAATCAGCAGCCTCAAAAATCAAACCTGTCCTCTCCGCAAGGAAATCCGAAGGCTTTTTACCTCCTCAGCACCACGCAAAGCTGAGACCATTCCCAGTAAGGTCTTATGAATAATACTCCTGGCAAAAGGATTAAGGGATATCGGAGTATCATTAATGATAAGGAGGGTCTCTTCAACCTCACGCAGAGCAAGAAACCTCTTCTCTACAAGGTCAACCAAGGCTTCGACCTCACCCGGGGAGAACTGGGGGACGGCGATATCCAAAGGTTCATCAGTAACTAGAGCGAAGAGTTCCTCCGGGGAGCAAAGCAGTCCTCCCAATTCTTTTCGATGCACCTCAATCTTAGGAGTGGTGCTACCTCTGAACCCTTCGGTTAAGATAAGGTCGAAATCTCCATCTACAAGGTAAAGTAGCTCTTCTAAAGTAGCTTCGCGGTTCACGGGTTTAATAAGAGCGACTTTCTGCGGCGAACTAAGCACTACAGCACCACTGCCAGCTTCGGTGAGTCGCCAGCTATCTTTACCCGGTTGGTCTAGACCAAAGCCAGGGACACTATGTTTTATGGTAGCTAGATTATAGCCTCGCCGCTTCAGCTCACCGATCAAGTTTTCCAGCAGCGTGGTCTTACCAGAGCTAGACCTACCTACAATGGAGATAACAACCGACACTTACCCTCTCACCATCTATTTTACCACTCCAGTCAATACAGGAAGTCGGAGGATTTTTAATGTCATGGCGAGAACCCCGACTGGTCGGGGGACGAAGCCATCTCGCCGGGAGCGTGTTTCTTTCAGGTCAGGTAGGGCACCTGACACCCACGGGGACAAGCCCCTCCCTTTTCACCCTCACCTCGAAGAGTCTTGTCGACCTGACCCTCTCCCGTCGAGGCAGAGGGATTATAAGGTTCTCCCTCCCCTGGCGGGAGGGAGTTCATACCCCACAAAATCTTTGATTTTGTGGGGACCCCGGGTTCCCTGCCAAATCTTCGATTTGGCAGGGTGGAAGTGGGAAGGGAAGTGTACTGTGGGAAAGCCTTTTCAGGCTTGATAAGAAGGCAAGGCATTCCTATAATGCAGACCTTTAGGTCTGCTCGAGCGATTGGTAGAGCTACACAAGGTTAGGATGTGGGCCGAGAGCAAGGTGAGGAAAGGCAGCATCTTCGCCTTCCCCCTGCCTCTGGATTAAGAGACACCCCTCCTCACCAGCCAATACTCCAGGCTATCGGCTAGGGCAAGCCAGCTAGCTTCAATAATATTGGTGGAGCTGCCTACTGTGGTCCACTCCTGTTCCCCATCAGTGGACTCAATGAGCACCCTTACCTGCGCCTCTGTGCCAGCGCTCTCATCAAGGATGCGGACTTTATAGTCCATCAGCTTTACCTGAGCCAGACGGGGGTAGAACTCAACCAGGGCTTTGCGCAGAGCCTTATCCAGGGCATCCACCGGCCCATTCCCCTCCGAAGCGGTATGAATCACCTGGTCGCCCACCTTGACCTTAACCGTGGCTTCAGCCAGTATTTCCTCACCACTAGCGGCCGGACGCCGCCGCCTCTCTACCACTACCATAAAATCCACCAGCTCAAAGGGGGGGCGGTAATCAGGCTGGGCATGGCGTACCAGCAGCTCAAAGGAAGCCTCTGCCCCTTCATACTGGAAGCCTCGGCTCTCCATCAACTTAACCTGCTCCAGGATGCGACGTGCCTCCTCACCTCGGGGAAGGTCAAGCCCTCGCTCTTTGGCTTTGTAGATAATGCTGCTCACCCCGGAAAGCTCGGATACCAGCACCCCGCTCTGATTGCCTACTAACTCAGGATTGATATGCTGATAGCTTTCCTCCCACTTAGCTAGCCCGGAGACATGGAGACCTGCCTTATGAGCGAAGGCGCTACTGCCGACATAGGGCTGGCGGGTAACTGGGGGTAAATTGGCTAGCTCGCTGACATAGCGAGAGACCTCAGTCAGCTTAGCCAACTGTTCATCGCTAAGGCAAGAAATGCCCATCTTTATCTTCAGAGCGGGAATTATAGAGCAAAGGTTGGCATTGCCACAGCGCTCCCCATAGCCATTAATGGTCCCCTGAATCTGAACCACCCCAGCTTGAATAGCCACCAGGGTATTAGCCACTGCCAGGTCGCCATCGTTGTGGGCATGGATACCTAAAGGGGCGCCCACCTTTTTCCGCGCTGCCTCAACTGTAGCCGCTACTTCATGAGGCAAGGAGCCACCGTTGGTATCACAAAGAATGATGCACTCAGACCCGGCTTCATCGGCTGCCTTAATAGTCTGCAGAGCATAGTCAGGATTTGCCTTGTAGCCATCAAAGAAATGCTCTGCATCAAAGAAGACCACCAGTCCCTTAGACCGGAGGAAGCCGATGGAGTCCCTGATCATAGCCAGGTTCTCCTCCAGAGTAGTCTCCAAGACATCAGTTACATGTTTGTCCCAGCTTTTGCCCACCAAAGTCACCACTGGGGTCTTGGCATCAACCAGGGTGCGCAGATTAGGGTCACGGTCTGCAGCCGTATGGGGTCGTCGGGTGCTGCCGAAGGCACAAAGCGCAGCTTGAGAAAGGCGAAGGTCCTGGGCCTTACGAAAGAACTCTACATCCTTGGGGTTAGAGCCAGGCCATCCTCCCTCAATGAAGTGGATACCCAGCTCATCCAGCTTGCGAGCAATCTTCAGCTTGTCCTCTACAGAGAAGGAGATGCCCTCCTGCTGCGCCCCGTCTCGAAGGGTAGTGTCATAAACCTGTAGCTGTGACATTTTAACTTGACAATACTTTATCTTAAACAGGTTGTGCTGTCAACGAGGAAAAGTGCTTCCAATTTACGCACTTTGTGCAAAACCCGTCATCTCGAGGAGTCTTGTCAACTGTCGTGATAGGAGTCACGACGCCACAGCTCCCAGGAGACCCCGCCCTTCAGGGCGGGGTCTGTCACATAGCGAAGCAGCCAACGGCGGCATTCATGCCGCCCACCCCACTTGTGGGCTGAAGCCCACGGTTGACTGCTAGCACAGGTGAGACTCCCCGGCCCGAGGGCCGGGGTCTCAAGCGCTTACCTGTGGGAAAGCCTTTTCACGCTTGATAAGAAAGCTTTTGGCTTAAAACCATGAAGGTGAGAACATTTTAGTGAAAACTGGGTAATTGGAAGTAACCCTGGCTATTGACACCCACGGTAAAATAGCATTAGAAGTTGAAATACGAATTAACCCTTGCCACGGGGATATTTCCTAGGGCGCTCAGTCTGGCGATAATCTGTGTAGTTGATCTACGTAAACAAATGGTACTAGGAATCTCCAGAGTGTGCCGCTGAAAGCCGGTTAGGTGAGGAAGGATGGACAGCTGTAAAGAAACATCTGAAGGCACCGCGGCCTATGGGGAGGCTGTTTCAGCCAAAGATCAGGGCAGGCTACGAGGAACGAACATCGTACTCGGACTGCTCCACTTGACGCAGGGAATAAGCATACTTCTCTTGGGCTCGGGGTTCCACGCACCTGTCACCGCTTACTACCTTGGATCAACATCGGATTTCACCTATGAGCCTCGCATACTGCTCGCCGTTTTCTTGTTCTTATCGGCGTTAGCGCACCTGTCCCTCTCGCTCCCGCAGGTATTTCCTTGGTACATCCAGAACTTGGGTCGACACATAAATCACGCACGCTGGTATGAGTATGCGCTGAGTGCCTCAGTCATGATCGTGGTCATAGCCTCTCTCACTGGGATCACAGACCTCGTAGGCTTGATATCTCTATTCTTCCTGACAGCAGCGATGAACCTCTTTGGCTTGATGATGGAGCTGCATAATCAGAACAAACCCAGGACAGAGTGGACAGCCTTTGTTTTCGGAAGCATCGTAGGCGCCATTCCTTGGATCTTAATAGTCCTTTATTTTATGCAGGCTACCCCTGAGCCGCCAGGATTTGTTTACGGTATAATCGCCTCACTGATATTCCTGTTCGCACTCTTCCCCCTCAATATGTGGCTCCAGTATGCCCAAAAAGGGCGATGGAAGTCCTATATCTGGGGTGAGTACGGGTATATGTTTCTCAGCCTGACGGCTAAGTCAGCTCTGGCTTGGCAGGTGTTCGGTGGCACATTACACTCTCCGGCCCTTTATTCCTGAATCGGGTGAGCTGAAGTATTGACGATTTCAACTCTGAGCACCAAGCCAGTAGACAGTCATTGCAATGGAGATTGATGGGGGCGTATTGTGTCCAGGTAATCGAGATAGGGATATCACCTTTCCCCTCCAAATCCGCCTAGCTGTGGCTACTCATTTGAATTCTGGGGCATTCTTTATGAATGATTTTATCTCACGCTCCATTGCCTTCCAGGTTGGCCTTCGCAAGAGCCATGTAAACACCCACCCAATCACTGTAACCTGGAGGAACTGCACTAGTGCCGAGGGCTGATACGCATTAAACACAAAGAAGGTGCTATCCTTCCTCTGTTTTAGCGCAACGGCATAGCCCATCCATCCACTCTTCTTTATAACAAAATCTCTGAGCACCAACTTGACTTCATACACGTCATATTTGTCGGCGAAGTGTTTCCGAAAAACCTCCATTGCAGCTTTTGCAGTTAATTCTGGATGATGGGCGATTCTCACAGTTGGCATGATGGCCTCCTCGCTGATAACTCCAAATCCGCTTGGCTGGGCGGTCACTATGACGGTGTCACTGTGGCCGAATAAGAAGCTATGACCTTGCCGGCACCGTCCTTCAACTCTAGAGTGAACGATTTGGGTCCTGCTGTAATTCCACTAATGGCATATATCGAATCATAAAGAGTTGCCTCCTCGTCAGGCAAAATCGTTTCATAGAAATAAAGAGTTTGTGCTTTACTATCGACAGTGACTTTGCCACCATCAATGTATGCGGGGAGGTCTCCATTATTTGTTGCTTTAAAGCTTATGCTCTTTAGGGAGTAGCCAGAATATTCCGAGTACTCCCAAGCTAGTAAAACATCGCTTACGGTTACTTCTGCACCAGCGAAGTTGAGAATTTCTGTGGCAATAGTCTTGCCTAAGGCATCCTTAACTGTCAGGGTATACTGCCCTGCCGCTGGAGTCTCCCTATACCCAGCCAGGTCTAAATCAGCCTCTTTTTCCTCAACTTCTGTGTCCCATCCCCAATAATAGACCCGCTCTGAGTCTACTTCTGCGCCATCAGAATCGGTCAAGAGGAGTTCTACATTTCCAGTAATGGTGAAGCTCAGTCGCAAAGAAGTGCCGTAAGATTCGATAACCTCCCAATCACATAGTTGGAATTGTGTTTCTTCAGCTACTACAGGTGTTACCTTGGCGGAATATGTACCGACAACCACATCGCAGGGATGTTCTCTTAACTCCAGACTTAGTGTTTTCTCTCCGGGGCCGACGTCACTGATATAAGTTGACCTGGAGATGGTCTTTTCCTCGCCAGGTAGAATAATCTCACCAATGTACGGGATACTTTGTTTGCCATCAATGGTCAGTGGAGCCTCATCAATATCAATAGGAAATTCGGTGTCGTTTCTGATGGTGACCTCTATATTCTCTACAGAGAAGTAACCCCAGCTCCCGTAGTCCCAGGTCAATGATACTTGAACTATTGTTGCCTGGGTATCCTTTAGTGTGCCGCCCAGTGCTGGATACTTGTCGGTGGAGATTTCAGCCTCTTCAAACAGAGTTTCTACCCCCTCCATCTCCTCCTCGTCTGGACCTGACCCAAAGCCCCACGCCCCAAGTCCACGATAGCTAGCCTGGCAATTTGGGTTCTCAGTGATGGTCCAAATGGCGAATTGCTGGACACGAAAGGTTTCATCAAGGAAACCGGGGACACTCAGCAGCTTAAGGAGGTCTTCTGAAGTTGGAGCTCTTCTTATGGCAAAGGCATCACTTGACTCCGGAACTTCAAGGTGCATGTTGGCACACGCTGCTGGGATGGTGAGTACTTCACTGCTTCCATAGGAACTGAGGACAACCTCCCTCGCTTCAGTCACCACCATGTCCTGTACGTCAGCGGATTGCGCCTCGAATATGGTTCCCGGTAAGACCAATACGTTCAGAGGAGCAGTGCTGGTTGACTGCAACTGAAGGGTGATTGAGGTAAGACCACTGCCAGAGACAGTAGTTTCCACCAAGTCCATCGCCTCAGCTTCATCCAAACCAAGCTGCATTAAGGTAGTGAGAGTCTGGTCTACTGATACTGCTTCGTTCTCTGAGGCATCCTCCGACTTCACCCTGTAGTGATAGGTGGTGCCAGGGTCAAGCCCACTCAGGCTGACGCTATGGTTGGTCACTAATGCGTCTGAGGGAGAAGTAGCTGTCGAGCCATAGCTCGTGCTCAGACCATATTCCACCTGGCTGGTGGCTGGCTCATCAGTGGTCCAGGTGATAGTGGCACTCGTCTCGGTTATGTCCGAGGCTGACACGCCAGAAATGGTGGGGGCAGTTTTGTCAGCCTCTTCACCTCCAGCACAACCCCAAAGCGTTCCTGCTAAGATAACGGTCATTGCCAGAAGAGCTATCTTCTTCATCCCCACACCTAATAGTCGAAGTAGTATCGCTTGTAGGTTTATTGGAGTGAGATTCTTCTTTGTAGGTCGCTTTAGATTATAAGCGGAATGGTAGCGCTTGTCAATTCCTCGCAATGTTTATTGGCTCTCATACAGCCCGCCTTAAAGCTCCCTCACAGCTACTCCCAGCAAGGGATTTTGGACAATGGGTGGAATTGGTCACGGAGTAGCATAATCCCGAATCTAGCAGACATTGATTTCAAAGGGGACTGAGTGGGGTGTATTGTGTCCACGCCATCGAGATAGTCGTTGCCCGACTTCGAGGAGGGGCATGAAAGCGGTATCCCAGCAACTAAACTCGATATTGTCGGTGTGCCTCAAAAAACACTGCCTTGATCTTGTGGGCGGGTGATAGTGAGTTTCAGGAAAAGAGTGGAAAAAGGAAAACAGAGAAAATGTCAAATATGTCTACAGACTCGAATTGCTTGTTTGTTGAGCCAGATACAGGTATCTGGTGTTGCGGAATCCCCTAAGCCAGATGGGTTATGTGGGAAGACGGTTTCTTATGCAATTCAAACTTTATGTTGGCCTCCTCAAACAGGTCTTTAAAGGCCTCGTCAGCGTACTCGCCAAAGGTGACAAACCGCTTTATCTTGGCATTGACTAGCATCTTGGCACAGAGTATGCACGGCGTATGGGTGACATAAACTGTGGCGCCCTCCAGGCTTACCCCGTGGAGAGTCGCCTGTATGATTACATTTTGCTCTGCGTGAATGGCGCGGCATACCTCATGCCTTGTTCCAGAGGGTACATTCATGTCATCTCTGAGGCAGCCAAGCTCAAGACAATCCTTGAGTCCAGAGGCAGCACCATTATAGCCAGTAGCTAATATGTGTTTGTCCCTTACTGCTACAGCTCCCACATGGTGTCGGCGGCACGTCGAGCGTTCCGCCACTACAGAAGCTATTTTCAAGAAATATTCATCAATATCTGGCCTAGCTATTCTTTTCATTTCAAAGCAGCCAGAACTCTTTTTGTTTCCCTTTCCAAGGCTCTTAAGGAAGACTCGTTTATGATAGTAAAGTCTGCTATGGCGATTGGCCCACCTTTGTTGGTATCTTCTATCTCGGCGATATCTCGGCTGACAGCCTCCTCCGCTGTCAGGGGTCGGACTGATCTTTTGGCCAACCTCTCATATCTTGTCTCAGGGGATGCCCAAACTGCAACTACAGTAAAATGGTCACTGTAGCGACTCTTCAACAATTTATATTCTTCCCAGGAGTAGAGACCGTCCACTACGACGTCCACCGATTTCAGCAGGCGATCAATCTGGGACAGACTTAGCTTAGCATAAGCTGACATTCCATGTTCTTTTCTCAGTTGTTGCCTGATATACCGTTCGTTCTCCTCGTTTAGCTCCAGCCCTCTTTGGCTAATTTCTCTATCGGTAATATCTCCAAATCTTATCTTCACAAAGCCACTATTTTCAAATATTTTGGCTACCTCTGATTTACCTGAACCTGCCATGCCAACAATTGACACCAGTTTCATCATTAGTTCATCACTAACGAAAATTCAACCACAGGTGGAACTTCTGAAGCCAAATCTTCTTGTTTGAATTGTAACCTGAAAATGTGTAGCGGGCAAGACCGTGCATGGCGGTGAATTGATGATGCCCGGCGGTAGCAAAAACGGAACATCTTGGCCCGGGAAGTAATGGGCACATCCGGGACCATCTAGACAAATACTTCTTTGCCCGCCATTATTTCAACGTACCGTTTCGCAGTGCCTCGATGGGATGAGACTATGGGTCGGGTTATGTATTCCCCGCTCAGCATATTAGTTGATAGATGGGACTCCAGAGATGATCGTCAAGGCGGCGTTTGCCTTTGCGCAGCCTTCTGATCCAGCTCCTAAACGGTCATCTACTTCCTCTTGCTCTTGATGGGAGCAGTTATCTGCTTGTAGAGGTGTGCACCGAGGATAACCGCCAACTCGGACATGCGTCCTTGCTCTATGATTTTGTTAACTCTCTCACCAAAGGCTGCCATTGTCTGGTCTAAATTCTCAGTTTCTATCTCATATATGGCGAGGTACTTTCCTTGCCCCTCGGCGGGATTGCTTTTTTCGTATCGTGTAGCACGCACTATCCCCGGCGTCTCCAGGATATCTGCCAGGTGGATGGTATCATACCACTTGTTGAACTCCTTCTCCTTTGATGGGTCGGCACAATTGGTCTCCACATTTAGAAGCCATCTCTCCATTTTGTTCCTCCTTTCATGGTAGTATGGAAATCTTGACTGCTCTCAAGATTACCACGCCTTGCCCCTAAAATCCAATGGCAAAGGGATGAGGTCGTTTAGCAACTCTGTTAACATTTGGATGTAGGGACTCCGATTTATCGGACGGGTCTAAAGACCCGTCACTTTGTCCGGGCAGGCTCCGTGAAGGAGAAGGGTCTCTAGACTCTACCTTGAGCGAGATTCTTCGGTCGCTTCGCTTCCTCAGAATGACGGGAAGCGAAGGCTCAGACTGATAGAGAAGGTTAATAAATGCTCTCTTTTATGCTGTGGCGAGGGCTCGTGTATATAGGAGAGAGGCAGTATTGCGGTTACGCCGTAATAGCAGAAGCTCTAAGTGAAGCATAAGGCGCGGGGGTTATTGAATCACTGACCTGTGGGACGGAGCTTGGCCAGCTCTTTGAACAGTTCGCGCTCTCTTTCCGAAAGTCGCTCTGGCAGAATCACCTTCACCTCGGCATATAGGTCACCATACTGGTGAGCCCCCGGCGACTTTGGCATTCCCTTCCCTCGTAAGCGAAAGTTCTTGCCATTTTGCGTCTCTGGGGGAACCCTCAGCATTACCCTCCCATTGAGGGTAGGCACCTGGACTTCCCCTCCCAGGATTGCGGTAGTCAAAGGGATAGTCAGCTTAAGATGCAGGTCATCACCTCTCCGCTCAAAAAGGTGGTGGGGAGGAAGATGGACGATAAGATACAGGTCACCGGGTTGACCACTGCCATAACCAGGCATTCCCTGACCCTCCAGTCTTACCCTGGAGCCGTCCTGCACCCCGGCCGGAATCTTGGCTTCCAGACGGCGGACCTTGCCACTGGCATCGGTCATCTGGAGCAGCCGAGTTGTGCCGTGAAAAGCCTCCTCCAGGCTTACCTCTACTGGCTGCTCTACATCCTGACCTCTGCGAGGTCGAGGCGTAGGCCGATACTGCCGCCTAGCCTCTGGGCCAGGTGCGCCGAAAAAGGTATAGTAGAAACCGGAGAAGGGTCCTGATTCTCCAAAGAGGTCCTTCAGCTCCTCCTCAGTCAGGGTGCGATACTCATAGCGGGCGTTTCTGTCTGCCCCGGGGGCAAAGCCAAATTGACTCCAATCGAAGGGCTGGCCGCTGGCTTTTCCTCCTGCCTGCTGCCACTGCTCGTAGTATTTCCAGTTCGCTCCCAGTTCGTCGTATTTCTTACGTTTCTCAGGGTCACCCAGCACTTCATAAGCCTCGTTAATTTCCTTAAATCTTTCCTCGGCTTCCTTGTTGCCCGGGTTGACGTCTGGGTGATACTTCCGAGCCAGGCGACGATAGGCCTGCTTTATTTCCTTCGCCGTAGCCTTTTTATCTACGCCCATAATTTTGTAGTAGTCTTTATATTCCATCTCTATTACGCTCGATTATTCAGTTACGGTACAAGACTTTGGCTAAATCGCTTCTTCAGCTACTTTCTCCAGCCAGGAGTAGAGGTCATATATTAACACCTGTAGGGACAGACCTTCAGGTCTGTCCCAGATTCGGACAGGTTTAAAAACCTGTCCCTACATCTTCCTCCAGCCAGGGGTGGAGTATTGAAAAAGGAGGGGTAAAGGAGATCCCATTCCTTGACAGTTGTTTCCTTAAGTTCCAGCTTTGACAGCTTCTTTATCACCTTCCCCCACCCAGGAGAGAATCCTCTCCTCTGGATTCCTCTTATCCTTGTCGTCTCTCTGCCTCCTGATCCATTCTTGGAACTCCTCATCGTCAACGGCTAAGCAGTCCTGTAGATAGTTTCTAAACTCCTTCCGTGCACCACAGGACTTGCATACCCCTTGGCTAGCTGGACCTCCTGGACTCTCGATTATCCAGTAGTGGTGGCACTCCTGCTGTGCTACAGGTTTTTGAGAGATGGTTGTCTGTTTCTGTACCATGATATAACCCCTTTCCCCGTTTCAGCTAGAACGATTCTAGGTTGCCAGAGAACCCTTGTATGCGACTTTTGTCTCAAAAGGGCAATTATAGTTAACCACAAGATTCCTTATAGTCCTCTCTCTCAAGCCTGAAAGGCTTTCTCACCTATAGCTTGCTCCGGCTGTTGCCGTGAGAACTCCTTGCCGGAGAGCGCACATTAAACATCATAGTGCGTTGGGGATGAAGAAGTCATAAAATGGACACCAAAAAAGTTAAAAATTCGTGGCATTTATGAGCAGTGCCAATAGGGACTCGAAAGCCCGTGAGACATGACTTCTTGGACTCAACTATGGTGGGTTCGCCAAAACGGCACACAGCATCCTTTCCACACCGGCATTCGGTTTAGCCGTGGGGGCGATTTGCTCCACTGAGGCTGAACCTGCTAATATCTCTCAACGAAGCAAGTAAGTATGAAGACTGGTGGAGGTCGTTCTGGCAAAGGGCGTTTCCCGAGCAAGGTATGCATTCTAGGCCAAACGGGTGCACGAGCTTTTGCAGTCGCCGCTTCCTTCAGGAAAGCTGACGTGAGGAGACTGGCAGTCTAACTATGGAACCTTGGCGCAACCGGATTGTCGCTTTCCTTAAGCGCATATTTGTTGTTATCCGGGCTACCATACGTAGATTTTCCGACGAGGAGGGTATGCATCTGGCGGCAGGACTGGCCTTCTATGCCTTTCTCTCTCTTTTTCCATTGGCTCTCCTCATTATCAGCGTGTTTGGCTTCTTCTTCGATCCAGAGGAGGTTACTAGTTGGCTTATCGATCTCTTCGGTGAGCAAACGCCGGTGTCTGAAGACTTTCTCAGGGACACCGTGGAAGCAGCTGCGGCAGCTCGCGGCCCAATAGGTATCCTGGGACTTTTGGGACTGATCCTTTCCTCTACGCTGGTGTTTGGAGCGGTAATGCGCTCTATCAACCGGGCTTGGGGATTGATGGGAACAGGCTCCAGGCGCTTTCTGCGGCGGAAACTGTGGGAATTTGCCTTGCTGGTGGGCGTAGCTACTCTTTTTCTACTCTCCTTGGGAGCAACCAGCTTTTTCGAAATTTTGGGACAAAGACCGTTTCCTGGTACAGAGTTCCGACTCGCTGCTGACAACGCTTTCTGGAGGTTTTTCGTTGGTTTGATTCCCCTTGGTGCTACAGGCGGTATTCTGTTGCTACTTTATAAGTTCATCCCAGCTACCAAGGTGAGATGGCGCGATGTCTGGCTGCCCAGCCTGCTGGGGGCAGCTGCCTTCAAACTGACCAATAGTCTGCTGGGTTGGTATATCCGCAGCGTGGGCTACTATAACGCGGTGTACGGTCCGCTGACCAGCGTTATTATCCTGCTGCTATGGATTTATGTGGGTGCCAATATCCTGATTTTTGGAGCCGCGCTCTGCTCAGTACTGGCTGCCCGTCGCCGTCAGCCAACCAGCTCTGACAGCATAACGGTTACCTGAACTAGCTAACTACGGGACTCTTTAGGAGGGGGAAATTCACCCTCGCTGCGGCTGTCCGAAAACTTCATATCGGGTAGTAGCCGTAGGGTGGGTGAAGCCCAGCGCAACCCACCACAAAGGGGAAGCGATGGGTTTGCCTAGCTTTCTTCGTAGTATTCCTCGATGACTATTTCATAGGGGCAGCGTAATGCTCCAGTGGGGCAGACAGCTTCACATTCGGTGCAATAGCCACATTCTTCTGTCTCGACAACCATGATGACATCGTCAACCAGCACCAGCGCTTTGCAGCGGCATACGCTGACACATAGACCGCATCCGTTGCAAAGCTCCCGGTTTATGATGGGCATTTCAGACATAATAACTCTCTACACGCAAATCATCTTAGCATGTTGCCCAATTAATAGTATGTGACCTTTGTCTCTATAAGTCTTCATGACACAGCAACACCGCTCAGTTCCTCCAGGATTTCCTTATTGACAATCACAATGCGATGGCGGTCCATCCTGATCGCCCCCTCCTCTTCCAAGGCTTTAAGCGACCGGCCCACTACCTCACGGGCAGTGCCCACCATAGCTGCCATATCCTGCTGAGTGAGCCTGGGCTTGGGACTTACCTCCTGGCCCAATCCGGTGTGGTCTTTGGCATACTCTAGTAGCAGTCTGGCTACCCTGCTGATAACATGCCGGAAAGAAAGGTCTTCAACCAGCGAGACAAAATGACGCACCCTTTCTGCCAGAACCTTTATTATGTTAATAGCTATGCTGGGATGCTGGCGCAGAAGCGTTTCCATGTCAGTTTTGCTTATTCCATAGAGAGTGACGGGGCTCATAGCTATAGCGCTGGCTGGATTCGGCCCACCGTCAAATAGAGGGACATCGTTGAAGGACTCGCTTGGTCGCAGGATGCACAGAATCTGCTCCTTACCCTCAGCCGAAGTTTTGAAGGCTTTGACCGCCCCTGAAACTACGAAGTACACCGCTTCAGCCGGTTCCTCTTCTAAGAGGATGAGCTCGTTCCTATCAGCCGACTTCTCGAAGACATACCGCT
>Ga0315314_1002509_pt1 | contig 15077 bp, 15 predicted proteins | sample TDP9_MG_FD_203631 | JGI IMG/M metagenome (GOLD analysis project Ga0315314, IMG submission 203631) | Freshwater sediment microbial communities from Lake Towuti, South Sulawesi, Indonesia - TDP9 | ecosystem: Environmental > Aquatic > Freshwater > Lake > Sediment | place: Indonesia: South Sulawesi...
GGGATATATCCCTCTCATAGGCATTTGTCTTGACAACGCTGAGACTCGGGCGAGCCTCAGGTGCCATGACGCTGCCAATTCGGCGGAGAATTTGGCGCAATACCATGGCGTAAATTGTCTTTTCGAAAGCGAGATAAGTCGAGTGGCTTGAGTGCTGCCTGGGATCAGCAGTGATGCGTAAGATTCTGGTTCCCACAGACGGGTCAGCATATTCACTCAGAGCTGCGAAGTACGCCGCCAAACTTGCGCATGAGCTTGGCTCGACAGTGAGCGTCTTGCATGTCTCCTCGTATCATCCGCGGGTAAGAGCAAAAGAGCTTGTCGAAGAAGAAGAGAAGACAGGAGCAGACATCCTGTCCAAGACGAAGAGAATATTCGACGAGGCAAATGTTTCAGTTGAAATGATGAAACTCGCATTCGGTCATCCCGCCGATATCATCTGCAGTATCGCCGAGAAAGAAGGATTCGATCTGATCGTGATGGGTGAGAAAGGCGCGCACGAAATCGGAAGGTTCATGCTGGGAAGTGTTGCGGACCGGGTGTCGCACCATGCAAACTGCCCTGTGCTGATAGTTCGCTAGTCAAACGTGCAAGCCTTCGCGGTCTCATCACACTGCCAATGTCTTGCAGTTCAATTCCTCAAGGAATTGCCGGGGACTTCTGTCGGGTCTTGGACGGTAGAACATGCTCGATCATGCTCTTCTTGAACTGACCGAATATCGTAACCTGGTTCCTGTAGTAGACTAGCCAGATAGCGGTTAACGTCAGATAAGCTGCTGTGACCTCTATCCTTATCGGAGGAAACAGGAACTGTGCGAACCAAAGTGAGAACAAGATCACGGCCTCTTTCCAAGTGAATCGCAATTTCAGGAGAGCAACGCATCCGAAAGCGGACTGCGCGGCCGTGAGCAGGATCTCCTCCACTTGCAGCGGGCTAAGAGGAATGAACGCGAGATGGCCAATGCTCACGCTGTAGATGAGAGGAATTGTCCCTATCAGAAGGCTCCATTGATTCACTTTGGAGGACACCATGTTTCCGATGGCCATGGGGGAAAGGCGAACTGTGCCTGCCCAGTAGAATGCACTAGCGCTTTCGGGAAACTCCGAGAGGAATGGAGCCATCCATTGAGCGAACAGGAACTGAGAGAAACCCAGCATCAACGCGACTTCGAGGATGCTGAGCACGAAGGGTCCAGCTGAAGTGAAAATAACAACGCCTCCCGTCGCCACGAGGAGGATGATAACCCCCAATCTCAGAACCCTTGATTTCATGAAGATGATAGTCTTTGCCGGGCCGTGGATATGCTCAACCTCATCTTCACTTTCTTCAGGTATCTTCATGCATATCCAGAGGTATGTCAGGTACATCAGGAGCAGAACGATTCCGTCTATGATGTCGAGAGTGCGCTTCAGGATTATGACGAAGGAGTAAGCCGTCGCTAGAACTAGGAAGAATGCCTCTACTGATTGTCTTGCGTCTAATCGTATCTCCTTAATCGGGGTTCCATTTCTCCTGGAAAACGCGTATGCGATGAAGAAGATGAGGGGCCATCCAGCCCCCATCAGAAGCCTATTCGCCCCCGTCATCGTCGCAGCCGCATACTCGATGAGACGATTCCAGGCCAGTGTTGCCTCGAACATGTACTCAGGCAAGACCTGTAGAAGCGCGAGAATTGCCAGCGCCAAGGACTGAGAGACTAGGAACTGCGCGGATTCCGTCGCCCACGCAAGCAGAAGCGCTGCTGCCACTATCGCGAAAGCGCTTGTGACTGCTATCATTGCTGGCCCCCGACTTAGAAATAGCAGTGCGGCTGTTGAAGGAATCAGGATAGCATAGCAAACCGCTATCATCGCCGCAGCGGTCCTGTTCGTCGTGTTGCTGTTCACGAATCTCACTCAGCAGGGGTCTGCAAGCACTATTCTTGTTTGCTTATGAACAGCTCGATATTTGCGCGAGTCCCCGATGTAGGTGCATTCTGAGATATGCTGGTCGTGTCGCGACTTCTCAGTCTGCGATCTAGAGTACATCCCATAAGCGAACCTCGGAGGAAACTCGAGGTCCTTTCCTTCTCAGGATGATGGCTGGAACCTGAAACCTTGAATCTCTTTCCCTCTGATCTTTCGAATGTGGCCCCAGACTGGACGAACCTTGTCTCCAGTTTTGATCTCTTCGCTCAGGACTTGGCCCGTAACTCTGACCTTGCCGTCGAATTCGATGATAGCAAGGGTCAAGGGCAATTGTTCAATTCCCTCCGGAACAGCCCAGAGCTTGGTGAATGTAACAACTCTGCCCTCCTCACTCAGCAGATACTCTTCGAAATCTCTTCCCTTGCATGAAGGGCAGAGGAGCCGTTTTGGATAGGTTATTGTGCCGCACTTCTTGCACTTGAACCCGACTAGTCTGTTCTCCGCCATCTAGGGTCTCTCCAAGACAAAGGCTAGTATGTTGTTGGCGAATCCGCCCAAGTTGCAGGAGAACGCTCGTTGGGCGTTCTTCACCTGTCGCTTGCCCGCCTCTCCTCTAAGCTGCCAAGTCAGTTCAACTATCTGGGCTACTCCAGTAGCTCCCACTGGATGGCCTCTCGCCTTCAGGCCGCCGGACGGGTTGATGGGCAATTTTCCGTCGAGTGCAGTGACTCCGTCGCGAAGCGCCTTGTGTCCTGTACCTTTCTCGAAGAACCCTGCGTCTTCGCTCTCAACTATTTCGAGTATAGTGAAAGCGTCGTGTAGCTCTGCGAGGCTCATGTCTTGTGGGGTCGTGTTGCTCATCTTGAACGCTTGTGCGGCAGAAATTCTCAGTGCTTCCAGAACAGCTGGATCTTTTCTGTCTTGGACCGCCATCTTGTCGGTTGCTTGACTGACTCCTGCTATCCTGATGGGCGTATCTGTGAATTCTTTGGCCTTCTCAGCGGCACATAGGAGCACTGATGCAGCTCCATCGGTGACCGGACAGCAGTGGTACATCCGGATCGGATCTGCTATCAGGGGATTGTTCACCGCAGCCTCAGGTGAGCCGTAGATTCCCTCTAGCGTTATGGGTTGTTGGATGTGGGCGTACGGATTCTTCGAGCCGTTGAGATGATTCTTCACTGCCACGCGTGCCAAGTCTTCCTCAGTCAACCCGTACCTTTCCATGTAGAGGCGGGTGAGCATGCCTGCCAGTGACGGAAGCGTGACGCCCTGGATGTACTCGGCTTCCATGTTTGTCATCGTTGCGATGTAGTCGGTTATCCTCTCGCCCGGCACGTGTCGCATCTTCTCCCCTCCTGTGACGAGGACTGTATCGTACATCCCGCAGGCGATGGCGCAGTACGCGTTCTTCACAGCAGACCCTCCAGATGCTGGACCGTTCTCCACTCGGTCGGCAGCGGCGGGAGTCAGTGCTAGTTGGTCAACTAGGGCGCTGGCGATTGCTGTCTGATTGTTCAGTTCGCCGGCGAGCATGCTCGCTGCATAGACAGCGTCTACACTCTTCTCGCTTGCGCCGGCGTCTTCGAGAGCTCTGATACTGGATTCTGTCATGAGAGTGATGAGGCTCTTCTCGTCGTGCCTGCCGAATTTCGTCATGCCACAACCTACAACAGATACGTCTCTCAAGTCTCGTCCCCTCATGTCACTCTTGGGACACCCAATCTAGAGGTGCGATCTCGAAGGTCGCAGAACGTTTCAGCAGATCGTCAGGAACAGGTCTAGATCCAAGAACGAGCCGGGGCTTGACTTTGTAGTAGATTTCCCTCGTTATCGCCCAAGCGTTGGCTCCGCCTAGTTCATGCTGTAGGCCGGGTCTGGGCTCGAGGCCCCATTCTACTATCCAGCGCCTGAAACCGATCGGACTCTCTGCAGTAACAAGGATCTCTTCGGCGCCCAGAGTCTCCATGGAATTCTCTTGTTTGGCTGCGAATAGGTGGGCTCCCGCCCTAGCCCCTCGTTTCAGAGCAATGGTGTGAAGGCTCACGTGCCTTTTCTGATCATAGGCGCGGTTGTTGACAATTCCAGCTAGTTTTCCCTCAACAATTCCGACGAGGCAGAATTCGTTTCTGACCCTCCGTCTGTACCAGCCTAGGAGCTCCGCGTATTGTCTTGCCGCAACAATATCATAGAAGTCCCTAGACACAGTCAAGAGTGGTGTGATTGCCTGAAGTAGTTTGGGAACTTCTTCTCTCGCAGCCTCACGAACGACCATCCGCTCTCCAGTCGGAAGGAGAACCGTCTTGGGAGGATAGGTTTTCTTGGGAATGTCCCAGTCGACTCCAAGTACGGACTCGATATCTTCGCTCACGGAACAGTCACCGCAACTTGTAGCTTCGAATTCCATTATAGGCTTTTGTCACGACTCTGACTTGGACCGCTGCTTGCCAAGAATTCTGAAAGGCCCCACTCATAATCAGTGGCCAATTATTTCGCTTGAATGAACAAACACTCAAAGTCTCTCCATGCCTGATTGCCTAGCACGGTGAGAGACTAGAGATCGACTGGTCTCATGATTCCCAGCGTTGGATCTTTTGCTGCGACTGATTCCGTCTAAGCAAGTCACCAGGAAAGCTGGAAAGTGAATCTTCTGATTCTTGGTCACTCTCTGCGCGAACATCTGACCGTTAGACACAAATTGCGCCGATCCCATGCGGCGGGTAGGATCACGTGAATCAGCTCGGATAAGGCGCACGATCAGGTTTGAGTGCTCTGCACGACTTGGATGGAAGAATTGCAGAGCTCGTCTTCCTCGGAACCCACGGCAAAATTGAACTAGACCAGTTGGCCAGTGCCGTCAGGATTCATCCGAAGGAAGTCAGGCGATCATTACAGAGGCTGATCGCGCTCGGATACCCTCTACGCGTATGCGGTGACTTGGTTGAGCGCGGATCCTTTCAGCCGATTGATCCACAAGAGGTTAGAACTGATCTGCACTCCCAGAAGATTGGGCGAAGAGTAGAGTGGAGGCTGCATGTTCGTTCAACCCAAGACGAGTTGAAGAGCATAGAGCAGCACGCTGAGGATGGAACACTCGTACTGGCCGAGACGCAGGCAGCCGGAAGAGGTAGGCTGACGCGAGGTTGGTTCTCCCCGTTCGGAGGGATCTGGATGTCAGTGCTGCTAAGACCGACGTGGCCGAAGTCTTACCAGATCCTGACGCTTGCTTTCGCAGCAGCAACAGCAAGATCGATATCTGCCGTGGCCGGGATTTCGCCTCTGCTCAAGTGGCCGAACGACGTGGTCGTTCAGTCCCGCAAAATCGCTGGTATCTTGGCCGAAGCGAGCTATGAGGGCGGAAAGCTGAACACTCTCATTGTCGGCCTTGGCGTCAACGCGAACATCAAGACCACATTATTTCCGAGAGAGCTTCGAGAGAGTGCAACTTCCATCAATCGAGAGCTTGGTCGAGAGATCGATAGGATACTGCTTGCTCGTAAGATCCTTGAGGAGATGGACAGCGCCTACCGCAAATTCGAGTCCGGACAAGGAACTCAGCTCTTGGATGAGGTCAGGCGGCTTTGCTCCACCCTAGGACGAAGGGTAGAGGTCACAACAGTTGAAGGCAAGTTCAAGGGCGAAGCCTTGAATATCGGGGACGACGGCCAGCTGATTGTCCGACTGGGAAACGGTACGACGCTTCCGTTCTACGCGGCCGATGTTGTGCATTTGCGATAGGCACTCTTTTTCGACACGCATGTGAGATGTCGAGGGTCTGGTTCTAGAGGTCTATCTTCTCTGGAGCCTTCAACGTCTCGGAGTCTTGAAGCAGCTGTTCCGGAACAGGCCGCTGGCTCATTCGTGCGGCAAACTTGGGCTTAACGAACTCTTCCCACTGTTCCTTCGTGGTGAAGTAGACTCTGGCGCCTCCGAGTTCATGCTGGATCTCGGGGTAGGGCTTCTCATGCTGTGCGAGCCCAAGTCCGCAGTATTCCGGTGTAGCTTTCGTATGTGGCCCACCACTCTTCTAGGCCGAGGACATCGAACGCGTGCTCCATCTTTGCCAGATACATTATGGCTCCGATGCCCGCGCCTCTCTTGAAGGTCATCGTGTGCAAGCTGATCGCAACCTTGTCATCTTTCAGCCGAGCGTTCGCGATTGCAGCAAGCTCTTGGTCGAGCACTCCGATGAGACAGCAGTGGTCTTTAACCCTGTACCTAAGCCAGGAAAGGATCTCGCCATACACTCGCGCCGCAACAATGTCATAGAAATCCTTCTGCTCATCCATGACCGACCTGGTCGCCTTCAGCATCGCTGGAATCTTCGCCATTCGTACAATCATCTTTCGACCATCGGGAAGGGGGAGAAGTCTGGGCGGGTAAGGCCTCTGCAACAGCTTAGATTCCGGCGGCCTCAGGATCGGCTCAAGATCTTCAACATCTATCGAAACCTTCTCCAACGACACAGGACACGGCGGCTTGAACGACATCACTCGTCATTCCGCAAACGTAGACAGGTCAAGATACCTGCGCGTTTAGGACTCTTACGATGAATCAAGATCAAGATCAGTCAGCCAACCAAGTTAGGTCAGCTGAGGTCTCTGACCGTTAGGTACAAATTGCAGCTAGCCGATGACGCCGCGATCGGAATTGGTTCTAGTTGAGGATAAGAGATCAAAGAAAGTGGCCATCGTTGCTCACTGCTTGCTGAATCAGAACGCAAAGGTGAATGGGTTCGCGTTCTTCCCCGCCATGATAAAGCCGTTGATCGACATTCTGCACGCCAACAACTTCGGAGTAATTCAGCTTCCCTGCCCAGAGACTACATTCTCCGGAACTAGGAGGTGGTGGTACGTAAGAGAGCAATACGACACGCCAGGCTTCCGAGCCCACTGTCGAAGAATCCTCGAACCCATCTTATCACAGATAGTCGAGTACCAGAAGGAAGGATACAAAGTGGTGATCATCGGCCTGGACGGCAGTCCGTCGTGTGGGGTCAGATGGTCCGGAACCAGCAAGAACTGGGGCGGTCCCCCAAAAATCCCTGAAGAGCAGATGACCAACTACCCACTCACGGAGAAACCCGGAATCTTCATGGAAGAACTCGTCTCAATGATAGGAGAGGAAGAAATCGAAATGCCGAAGATGATCGGCGCTGGCTTCGACATGCCTAGGTTCAACTTGGAGAAGATACGGCGGGAAATCGACGACTTTCTCAAGTCCTAGCAAGAATCGGTACTGTCAATACTTCATAGAGTCGGCGCAGACGCATCTCGAGCGGCTGGGCTTTGCTTCTCGCACAGAGTTAGGACGGTCTGCGAAATTCCTGCTAGTGACAGCTATCGGCCGGACTTGTCGGGCGTGCTTTCCCAAGAACTCGACTATATTAGGGCCGTGGCAAAGTTTTTAACAAAATAGAGCTGCCTTCCAAGGTCGAGGAAAAATGAATCGAGCTACTACAGCGGTTGCGCTGATCGTAGTGCTTATCATCGGCATCGTAATCGGCATCGGAGCCGCACCAATGGTATCGCCACCAACGCCAACTCCCCCAACTCCCGGAGCAGTGACCGTGACGGTAACATCGACAGTGACTGCCGAAATGAAGTCTGCGATAGGGAAACTGAAGGTCGGCCTGATAATGCCAATAACTCCGGAGGACTACTCATGGAACTACCAAGCAGACTACTCGATAAAGCTGCTCAGGGATCAGTTCGGGTTTGAGCTTTCCACAGCGGAGAACCTCTTCGACGGAACCAAAGCGGAACCCGTCGCTACAGACTGGGCATCCAAAGGATACAACGTGATCATCGGACAGGGAATCCAGTACCAAGACATGTTCCAGAAGATCGCCCCACAATTCCCCAAGACAGTGTTCGTCTGCGTTGACTGCTTCAAGCAAGGTGAACCGAACGTCTACAATGTCTGGTGGTACATGGCGGACGGAGGCTGGCTGATGGGCCTTCTTGCAGGAAAGATGACAAAGACGAACAAGCTTGGTCTCATCGGCGGAGGACGCGTTCCGTCGATCTGGGGTGCACACGAGGCTTTCAAGAGAGGCGCGAAGAGCGTCAACCCGAACGTTCAGTTCCTAGAGACATGGATGCCATTCTCGTGGGCCGATGTTGCCGGCGCCAAGAAATCAGCAGAACAGATGGTGGATCAAGGCGTTGACTTCCTGTTCAGCAGCGGAGACGGAGTCGACGTCGGTGTCAGGCAGGCAGCCAAGGAGAGGAATGTCCAGATGACCGGGGTATACGCCGAAGCCACACATTTGGACCCAGACCACATCGCGCAGAACATCGTGGTGCGCTGGGACATGGTCTATCTCACGGCCATGTACGACTACGTTCGAGGAGACTACAAGAACAAGTGGCTGCAGGCGGACGTCTTCTCTGGCATGGTCTCTCTTGGCGAGTTTGGCAACGCCGTCCCGCAGGACCTCAGAGACTATCTGCTTGGGAAGCAATTCGAGCTGCGAATGGGTCTCTCAACACCCTTCGCGATCGACGCCACCTGTTTCGACAAGCCGGAGCAACCGCAGTGCAAAGTCTAGCCAGGCTACGTGGCGTGGGCTTCAACGCCCTCGCCCTAGCCGTCGGCATACTGGCGGGCTTAGGTCTCATCGCCGCGATCGGCGCGGACCTCAAGGCCGCCTCAACCTCCCTTTTGTTAAGTCCGATATCAAGTACGTATGGTTTTGCTGAGATATTCGTGCGAGTCACCGTACTTCTCATCATGGGACTAGGAATAGCCCTAGCCCTGAGAGCTGGACTTTGGAACGTCGGAGCCGAAGGACAATACATCGTTGGAAGCGTCATGGCAATGGCGACGGCGTTCTACTTGACTTCAGCGCCACCGCTGATCAGAATAGCTCTTATGATGGTGACAGGAGCAGCAGCCGGTCTTGTCTGGATTGTTGTTCCAGCTATCTTGAAGGCGAAATTCGGAGCAAACGAGATCATAGTCACTCTCCTGCTGAACCTCGTCGCATCCAACTTCTTACTCTATGCCCTCGACGGACCGATTCGAGGAAAAGCGTCTTTTGGATATCTGATATCCGACATACTGCCCCCTGAACTGAGGATTCCAAAAATCCTTCCTCAGACAAGGCTTGGGCTCGGCATCATCATAGCCTTCGGTTTGGTATTAGTCTTCTACTTGGTCAGTGAGAGAACGTCGTTTGGGCTTCAGGTTAGAACGATAGGTAGGAATCTAGAAGCCGCCAAATACGCAGGAGTAAAGATCCCAAGAGTCATCATAACGACTCTACTCATAAGTGGAGCAATGGCGGGGCTCGCAGGAGCGATACATGTGAGCGGCGTAATATTCACTCTCGATCCAGGGTACCCGTCAGGCTACGGATTCATCGCAATAATAGTCGCGATGCTGGGCGGAGCCTCTGTTATCGGCACGACAATATCTGCGATAGTTGTCAGCTATTTCGTGGTTGGCGCCGAGGCAATGCAGAGCTCGACACAGATACCGTTCGCAATCGTGTACGCGATAGAAGGCATAATCCTGTTCAGCCTGGCGGCAGGTCAGTATCTCATGATCCGTAGGAGACGGTGACACGGCATGGTGGACGTGCTATTCGTTGAGGCCATCCTGTACCAGACCCTAAAGCTTATTCCGGCGATCCTCTTCGCTAGTCTGGGAGAGCTCGTTGCAGAGAAATCCGGCGTGCTGAATCTTGGAGTCGAGGGGCTAATGCTGATATCTGCTTTCACCGCTTTCGATGTTACGTATATGACAGGGAATCCGTGGCTCGGGATACTTGCCGCAATCGTAGTCTCCGTGGCTTTCGGGATGGTATTCTCTGTTTTCGCAATCAACCTACGTGTGAATCAAGTTGTAATCGGTCTCGGTCTCTGGTTGTTCGGGCTCGGGCTCTCAGACACGCTCTATAGAGCCTTCTTCGCGGTTGGCACTACACCCACGGTGCCCATAATCGGGGACATGAATATCCCGATCCTTACTTCGATTCCCGTGATTGGTAGGATATTCTTCGATCAGAACCCGCTTGTCTACATCTCTCTTCTGCTCGTTCCGGTGGTGGCTGTCTTCCTGAGCAGGACGAGCTTGGGAATGAAGATTACTGCAGTTGGTGAGCATCCCAGAGCCGCAGAGACAATGGGCGTTGACGTATACAAGATCCGATGGTTGGCAGTACTCATTGGAGCCGCATTTGCAGGAGTGAGCGGTGCATACTTCACGATATCGCTTCTAAGTACGTTCATTCTGAACGTTACGTTCGGGCGTGGGTTCATCGCGCTTGCGATGATCTATTTCGGGAAGTGGAAGCCTTATCGTCTTCTCTTGCCTCTGATAATCTTCAGCTTCGTAGACTCGCTTCAGCTTGGCCTGCAGGGTGTAGGTGTTCCGATAAAGTACTTCTTCCTCAACATGTTTCCTTACATCACGATTGTTGCGTTGATTCCGATCCTAGGTAGACGTGCGGAGGCTCCGGCAGCACTTATGGAGCCATACAAGAAAGGCGGGTAAAGGCCGGATTAGGTTCTACGACGAAATCGACTTGCTCTGAGTCATCAGAGTCGCTATCTCTTCCACTTTGGCCTGTTCAACAGGGAAAGTTCCCGAGATCCTGCCGTTACACATCACCGCAATCCTATCGCTCATGTCCAAGAGTTCATCAAGTTCAGTAGAGATCAGAAAGACGGCTCTTCCCTTCTTCTTCTCATTCATCAGCAGCTTCCTTGTGTACTCAGTTGCGGCGACATCGAGGCCTTTCGTAGGATTGTTGGCTATCACGACCTTAGGTTCCCAGAACAGCTCCCTAGACAATAGGAACTTTTGCTTGTTGCCACCTGAGAGCGTCCAAGCCGGTACTTGTTCGGATTGAGCAACAACATTATACTCTTCCATCAGTTTCGTCACCTCGCCTCTAATGGACTTCAAGTCTAGCAAGCCGTTTTTCGTGAACATGCTCGCCACATGTGGCTCTATGATCAGATTGTCAGGTAGAGGAAAGTCGAATACCAATCCTGCCTTCTGATCTTCTGGGATGTGCGCCACGCCGAGCTTCCTGATCTCGTTGGGAGCCCAGCCTGTGACATCCTTCCCCATAGCTAGCACCTTGCCTGTGGTTGGCTTGCGAAGGCCCGTTGCCACCTCAACGAGCTCTCTTTGCCCGTTTCCTGCAATGCCTGCGATCCCCAAGATTTCTCCGCCTCTGACCGAGATCGAGACCTTCTCAAGAGCCGGGAATCCTATGTTGTTCACCGCCGACACGCTTTGTAACTCCAAGAAAGTCTCCCCAAGTTGGGAGGGGAGCCTATCTACTCGAAACACGACATCACGGCCCACGATCATCTTTGCCAAGTCCGCTTTCGTGACATTCTTTGTGGCTTCGGTGGCGACGACCCTCCCACGTCTTAAGACTGTCACGTTGTCAGTTACTGCCAGTATCTCCTCAATCTTATGCGAGACGAAAATGACAGACTTGCCTGAAGCTGCCATTTGTCGCAGAGCAGAGAATAACTCACGAGTCTCCAACGGAGTCAGCACGGAGGTCGGTTCATCAAGGATGAGTATGGTCGCTCCTTTGAACAGTGCTTTCAGAATCTCAACACACTGCCTTTGACCCGCGGATAGATCGCGGATCGTAGCATGCGGATCGACGGCCAGGCCGTGCTGTTGAGCAATTTCCGAGATGCGCTTCGCCAAGCCTTCACGGTCAATGAATGGCTTCTTCAATCCCTCGTTCTGCATGACAGAGATGTTCTCAACAACAGTCATCGTAGGGACGAGCATGAACTCCTGATGAACCATCGCGATTCCGGCGTTCATCGCGTCCCGGGGGGAGTGGAAGTGAACCTCTTTTCCGTTGACCAGAATCCTGCCGCATTCAGGTCGCAGAAGACCATAGAGTACATTGCAAAGCGTTGTCTTGCCTGCTCCATTCTCTCCCAGAAGAGCGTGTACTTCTCCACGTCTTAGGCCGAAGTTCACGTTGTTGTTAGCGAGGAGCTCTCCAAACTGTTTCGTAACTCCCTCTGCTGCAAGAGCGAAATCTTCTGGATGTGTGGTCTCTGGCGACATACCGTCCCGTGTAAGGAGGGAAGCTAAAGAGGCTTGCGGCATTTCAGTTTGTCAAATCGGCGGTTGGCAGTAGCTCAGCAAAGTCTTATTAGCATGAGCTGGCCGCGCGTTGGAAAAGTGCGGGACGAAAGGCAAAGCAAAAACTCATGAGGTTCCTGCGCCTTCCCGGGAAAATACTCGTAGCTTGGCGGCCGATCTTGGATCTAATTGAGGGATTCGTTTCAACTCTCCTAGCTGGAGTCTCAGAACGTGGTCGTCCCCTGATGGGCTTGAGGTTGCAGAGGAACATCCTGGCCATCGCATTTGTGGCCACACTCTCTCTTGTTCTTGTTTGCGACTTGGCATACGCACCGGCGCATGCAACCCAGCAGGACGCCAAGATTGAACTCTCACTCAGTCACCGAGTGCTGCGTGACGATTTCATGGTCGTTTCCGGTCGCCTCTCAACCGTGATTGACGACCGTCCCATACCGCTGGTCAAGGTTCGTCTCCAGTACTATCGGTCGGAGGACACTGATTTCACGCGAGAAGTGACGATGATCACCTCGAACCCTGGAGGTCTCTTTGAGGACAGATTCAACACAACTACTCTACTGAGGATCGGAACTTGGTGCGTCAACGCGTCATTTCCGAGCCAGCTGGGATATGAGAGCGCGTCGACCGTGGAGACCTTCACAATAGTTGTTCAACCGGCTCTCTCTCTGTACATGTCGAGCCACGAGATCGTGTTAGGACAGAATGTCGACTTCAACGGTCTGCTCTTTGCATGTATCCCATGTATTGAAGACGAGGTTACCGTGACCTTCATCCGTCCGGACAATACGTCCATCTCAACTCAGCTACGCTTGGCTCCGACCGGCGGACCCTACCCAGGAGGATACTATGAAGGAACATTCACGCCAGACGGTGCCGGTCGATGGCGCGTAGAAGCTGTTTGGAAAGGCAACGAAGCAATGCTTCCTGCATATTCGCAGGGAGTAGAACTGAACGTGAAAGGTGCAGGCACCGCGTCAGACGAGCGCACTATGTTCTACGCTTCGGCAGTTGCGGTGACGATTGTTGCGGTCTCGCTGGCAGCGTTCCTGCTGTGCAAGCATCGACGTAGGGATTCTCGAGTGCAGAGCTAGGGAAGTTGGAGACGTTTTCTCCGTGGGTCTCGATGCCTTCCCGAATAGATCTGACGTCAACTGGAATCAGAGGCGTGAGGTCGGTAAACAGAAAAGGTACGGGTACGACGAGGCACCGCCCAGAATCTCGTATTTCTGGCCACGAAAGCGGCGGCATCATCATTTTCATCACGATATATTCATATATCAGCCGAGTCAGTCGCCGCCTATGGACGTAATAGTCCGTGGCATGGATGAGAATCTACACAGGAAGTTGAAAGCCGAGGCAGCGATGAGGGGCATTAGCCTATCTAGGGCACTGGAAGAAGCAGTCAGAGCGTGGCTTCATAGCAAGGAAGAGAAGGCCGCACTTGACGAGAATGAAGCGAACAACGTTGCATACGAAAGAATGAAGAATCAACTCAACAGGAAGTATCATGGCAAGTACGTCGTATTCGGCAGTGGAAGATTCCTCGGTTCCGCAGATACTCTAGAGCAAGCCGGGGCTCTGGCCCGTGCCAACGCTGAGAGGAAGGCTCTAGTTGTCAAGATCGGAGCGAAGAGACCTGCCGGTGGTGAGTGGCTGTGGAGCTCCTTAGAGCTGTAGGCTGCCTGCAATACAGCGGCTCGGACCGCGAGTCCCCCGTCCTTGAGGTAAGGGCGAAGGAGTCGCTCTTCGGAAGGGAGAAGGCCTTCACCGCTCCGATCGATACAGGATTCGCCGGCTATCTCCTTGTTCCAAAGGCTCTCTATGCCGAACTCGGGACCATGGAAGTCCCCAGAGAAGACTTCGGGGTCTACTCCACGATGGCGGGCTCCGTTACGCTCAGGAGAGCGGAAGTCAAAATCACCGTCGGCGACAAGGAACTCGACACATTCATTGAAACACCACTCCATGGAACCGGCAAAATGCTCTTGGGGAGAAGGATACTCTCCGAGTTGGATCTCGCTCTGCTTGGAAGAAAGCGCATGTGCTGCCACCTGAGACCAGTGCGGAAATTGAAAACAACATGATGAGCCGACTCCTTCCATCGTGCTGAGTCAGATGTCTTCACCCGGTACGTGACCGCCTGAGGAAAGCGTGGCCATATCTGCATCCTAGCACATGAAGGCAGTCGATTTCTATCTTCGACTCAATTTGGCACACGACATGACCAGACCATGCGCACCATTTGCCACGTAGAGATCTCCAAGACAGAATTCCACTTGCTCGTATCGATACGGTTTATTGGTCTCGCGGCGTATTTTGTGGTACCGAGTCGGCGTGTTGTGTTTGCGTTGATCTGGTGTCCTTTCGCGCTCTGGTTCCACAGTTTCGCCAAGTTGAGGAAGAGTCGGCGCGGCTCGGGGAAGAGGTGGTGGAGGCCAGAACAAGATAGCGGGCTGAATGGTGGGCCGGGCCGGATTTGAACCGGCGACCACCTGCGATCTGCGCTAGGTGGACGCTTGTCAGGCAGGTATCCTAACCAGACTAGACGACCGGCCCTGAACGTTGCGTGAATGCGGTCTGGGGGGAAATAAAGCCTACCTGAAGCTTGCTTACGTCGTGGTCGCCGTGCAGCTTTTGGATATGGTAGCAGATCGCGTCGTTATGTTGGTCCCGAGATTTGGACGCCGTCAAATCGGATGTAGGGCGAAATACATCCGAAGGAGGAGCCGGATACTATTTCTGCTTGATTCGAGATTCCTGTGATCTTGTGGATGAGGTCGAGTGTTGATCCGCTGAGTGTGCCGCCCACAATTCCTTCGTCGAGTTCACCGTTCATGATTTCCTGTGCGTTTCTGATCTCTGAACCGAATCGTGTGGTGATGGGGTCTGGATTGAGCCATGCTGCTTGGTGGATCAGGATGCCTTCCTTGGCATCATGTATGAGTGATTCAACACTTTCGGTGCCGGGTTTCACTGAGAGATTCGTTGGGGAGGTTGACGGTTGCATTTGGTATCGTTCGTCAACATCCGCGGCCATGCTCTTCGTGCGAATGCCGTTCCCAGTCGGCTTGGAG
>Ga0315314_1002510_pt1 | contig 15075 bp, 11 predicted proteins | sample TDP9_MG_FD_203631 | JGI IMG/M metagenome (GOLD analysis project Ga0315314, IMG submission 203631) | Freshwater sediment microbial communities from Lake Towuti, South Sulawesi, Indonesia - TDP9 | ecosystem: Environmental > Aquatic > Freshwater > Lake > Sediment | place: Indonesia: South Sulawesi...
GGATGTCTATTCCCCAAGTAGCGAGCATGTTTGCATTTCTTGTTGCCTCCTATGTAGGCGGGTACTTGTATGCCGCGTGGTCTTTCTATCCGTTCGTCTTCTCGGTTGCAGCGACGCTGCCCCTTGTACTGATCGCGCTCAGGCTGCCAGAATGAGCTTGCATTATGCGCCATGAACATACTTACACAAGTCTTTGTAGAAGAGCCCTCAGGAATTCAATATGCGTACAGAAGACCAGTCCTAAGTATCCGAATCCTCCAATCGGAAGGGGGAACAGATGTACCAGAATACGTCAAGACTAGACTGTTCTCGGCGGATGTGCAAGCGCATAACGCCACTTTGCAGCATCCCTTGCTAGCAGAAGCCCTCTTGAAGTTAATCTGTATCTTGCGACTTCCTGGGCTTCGATGGGGTCTGCAGCCTTTATCATGCCCGAGATCACAAGGTGCTGCAGATACTTGTTTACCTGTTCAAGGCTCAGATTAGCCTCCCGCATGATGCTAGTTTTAGTCTTTCCTTTAGGGTCACTCGTTATTGAGTCTAAAATGTCGCCGATGATGCTGGGTCTATCCCTATATTTGAAGCCTGAGAGAAACAACTTTCCAAAGAACAAGCAACAAGTCAAGTTGGTATGCATTCCTATCCTTCTTTGTATATATAGGACTAGGCAGATAATTTTTTCTGTTGATGACCGTTATGACCATGCATACATAGGATTTCTCTATGGAAAATTCCTTCATCAGATTTATAGAAGACCTCATCGTTGCTGGATTTGGCGTGGGTGAAGTCTATCATGAGAGGTGCCGGTGCGGCAGGCGTTATTTCTCTCTCACTCGATGAAGCTGCTCGATGAAAAATCGAAGTGATTGAGTAATCTGATAGACGCCTAGAACGCCAAGGAACGAATAGCATCGACGGGATACGAAACCTCGGGAGAGGTTATTATTACTGCTAGGCTATTCGGGCTCCGAAAGCTTTCGCGCTCGGACTGTTATCGTAGGTTTCCTCTACATTGAATATGTAGACTGGCCTGTTCAAACGGCTTTGCACAGGCACGTAATGGAAAGAATCGTGAACAGCGTTGACAAACTCGCAATAGGCACCTTCAGCGTGCATGTCAATCCATCCGTGTAGCTCGAAACTGATGCTTGGTGGTCTGTAGAAAATTAGACATGCGGTTCGATTCTTTTGAACAATGTTCCACGTATGCTTGGACGACAAAGGCTTGTCTTTGGCCAGCTCCATAGTTGACATTTTAGTGAAGTCCACGAAATCGTGTGCTTGCTCTCTTGGCAAGTAGAGGTATTTCGTGAACAAGAGCAAGGCTCCACGTTGATACTTTTTAGCTGCTTTTTCAATCCTAGTTTTGTCGGCTCTTGCCTCTCCGAACCATTTGTCTCCATTTATCAGATGTTGCCCAAAAACCTGAACAGCAGCGGGCAGTCTCTCCGTCCTTAGAACATAGCCTGCGCCTACAATTTTGGCGTTGACATAGATGGAGCCGTCGTCACGCTGAAAAGCCGTGCACAAGGCTGGATTGTGCCGTGTACTGTCTAGAAAGAACTTGTTCATGTCGCGTTCAGGTTTGCCCTCAAGGTACTGTTCTGCACTTTCCCTTCTAGGATAGTAGTTCCAGTTCAAGAATTGCTCTGGAAGCTCAACAACCATGGTACGTCACTCTCTCATTTATGTTGTTATTGACTTGCAGACCACGCATCTATAACGGCCTGTGTTTGATCATTGGCAACATTTACCTGTTGTACATCCCATTCTTGCGCAAAATGCAATTGCCCATAAAACTCGTGAAAAGAGTCTGAAAAGCGTGCCAACGCTTCAATCATGCCGACATGGTTCTCACCGCTGCAAATCTCTGCTCGAATCTCGTGTCCGCATTTGTTTAGGATATGAAATCCTAGCCAATAGGCGGAATACCTGAGCGAAAGCAAGGCGCCTGCAAGATTCCTCTTAAGAAGACAGCTTCGTGCATTCTCGAATTCCGAGCGTGGTCCCAGTCGCTTGGCACCCCACTCCGAGTCGACAAACTCCTTCAACTTGACGAGTAGACCCTCAACTAGATTATAGTCCGATTCGTGTACATCGTTCACCAACTCGAAGGTGTCTGCCAGTCTGCTCTCCCTATCTTTTATGAGTTTGACCTTCAGACTGAGATCCTTCGGGCGGAAACTCGGAACCAAACCATGCTTCATGACGTGTGCCGCAGCAAGGCAGGTCAGGGCTTCTCGAAGGCAAATCAACGAGTAAAAAGCATCACGCTTAGCCAGATAGCTTTGTGCGACGTTCACGTTCCCTTGCGCCTGTTCTATGGCTGGTGTGATCTCGCTTTGGCGCCATTTCCACTGTTTTGCCTTCGCTTTCCACTCTGCAAGCCTTCTTGTAGGATCAGCCAGAATTACACCGTTTTGCATGGCCTCAATCCATAATCCTGTCCACATCCACGTGTCAGATTTGTTCCGGAGTTTTTCGTCTTCAAAGGTGTTCATGAACGGCGCTATTGGGTACCGCCAAATCTCCAATTGAACCCCATCGACGATTCTTTCCTCTTTGCCCACTTGAATATCAGCCGCAACTGCATTGTAAACAACAGCCAAGTCGATGTCACTTTCTTCATGAACATCGCCTGAAGCCATTGAACCAAAGACAAAGGCACCTATAGCATACTTCTCCTTCATCAACTCATGGCTCTGCTTTGAGGCTAACGTTTGCATTTGCTGCATTCTAGCTACTTTGCTCATATCCATGCTCCAAGAAACGTAATCTCTACGCAAGTTTGAAGTATTCCGTGAGTTTCTTCTGGTACAAAGCGTCCTGCATGAGTCTGCTATTCTGCACCCATCTGTGCAATGGAATCTGGAACTGACATGCGATATGTGTCAGAGCTTCATCTAAGGTTTCAAACTTGAAGGGTATCTGCCGCATTGCGTTTCGCACATTTTCGCGGACCTGCCAGACTCCTACAGGCATAATGTAGCCGGGATGAGCCTCACGTAGAACAATAACAGTTGCTTGTCTCCTCTCTTTCTCTAACAGCTCACACACAGCCAGCCGTGCAGCGTAGTAGCATCCTCCGATTTCAGCATACGTGGTTCTTCCCTCATGCCTTTCCCAATCAGAGTAGATGACTACACTGTGTCCACTTGGATTCCAAATCGTGCCCGGATACCACGCTTCCATGGCTTCGTAGCTCCAAGCCTGAGGCAACATCAAGACCTCAAAAATGTTATCAAGATACCGTGATTCGTAAACCCGATACTCGGTAATTTCAGGATACGACTTGACCTTCTCTCTCAAGTCTTTGGAAAGTATATCGTCAACAGCTGTAATACTCCAACGCGTGGGCACTAGGCGCCTATTTTGTTCAACCCCAAAGGCGCCAACACTGAAAGCACGCTGGATCTTGGTCACCAATACATTATCGGCATACAACGCTCTAACAGCGTCCGCAGCCTTCAAATCGGTATCATAATGTGCCTTCTCAATATGGTGATCCCATCGAGTATTGCCAACGTGTAGTTCTCTAACGGGCGCCGACGGACCGAACGGTTGGACATCGTCGTCCAATATCAGGCTACGACGGGGCGGGTTCTTCAAGGCAAGCTCTACATCAACTGAATTCACAGACAGAGCGAGTTCTCTTGTCTGGTCCATGATTCTGCCGGCTTCTTCAAATCTTCGAACGTGAACTGGGTGCATTCCTCGGATCAGCATGGACCGAAAACTGACGATTTCATCGATGGATTTGCCGAACCACAGCTCAGGTATGTCCATGAGGCTAGTGTCTTCATGCAGAGGTGGAACCATTGGGCCTGCGTAAACGTAGGGATACCCGATTCTGCCGATGAATACGCTGGGTGGAGAAGCACCGTCTACTTCAAGACCATTGATGAGCGGCACGGTTTTCAAGTAGTAGTTGGCTCGCACCAACAATGGACAGCGAGTCTTACCACACAGAAACCTGCCGCCCTTACAGGCCACGCATAGTCCTTTGCCCCAGGCCACATCCAGAGACTTCGCAACCGGGTGCTCTGGGTTGTAGGTGATATTGGAACCATATTCACTACTGCCTAGAAGGTCTAATATCCACTGACTCCTCTCGTTGGAGGACTGTTGAGAGGATTTCGTCTTCTTCTCGGGCTCCATAAGCCTACGCATGAACTTCAGCAAAATAACTAGAGCTAGCGAAGGCTTAAAACCATTGAGTACACGCCGCCGTCAACTTGTCTACTTTCATAACGCATATAAAGCAATTAACGGAGCGAAAATGGTGGCGACCAGCGTCATAACCGTGATCATGGTGTTCAAAGAAGGGCCTGCAGTGTCCTTGAAGGGATCGCCTACAGTATCGCCTATGATGGCAGCTTTATGAGCCTCTGAGCCTTCGCCGCCAAATCCACCTGCCTCGATGTATTTCTTTGCGTTGTCCCATGTGCCCCCAGAATTTGCCATAAACAGAGCGAAAATTATTCCAGTCACTATGCTGCCGGTGAGAAAGCCGCCTAATGCCTCTTTTCCTAGGATAAAACCGACCGATAGTGGGGAAATGATGGCTAGGACGCATGGTAAGACAAGCTCTCTAAGTGCACCCTTAGCTGCTATGTCGACGCATCTAGCGTAATCAGGTTTGCCCGTTCCTTCCATCAGCCCTGGGATTTCTTTAAATTGCCTACGTACCTCCTCGACCATGCGAAAAGCATTTTTTCCAACAGCAAGTATCAACAAGGCTGAAAGTAGAGGCGGCATCATAGCCCCTATGAAAACGCCTACCACAACTCTCGGGTCGATCAGGTTAAGAACATAGATACCAGTCACAGGATCCCCGATTCCGACGAGTTCAGCATATGCCACGAACAATGCAAGGACTGTGAGAGCTGCAGCGCCAATTGCGAAGCCTTTTGTTATGGCTTTTGCCGTGTTTCCAGCCGCGTCGAGTCGGTCTGCCGCTTCGATTACTTCCTTCTTTAAGCCTGCTTGCTCAGCGATTCCTTTAGCGTTGTCGACAATTGGTCCGTACGCGTCTGCTGAGATTATCATTCCAACTATTGAAAGCATGCCTACAGCTGCCATCGCCACGCCATAGACATTCGGCACTCCGTAGAGCCCTGCAACATACCACGAGGCCAAGGTTGCCGCGCTGATTCCAATAATCGGCGGAACGATGCTCATGACACCATAGGAGAAACCAGATAGAATAGTTATGGCTGGACCTGTCTTAGAAGCTTCTGCAGTCTTCAGCACCGGTGTTCGGTCAATCGATGTGAAAAAGTCGGTTGTCAAGCCGATAACCACTCCTGCGACCAATCCGGAGATTGCGGCGTAGAATATGCCCCACCCTTTTTCTCCAAGGCCTTGAAAGTAGATTATGACCAAAGTCAACACTGCAAAAATGAAGCAGGTGAGAAAAGTTCCCCTGTTTAACGCGGCGCCAGGGTTATCTCTTTTCACGATTTTTATGAACACCATCCCGATTATGGAGGCTAGTATTCCGCCAGCCGCAATAAGTAGCGGCAAAACAACGTACTTCACGTCTGCAAATACAGCGGCGCCGAGTATCATGGCTGCTATGATGCTCGCAATGTACGAGTCGATTAAATCAGCACCCATCCCAGCAACGTCACCAACGTTGTCGCCCACGTTGTCAGCTACTACAGCAGGGTTTCGAGGATCATCTTCAGGGATACCTATCTCCACTTTCCCGACTAAGTCAGCGCCAATATCAGCCGTTTTAGTGTATATACCTCCGCCAGCTTTCGCAAACAAAGCGAATGCGCTTGCTCCAAAGCTGAAGCCCAGAACAATTTCAGGGTCTCTGTAAATGTAATACAATAAGCTGATCCCTACGAGAGCCAGACCCACGATCGATAGCCCCATCACTGCACCACCATAGAAAGCCACCGGAAACGCTTGTTTCAGACCGTTTCTTGCAGCACTAGACGTTCTAACGTTCGTTCTGATCGCGGCATACATGCCGAAAAAGCTGGCCAGAGCTGTGCAAAACGAGCCAAACATATACGCTAAAGCCATGTTGTACCCGAGGAAAATACCGATAATCACAGTCATTATTATGACGAACACGACTAGGGTCATGTTCTGCCTTTTGAGGTAGGCTATTGCACCTTCTTTTATCGCGTCTGAGATTTCCTTCATCTTCGGAGTCCCGCTGTCTTGCTTGTTCACATAGAGAAATAGGTAGACTGCGGCTACAATAGATGCCAAGCCCGCTAACGGTGCGATTATCAGCCAGTCCATAGTGCGTTTCTCCACTGCGTGTCTCGTATTTTTCAACGTCATTATTGTTATCAGGTATATAAGAAAATTGTTTGCACAAGGCTTAAAAGCACATTTCCAGTTTCAATTGGGCTTCCCAACCGATGGGAAAGACTGCACATGAGCGAAAAACTCGCTAACCCCGCACCGTTAGGGTTGCTAGGCTTCGGAATGACAACCGTTCTGTTGAACTTTGTCCACAACGCTCGACTAGGTCCAATAGATAGCATGATCATTGGAATGGGCATATTCTACGGAGGCATAGCTCAAATCCTCGCAGGCATGCTCGAATACAGGAAGGGCAACACCTTTGGAACAACGGCGTTCACGTCGTATGGGCTTTTCTGGCTTTCATTCGTTGCCTTGAACTGGCTGGGAGTTAGAGATGTTGCGACCCGTGGAGTTTGGCCTTTTATTGGCGGAACTACGCCTTGGACTGCTAGCCAAGAAGCATTCGCGGCTTACTTCTTCATGTGGGGGCTCTTCACTTTCATCATGTTCTTCGGCACGCTTAGGACCAACCGAACCTTGCAGTTTGTTTTCATGAGCCTGGCTATACTATTCTTCCTGCTGGCACTGAAATCAGCACTTCTAGCTTACACGCCAACCGCAGCTTCAAGCTTGGAGTGGTTCACCCGATTAATCGGAGTCGAAGGCGTTATTTGCGGTTTCAGCGCTGTTTATCTTGCAGTCGCCGAAGTTCTAAACGAAGCACATGGAAGAGCAGTATTACCCATAGGCAGAATAGGGTAGTATAAGCAGCCAAGGTCATCCTACGCCTCTATAACAGTCATTTGAAAACCGATAATGTTCTCCGAAGATTTTATTAGGTCAGGACTTCTTTTCATAGAGCCTCACGGTAAAAGGAGGACCGCTCAGATTGTCCAAACTCATCAAGTGGGTTAAGGAAGACCCCAATAACAAGTATGTTTTCTGGCCAACTGAAGAAATGAAGAAACGCGCATGGGTGAGTGATGAGAACGTGTACAAAGATGCGGCGAAAGACCCAGCAGCTTTTTGGGCTGAAAAATCCAAAGAAGGCCTCGAATGGTTTAAGGAGTGGACTGAAACATACGTTTGGAACCCACCTTTCTACAAATGGTTTGTCAATGGAAAAATCAACGCTTGCTACAACGCAATTGATAGACACGTTATAACGTGGCGCAGAAACAAAGCAGCAATAATCTGGGAGCCTGAACCCACAAACGAGCAAGCCAGAGTCCTAACCTACCAAGACCTTTATCGAGAAGTGAACAAGTTCGCAAATGTGCTCAAGAGTCTAGGAGTACAGAAAGGGGATCGCGTAGGCATATACCTGCCAATGATTCCAGAAGTCCAGATCACCATGATGGCCTGCGCTCGCATCGGAGCTGTTCACAGCGTGGTTTTCTCAGCCTTCAGCGGGCAATCACTGAAAGATCGGATGGAAGATGCAGAAGCCAAGGTTTTGGTGACTGCCGACGGTTACTATAGAAGAGGCAAAGTCGTTGACTTGAAGACACAAGCCGACCTTGGGATACAAGGCACCACGATCCAACACATAGTTGTTGTCAAGAGGACGGGTAGTCAGGTGAACATGGTTGAAGACAGGGACCTTTGGTGGCACGACCTGATGGCAAAGGCGCCATTGTACTGTGAGCCTGAGCCTATGGATAGCGAAGACATGCTTTATACGCTCTACACGAGCGGCACAACAGGCAAACCCAAAGGCATCGTGCACCACACAGGCGGCTACTTGACAGTCGCGTATTGGACGACAAAATGGGATTTCGATCTGCACGACGAGGATATCTTCTGGTGCACGGCTGACATTGGTTGGGTCACAGGACACACGTACGCCTGCTATGGTCCTCTGCTTAATGGCGCTACGATTCTCATATACGAGGGCTCATTGGATTATCCAGACTTTGACCGCTGGTGGACAATAATCGAGAAGTACGGTGTCACAGTGTTCTACACAGCGCCTACGGCTATTAGAATGATATTGAAATGGGGCGAGGACTACCCGAAGAAGCATGACTTGAGCACGATTCGGCTGCTAGGCACAGTCGGCGAACCAATCAATCAAGACGCTTGGATGTGGTATTTCAAACACGTCGGCGGCGAAAGATGCCCCGTTATTGACACTTGGTGGCAAACCGAAACCGGCGCAACCCTGATTAACTCTTTGCCGGGCATAGGACCGTTCATTCCAACTGTTGCCGGAAGAAGCTTCCCTGGCACAATACATGACATTCTTGATGAGTCGGGAAAACCCGTAGGCGTGGGCGAGGGCGGCTACTTGGTGCAGAAAAGCCCGTTTGCCCCAGGCATGCTGAGAACGGTTTTCAAAGACCCTGAACGTTACAAGACACAGTATTGGAGCGTTTACGGTCCGGAAATCTACTACACCAGCGATGGCGCTATCCGCTGGGATGAAATGGGAAACATTCGACTGACAGGTAGAGTTGACGACGTAATGAAAGTTGCGGGACACAGGCTTTCAACAGCCGAGGTTGAAAACGCATTGACGCAACATCCCGCAGTTGCAGAATGTGCGGTGGTTGCGGCTCCACACGACATCAAAGGTGAGGTTCCTGTTGCTTTTGTCACGTTGAAAGAAGGCTTGAAGGCTTCTCCAGCTCTTGAGAATGAACTTGTACAGACTGTGGTCAGAGTGATTGGACCCACGGCTAGACCTGAGAAGATCGTGCTTACTGAGATGTTGCCCAAGACAAGAAGTGGAAAGATCATGAGGCGCATACTCAAAGCTCTAGTTAAGCACGAACCTGTCGGAGACACAACAACGCTGATGAACCCTGAGGCTGTAGAAGAACTCAAACAGAAAGTAGGTTAAACCCAAGATCGCGCATAATCTTCCTCTACTTCTTCCCCTTGCTCTGGTTGGCAATGGCTCTGGATTGTCAGGCGAGACTTTTATATGCAATATAATTATAATTTATATCGATGGGGATTGATACTTGAAGTGCAGATTCTTTAAAAGAGAAAAAGGAGAGGTCAGCCGAAATCTTTGCATGGCAGATATGGCAATATTGGGAGAGGCAGGAGACCCGTATGGTCCATCGGACGACGAAGTGTTCGACTACTGCGTTTCAGAGGAATTCAAAAACTGCCACCGTTTTCAGTGGGTTCAAAGAGAAAAGGACAAAGCAATGCTCAGAAGCCAATATTAGCCCTCTTATCACTTTTCTTTCAGCATCGTTTCATTGTTACCAGCCCAGCGCGAATCCGTTGCGCCGAGCGAAGTCTGTTCTCATTTAGCCAGTTTTCCATGAGCGAAAACATTTAAAGCGATGCTTCACGCTTAGCATAAAGGTTCATACTTACATTAGGCGATTATGATGAGTTCACAATGGCATTCAACCGACAAAGATGCAGTTCTGGAGACTCTGAGAACCTCGACACTGGGATTGAGCAGCGAAGAGGCAAAACAACGTCTGAGCGAATATGGATACAACGAGTTGATGGAGAAAAAGCGGAAAACAGCTTTGCGGATGTTTCTAGGCGAGTTCAAAGACATCTTTATCCTGCTCCTGATTTTCGCCACAATCGCCTCATCTGCAATCGGATATTATGATTTGTTGCAGGGCGAGACCGAGGGCGTTCTCGATGCATTCACCGACTCGGTCACTATTGGAATAATAGTTGTACTCGTCGCCGTCGCAGGCTTCGTTCAAGAGTATAGGGCCGAAAAGGCTCTTGACGCCTTGAAGAAGTTGGCAGCCCCCAAAGCCCGAGTGCTACGCGACGGAAAAGAAATGATGATAGCTGCTCGTGAAGTCGTGCCCGGCGACATATTGGTGCTCGAATCAGGCGACACAGTTGCGGCTGACGCAAGAATCTTGGAAGCTGTTGAGCTAAAGGCTGACGAAGCAGTCTTGACCGGCGAGTCTACACCTGTTGGAAAGAACGTGGAGCCTGTTGAGCCTGAGGCACCAATAGCTGATCGTAAGAACACACTTTTCATGGCAACGCACACGATTTACGGTAGAGGAAAAGCGGTTGTAACATCCACAGGCATGAAGACGGAATTCGGAAAAATTGCAGAATTAGTGCAGACGACTGAGGAAGAAGAAACTCCACTCCAGAAGAAGCTGGACAGGTTTGCCAAGAAAATCGCTTACATGGTTGTGATTCTCGCTGCCATAATTTTCGTCCTTGAATTTTTCGCTGAAGGCTTGAACTTAAAGGCGCTTATCGACTCATTCTTGGTCTCGATTACGCTAGCCATTTCAGTTGTGCCTGAAGGTCTGCCAGCCATAGTTACCATCACCCTCGCCTTGGGTGCACGAGAGTTTGCCAGACGAAACGCGATAATCAGACGATTGTCCTCAGCTGAGAGCTTGGGAGCAACCACAGTCATTTGCTCAGACAAAACAGGAACCTTAACAAAAGGCGAAATGACAGTGCGACGCATCTACAACGGCAAGACTGCTGAAGTTGCAGGAGTCGGATACGAACCAAAAGGAGAAATTACTGTTGACGGTCGCATGGCCGGCATCAACGCTAATGCGGACCTGTCAATGCTTCTGACAGTTGGCAGTTTATGCAACAACTCTAAACTCATAAATGAAAAAGACATTTGGCGCATTACAGGAGACCCCACTGAAGGAGCCCTGATAGTTGCAGCTGCCAAAGCAGGACTGACCCAAATAGAACTAGAGAGACAGTACCCCAGAATCGGAGAACTTCCGTTCACTTCTGAGAGAAAACTCATGACTACGATCCATAAAACCCAAACTGGAGAGCAAGTCGCATTCGTCAAAGGCGCTCCAGAGATGATTCTCGAACGATCGACTCAGATCTTTGAAAAAGGCAAAGAAAAGAAACTCACCGAAGCTAAGAGAAGAGAAATACTTGACATAAACGAGAAGTTCGCATCCGATGCCCTACGAGTTCTCGGAATGGCATACAAAAGGCTTCCAAGTGCCTTAACTGAATTCCGCGAAGAGACGATTGAAACTGACTTGACCTTTGTAGGCTTGCAGGGCATGATTGACCCGCCTAGAGAAGAAGCAATTGGTGCCAACAGGAAATGCGAAGAAGCCGGCATAAAGACAGTCATGATAACTGGAGACCATAAACTCACAGCAACTGCGGTTGCTAAGGAAATCGGTATGCTGAAGGAAGGCAACATTGTTCTCACAGGCGTTGAACTTGACAAGATGAACGACACTGAGCTTGTCGAAAAGGTGGAAAGCATAGCTGTCTACGCTCGTGTGTCGCCTGAACACAAGATTCGCATAGTCAACGCTTGGAAGAAGAAAGGCTACGTTGCAGCCATGACAGGAGATGGAGTTAATGATGCTCCAGCTGTGAAAAGCGCTGACGTAGGTGTTTCAATGGGAATCACGGGAACAGATGTTACACGAGAAGCCTCAGACATGGTGTTAACTGACGACAACTTCGCGACCATAGTCAGAGCTGTGGAGGAGGGCAGAGTCATCTACGACAACATACGCAAATACGCGCGGTTTCTGATATCAGCCAACTTCGACGAGGTTCTGGTGATAGGCATATTCGCTATACTTGCTGGACTCGCCGGAGCAGGAGGGGAAACACTATTTCCATTGCCTCTGATTCCAGCCATGCTGCTGTGGATTAACCTTGTTACAGACGGACTGCCGGCTGTAGCTTTGGCATCTGATCCGCCCGATGAAGATGTCATGAAACGCAAGCCACGCAAACCTGGGGAAGGAATTCTGCATGGAATGGGCGCATTCATAATAGCTTCGTTCCTGCTCCAAGCCAGCGGCACATTGTTCGTATTCGTGATGGAGTACTACGTGTTTCCAACACATCCGTGGGGCTGGCCTAATGGTCCATTCAACGAGGAGAGTAGAATACTGTCGTTGAACGAGGCTAGAACTACGGCGTTCGTGCAGGCAGCCATGTTCGAGCTATTCGTCGTGTGGAACTGTCGCTCCGAGAAGCGTAGCGTCTGGAGAATGAGACGCAGTGCTTTCAAGAACAGGTTCTTCGTAATTGCTGAAATAGTGTCGATCAGCTTGACCCTTGCAATACCATATATACCATTGACACAAGCCGCGTTCCACCTAGTTCCACTGAACGTAGTTGACCTAGCTTACGTTGTGGGCGTGTCAAGCTGGGGCTTATTTGTGCTTCCAGAGATTTTCATGAACCGAAAAGTTTGGCGCTGGAGATAACGGCTCGCATCTACCATGCAGCCACAATATTAAAGTTCGCAGCTCTTCTGAGCCTATTCATGACCGCTAGACCCAAACCTTTTGACGGAACACTCTCAGCTATTATCAGATCCACGTTTTCTTTGTCAAACTCGCGCAGAAGCCTAAAAAGATTCTTAGCAATGGATGAAGCATCCTTTTGGCTTCCCATAGACTTCAAAACATCCGCATCATATTTCGATATGGTTTCATCTGTGGCGAGCACACCAACCCTTTTTCCGTCAGCCATACCAGAAGCCGTCAGCTCCTTAACCCTTTTCACAACCTTGTCCGGTTCTCCATCGACCACGATCATTTCAGCCTCTGGTGCGTAGTGTCTGTGTTTCATGCCAGGCGCACGCGCCTTCAACGCACGCGTCTTTCTCTTAGCCACTACTGCTGGGTGCAAAGTAACCCTGCCCAGAACTTTCTTCAGCTCTTCAACGGGTGTTCCCCCAGGCCTCAAGACTTGAGGAGTCCGAGTCGTCAAGTCGATGACTGTTGATTCGACACCGACTTTGGTGGGTCCGCCGTCTAGGACGACATCGATCCTTCCAGCTAGATCATCTATAACATGCTGAGCCGTTGTGGGACTCGGCTTGCCAGCCCGGTTAGCGCTTGGAGCTGCAATAGGGGTTCGTGATCTACTGATCAGGGCAAGCGCCACATTGTTGCTCGGCATTCTGACGCCAATAGTGTCCAAGCCCGCGGCTGTAACATCGGGTACTTGACTCGATCTTTTCAGAATCAAAGTCAACGGCCCAGGCCAAAACGTCGCCATGAGCTTTTCCGCCCTCTTGGGAACATCTCTCGCCAACTTGTGTACGTCTTTCTGGTCTGAAATGTGGACTATCAGGGGGTTGTCAGGTGGACGATTTTTCGCCTCGAATATTCGGGCCACTGCCTTCGGGTTTAGAGCGTCGGCGCCCAGTCCATAGACTGTCTCAGTTGGAAACGCTACCAACCCACCTTTTCTGATCGTCTTGGCTCCGATTTCAACTTTGTCTATCTTGGGCTTCTCCAAGTCGACTTTAACGATTACTGTGCCCTTTACCTTCTTCCAAAGGCTTCTTGATCTTGGATTGTTCGATGCGCTTAAAGCCGGCAAGTTTAGCCAAGGAACCCCGAAAAGCAGGATATGGTCTAAGGATATGACCTTCTGGTTGTACGGGGAAACGGAACAGAATCAAATATGCTTTCAAGGTTGAGCATCCATGTCAAGAGGCGTTCAACTCCCATTCCGAAGCCAGTGTGCGGAACGCTTCCGTAGCGTCTTAAGTCGACATACCATTCGTAGTCTTCTGGTCGCAGACCGAACTCCTGCAGATTTCGAAGCATTTCGTCTTTCGTGTCGACGCGGGCGCCTCCGGTTGACAGTTCACCGATTCTTGGAACAAGAAGGTCAGCAGACATGACCATTTCGGGTTTATCTGGGTAAGCCTTCACGTAGAACGCCTTAATCTTCTTAGGATAAGCATAAACGAACATAGGTCCGCCGAATTCCTGTGTTAGCATTCGTTCTTCGGCGAATCCGAAGTCTTCGCCCCATTGGATTTGGGAGCCTTTTTTCTGCAATCGTTGAATGGACTCGTCGTACGTGATTTTTGGGAATGGCGCCTTGATTTTTGCCAGCTCTTTGGGATCGAGTCCTAAGGCTTCGAGATGCTTCTTGCATTTTTTAGCCGTGGTTTGGCAGACGTAGCTTACGAGGCGTTCTTCTAAACGCATTAGGTCATCCAGAGTTGAGAAAGCTTCTTCAGATTCGACGTGCCAATATTCAGTTAAATGCCTGATCGTTCGGCTTTTCTCCGCCCTAAACGAAGGCGCTACACAATAGACTTTTTCCAGCGAGTATATTAAGACTTCCAAATGCAACTGCGCACTCTGAGTCAGATACATCATGTCGTCAAAGTACTTCACGCCAAACAGTGTGGCTCCGCCTTCAACAGCGCTGGAAATGAACATCGGAGGAGAGACTTCAACGAAACCTTGTTTGCAGAAGAATTCATGAATGAATTTCAGGACCTCGCTTCGTATCTTCATGACAGTGTTCATCTTGCGGCTTCTCAGCCACAAATGCCGAACATTTCGTAGGAATTCTTCACTCTTATCCTTCGCGATTGGGAAAGTCTCCGAGAGCCCAATTACCTCCAACTTGTCCACAGCGATTTCGCAGCCACTTGGCGCACGTTTGTCCTCTCTTACAGTGCCAGTCAACGCAATTGCGGATTCGATTGTTGCTGTTTCGGCCTGAGTCCATGCTGGGCTATCTTTTTTCACTACAGCTTGTATGACGCCTGAGGCGTCTCTAATAACTAGGAAGATGGTGTCTTTGCTTTCCCGCTTTCGGTAGACCCATCCTCGAACATTGACCTTCTTGCCTTTGAGCCTTCCAGTTGTGATGCTGTCTGTGGCAGTATAGACCATGAATTAACTCAACCTTCAATATGCTACATTCACTTGACTTTTAAACTATATCCCGAGGGGCTGAACCTTAACCCTTAAATCTCGATATAAAATGTGTATGCATGACTATGGCATGCCTGTTGGAAAAAGCATCACCAAAATCAGAGCGCTGCAACTTTCTTTTGTTGCCATAGCTAGCGTC
>Ga0315314_1002511_pt1 | contig 15074 bp, 18 predicted proteins | sample TDP9_MG_FD_203631 | JGI IMG/M metagenome (GOLD analysis project Ga0315314, IMG submission 203631) | Freshwater sediment microbial communities from Lake Towuti, South Sulawesi, Indonesia - TDP9 | ecosystem: Environmental > Aquatic > Freshwater > Lake > Sediment | place: Indonesia: South Sulawesi...
GTAGAACGTCGTCGCGAGAGCGGCGTCCGTCGTCGCGGAGAGCTGTACAAAGTACGATGGCGGGTCAGAGCTCGCTATGCTGTACAGGGCGATCGTGTCCAGGTCGAACATCTTGCCGTCCACGAAGAGCCGGTAGTACCGCCAGTCCGTCATGCCCCGTTTCGTCATCAGGACCATGTCGTGCCATTGTGGCTGCGTGACCCAGATGGGCATGCTCCCCCCAGCCATGTCCGTCCACGCCTGTGAGCTGTCGTAGTACTGCAGCTTCTTCTGGCTCGATGTCAGATAGTGGAGGTACCGGACCTGCGCGTAGTAGAGCGTCGTGCCATCTGAGATCCGGATGTCGAGCTCGAAGGATCTCGGGGTCGTGTCCGCGGCCGCCTGCAGGCAGAAGTGCACTCCGGCGGCCTGGAACTTCGTTGCACTGGTCGATGGCTTCGCGAGGAACATAGTTGCGGCTGCCACACTAGCAGCGATGGCCGCCGTGACGCCCTTCAGCGCAGAGGTTCCTGAGTGCACGAAGGTGGCCGTGCTGTCCTTGGTGATCGTCCCGAGTGCCTGGGTCCACTTGAGCGTGCCCTCCATGTCGTCCATGAAGATAGGGCGCCCTCCGTACTTCCGGACCCACCAGGGGATGTCAATCATGCCCAGGCGGTTGTACCCGTCCGCACGCTGCTCGAGCCACGAGGATCCGTCATAGGCGTATCCTCTGGCCTGGGCGATCCCGAGCAGCCGCGTCGCCCTGTCCGTCACGTCTCCGAATGTCGCTCCCTGGATCCTCACCATGTCCTCAGTACTCCGTCACCTCGATCACATAGAGCGGCGAGCCCGCGCCCGTCGCGATGCCCCAGATTGCCCAGCCCACCAGCTGGAAGTCCTCGTCAATCGAGAAGCTCCCGCTCCCGCCGCTCGGGGCCAGGAGCATCCCCTTGGAGGAGCTCACGCTCGCGTCGAGGGCGACATAGACTGAGTTGGTCGAGAGGTTGATGATCAGGAGCGCGAGCCTGTCAGGATTGTTCGGGACGAGCTCCGCCGGGCTCGTGCCCAGGGAGACTGTCTTCTGTGCTGCCTGGGTGCGAACTCCCCATCTGTCCTTCAAAACCTTGGCGAGGCTCATCTCTGACCTCCAGCACCACGACTGTCTCTGAGGACCTCGAGCTCGTCTACGCGACCTTGACCAGGTCCATGATGCCGGCCTGAGCCGTGCCGGCTGTTGCGCTCGCGAGCCACTCGACCTGAGGAGGCACCTTGCTGTCAAAGTCGAACCAGGTTCCGAGGCCTCCGTTGCGCTGCAGGTCGGACCCGCGGTACCCCTCGGTCGCATGGCAGATGAAACCGGGCCGGTGCCCGTAGCCCTTGGCGATGAATCTGAACGCGATGCCCGAGGTGCCCCACATGGCCGCGCCGACACAGGCGTATGTACCCACTGGGAGCGTCTGCCGGAAGGTGATCACTCCAGTGGTCCAGACGCTGACCGTCTCCGTGATCGCAGTCGTGAACCTCACATGGAAGATCGTGCCCGTGATGGGCGCGACCGGCGCGTCTGCGAGCCATGCGACGACTGTGTGGACCTCCGGGGCTGCGGGGTTCGACAGCACGAACGCCTCGAGCCCCTCTCCACCGACGAGCGCGAGCGGGCTCGTTGGCTGCAGCCTCAGGGCATCGCCTCCGACGGGCTTGATGGCCTCCTCGGTAGGCACGATATCGAACAGGGCCGTCGCCCTCAGGCTCGGGGATTGCAGGTACGCCGCCCCCTCGACCGTGCCCCCAACGGCTGCGTATGCGCCGAGCAGGATGGCCGTCTCCGCTGGCACATAGAGAATATCTCCGGCGATCGTGGCGATCTCGTCCGGGACCGCTGCCTTGGCTGCGTATGCGCCGGCCTCGTCCTCTGACTCCGACCATGCGACTATCTGGAATGGCATTTCTTGTCACCTCCGCGACGGCGCGCCTACTTCACTCCGTAGACGGCCTTGGCCTTGTTCTGCAGCCCCACGGCCAGCGGGACCACTCGGTTCATGACGTTCGAGCGGGCATCTGCGGTCTTCTTGGGCAGCCTGGCCGCGATGGCGTCGATCTCCTTGAAGAACGGATCGACGCGCTTGGCGTACTTCCCCTTCCCGCGCTCGATCCCGGCGGGATACGTGGTGGGCGCCGCCGTGCGCATCGCCTCGTGCAGGTCGCTGATGCTCAGGTCTGCCAGGTGCGCCGATCTCTTCGCCAGCGCCAGGGGCGAGACGACCTTCTCCTTGAAAAGCGCGACGGCTTCGGCGCTCCTCGCCTTGTCGAGGATGTCCGTCCGTGCGATGTACTTTCTTACCAGCTTGTCCACTTTGGCCTTCGCACCCGTCTCGAAGTCCGCGGCGGCTGCGGCCGTGTCGATTGGCATGTGCTTCTGTCCTCCGTTCTGCTTCTGCGTCTCTATGTGTCGCAGCCCTTATTAGGAGCCTGCGCAATTTCTACACAGATATTCATGACCGAGCTGGACGACGACATCGAGCACTTCAACGCTCTCAGCAACGAGATCAACGACCTCATCAAGGATATCGAATGGCGCGGGCCGGATGTCGCCGCGGAGCGCGCGAAGGTCGAGCGCGGGGAGCAGGACGCGGTTACGGCTCGGGTCCTGGGCGAGGTCCTGCAGGACAAGCAGGTGCTCCTGGAGCAGAAGCTCAAGGAGTGGGAGCGGCTGAAGGAGACGATCGAGAAGGCGACGGGGAAGACGCTCGAGGAGCTCGCAGGTCCTGACTGAGATGAGAGTCTATACCAAGCGGCGGAGCATCTGGGCGAAGATCGTGATGGACAAGTATTTTGCCGACTGGCCTGACTGGGATGAGGAGGTGCCCATATTCGACATCCGGGGGCTCGACCTCAGGACCATCGACACCGTGGGGATCGGGTACTTCACGCGCGTCATGCCGCGAGCGGATGTCGTGGCCCTGCGCGAGGGCGAGCTCATGGTGGTCGAGTTCGACACGGCCGCGAACCCTATGAATGTCTGGAAGCTGAGCAAGTACATCGACTCCATCCGTGCCGAACATGTCCGCGACGACTGGCGAAAGCGGAAGATCTCGGGAGCGTTCGTCGTGCCATCCTATGAGGCCCGCGTCGAGGCCGAGTGCGAGCGCCTGGGATACCGCTTTATCGTGGAGCCGCAGCCGGTGATGTAATGCCCCGGACCTACCTGATCAGATACCTGGATGCGAAGACGGGATTCCTCCAACACGAGGAGTTTGACACCCATGCTGAGATGATCCAGCGCATCCTGCAGCTCACGCGGATGGGGGCGAAAGAGATCCGCCAGATGCCCCTCGTAAGGGCGCCCGGCGGAAGGGGGTGATCTGCATGGGGAGGAAGTACTATTTGCGCAGCGTCGATGATGTCACCGGGTTCATAAAGACGCTGGACACGGACGACATCGACGAGCTCATGAAGGCGCTAGAGGCACGGAAGGCGGAGCTCGCAAAGGCCATCAGCCCGTCGATCCTCAAGGAATAGGGGGGTGGGGAGGCATGGAAAGTGCGCGCGCAATTTTTTCGCCGCAATTCTTCGAAAAGATGAGCTCGCCTCAGGTCGGTCTGCAGCCTTGCTCGATGGGATGAGCAAAGCTTCCCGGCGACCTGGCGGCCGAAATGGCGCGAACCAGGCATAAAAAGAGCTGTGGACCCCGAGGCCCTTGATGGGTAACTCCCACAGGGGAAAAGAGATTTAAAGAGCCCCGAGGTCGTTGTCCCCCGGACACACGGGACGGGAACGGTGATTCTAACGCGGGACCAATATATAATTCCTCTCATGGCGGGGGACCGTAGATGACGGCGGTCCACCCATTGATCACTCTCACGGCCAAAGGCGAGGTCGTGGACGCTGGAGGCTTCGTGACATACAGGCGCGGGAAAGGCGGGGTGGAATGGTGCCTCTCCCATGTGGATCGAGATGATGCGGGCCGACGGAGGTACACTCGATGGTACCGGTTTTTCGAGGGTGCCTGGCTGAGGGTGATGTGGGCCTGGTCGGGAACTTTGTTGTCCGACCGTCAAGCAGCGTCGCCCTCCATGTGCACTGAGAGTGGTCGGACCTTGCGCAGCGCGATCGATGATCTGCCGGCTGGCTCACGGAGTTGAAGGCAGAGACACACACACCCCCAGGGCGAGAGGGTGTCTCCCTGGCCCGGGTTTCGGGGTCCCGGGCAGTGGGGGTCGCAGCTCTGATCTGGGCTAGAGGGGATGCTACTGCAGCAAGCGCCTGAGGGAGAGCTCGAGAGGGAGAAGGCCGTCACACCTTCGTCGGACGGGTGTGTGTGTCCCCTATTTCGCGACGTTCTTCTCGAAAAGGTCAAATACACACACCCCCCTAAGAAGGCCGAGGACGCGCGAAAAATGTCGCTTTTCTCTGAGCGTGCCACGAGGGAAATGTCGCAGAATAGGGCATGCGACGCTTTTTCTCGAGGCGCGTTTCGTGGAGTGCGTCCTCAGGAGGCTGAGAACAGGACGACCAAAGTGACCAACGCGTATGACAGCATTGTGTGCGTCCTCGCTGCGGCCGGGCTTAGCGCAGGGGTTACGCAGTGGAGGATCGAGAGGGGGCTGATCGAGATACTCGGGGCGAGTCAGCCAAAGACGCTGCGCCGGCACCTTGAGCTCATGGTGAAGCTCGGGTACCTCAAGAAGGTCGCGGGGAGCACGGTTTATCAGAGCGCGCAGTACGATCTCGTCGGCTCGAAACTGAAAGAGATCGCGCTCCGGCGAAAGGCCCAGAAGCTCGCGACTGGACAAAAGGGGGAAGGGAAACGACGCTGACTTGGAGAGAGAAGCTGGCCGTCCGGATGGAGGCGTGCTTAGAGGAGATGCGCCTCGCGAACGAGCACCTCGAGAATATCATGGCCGAGGTGCAGGAGCGTCTTCTCGAGGAGGGGCGGGCCGTCACTCGAGAGAAGACAGCCGAGAGAATCCGGGCGAAGCTGCCACAGGCCCAGAAAAGGCTCGAGCAGGTCAGAAGGGACAAGGAGAAAGAGGCGGAGCTGGATGCCAGACAAGAGGATTAGGGACAGAGAGCTGGCCGCGATCGTGCTGGGCATCGCCCAGGAGTACCACGCGCCGAGGGGGATGGTCAGGCGCAAGGTGTTACAGGAGTTGAGAGCGTGGAGGAGAAGGCTCTAGCCCCGCGTGAGGAGAAGGTCCCGGAGCTCGTGAGCCCGATCGCGCCGGTCGACGCGATCGTGCAGCGGTTCAAAGACCTCGAGGAGCTCAAGCGGAAGCTCCTGAGCACTGAGGACTACTATCTCACGGAGCGCGGGACGTACGAGCTCAAGATCCGTGGCTGGCGGAAGCTCGCGGTCGCCTTCGGGCTGTCGACGGATCCGCCCGTCGAAGAACTCGAGCGCGATCCCCAGGACCCTCGAGAGATCCGCGTGAGGATGGAGGTCACGGTGCACCATGCGCGCGGCCGGACCGTGACAGGCACGGGCTGGTTCTCGAGCAGGGAGGTCAAGCACAAGTGGCTCGAGGACGGGTCATGCGTGCATCCGACCCGTGTCGACAAGAGCGGAGCACCGATCCCGGTCCCGCTCGAGCACACGGTAGCCTCGAGGGCCTACACCCGGGCGCTCAAGCGTGCGGTGCAGGACATGGTGGGGCCGATCGAGCTCGAGGAGGAGGAGCTCGAGGAGCCGGTTGAGGCTGCCTCAAAGGCACCCACACCCACACCCCCGAGCACGTCGCCGCCGAGGACCACAGCGCCGCAGCGCGTGGATGCTGGACAGCGCGCAATCGTGGTCCGGTTCCTCGAGGACGTCCTGGGCGAGGACCTCGTGGAGCTCCTCACGCTCGAGGAGTCGGACGGGGACCTCAAGGTGATCCTGCCAGCGCCGATGGCTGAGGCGAACAGGACCCGTTTCCTGAAGGCCATGATGGCGATCGGTCAGGGTGTGAGCGAGACAAGCAGAGGGCTCGTCGCGAGGATGAAGGCACCGAGGGGTTGAACCAATGGTAGAACCGGAGGAGAAGCTCCTCGAGGAGCTCAAGCGGAACGACTGGAACCCGCGCACGGTGATCTTCGTGAGCCTCAACGGGATAGACGTGCTCCTCCTGCACGGGGTCATCTCGCTCGCCCTCAAGCACCCGCGGTTCCCTGAGCACACGAAGGCCCGCGCGCTCGAGCTCAGGGCCGGCCTCGAGAGGATCCTGGTCGAGATGGGGGCGCTCACGGGCATACAGCTCGAGAGGATCCATGAGCTTGGCGACTGAAACCTCTTATTATTTTTCCGCTCGAATATAGGTAGACCCTCACTTCTAGATCTCATACACTGCGACGACGGTGAGCACGTCAAGGTAGTCGCGCTGTCCGCTGGTCGCGTCGAAAGAAAAGAAGTTCGCGCGCATGTATCCGAGCTCCGCGGCCGTCCAGAGTGGATGCCCCTGAGTAGCGTCGTACTCCATCCAGCCATTCGAGGTCGGGAAGTACCCCGCGCTCGTGTTGGTCCAGTTCGTACCACCGTCCCACGAGGCCCTCATGCACCAGCGATGAGCGCCATCAGTCGAGTACCCCTTGGCTCGCATGGTGACGGACTTGATCTCCGCGTCTGAGGGGATCGTCCAGGAGTAGCTGTAGTGGGTGACGAAGATGCCGGCCAAGACGGGGTCGCATGAATCCCAGCCAGCCACACAATATGAGAACGAGCCGTCCTCGGCTCGCGAGCGCTCGCCGTACTCCCAGCCCGAGCTCCCCCAGAGCCCTCCGATCCGCGTCTGCGTGTAGAGCTCCTTCGCGCCCAGCCCGATCAGCACCCCGTACGGGATCTTCGTCGGCGCGCTCAGCGCCTTGGTCAGCGTTCTCACCACGTTCTCTCTCCTGCCTATTCCTCAAGCTTCATCCGTGCCCGCTCCGACTCGACCAGGATGGCCGCGCGCTCAGCGACTACGACTATCGCATTAACCGCCCGCGCGTACTCGTCGATCGATATCTTCTCCTTCCGGAGCTGGTCGCGGTAGAGCGCGAGCAGGCTGCTGTAGTAGTCTATGGTGTACTCCATGTCCGCGAGCTTGCGTATCGAGTCGATCATCCTCTGTGGCACGCCCTCTTCGCTCAGGCGCGACGAGAAGGTGTCCCAGCTCCAATATCCCTCCTTATACATGGTGAGCGCGCTAGACACGAAGCGCGCGCGGTAGGGGTCCGACTGCGCTGCTCGGGCCGCATACTCGGCGAACATGGGGGCCCACTTGGGATCGCTGCCGCGGTCGAGGTAGAGCTGCTCTGCCTCCTTCTGGTCGATCACACCCTCGCCCAGCATCTGCCTGATCTCGAGCCTGGTGGGCGGATCGAAGGCGATTGCGATCAACTGCTTGCGGTAGCGCGCGAGCACGTCCTGGCGGCGGAGGAGCGACATGAGATCCTCCTCCTCGAAGACGAGCTCGGGTGCGACTCGCCCTGGTCTGAGGCGGTGGTACATCTCGTAAGCCTGCCCCACAGAGGGCAGGTCCCAGTGGGCCGCCCAATACGACTCCGCATGGAACTTCTCGAAGCCCTGGTACCTGGCGTACTTGAGGAAGTCTTCGCTTGGCGGCTCCTCGAGCTGCTCCGCGCGGAACTCAGGGCGCCAGACTTCGCGTACCTCGAAGCGCACCAGATCAGACATCCCTGGGATCTCGGGGGTGAAGAGGGCGTTCATCTCATAGCTGAGCGGGCGCTCGACCGTGACCCTCATCCAGGTGCCCTGGAACGCAGAGATCATCGCATGGAATCCAGCATAGTGCATGATCTGATCTCGAGTCTGGCGCAGCTCGAGGTTCTTCATGGGGTGGCCGGCGTTCACCAGATGGATCCCGACCTCCGAGAGGCCCCACGCCCCGAACGCCCCGCCCAATACTGAGAGCACGCGCTTGGTCGTCCCCTCGATCGCGATCGGCGAGTGGGTCGGCGGCGAGGCCATGATCATCCCCCGGATGGACTCGCCGACCTGCACCAATGCATCATACGCTGCGCGGAGCATGGCGACGAGCGGGTCGATTATGAGCTTCTTGAGCCCCTCAAAGATCCACTCGCCCACGGCTTTGAATCCCTCGAAGATGCCTTTGAGCCCGGCGACGATGTACTCGGAGATCGTGGACATCAGCGCTGCCGTGGACTGATAGACCCACTCGAGGCCGGCCTTGACCTGGGACCAGATCCAGTCCAATGCGCCGGAGATCACATTGAGGCCCGCGTTGATTTTGTCCCAGACCCAAGAGAGGCCGGCCTGTACTTGCTGCCAGATCCAGTTCCCGAGGCCGCTGACCTTGTCCCAGATCCACGCCAAAGTCGCAGTGATGGGGACGAGAAGCACAGCGAACGCATCGCGCGCCCGATCCGCGATCCAGCCGAGTCCGGCGAAGAGGGCCTCGAGGGGTGGCTTCAGGATGTTGTCCCAGAACCAGCGCAGCGCCTCCTTGACCGGGCCCAGGATGTCGATAAGTGGGGACCTCTGGCCCGCCCACCATGCGCGGATCCCGTCGGCCCATGCTTGCTGGACGTCGAAGGTATGGTATCGAAAATTCCCGCGGTACTCCGTCAGCCAGATGTCGTAGCAGTAGCGACGCACCTGCTCCTGCGTTGCCTCTTGGAACACGACTCCTGCCATGCCATCACAGTGATATCTTCTTCCCGATGAACCGCATCCGCTCGGCCTGCTCGACGTTCACGCGCTTTCGGATCACCTCGATCTGGACGCTCTCGGGCTTCCCCTCGACCTCCTCGTGGGGGATCGTCGCGGTGAACGGCCCCTCGGCACCCACGAAATAGGTGATGAGGATGTCCTTCTTGCCGAGCCGCGCGGACTCCATCGATGGGAACACGCGGTAGTCGCGTATATCGACCTCTGCTCTCACTTCTGGTGTCATTTCGTCTCTTCGCTCCTGTCGACCTTCCGCGGGACCACGCTCAGCACCGCGTCGCGACCGACCTGGGCAAGTATCCTGGCCTTGGTGAGCTCGAGCGCCATGATCCATTCCTGTGGCGTGAGCTGGCCGCCGGCCTCCGCGTGGATTGTGGTCCCGTCGTTCACCACGCGAAGGATCCCTGTTCTCTGGGCCATGTCCCCATCATCGCTGTCTGCGTACAAGAGCTCTGCGGGCGATGTAGGCCTGAGCTCCTGCTCCGATCGGAAGGCCGACCAGGGCCCCGCCGATGAACATGCCAGTGGAATCGACGCCGAGTATGAGGCATGTCTCGACGATCACCGTGCCCGCGACCAGGCTCCCGAGCTTGATCCAAGATTCGTCCTTCATGTTCCTCCCTCAATACCCTGATGGCATGTCCTCGACCAGCCAGAAGTCGTCCGCGTAGAACGTCGTCGCGAGAGCGGCGTCCGTCGTCGCGGAGAGCTGTACAAAGTACGATGGCGGGTCAGAGCTCGCTATGCTGTACAGGGCGATCGTGTCCAGGTCGAACATCTTGCCGTCCACGAAGAGCCGGTAGTACCGCCAGTCCGTCATGCCCCGTTTCGTCATCAGGACCATGTCGTGCCATTGTGGCTGCGTGACCCAGATGGGCATGCTCCCCCCAGCCATGTCCGTCCACGCCTGTGAGCTGTCGTAGTACTGCAGCTTCTTCTGGCTCGATGTCAGATAGTGGAGGTACCGGACCTGCGCGTAGTAGAGCGTCGTGCCATCTGAGATCCGGATGTCGAGCTCGAAGGATCTCGGGGTCGTGTCCGCGGCCGCCTGCAGGCAGAAGTGCACTCCGGCGGCCTGGAACTTCGTTGCACTGGTCGATGGCTTCGCGAGGAACATAGTTGCGGCTGCCACACTAGCAGCGATGGCCGCCGTGACGCCCTTCAGCGCAGAGGTTCCTGAGTGCACGAAGGTGGCCGTGCTGTCCTTGGTGATCGTCCCGAGTGCCTGGGTCCACTTGAGCGTGCCCTCCATGTCGTCCATGAAGATAGGGCGCCCTCCGTACTTCCGGACCCACCAGGGGATGTCAATCATGCCCAGGCGGTTGTACCCGTCCGCACGCTGCTCGAGCCACGAGGATCCGTCATAGGCGTATCCTCTGGCCTGGGCGATCCCGAGCAGCCGCGTCGCCCTGTCCGTCACGTCTCCGAATGTCGCTCCCTGGATCCTCACCATGTCCTCAGTACTCCGTCACCTCGATCACATAGAGCGGCGAGCCCGCGCCCGTCGCGATGCCCCAGATTGCCCAGCCCACCAGCTGGAAGTCCTCGTCAATCGAGAAGCTCCCGCTCCCGCCGCTCGGGGCCAGGAGCATCCCCTTGGAGGAGCTCACGCTCGCGTCGAGGGCGACATAGACTGAGTTGGTCGAGAGGTTGATGATCAGGAGCGCGAGCCTGTCAGGATTGTTCGGGACGAGCTCCGCCGGGCTCGTGCCCAGGGAGACTGTCTTCTGTGCTGCCTGGGTGCGAACTCCCCATCTGTCCTTCAAAACCTTGGCGAGGCTCATCTCTGACCTCCAGCACCACGACTGTCTCTGAGGACCTCGAGCTCGTCTACGCGACCTTGACCAGGTCCATGATGCCGGCCTGAGCCGTGCCGGCTGTTGCGCTCGCGAGCCACTCGACCTGAGGAGGCACCTTGCTGTCAAAGTCGAACCAGGTTCCGAGGCCTCCGTTGCGCTGCAGGTCGGACCCGCGGTACCCCTCGGTCGCATGGCAGATGAAACCGGGCCGGTGCCCGTAGCCCTTGGCGATGAATCTGAACGCGATGCCCGAGGTGCCCCACATGGCCGCGCCGACACAGGCGTATGTACCCACTGGGAGCGTCTGCCGGAAGGTGATCACTCCAGTGGTCCAGACGCTGACCGTCTCCGTGATCGCAGTCGTGAACCTCACATGGAAGATCGTGCCCGTGATGGGCGCGACCGGCGCGTCTGCGAGCCATGCGACGACTGTGTGGACCTCCGGGGCTGCGGGGTTCGACAGCACGAACGCCTCGAGCCCCTCTCCACCGACGAGCGCGAGCGGGCTCGTTGGCTGCAGCCTCAGGGCATCGCCTCCGACGGGCTTGATGGCCTCCTCGGTAGGCACGATATCGAACAGGGCCGTCGCCCTCAGGCTCGGGGATTGCAGGTACGCCGCCCCCTCGACCGTGCCCCCAACGGCTGCGTATGCGCCGAGCAGGATGGCCGTCTCCGCTGGCACATAGAGAATATCTCCGGCGATCGTGGCGATCTCGTCCGGGACCGCTGCCTTGGCTGCGTATGCGCCGGCCTCGTCCTCTGACTCCGACCATGCGACTATCTGGAATGGCATTTCTTGTCACCTCCGCGACGGCGCGCCTACTTCACTCCGTAGACGGCCTTGGCCTTGTTCTGCAGCCCCACGGCCAGCGGGACCACTCGGTTCATGACGTTCGAGCGGGCATCTGCGGTCTTCTTGGGCAGCCTGGCCGCGATGGCGTCGATCTCCTTGAAGAACGGATCGACGCGCTTGGCGTACTTCCCCTTCCCGCGCTCGATCCCGGCGGGATACGTGGTGGGCGCCGCCGTGCGCATCGCCTCGTGCAGGTCGCTGATGCTCAGGTCTGCCAGGTGCGCCGATCTCTTCGCCAGCGCCAGGGGCGAGACGACCTTCTCCTTGAAAAGCGCGACGGCTTCGGCGCTCCTCGCCTTGTCGAGGATGTCCGTCCGTGCGATGTACTTTCTTACCAGCTTGTCCACTTTGGCCTTCGCACCCGTCTCGAAGTCCGCGGCGGCTGCGGCCGTGTCGATTGGCATGTGCTTCTGTCCTCCGTTCTGCTTCTGCGTCTCTATGTGTCGCAGCCCTTATTAGGAGCCTGCGCAATTTCTACACAGATATTCATGACCGAGCTGGACGACGACATCGAGCACTTCAACGCTCTCAGCAACGAGATCAACGACCTCATCAAGGATATCGAATGGCGCGGGCCGGATGTCGCCGCGGAGCGCGCGAAGGTCGAGCGCGGGGAGCAGGACGCGGTTACGGCTCGGGTCCTGGGCGAGGTCCTGCAGGACAAGCAGGTGCTCCTGGAGCAGAAGCTCAAGGAGTGGGAGCGGCTGAAGGAGACGATCGAGAAGGCGACGGGGAAGACGCTCGAGGAGCTCGCAGGTCCTGACTGAGATGAGAGTCTATACCAAGCGGCGGAGCATCTGGGCGAAGATCGTGATGGACAAGTATTTTGCCGACTGGCCTGACTGGGATGAGGAGGTGCCCATATTCGACATCCGGGGGCTCGACCTCAGGACCATCGACACCGTGGGGATCGGGTACTTCACGCGCGTCATGCCGCGAGCGGATGTCGTGGCCCTGCGCGAGGGCGAGCTCATGGTGGTCGAGTTCGACACGGCCGCGAACCCTATGAATGTCTGGAAGCTGAGCAAGTACATCGACTCCATCCGTGCCGAACATGTCCGCGACGACTGGCGAAAGCGGAAGATCTCGGGAGCGTTCGTCGTGCCATCCTATGAGGCCCGCGTCGAGGCCGAGTGCGAGCGCCTGGGATACCGCTTTATCGTGGAGCCGCAGCCGGTGATGTAATGCCCCGGACCTACCTGATCAGATACCTGGATGCGAAGACGGGATTCCTCCAACACGAGGAGTTTGACACCCATGCTGAGATGATCCAGCGCATCCTGCAGCTCACGCGGATGGGGGCGAAAGAGATCCGCCAGATGCCCCTCGTAAGGGCGCCCGGCGGAAGGGGGTGATCTGCATGGGGAGGAAGTACTATTTGCGCAGCGTCGATGATGTCACCGGGTTCATAAAGACGCTGGACACGGACGACATCGACGAGCTCATGAAGGCGCTAGAGGCACGGAAGGCGGAGCTCGCAAAGGCCATCAGCCCGTCGATCCTCAAGGAATAGGGGGGTGGGGAGGCATGGAAAGTGCGCGCGCAATTTTTTCGCCGCAATTCTTCGAAAAGATGAGCTCGCCTCAGGTCGGTCTGCAGCCTTGCTCGATGGGATGAGCAAAGCTTCCCGGCGACCTGGCGGCCGAAATGGCGCGAACCAGGCATAAAAAGAGCTGTGGACCCCGAGGCCCTTGATGGGTAACTCCCACAGGGGAAAAGAGATTTAAAGAGCCCCGAGGTCGTTGTCCCCCGGACACACGGGACGGGAACGGTGATTCTAACGCGGGACCAATATATAATTCCTCTCATGGCGGGGGACCGTAGATGACGGCGGTCCACCCATTGATCACTCTCACGGCCAAAGGCGAGGTCGTGGACGCTGGAGGCTTCGTGACATACAGGCGCGGGAAAGGCGGGGTGGAATGGTGCCTCTCCCATGTGGATCGAGATGATGCGGGCCGACGGAGGTACACTCGATGGTACCGGTTTTTCGAGGGTGCCTGGCTGAGGGTGATGTGGGCCTGGTCGGGAACTTTGTTGTCCGACCGTCAAGCAGCGTCGCCCTCCATGTGCACTGAGAGTGGTCGGACCTTGCGCAGCGCGATCGATGATCTGCCGGCTGGCTCACGGAGTTGAAGGCAGAGACACACACACCCCCAGGGCGAGAGGGTGTCTCCCTGGCCCGGGTTTCGGGGTCCCGGGCAGTGGGGGTCGCAGCTCTGATCTGGGCTAGAGGGGATGCTACTGCAGCAAGCGCCTGAGGGAGAGCTCGAGAGGGAGAAGGCCGTCACACCTTCGTCGGACGGGTGTGTGTGTCCCCTATTTCGCGACGTTCTTCTCGAAAAGGTCAAATACACACACCCCCCTAAGAAGGCCGAGGACGCGCGAAAAATGTCGCTTTTCTCTGAGCGTGCCACGAGGGAAATGTCGCAGAATAGGGCATGCGACGCTTTTTCTCGAGGCGCGTTTCGTGGAGTGCGTCCTCAGGAGGCTGAGAACAGGACGACCAAAGTGACCAACGCGTATGACAGCATTGTGTGCGTCCTCGCTGCGGCCGGGCTTAGCGCAGGGGTTACGCAGTGGAGGATCGAGAGGGGGCTGATCGAGATACTCGGGGCGAGTCAGCCAAAGACGCTGCGCCGGCACCTTGAGCTCATGGTGAAGCTCGGGTACCTCAAGAAGGTCGCGGGGAGCACGGTTTATCAGAGCGCGCAGTACGATCTCGTCGGCTCGAAACTGAAAGAGATCGCGCTCCGGCGAAAGGCCCAGAAGCTCGCGACTGGACAAAAGGGGGAAGGGAAACGACGCTGACTTGGAGAGAGAAGCTGGCCGTCCGGATGGAGGCGTGCTTAGAGGAGATGCGCCTCGCGAACGAGCACCTCGAGAATATCATGGCCGAGGTGCAGGAGCGTCTTCTCGAGGAGGGGCGGGCCGTCACTCGAGAGAAGACAGCCGAGAGAATCCGGGCGAAGCTGCCACAGGCCCAGAAAAGGCTCGAGCAGGTCAGAAGGGACAAGGAGAAAGAGGCGGAGCTGGATGCCAGACAAGAGGATTAGGGACAGAGAGCTGGCCGCGATCGTGCTGGGCATCGCCCAGGAGTACCACGCGCCGAGGGGGATGGTCAGGCGCAAGGTGTTACAGGAGTTGAGAGCGTGGAGGAGAAGGCTCTAGCCCCGCGTGAGGAGAAGGTCCCGGAGCTCGTGAGCCCGATCGCGCCGGTCGACGCGATCGTGCAGCGGTTCAAAGACCTCGAGGAGCTCAAGCGGAAGCTCCTGAGCACTGAGGACTACTATCTCACGGAGCGCGGGACGTACGAGCTCAAGATCCGTGGCTGGCGGAAGCTCGCGGTCGCCTTCGGGCTGTCGACGGATCCGCCCGTCGAAGAACTCGAGCGCGATCCCCAGGACCCTCGAGAGATCCGCGTGAGGATGGAGGTCACGGTGCACCATGCGCGCGGCCGGACCGTGACAGGCACGGGCTGGTTCTCGAGCAGGGAGGTCAAGCACAAGTGGCTCGAGGACGGGTCATGCGTGCATCCGACCCGTGTCGACAAGAGCGGAGCACCGATCCCGGTCCCGCTCGAGCACACGGTAGCCTCGAGGGCCTACACCCGGGCGCTCAAGCGTGCGGTGCAGGACATGGTGGGGCCGATCGAGCTCGAGGAGGAGGAGCTCGAGGAGCCGGTTGAGGCTGCCTCAAAGGCACCCACACCCACACCCCCGAGCACGTCGCCGCCGAGGACCACAGCGCCGCAGCGCGTGGATGCTGGACAGCGCGC
>Ga0315314_1002512_pt1 | contig 15072 bp, 12 predicted proteins | sample TDP9_MG_FD_203631 | JGI IMG/M metagenome (GOLD analysis project Ga0315314, IMG submission 203631) | Freshwater sediment microbial communities from Lake Towuti, South Sulawesi, Indonesia - TDP9 | ecosystem: Environmental > Aquatic > Freshwater > Lake > Sediment | place: Indonesia: South Sulawesi...
CCTACTATTCTTGACGAGGTGGTGGGGTGGGTCGGCGCTGAACCCGTAGATTACGCCTTGAAGATGCTTTGTTGTGGGGTCGGGATAAAAGAGGTCGATTGGGATACGAACTTGCTGATGTTGAGGGAGAAGTTGAAGAGTGTGAGGGATTACGGTGCCAATTGCATCATGACCCCCTGCCCCTTCTGCTTCCTCCAATTCGACAGGGGACAGAGGGAAGTTGACCGAAAGTTTCATGAAAACTTCGCTTTTCCCGTTTTCTATGTTACAGAGCTTCTTGGATTAGCGTTGGGCTTTTCGCCCGAGGAGATGGGGCTTCATCTTCACACAACCCCTGTTGAGGGGGTTCTATAAGATGTCTGGTGAGAAAGAGAAGAGGGTTGGCGTGTTCATCTGCCATTGTGGCAAAAACATAGCTGGCGGGGTGGACATAGGAGCGCTGGTTGAGCACTCCAAACAACTGGACGGTGTGGTTTTCGCCGCTGAAAACAAGTTCCTTTGCTCTGAGGAAGGGCAAGCCACGATTCGAGACGCTGTCAAAGAGCACAACCTGAACAGGATCGTTGCAGTCGCGTGCGACCCAACCCTGCACACAGCCACCTTCCAACGGGCTGGTGAAAAGGTAGGGGTCGACCCGGCTTTCACGGAGTTGATAGACATCAGAAAGTGGACCATGCACGGAAGCCCCCAAAGGGTTGACCCTGAAAAGGCTTTGGAGAACTCGAAGAGGCTCATTGAGCAAACCGTGAAGCGGATAAGGTTGAAGCGGGCGATTCCGAAGGTGGAAGTGAAGGTTGAGCCATCGGTTCTAGTTGTCGGTGGCGGAATAGCTGGTGTGGAGGCTTCCTTAGACCTAGCGGATAAGGGGTACAAGGTTTATCTCGTGGAACGCCTGCCCACGATAGGTGGAAAGATGGGTCTGCTCTACAAGGTGTTTCCAACGAACGATTGCGCACCCTGCATCCTGGCTCCCAAGACCGCCTATGCGAACATGCATCCCAACATAACCTTGTTCACGAATTCCGAGGTTAATGACGTAAAGGGGTACGTAGGCAACTTTCAAGTCGAAGTGATCAGGAAACCCCGCTTCGTAGACGAGAAAAAATGCACTGGATGCGGAGTATGCGCAGAAAAGTGTCCGAGCAAGGCTCCCAACGAGTATTCAGCCGGGCTGGGAGAACGTAAAGCTGCCTATATCCCCTTTCCACAGGCTATACCACGAAAAGCAGTCATCGACGCGGAGCACTGCCTATACTTCCAGAAAGGCGTGTGCCGAGTCTGCGAAAAGCTTTGTCCGGCTGGAGCCATAGATTTCGAGCAAAAGGCGGAGAAAATAGGGCTGAAGGTAGGCGCCATCCTCGTGGCAACGGGCTTCGAGGAGTACAACCCGTCCAGCAAGAAGGAGTACGGGTATGGGCTGTACGGCAACGTCATCACCCAGTACCAGTTGGCGAGGCTGTTAGACATAGACGGACCCACCAAGGGGAGGCTCCTGAGGCCATCAGACGACAAGGAGCCGAGAAACATAGCGATGATCCAATGCGTGGGCTCCAGGGACGAGAAGTCTAACGCCTACTGCTCCGCCGTTTGCTGCATGTACTCCCTGAAACACGCCCAGATCATCAAGGAGATGGTCCTGCCAGAAGCTGAGGTCTGCATCTGTTATACAGACATGAGGACCCCTGGCAAGGGATTCGAAGAATACTATCAACGCACAAGAGACCTGGGCGTCACGTTCATTCGGGGAAAACCCAGCGGGATAATGGAGGACCCCAAGACTGGAGACCTCACCTTGGCGGTGGAAGACACTCTGCTCGGGGAACCTCTCACCCTCACAGCGGATCTGGTTGTTCTATCCTGCGCTATGGTTCACTCTGAGGGCTCCAAGCGGCTCGCTGAAATGCTGGGCATAGAAATTGATGAAAGCGGCTTCTTCAAGGAGGCTCATCTGAAGCTTAGGCCTGTGGAAACCATGGTCCGAGGAGTCTACATATGCGGTTGCGCCCAAGGACCCAAAGACATTCCCGATGCCATAGTTCAAGCCAAGGCGGCGGCCTCTTGCGCTGACACTGAGTTGAGAAAGGGAAAAATAATGCTTCCAGAATTCGTAGTGAAGGCGGGGAAAGTAGCTTAAAGGAGGTGACGATCTTGGGAGAAGTCTACATCGAGATGTTCACTTCGCCGGGGTGTGCAAACTGTCCAGCGGTGAAGAAGATGCTCCGTGGATTAGCCGACGAGCTTAGGGGCGACGTAACCATAGAGGAGGTCGACATAACGGTGGACCCGACTAGGGCAGCCCAATACGGTGTTATGTCGGTTCCCGCGGTGGCTGTAAACGGCATCCTCAAGTTCGTGGGGGTCCCGAGGAGAGAGGAGCTGAAAAAGGCAATCGTTGAGGAATTAGAAGCATAAACCCTAGAGGAGCGTCTAGAGTTTTTAGCCCCCTTTCTTAGCACTGAACATTTTCTACACCTGGAAGTGAACCGTGGCGTCAGACGTTCCCGGCTCTCTGCTGATCTCAGTAAACGGGATCCGGGCATCCTTCCGCAAGGCATCAGGTATCCTCCTATCAATAGCATCCAGCTTTTGGATCCCAACCTCACCGCCACATCTTCGCCCAAAGCGATTTAATCGCATACTCGTTACATGTCTTTTGAGACAAACGATAAATATTTAAGATAGTCTTAGATATGTCTGGGAAGTTGGACAAAGAAAAAATATGAGGTATTCAGATGTCTGCAACCCCTCAACTTGCCGGAATGCCCGTCCTTATTTTGAAGGAGGGATCGACCAGAGAACGCGGAAGGGGGGCTCAACACGCCAACATCATGGCTTCCAAGCTCGTGGCGGAGGCGGTGAAGAGCTCCCTTGGCCCAAAGGGAATGGATAAAATGTTGGTGGACAGCTTGGGCGATGTCACCATAACCCACGATGGGCGCACCATCCTAGACGAGATGGACGTTCAGCATCCTGCCGCAAAGATGATGGTGGAAGTTGCTAAGACCCAAGACGAGGAGGTGGGTGACGGAACAACCAGCGCCGTCATCATAGCGGGAGAACTCCTAGGAAAGGCTGAGGACCTCATCGAGAAAAACGTCCACCCAACAGTCATAATCGATGGATACCGGAAGGCTTCCGCGAAGGCTCTGGAAACCTTAGAAAAGATCGCCATCTCCGTGAAGCCCACCGATGAAGAGTTTTTGAAGAAGATCGCCATGACCGCCATGGCAAGCAAGCTCGTTTCCGAGAGCAGGGAGCACTTAGCTGAAGTCGCGTCCTCGGCCATCCTGCACGTCGCTGAAGAAGTCGCGGGGCAACACAAAGCTGATCTGGACGACGTTATGGTTGAGAAGAAGCCCGGCGAATCCCTAACTGATACCAAACTCATCGAGGGCATCATCATCGACAAAGAGGTAGTCCATCCTGGAATGCCTAAGCGCGTAGAAAGCCCAAAAATCGCTCTACTTGATTGTGCCTTAGAGGTGGAGAAGACCGAGTTCGACGCCAAGATCAACATTGAAAGCCCCGATCAGATGGAGGCCTTCCTGAAGCAGGAGGAGAGCATGCTTAAGGACATGGTGGAGAAGGTCGCTAAAACGGGCGCTAACGTGATCATATGCCAGAAAGGCATAGACGACCTAGCTCAACACTTCCTAGCCCGAAAAGGCATTCTGGCCGTTCGTAGAGCAAAGAAGTCAGACTTGGAAAAGCTGGCTAAGGCAACTGGCGGAAAGGTTGTCACAAACCTTGACGACATGAAGGGGAAGGATCTTGGCTATGCCGAGCTGGTGGAGGAACGGAAGATAGGCGACGACAAGATGACTTTCGTCGAGGGCTGCAAGGACCCACGCTCCGTGGCTATTTTCATACGTGGAGGAACCGAACGCATCGTCGACGAGGCGGAACGTTCCATTCATGACGCCCTGTGCGTTGTCCGTGATGTGGTGCAGGAACCAAAAATTGTGGCTGGTGGTGGCGCACCGGAACTGGAGGTCGCACGGGCAATCAAGGAGTACGCGGAGGGTCTTCCAGGGAAGGAGCAACTTGCAGTGCAGTGCTACGGTGAAGCCATGGAAGCTATACCTACAACGTTGGCAGAAAATGCCGGCTTAGATCCTATCGATATAATTTCTGAGCTTCGGGCTCGCCACGAGAAGGGCGAAACATGGACTGGCGTCGGTGTTCACGAAGGAAAGGTCAAAGACATGAAGGAAATCGAGGTCTTCGAGCCCTTAGCCGTTAAGAAGCAGATCATCAAATCGGCAACAGAAGCCGCTTCCATGATCCTGAAGATAGACGACGTCATAGCGGCTGTGAAGGCGCCAGCTCCGAAGGCGCCGAAGGGACCTGAAGGAGAGTACGAGTAACGCGGAAGTAATTAAGAGAGGTTACCATGGCTTATCTGACAACGCAAGCCGGACGGCCAGTGCTCGCCCTGAAGGAGGGAACTGCCCGTATCCGGGGCAGAGACGCCCGTAACAACAACATCATGGCGGCGCGGATCGTCGCCGAAGTCATAAAGACCACCTTAGGGCCAAAAGGCATGGACAAGATGCTTGTCGACAGCCTAGGAGAAATCGCCGTAACCAACGATGGCGCCGCTATCCTGAAGGAGATCGACGTGAAGCACCCTGCGGCCAAGATGATGGTGGAAGTGGCCAAGACCCAGGACGACATGGTGGGCGATGGAACCACCACCGCAGTAGTTCTGGCTGGCGAGTTACTGCGAAAGGCGGAAGAACTGTTGGATCAAGGCATCCATCCCACAGTCGTCGTCAGCGGTTATCGAAGGGCCCTTGAGACGGCCGGGAAAATTCTTGAAGACATAGGAATCCCTGTGGATCTTGAAGATAGGGAAACCCTGAAGAAGATCGCCATGACATCTATGGCAAGCAAGGCCGTCAGCGGAGCGAGAGAGCATCTGGCCGAAATCGCCATAGACGCTGTCAAGCAAATAGCCGAAAAACGAGAAGACAAGGTGGTCGCCGACATAGACAACGTCCAGATTGTAAAGAAAGAGGGTAAGAGCCTCTTCGACACCGAGCTCGTCAGGGGGATAATTCTCGACAACAAAGTGATCCATGCAGACATGCCAAGACGGATCGAAAACGCCAAGATAGCCCTAATTAACGCATTCCTTCAAGTGAAGAAGACTGCACTTGGGTTGGGGGAATTTAGTGCTGAGATCCGAATCCGGGACCCAACCCAAGTGAAGGCCTTCGTAGACCAAGAAAATCGCATGCTCAAGGATATGGTGGAGACGGTCAAGAAGGCAGGCGCCAACGTCCTCCTCTGTCAAAAGGTCAAGATCGACGATGTCGCCCAACACTTCCTAGCTAGGGAAGGGATCATGGCCGTACGAAGAGTCGAGGGGGCATACTTGGAGAAGCTGGCTAAAGCAACGGGAGGCAGGGTGGTCAACAATTTAGACGACCTCACCGCCCAAGACCTAGGCGAAGCGGCGCTGGTGGAGGAACGCAAGATAGGCAACGACAAGATGATCTTCGTAGAGAAATGCAAAGATCCGAGGGCCGTCTGCATATTACTCCGCGCGGGCTTAGAGAGGATGGCGGACGAAGCGGAGAGGGCCATGAAGGATGCTCTATCCGTCGTGCGGGATGTCATGGAAGAGCCTAGGATCGTCGCCGGAGGCGGAGCCGCCGAGGCTGAAGTCGCTAAGCAACTCCGTAACTACGCCCTCAAAGTCGGCGGAAGGGAGCAGCTGGCCATAGAGGCCTTCGCCGAGTCCATGGAGATTGTGCCAAAGACCTTGGCTGAAAACGCTGGCCATAACACTATCGACGTGCTTGTCGCCTTGAGGTCGAATCATGAAAAAGCTGGGGGTCAAACCATGGGTGTTGATGTCTTTTCAGGCAAGGTTGTGGACATGTATGAGAACGGCGTGGTCGAGCCGTTGAAGGTGAAGACCCAGGCCCTCAAGTGCGCCGTAGAAGCTGCCTCCACGATCCTAAGAATCGACGACATCATCATCGCAATAACGCCTAAGACAGCGATGAAAAGTCTGAAGGAAAGAAAGAAAGAAGTAGAACGTGAGGAACTTGAGGAGAAAGGCGAAGTGACGACAAAATGGTCTGTGTAGAGAAATGCAAAGATCCGAGGGCTCGCCGCTTTGAACACATAGGAGCCCATACCCACATCAACAGCCTAAGCCTCGACAAACACTTGAAGACCTAATTTGCGAAAAGGAAACCTACTAGACAGTAGCACCTTTCTGGAGACAAGTCGATATAGGAAAACCATGATTCAGGAGCTCAAGAATCCAAAGCCCTCACCATAGGCTCAACCTTAGGAACGCCCTTCAATCTTAAGGGGAGGAATCTCCCGTAGACGTGATGGGGAGTGTATGGAGATGAGAGTGATCGTCGAGCTGCTTGGTGAGGAAAAGCCAGATATGCAGTTGCATGTTACTGAAAGAAATCCGAGTATCTTAATGGATATGAATGAGCGGAAATACCAGGTATCTTGAGCTACTGGATAGGGCTTATCTTTCAAGTGAAGTCTTCTTATAAAATGGCATCCTTAAAGTGATGCTTAAAAGTTTGAAGAAAGACCTAGTGTGAGGAGTAAAAATCGAGCGATGACCAGAAAACACAGCATAGAAGTCGGACATCGTGCATGAATTTGTTTGGATGCGGCGAGACAACAATCCCAAGGAGCTCGAGGCCTCCCTTTGCAAAAGGTTGAAAGCCTTATAAAAGAGGTAGAGAGTGGAGAGATCAGAAGACGCCCGGTATGTGGTAGCAATGAATGACTTAACAAAGCCTAAAGTTATGTTCTTCTTAGCGTATGCAAGCATTGCGGGTTCCAGTCAAAGGAGATGATGAATGATTGAAGGGAGAGGATAAACCCAAGATTGGTAGGGTAAAAAAGCTTGAAGATGCTTTAAGGGAGGAGCGTGAAAAATCGAGTGAATATTTGAACCGTCTAATGTACCTACAAGCGGACTTTGAGAATTACAGAAAAAGAATGGAGAAGGAGATCCGTGAAACAGCCCAGCACGGCAACGAAAAGCTTATCGTAAACCTTCTGGGCGTTATAGATGAGCTTGAGATGGCTGTCCAGTCTGGAGAGAAGACCGAAAACAAGGGAGCTCTCCTTGAGGGGGTCGAGATGGTTTTAAAGAAGATGTATGCTACTCTTGGGCAGGAGGGCTTGACGAAAATAGAGGCCGTTGGAAAGCCCTTCGACCCAAGCAGACACGAAGTCATTTTTAAGGTGCCAACAAAAGATTATGTTGAAGGCACCGTAGTAGAAGAGGTAAGGAAAGGTTTCATGCTCAGGGATAAGGTGATTCGTCCGAGCATAGTTAAGATCGCGGTTGCCGCAACCACCCAGAATAAATCGAATTTTAGTGGAGGTGTAACCGATGAGCGAAGCTAAGAGCCAGCGCAGGGAAAGAATCTTAGGCATAGACCTTGGAACAACGAATTCCGCAGCTTCCATTATGGAAGCTGGAAGGCCCGTAATTATTCCCAGCGCTGAAGGACCCACCATTGCAGGTAAAATGTTCCCCTCGGTTGTTGCCTTCACGAAGGATGGCCAACTGCTCGTCGGCGAGCCGGCGTTAAGGCAAGCCGTCACAAATCCCGAGGGAACCGTTTTTGAGATTAAGAGGAAGATGGGAACCGACTACAGGGCAGGGATCTACGGCAAAGAGTATACCCCACAGCAGATCTCCGCTTTTATTCTACAAAAAATTAAGAGAGATGCTGAAACGTTCCTCGGCGAAAAGATAAGTAAGGCTGTGATCACCGTCCCAGCCCACTTCAACGACAACCAGAGACAGGCGACTAAAGACGCCGGTGAGATCACAGGCTTCGATGTCGCGAGGATAATAAATGAGCCCACGGCTGCTTCTCTAGCGTATGGGCTAGACAAGCTGGAGAAGGAGATGAAGATCATGGTCTTCAGCTTCGGAGGAGGGACAAACGACACAACCATAATGGATTTTGGCGGCGGGGTTTTTGAAGTGCTGGCCACAAGCGGCGACACAAAGACTGGAGGCACCGACCTAGACAATGCCATCGTCGAACACCTCCTCAACGAGTTTCGCGAGCAGACTGGCATTGACCTTAGCAGTGAAATGATGGCCATGCGGAGGCTTAAGGAGGCGGCTGAAAAGGCAAAGATAGAGCTCTCAACCCTCATGACAACAGACATCGACCTACCCTTCATTGCTTCAGATAAGAGCGGGCCCAAGCACCTGCACTATACGCTAACAAGAGCGAAGCTTGAGCAGCTGACGCTGCCTATCGTTCAAAGGATTAGAGAGCCCATAATGCGTACGCTCTCAGACGCGAAGTTTGAACCGAAGGATATAGACAAGATTATTCTTATCGGCGGCCAAACAAGGATGCCCCTAGTGAGGAAGTTCGTGGAGGACCTGATGGGAAAACCTGCGGAGCGTGGTGTGGATCCTATGGAATGCGTCGCGGTAGGCGCGGCCATTCAAGGTGGCGTATTGGCTGGCGAGATTAAAGACCTACTTCTCTTGGATGTAACACCGCTGTCGTTGGGCGTTGAAACCCTAGGCGGCATCTTCACGAAGCTCATAGAAAGGAACACAACAATTCCCACCAAGAGGAGCCAGATCTTCTCAACGGCAGCAGACTTTCAAACCACCGTAACCATCAATGTGCTACAAGGGGAGAGGGCGATGGCGGCGGACAACATCTCACTCGGCATGTTCAACCTGACGGGGATACCTCCAGCACCTAGAGGTGTACCACAGATCGAGGTGACCTTCGACATCGACGCCAACGGCATACTCAACGTCTCCGCTAAAGATTTGGCTACGGCGAAGGAGCAGAAGATCACCATCACAGCGTCCACGAAGCTCTCAGAGAAGGAGAAAGAACGCATGACGAGGGAAGCCGAACAGTTCGCCGAGCAGGACAAGAAGAGGAGGGAAGAGGCTGAGATCCGCAATAACGCCGATTCCCTTATCTACACCGCTGAGAAGACAAAGAAGGACCTAGCCGAAAAGCTCGGAAAGGAGCACGTGGAGAGGATAGACAAAGCCGTCGCCGAGCTTAGAGAAGCGCTCAGCGGAAAGGATTTGGATAAGATCAAGGCCAAGAACGAGGAGTTGGCGAAGGTCCTGCAGGAGGTTGGAACCGCCGTTTATCAACAAGCGGCGGCGAGACGAGCTGAACAAGAGAAGTCTGAGCAAGCTGGAGAACCCAAGGAAAAAGTTGTGAACGCGGAGTATGAGGAAGTTAAGAAGAACGAGAAAAAGCAGCAGTGATTTCCTCCGCCTAAGGCTGATGATGATCGATGAGTAGCAAGCGAGACTACTACGAAGTTCTAGGCGTTCCTAGGGACGCATCAAAAGAGGAGATAAAGAAGGCTTATCGTCAACTGGCTTTAAAGTATCACCCTGACAGAAACAAGTCGCCAGATGCCGAAGAAAAATTTAAAGAGATATCGGAGGCGTATGCCGTCCTTTCCGACGACGAGAAACGTATGCAGTATGATCAGCTGGGGCATGAGGGGATAAGTAGCAGATATACCTGGGACGACATATTTAGAAGCGCCGACTTCGACAGAATCTTTAGGGATCTGGGCTTCGGCTTCGGCGGCTTCGACACCATCTTTGATATGTTCTTCGGCGGCGGAGCCCGCAGGAGATACGGACCACAGAAGGGGGCAGACCTACGTTACGACATGGAATTAACCTTGGAGGAAGCGGTTTTCGGTCTAGAGACGGAGATAGAGGTTCCAAGAGTTGAGGTCTGCGGAACATGCCACGGCAGCGGGGCAAAGCCTGGGACTAGCCCCAGAAAGTGTCCAAAATGCAATGGTACGGGTGAGATACGACGCACCAGGGAATTCGGCTACACCCACTTCACAGAGATCGAAACGTGTAACGAGTGCCACGGGAAGGGTATATCCATCGAAAACCCGTGCAAAGACTGTAAAGGCACAGGAACCGTGCAGGGCCTCCGCAGGATAAAGCTGAAGATCCCTCCAGGCATCGACAACGGCTACAACCTCAGGCTGAGCGGCGAAGGAGAACCTGGAACCCGAGGCGGACCGAGCGGAGACCTCTACGTGGTGGTTCACGTTAAGCCCCACAAGATCTTCAAGAGAAAAGGAGACGACCTTCTGTGCGAGGCGCACATAAGCTTTCCTCAAGCAGCGTTGGGAACAAAAATTAGTGTTCCAACCCTGGACGGAGAAGCGAAACTGAAGATACCAGCCGGAACCCAAACTGGCACACTTTTCCGACTAAGGGGAAGAGGTGCGCCACATCTACATGGATGGGGACGGGGAGACCAGCTTGTCAGGGTTATCGTTAAAACGCCCACTAATTTAACTCGTCACCAAAAGGAGCTCTTGGCTGAACTAGCGAAAGAGGTGAAAGAAGACGTCACCTTCTGGTAGGCGCAATTTCACAAAACATAAGGGCGCGTCCTTACCAATTCTTGATACCTCGCCGCTTTTAGCTTGTTCAAATTGTGTGTAGCCGTGTCTCTTCTGTCCAAGTCACTCGGTCATTGCGTTGAGGATGAAGATAAACCCGAAAAGTATGAACAAAAAAGAAGATCCGATTTTTAAGTATTTTCCAGGGAGCAGTCTTAGGAATTTCGCTCCAATGATGACCCCAATTCCAGTCACCACTGAAAATGCGATCATAACACCCACCAATACGATGAGAGGATTTCTGAGTTCTGCCGCTAAAACAATCGAAGCGAGCTGCGTCTTGTCGCCCAGCTCCGCAAGAGAGACCATCGAGAACGTCTTAAGAAAAGTTGCCTTTTGTTTCTCAACCTTGATTTTTTCGTTCCTACGGATGAGTGAGTAAGCTCCGAAAAGCATGAACACTAGACCCGAGGTGAAGGAAACCCATTTGTAAGGAAGGAAACCGAGCAGTTCTCCGCCTATCAAGGCGCTCACGCCATCTACCAAGAAAAAGGCTAGCATGGCCCCCGTGAAAACAGACATTGCAGAGGCCCGCGAAGAAAGCATAATTGCAGTCAGCTGTGTTTTATCGCCTAGCTCAGCCAGAAAGATGAAGGTAAAAGCAGTTATCAACGGAACAACATCTATGCTCATTGTTTAAACCTCAATTAGTTCTCTCCACTATTACGCACTCTTTTATAAGCATAGTTTCGAACAAGGCAAACTAATGCTCAGCTCTTCTGTGAATGGCACATCCCTCGTCCACGTCAACATTAATACTCTATACCAATAACCTATAGCCTGCCACTGAACATTGATTCAATAAGGATAAATATTTCACTGGAAAAGTCTCTTGATTAACGGGATTCTGTCGAAGTGATGGTCGTTTGAGTAGATGTCTTCTATTTCAAGCCTTTCCATGACGGCTGCGATGACGGCGTCGTCCCAGTCTACGGTGAAGCCCGAATCTTGCAGGATCTCAACAGCTCTAAGCATGTCCTCAACGGTGTATGGAACGATCTTGAGAGAAGTGTAGGAGAGTATGGAATGCAGAACCGTTGGAATATCCCTAGCTGAATACTCCTGTTCCACATGGATGAACACCTCCTCCAAGACTAAGGTTGATGTGACGGCTTCTTCACCCCCTTCGATGCGTAGAAGGATCTCCCGCGCTGTCTCTCCGAAAGCCGGGTTCCTGTCGATATGGTATATGAAGATGTTAGAGTCGACAAACCTGACCAAGACTACTCTTTCCTCAGCCGATATCTCCTAATCTTCTCTTCCAGCTCCTCAGGCTCGGTCACCATCCTCTTAGGAGCTCCCAAGCTGGCTAGCTTCTCCGTCGGGTTCTCCACGAGCCAGCTAGGCTCTATGATCAGCCTGCCGCTCTCCAAGCTTATCCGAACCTTATCTCCCTCCTTTAAGCGGATCTTCTCGCGTAGCTCGGCCGGTATCGTAACCCGAAACTTCTTTTGGACCATCTCCTCAACAGTCAATTAACCCACCAAAATAGTGTAACGTTAAGAGATACATAAAAATGTTACACCAAATTTGTCACTCTTCCCCCACAAAAGCAAAATGAACGACGCCTACACGAGTTAAACAGGCCTAAAAGTTTGGAAGAGATAAGACAGTTCCTCTCTTTGCTCAATTCCGGCATGTTCGCTACAAACCCAGCAATGTAACCAGAGCAATACTGTCGAACTGAAAATAGACTAATCTAGACTGGTTGACAGGAAACTTAGCCAAAACTGTTTCCAGAATATCTTGTGAAGAAAAGCACATTTAGCTCGGAATGTGTTCGCTTTAAACATCACATAAAGATCCTCTTTATTCCAGTAACCTTGTCAAAGCCCCTGTCGTTGGAGTATATCTCAGTTAACTTCAGCCTTAACATCTGAGCTAAATACACTCTATCAAAGAATTCGATGTGGGAATACTGCGATTCAAGTTCTTCAGCCTTCAGCTCATCTTCATATGTAGTTTCGCATTTCTTTAAGGTAGGATACGATTCTAAAGCTTTAAAAAAGGTATCTATCTTATCCCTCATCCCATGGTACTCAAGCCATGCACAAACCTCCGCCACCACAAGGCTTGAAGTTATTGCTTGCTCACCTAATTCTATCCTTTGGAGGATTTCCCTTACTGTTGGTCCAAAATCGGGGTTCGCCGTTATCACGTATAGGAAAATGTTCGTCTCTACGAACCTCAATGTTCATCTTCCTAATTTAGATCGCATCGCAATGGCTTCTCGCGCAACCTTTTTAGGAGTTTCCTCCATTATGCCCGCTGCCAAGCCCCATAGAGTTTGTGTGGGTCCTTTAACTGGAACTTTCGGGACGAGTATTATCGCTCCTTTTCTATATTCGGCGTCAAGTACAGAACCAGATACTATCCCAAGCGGCTCCCTCAACTCCTTGGGTAGCGTTATCCTATGCTTCTCGTCAACTCTTACCTCAGTCATTTGTCCCACCTATTATTACCCATAAAAAGGTTGGGAATATAAGCTTTCAGAGCGAAATTGTAAAACGTCAAGAAATTGGCGATGGTGATAGGTTATCACCCTCGTTTTGAGCTCTCATACTTATTCGGAGGCTTGGAATAGTCTTAGGAATTGTCTTTAATTTTGCCTGTTTAAGATGAAGACAATTTAAAATGTCTACATAGAAAGTTGAAAAAATCTTAAAAAGCCGAGACTGTTTAGTTTGGCGCCGGGAGTGGGATTCGAACCCACGCGGCCCGTTGGGGCCACAGGCTTTCATGGCGGGTGACTCAAGGCCTGCGCTTTATCCACTCAGCCCACGGGATGCGAGAAACGAACTCTCGCTTGATCCCGGCTCATCGCTAGCCTTTTCCCGGCTTCATAGAATGGAAACGTCCCATGATTATAAAAGCATTCACTCGAAGCGATAAGGGTTAGCGGGAGGCTCCTTCCTCGACCTAAATGCCTGCTTCTTCGGCTAGTGTTCACATATAAATCTGTGGCAGCAATATTGTTTATTCGGTGTTGGATTGAGCTTTCTTGCCGAGAGGCTTAGGAGCCAGACGTCGGATCTGGCTGAGCTGCTTACGCGGAGGATACAAGAATTGAGGGATAAAGAAGAGCTTCGTCCATGCATAAGACGCCACGAGACCTTTGACCCAAAGTCTGCATCCCTTGAACCCGGCGAGTACGCGGCTGTGGGCATAGACGGCTCCATGGACTACGATGAACTCCTCGAAATGCTGCTCTTCTATGTTTGTGCCACGGGTTTCCGATGCGACTTCACGGTAGACAAAGATATCCGTTTCCGCCTCGACGAAGTCGAGAGAGATGAGCGCCTCGCAGCCTCCGCCTCAGTTCCCCTCTGGACGGAGGACCTCTTCCAAGTGACCGACGAAGCAGGCTCCACAGAATACGATATAGGCAGGTCGGCTGAGAGGATACCCTTCGCCCTGATGACCATGGCTGAGCTGTCCTTGGCCGTCAAAGCAGTCGACGACGAGAAACTTCGTCTAATCTTCCTCGATAGGCCACTTTCAGGAACCTACGGTCCCCTGGCTCGGGACCTCCGCTTCTTCCTGATGCGGAAAAAATCCAACCTTCTCGGCACGAGAACAGCCCATGGACCTCTAACTCTGCTAGATTTCAGGCTGGCTTCAGTCCTAGGTTCGGGCGACAATTGGGTCTCCAAAAGGTCTAACTACCTTCCCTTCGCGGCCGTCCAAAAGCTCTTACGAGGGAAGGGCCTCCACAAAAAGGAGCTTTTCAAAAGCCTAGACGTCTCTGAAAAGAGCGGGGAAAAACTCATCAAGAAGCTTCTCCAAATGCACGAAGCCTCGGATAAGGGACTGTTCGTCAATGACGATCTTCTTCGAGAAGACGCTGTGTTAGCCCTCCAGGAAAATGTTGGGAACTATTGGCTCAGGATAAAAGAAGTCGTTTCCTCCGTGGTTGAGAGAATCTTTCAATCTTCGGAGCATCCGCTCATGATGGACAAGGGTGAGTCTTGGCTAACCGTTCTCGACCTGAACGCCGTCAACACAATGCTTATTCACCTGCTAAGAGACAAGGCTCTGAATCGAGGCGTTTTGGTTGTCGGCATAGCGAAGGACACCTCAGCCTCAGAGTTTATTCGCGCCGCGGTGCCGTACGCCAAGGCTGTGGGGCTCATCCCCAGCGTGGAGAAGTTGCCCAACCTCAAGCACGACCGCGCTTTTCTGACAATCCTGAGCAGCGTTAATACGCGTCTTTTTAAGGCTCCTTGGCGCACCTTCAGCTACGACTCGTGCTTCACAACCCTGATTGAAGGGGAGAAGACCCCTTTGAGAGCAGCTAGACAGGTGGTTTCCATGGAGCGACAATTTGTAAGGGGCTACTTTCAGTTGAGGGAGTTTAAAGCAGACGAGGCTGTGAGGTCGCCCACGTTCCTCTACGATCGTTTCTATGATCCCAAATTCGACGATTCGTTTGTCACAGAAATCGAGGTCATAGAACGCAAAAAACGAGCACGGATCCATCCTTACTGGGAGGGGAAAGCGGAGAACCCCCTAGACTCCTTCGTGTTGCATCTGCTCTCGAGGTGCGACAATCCTGAGGTCATTGAGGCTATAGGTCACAACCAATTATTGTATCTAGCCGACAAGGCTGTCAAGACTGAGGTGAGG
>Ga0315314_1002513_pt1 | contig 15072 bp, 23 predicted proteins | sample TDP9_MG_FD_203631 | JGI IMG/M metagenome (GOLD analysis project Ga0315314, IMG submission 203631) | Freshwater sediment microbial communities from Lake Towuti, South Sulawesi, Indonesia - TDP9 | ecosystem: Environmental > Aquatic > Freshwater > Lake > Sediment | place: Indonesia: South Sulawesi...
CCCAATGATAAAGCAAAGTCTGCTGCGCTGGTCTGCCAAACAGCTTCCTGAACTCGTCTAGTTCCTTCTGCGCCAGTGGAGTTGCCATTCGGTCACTGACGTTTATGCGTGCCAACGTGTTCACTCTCAAGACACCAACGGGATTGTCTGGGTCCATGCTCAGCTTGCCAGCCTTCTTGTAATACGGAAACTTCAGGTACGTCCAAGGTTCAACGTGCTCAGCTATAACATCCAAGTAGTTCTCTGGCGCATAATCCTCGTGGGAGCCGTCTGCTTGCATCATTCGCAACTTGCCGTCGTAGAACGTGTGCGTTCCGTCGGGCGTCACCAAACCCAAAAACCCAGTTTTGATAACCGCTAAACTCTTGACCAGGTCCAAATATTTTGGAAATATGTTCTCCTTAGCCAACTTCATCGTAAACTGAGCAAAGTCCAACAGCTCCTTAGCCATAGGCAACGCTTTGTCTCGCTCTTCTGGCTTCAACGGTTTTGTCCAGCCGCCAGGCACAGCCGCAACAGGGTGAATCCGGCGTCCGCTTATCATCTCAACCATCTGGTGCGCCAAGTGATGGTGATGAATCACCTTCTTAGCCAGCTCAGGGTTCGCCTTCAGAATGCCAATGACATTGCGAGTTGTGTAGTCAGCGTCTGGACCCATAACAAAGTCTGGACCCGACAGGATGTAAAAGTGCAGGATGAAGTCCATGACCTTGTCACCCAAGTAGGCGAGTTCACGCAGTTTCCTTCCCGCGGGCGGTGGAGTCACGCCGAAAACACCGTCAGTCGCCTTCGCCGAAGCAATGTGATGAGCCCAAGGACAGACACCGCAGATTCTAGTCGTTATCAACGGCAGCTCTTCTACGGGTCGACCGATGCAGAACATTTCGAAGCCTCGTAGCTCCATCGTGTGCATCCGAGCGTCCAGGACGTCGCCCTTATCGTCGAGTTGAATAACAACCTTAGCGTCGCCTTCGATTCTGGTCACGGGTTGAATCACAATCTCTTTCGCCATTTCCAGTCACCTCTCTGCTATACTTTGCGCGGTCGCAGAACGTTGTGTCCTCCCACGAACCTATTGAAGGTCGCTAGCCTGTCAGGAATCAGTTTGACATCGATGCCAATCGTTGCCAACGCACCCATCATGTCCACCATCTGGTTCCCACCAAACTTAATCGGTCCCATGCAACCCCTGCACGGAAAATTGCCAGCTATGCACCTGGGTATTTTTTCGTGCCCACCGCAGCCAGTCTTTGTGGCGGGTCCGAGGCACAAATAGCCCTGTTCAAGCAAACAACGCTCCTGAACTGAAGCGTTCTCCAAAGGTCTCTTAATGGCAGCAATAGCTTTCTTCTCTCTCTTCAAGGGGCAGTCTTCACAAACAGCCTTCTCCTCAAGCTTGAACGGTTTACCAGTCAACAGCGCTGTTACAGCGTCGACGAATAGGTCTGGGGCAGGAGCGCATCCAGGAATCATAGCGTCAACCTTGATGACCTCGTCCACGGCATACACGCGGTCAGTCCAAGGAGTAATATCCTTAGTCGGGGGTTCACCGGGCACAGTGCTCCTAGACGTCTTGTAAACCTTGTTAAATACGTCGTCCTTCGTGTACATGTTCGCCAGAGCGGGCACTCCGCCAAAACAGGCACACGAACCGTATGCTATGACAGTTTTACACTTGTTCCTGATTTCCTTGGCAACCTCCCTATGCTCCTCTGTCCTGACGCCGCCCGTGATGATTCCGATGTCTGCTTGTGGAAGCTCTATCTTCGTGCCTTCACCAGTCTGCCCATAGTATTTGTGATCCATCAACACTGGCATGTGAACGAATTCTAGTTGTGGCAGTACATTCAAGAGTCCTTCGCCAACGTCGAGTATGCTGCACTCGCAGCCTCCGCACATGTTGAGCCATTCTTCTAAGACTTTTACAGGCATCTTTCCTCTCTCCATCAAATTTTACCAGAAGCAATAGTATTGTTGATGCTTTACTTTTAATCTTTTTGATAATAATCTTCTATAAATTTACTTATCATAGGAAATCTTTATCCAAAAATCATCATTATTAATGTCCAAAACTATCTAATATAGGATAGAAACAGTACTTCTAGAACGATTTTTGGGTCAATTTTATTAAGGAAACGAATCATAATATTATGCACCGAGTTGAGCGTTGACAGCGCAGAGTGTGAGTGGATGACCAAGGTCAGTTGCAGAGAGTGCTACTTCATCAAGGCAACGGGTGCCAACATCGACTATTTGATGCGGAGGGTCAGAGCAGCCATCGAAGAAGTAGGCGTCCCACCAAAATACCACATAAACGTATACAAGAACGTCTACGCCTGCTGCGGAGTCTCAGGCAGCGGCATCATACTAGAAATAACGGGACCAGAGGAAGAAAAGATCAGGAGCCTAGACCTGAAGGCGGTCTCAAAAATCTTAGAACTCTGTGAAAAAGAGGGAATTGAACACCACACATTTGAACCGCTTGACATCGGTTAGATAACCGAGGCTCAGACTACCTGTTTTGCCACGATCATGCTTGAAGTTTCTGTTATGCCCTTGATTCTTCTTATCTTTTCAAATATGAACCTGTCCAAGTCTTCGATGGTTCTGAAATTCACTTTGATTACGAGGTCGTATGAGCCGTAGGTGGCGTCGGCTTCTTTCACCTGCTCCAGTTTTTTGATTTCCCCGATTACCTGATCGTCCATTCCAACCTGCATCTTCATCATTATGTATGCTGAGACCAAGCTACATCACTAAAACGGTAGTTATGGCTGGTTGAAACGTTAATAAGATTTTTGCAGTCTGGAATTATTTTTATATACGCCTTATGAATATGGAGTTAGCTTCCGAGGCAGAGGTGCAAGTGCGTGTCTGAGAAATCAAAAATTGCCCCAGAAAAAGCAAAGGAAATGCAAGACCGTGCCAAAGAAAGAAACCTAATACTCAAAGAAATCAAGAATCAGGGTCCGTCAACTCTCGACGAACTGTCAAAGGCTACGGGAATCGAAAGAGAGAAGCTGTTCAGACACATAATCGCCATGAGACAGTTTGGAAAAATAGCAATCGCCGGTGAAAGAGACAACCAACTCGTATACGGCTTGCCCGAAGGCGAAGAAACCAAATCGTAGCCACAAAAAGTTATCCATTTCAGATACTTTCTTTTTCGACCAGATGGTGCAAAAGGCTCCAAAATGCCCTACAAGCTTGAAGACGTTACATTTGGGAATCTTGGTCGCGGCATAATGTTTGGTAGCGGGGAGTAGATTTGAACTACCGATCTCTGGGTTATGAGCCCAGCGGGTTAACCTGGCTACCCCACCCGTATAGGAGACGTTAACTCGGTCTCTCGCTACGGTTTTCCCCGCCACCTCAGATTGAAGGTGATGCGTTGCTTAAATCTTTTTATCGAAGGAGACGTATGCCTATAAACCGTTGTTCGAGTTTAACCCGGGTGAAGTGCGTTTGGATAAGTCTGTTTTCCGAGTGCTCTTCAAGCCTACGTTGGAGAAACCCGTGTTAGTCGAGGGGTTGCCAGGCTTCGGAAACGTGGGCAAACTAGCGGCTCGTTTGTTGATTGAGTTTACTCGAGCCAACGTTTTCACTGAATTGTATTCTCCCTATTTTCCAGACTTTGTTAACGTTGACAAAGACGGTATTACTCGTCCACCTCGCTACGAGTTCAGCGCGGCGTCTTTCGGCAAGGCTCAGTTTCTGATTTTGACCGGTGACGCTCAGCCCTCGCGTGACGACGTCTTATCGCATTACAGGCTTTGTGACGAGATTCTGGACTTTGCCGAGCAGTTTGGCTGCAGGTTTCTGGCAACCATGGGCGGCGTTACTCAGCCTCGTCCAGCCGGCGAGGTCTACGTGGCTGCCACATCGGCTAAGCTGGCGGTTGAAACCATGGAAAAGGGCGCTGTTCTCTACGGCGCAGGTCGCGTTGCGGGCCCTGCCGGTTTAATGCTGGGCTTGGCTAAAGAGCGTGGTTGGGAGGGTGTCTGCTTGTTAGGGGCGACCACGGGTTTGAAGGCTGACAAGAACGCAGCGTTTAACGTGTTCAAGTTTTTGATGAGACTGTTTGGCGTTGAGGCAGGCTTAAACGACACGAAGCCCAAGCCTGCACCTATTTGATGAGGAAAGCCAAAAATCATAAGTTATGCAAGGAACATTCTTTAACTCAACATCGAAAGTGGAAGGAAACATAAATGCGTCCCAGTGAACTTGTGAGATGCACCGACTTTCCGTGCAAGGATGTGAACAAGAAATGTTATACGATTCCGAGCATAGAGGTTGAACCTGGCAAAATTAAGACATTAATGATTTCTGAAGCACCTCCAGAAAACCTGGATGATTATTTTTATGCCTCCCGCTCAAAGAGTCCTTTTTACATGCAGACGACTGCACAGGCGTTTGCTGATGCGGGTTTTGATGTTGTCTCTATGGAAGACGTCTTGAACCACGGAGTCTACGTTACCACGGCTATAAAATGCGCCAAAACCGTCTATTCCATATCTCCTAAGACCGTTGAAAACTGTGCCTTCCGCATATTAGAGAATGAGATGAACCTTTTTCCCAAGATTAAGAACCTTCTGCTCATGGGGGACACAGCCATAAAAGGGATGAATTGCATCGCCAGAAGAAACATTGGAAAAGGTGTGATTCCAAGTGGCTCCACGTATAAGATTAGAAAGAACAAGTATTCCTACAAACAACTTAGGGTCTTTCCTTCATACCTGCAGACTGGTAAGAGCTATCTGATTGAAAAATCGAAAAGAAAGATGATAGCTGAAGACATCAGAGCCGCATTGTCTGAGTGAAAGCAGACATAATTTGTTCAGAAAACGGAAAACAGCAAAAATGTTATGGTCAATAGAAGATTTTCATGGCAAATTCTAAATGTGAATGTGACAGTATTCGTTTGGGCGAATGGTTGTGTCCGTGCCTTTTTCGCTGCGTGTTCGACTGGGCCCGTGCGAGGTTGAAATCAGCGGCAATAGAGATGAGGTCTTGCAGACTGTTGAGGACCTGCCGAATCTTGTAGCTATAATTTCTGAGGCTTTTGCCAGCGCTGGAGCCGATGTGTCGCTGAATGTTCGTAGTAATGAGAGTTCATCCTCAGTGTTGTCTTCGTCCTCGTCTGCGCCGGTTTCCGCTGTTTTTCCTAGCATTCAGTCGTCGGGCGGCTGCAGTGACGCTGTTTTGAAGTTGTTGCAGACTGATTGGGGTAGGGCTACGCCTCGGACATTGCCTGAGATGGTTGAAGCCCTGCGGGCGAATGCGGTTCATTATCCAACCACTACGTTGTCGGGTGTTTTGAATTGGTTGGTGAGGAAGGGCAGAGTGAAACGCTGGAAGACTGATAAGGGCTATGTTTATGTTTTGGCTCAGTCAGCTCAGCCTCAGTTGACGGAGAGTGAATAGTTTGGCAAGGTTTAGGGCGCACATCAAGACTGGGTTCGGCGAAATAGAGGTTGAGGCTGATTCAACGGAGGAGCTGCTTGAGGCGTTGAAGACTGTGACACCCGAGTTTGTGGGTGAAGTCGGCGGTTTGGTTTCGAGCAGGGTTGTAGCCTCGGCGAAGGCTGGTTTGGAGGGCGTTGTTGAATTGACCACGGAGGGACCAGTTGTGACGACTCGGGAGAAGTTGTCGCATTATGAGGCGATTGGTTTGGTTTTGTACGCTTCTGAGCGTAAGACCAACACGGCGACGAAAATCGGCGAGTTGCTTAAATCGAGTGGTATCAAGTCGATGGTGCCGGCGAGGCTGAACGAGATGACCAAGCGAGGGCTTGTATTCAAGCCTGACCCGGCGAGGACGGAGTTGAAGTTGACGGTGCAGGGTGAGAGATGGATTGAAGACGAGGTTTTGCCGCGGCTTCGGGGTGCATCTGGTTGAGCGAGTCTGAGGCTGAGCAGACTGTTACGGTTCATGTTAAGTATGGCGGTGTGGAGCAGACGTTTACGGGCAGCGTGAACGATGTTTGGGTTGGTGTGAACAGGTTCTTTAGTGAGTTGGTTCCTGGGTTTGACTTAGCCCGTAAGGTGACGTTGACTGTTGACTTGGCTAAGCTGGTTGAGGATTTTAAGGATGTAATCGCCATTGCGCCTGAGGGACCTGAACTCCTTATTCCGAGGGATAGGCTGACGGATAGTGAAGCCTTGCAGTTTTATTTGTTAGGCGCCTACGTGGGTTGTAGGTTGGGGAAGCTGCCGAGTGATGTGATGAGTAAGGAGCAGCTTGCTGGGAAGCTTGGGAAGAACGCGAAGATAACTGCGACTAGGCTGGGTGAGTTGGTGAAGGATGGGCGGGTGGTTAAGACTGAGGAGGGCAGCTTTAGGGTTTCAACGATTGGCATTAGGAAGTTGCAGGAAGAGTTGACGGCGATTAAGACTGAGGTTTGGTAGGGTTTTTCCAGCTGGTTTTCCCTTTTTTTACTTAGTTGTGCTTCATAAATCTATAATGTTGCTTTTGGGATAGGTGAATTCGGCAATATAGTAATAATGGGGACAAGGCTATGGCTGATGCCACGTCGATTATTTTTGTTACGTTGTTCTTCGTTTTTGGGTTGCCTATGATTTTTTTGATTATTTTCTTTCTGAAGGTGCATAAGCCTTTGGAGCAGAAGCGTATTGAGACGCCTCGGGAAGTCATTGTCAAAGAAGTGGTTATGGTTCCGTGTCAGTATTGTGGTGGTTTGATGCCTACGACGGCTACGCAGTGTCCCAGCTGTAGGGCGCCGAGAAAAGTGTAGCATTAGTGTTGCATGTTAGCTGTGGAAGTAATTTTTGAAGAAGAAGGGAACTATTCACTTATACCTTCTTCTACTGTCTGTCAACAAGATACGCAGTTTTCACGCTATTTTTTCATTTTACTGGGCTGAATGGTGAGTATGCCATGTGGCGAAGGGCAAGGACAAGAGTGGAAAAGTCTCAGTTTTCAAAGGACGCGAAGCAAGAGCGCGACGACTACACTCTGCGCGCTGTATACAACGAACGACGCGCGCACTTGGACTGTCCTCCCAAAATTATTGATGCAGCCTGAAATGAAATATCAACAATGTGTGTAGTTTTAACCGTAAACCCGAAAATATATCGATATGCATATAAGGTTATAACGACCCGATATATACACTCAAGCATAACGGTGTTCATCATGAGGAAGATACTTGCATTCTGGGGAATCATTCTGGCCTTGGCAGTAATCATGTCAGTCGCGGCAACCACTTACTACCTTCGTAGTTCCATAAGAGAACGAGTCATAGTCTCAACGACAACAAGCCTCTACGAAACCAACCTACTGCAAGTGTTGGAAACAAAATTCGAAGCCGAATACCCCATTGATCTCAACTTTATCTCTGTTGGCACAGGCATCGCCATTCAACACGCACAGCGAGGAGACGCCGACCTAATACTCGTCCATTCTCCATCTGACGAAAAACTCTTCTTGACGAGCGGAACCGGAGTCAACAGAAAAATCATTGCCTACAACTTCTTCGCCATCGTAGGACCAGAAAACGACCCAGCGGGAATTCAGGCTTTATCAACACTTCAAGCACTGTCAAAGATAGTTCAAAAGGGAAGAGAAAACAGTGCCAAGTGGGTTTCGAGAGGCGACAACTCGGGTACACATGTAAAGGAGAAGAGCCTATGGACAAGCGCGGGGTTCAGCTGGCAGAACCTGTCCAAAGAGAGCTGGTACATCAACGCTGGCTCAGGCATGGGAGAAACCTTGAAAAAAACCGACTACTTCGACGCCTACACACTCACCGATATGGGAACCTACCTGAAATACCAAGGCGACCGCTTGATAACCCTCAAAGTGTTAATCCAGGAAGGACGCGATCTGTTAAACGTCTACAGCGCAATCGCTGTAAATCAAACCCTGCACCCAAGCGTCAATTTTCAAGGAGCAATGACATTCACAAAGTGGCTTGTCTCATCGGAAGCCCAACAAATCATAGAAGACTTTGGCAAAGATACCTATAATCAAAGTCTATTCTACCCCGCTGTGCAGTTGCTCAAAGAAAATGCCAACGCCAACCTCGAAATCGTTCAGTGGATAAAAGACTACGCCTTCATCGACGGAAACGAATGCCCAACTCAGTTCAGGGTTGGATACCAAGAACTCTACCCATAAGAGGTGCCAATCTTGCCCAACGAAATCATCGAGGGTATAATCAAAGCCTTCGAGCTCATATTCTCAGGCAACCCCACTCTAATTGAAATCACGTTGCGGTCAATCATAGTATCAATCGGAGCCACAGTGCTATCGCTCCTCTGGAGCCTTCCAATCTCTATTGTCTTGGGTCTTAAGCGATTTCGTGGAAGATACCTCCTGAAAGGTTTTTTCAACGCCCTCATGGGAGTGCCCACAGTAGCCTTAGGTCTAGTTCTGTTCCTGCTACTCTCCAAATCTGGACCGTTGGGCTTCTTTCGGATTCTATACTCCCCAGTGGCAATGATCTTGGGTCAAGCAGTTCTCATAACGCCTATAGTTGTCAGCTTCATCACAAGCGCCATCGAAGCGGTTGACCCTGAGATAAAGAATCTAGCCAAAACATTAGGGGCGTCTGAAACCGACGCTTCCCTCGTCGTGTTACGTGAATCCACTAGCGGAGTTAGCTTGGCCATAGTTGCAGGCTTCAACAGAGCCATTGCTGAACTAGGCGTAGCCTTAATGGTTGGGGGCAACATTAGCGGTTACACAAGCGTTCTGACAACCACTATTGCTTTGGAGACCAACAAGGGCGACATAGTGTTGAGCATAGCCCTAACCATTGTCCTCTTGCTCATCGTCCTTGGGCTGAGCCTACTCGTAAACCTTGTTCAGAGGCGAAGGTCATGACCCCCGAAATCGAACTTCGAAACGTAACCAAGAAATACGGTGACCTTACCGCTTTGGATCAAGTAAATCTCGAAGTCGCAAGAGGCGAAGTTCTAAGTCTACTCGGTCCGAACGGCTCTGGAAAAACCACTCTTCTACGAATAGTCGCTGGTATAGAAACACCGACAAACGGAGAAATCTACTTCCGAAGCGTGAAAACGACCACTCATAAAGACAACGATTCGACACGGCACGTCACGATGGTCTTTCAAAGAACCCTGATGTTCACAGGAACAGTGTACGACAACGTAGCCTACGGGCTCAAACTGAAGGGTACCTCGAGAAGACAGGTTGCTACAACCGTCAAAGATGTACTTAAAACAGTTAAGCTGGAAGGATTCGAAAAACGAGCAGCAAAAAAGTTGTCAGGCGGGGAACAACAAAGGGTGGCAATCGCTAGGGCTCTCGCGCTCGACACTGAAGTCCTGCTTCTTGATGAACCCACAGCCAGCATTGATCCAAGAAACGTCTCCATAATAGAGGAGGTCATCGAGAGAATCAACAAAGAGAAGAAGACAATAATCATCGCCACGCAAAACATGTCACAAGCCCAGAACCTCTCCCACAGAGTCGCTGTTCTTAACAGAGGAACGATAGAAAAAGTCGGCGCATTTCCAGAGATCTTCGAAACGCCTAATCGATTTGTGGCAGAGTTCGTCAGAGTTGAAAACATCTTCTCCGGCGTTTCAAAAGTCACTGAAGAGGGCACATCACTCATCGACGTTGGAAATGGAAATCACATAGAAGCCGCCTTCGAGAGGACTGGCACCACAACTGTTCACGTAAGACCCGAAGACATCATCCTGTCCACACAGCCTGTGGTATCAAGCGCCAGAAATACATTTGAAGGCAGAATCACAGAAATCTCAGACCTTGGCTCAATCGTCAAGTTGAAGGTAAGGGCTGGAAAAGACTTTACGGTTCAGATAACAAGACGATCATTCAGTGAAATGGGGCTTACTCTGGACTCGAAGGTCTTTTTGGCGTTCAAGGCTTCCTCGGTCCAGATTATCTAAAGTTTTTGGCTGCTATCTCGGACTTCTGAAGTTCGTAGAGAATTACTAGGCTTTCACCAAAGGAGATGTTAAGTTTGAGAACCAAATCATTCGCGGATATGTTGGGCTGTTCCACAAGGACAATGTCTCGCACATAAGTCTTGTGATGCGGATACATAATCATCGAGTGAACTGTGTCTACAAGAATCTGCCAAAGAGGATTGTTAACATAATCTTCCCAGCTCATGAAGGTTGCGGCTCCTTGTTTTTCTTAATTTTCGTCTTGTAGTTAGTGAAAGTCAGTGTATTTGTGTTGCGCTTGTGTGCAAAAATCCTTATTAGTGGATGTAAGTTACTATATTGATTAGTAATATTTAGGCATATTCAGCAATATTGAGGTTTCTCACTCATGGGCACCGCAACCCCTTCGGGCAAGCTTCACTGTCCCTACGCCATGTGCAACAAATCGTTTGAAAAGCCCATAGTGCTAACCGACTCGTCTCAACTCTTGAGAGAAACCTACTACGCCTGTCCACATTGTCGATCAAAAATCGAAATAATAACCGAAGACCCTATTCATCCAAAACTGGTTTCAGTGGACGACATGTTCCACGTAGGCCAAAAGGCACCCATGAAGTGTCCACACTACTTCGGATACCTGCGAGCCTTGCCAGACAGTGAAAACATGCCAGACGAATGTGCCGTGTGCCCTAAAGTTATGCAGTGCTTCATCAGAAAAGGCGAGTGATTTGGAAAAGGATTCGTCAAGAGAATAGCTGCGCAAATTGTTTCCGTATCTTTGTGAAAGCAAGTTTTTCGTAGTACTGAAGCCATATGATAATCAAAATTATTATGCCGATAATGGAAGCCATGAGCATATCGGTCCCCAACGGGGCGTTGCGACCCATCAAAAAAGTGACAACAGCTGGAAACGGCATGAATCTCGTCCACCACCATTCGCGGTACAGCCAATAAAATGGGGCGTTCCCCGTTAGAATCTCCACGAAAGTCTGAGCCATCAAATCACCCAACCCTGAGACGGAAATCAAAACAAAAGTAATGATCACTCGCCCTAACCCAAAGAAATCGCTGATGGGGCGCTCTGACAATTTTTTGTCACCTCCAATCAAATACCCAATTATTGCCACACTAATGATGGTAGTCACGATGACCGGGTTAATCCTCCACCATAGGGGTCCATTTACAACGAGATCCACAAAGTCAGCCGACGGCCGCGAAGGGATAACTCCGTAGGACACGCTTACTAGCGCGTCAATGAACGCAAAAAGAACACCAGCGATAGCAATGACCAGAGTGAGAATGCCGATTTTCTTTTTCTCATCCATAAAAAACAGTCATTGAGCGGATCACATATAAAACTATTCAACCTTCGTCAGGTGGCACACAGAAGTGATCATGCTAGGCAGGTCACTGGATGCCGCCGGAGTAACAAAAGAAAGCCTCATGTTTTTCACATGCACTGCAATCACTTCTTGGATTGAGAAAACAAGCTTTGCTGAAGCAACTGAAGTTTTATTAGATGCTCGTTGTCTTTAACTGAAAGGAAAAGGTGCAAAGCGGGGGCTGTCGGCTAGCATGGTCTAGGCTAGGAGACAAGCAGCGCTCTCCAGTTGGGCTCTCTTGACCCCGGTCCAAATCCGGGCAGCCCCACCACACAGTAAAATAGCGCACAAAGTAAAAAGCGTCTAAAAACGTCATATAGCTACAATTTCAGATTAATTTCGCGAAAAGCATCTGAAAAACGCCTTGTTCAAAATCTCACGGCTTTATTGAAACCCACTGACAATTGCACAAGATTTTCTATAATCTCCTTATAGAACAGATTTCAGGTTCAAGTTAAAAGACGAAGAAAAAGGAGAAGTGATTACCTAGTTTCTGTGTCAAAATCTTAAATATGCTCATATAGCTATAACACATATTTCCGAGTAGAAACACCTGGGTTTCCGGTGCACTCATTGGTTCAAGTGGAAAAAAAGTTGAGTCTATTACATCGAAGCCGAATAGACATAATAGCGAACATACTGCGGGCAGCTGAAGGTGGCGCGAAAAAAACTCACATCATGTACCGATGCAACCTCAGCTTCAAACAACTCCACGTCTACCTCAATTTTTCAATTGACAGAGGATTGTTAAAGTCTATTACAGTGAAAACGAGTGGAAAAGGCGACTCCACCATATACGAGACAACGAGCAAGGGAATAGCTTTCACCAAAGCCTACAACAATATAAGATCCCTTTTGTCCAAGTGAATCATCATCAAAGAAAGGCTAAGCTTTCAAAGGAAGAACAAATTCATAATGAAACTACGCTTTTTTCCCATTGCTTCTTCGCGTTCGAGCTCTTCGATTTTCTTAAGAAAAAGTTGCAGCTGGGGCGACAACTTGATTTTTTTGTGTTTCTTGTCAAACTCTAAGAAGGCGTATTCTGCCAAAAAGCTGGTTATAAGTTCAACCTTGAGCTTTTCCAACTGGGCTTGTTCCGCGATCTCCCTGAGTCCGTGCCACTCCCCGTTCTTAAGCAGTTCAAGAATCACGTCGATTGTCAACAATTTTGTTTCTCCACGCTGGTTAGTCTCTATAATGAAGTTAAAATAAATGACTTGTGAGCAATCGTTTTATAGAAACTCTCTAGAAAAAATGGAATAGAGTTATAGAACTTCTCAATAGAAGCTCTTTTCATTGCATTTTAAATATGGTAACGACGGTTTAATTACTGCTTCTCGGTTGGTTGGAAAGCGATTCGTGCGGCAGAAAGATGGAAGAGAGGAGAAAGGATCCAGCATTGCCGAAAAACGAAACCAAACCCAAAATCGAAATACTGCTGGTTGAGTTCAAGGCGCCTAAAGAACTGGTAGAAGCCTTTGATGCCAAACTGAAGACGCACTTCTCCAGCCGCAGCGAAGCCATTCGATCCCTGATAAGAACGTTCTTGGAGGCAGCAACAAAGGAAAGTTGATGATCAAGCTTAGCTGAGTCCCATCCACTCCATTCAAGGAGGGATTTACTGAGTGCAAACCACCGAAATGAAACAATTAATAGACGAACTCAAGAAACAATGGAAAACCATGTGGCACAACCGCTTAGACGATAGAGTGCGGGCCGAAGGCATAGCGGATCAAGACTATTCTCTTTTGTTTGTCGATCGCGGAACAGTGATAATCGCCACGAGAAAGTTCAAACTGTTAGACTTCTACGAGATCCTTCAACAATATAAAGAGTCAATAAGCAACGAAATAATCCCTCCTAATCCCTCAGTCGGCGGATGGGGAAAATTCATCAAAACAGTTTTTCCTCGCTTGAATCAAACGAAACGAAGAAGACAGGCGCCAACAAAACCCGACAAGCACCGGGGTCAACAACTAAAAAAGTGCGGAAGAGGCTGGCTGCACTTTAAAGGTTAAAGCCACCCGAATTCTCTTCGCTGTCTTGAAAATCGAATAAACACACTTTTCGATAGCCGGTTTCATGTAGGTTTTACGTTACGTTTACATTTCGAGGTGTTTGTTTGGGCAAGTATAGGAATAGACTGAACATCATCGCCGACATACTCGTGATAGCGAGTAGAGGACCCAAGAAGACACAGATCATGTATCAAGCCAACCTGAGCTACAAGCTTCTTTGTCGATATTTAGAAATGGTTTTGGACGCTGGTCTGGTCAGTTTTGAAAATGGAAACTCTTTTGTGCTCACAGCCAAGGGAGAGGAGTTTCTCAATAAATACAAAGAATACGTGAAGCACAACAAGCGTTTGAAAGAACAATTCAGGCGCATTAACGATGCCAAGATTACGCTCGAAAAAATGTCGTTTAATGCGAAATGACTGACAACGATGAGAAACGCAAGCAACCGAGTGAATCAAAACGGAGAGGACCGCTGTGCCAAAACATGCGAAATGGAGCAAGGTTCTATTCTTGATGTTGTTCAGCCTTGAGATCGCCGTATCAGGGCTTGCTGCAATGTACATCGTTTCGTTTTTCTTAAAGCCCTCTCGCATAATTAACAGCACCATATTAGTATTGGCTGGCGTTGTAGGTTTCGCTTTGGGTTCGATCATTTTCTGGCACTTTTCAATAAGAATTTCACGATGGAGAAGTGATTTCAAACGTTAATCCTTTTGGTGGAAGTACTCACCGCCTTTCTCATCACCTATTTTGCCACTCCAATCTTGATCAGGCAACTTAAGACCCATGGGATAGTAGGAATTGACGTGCACAAGCCTGAAAGAACAGTCTGCGCTGAGATGGGTGGCTTGGCTGTTCTCCTAGGATTGGTAGGCGCCTTCGCCTTAGCCACACTGCTGTTCAGAAATCACGATTTCCATATTATTTCGGCTTTTTTAACTATAGTTCTTGTTGGCTTTGTTGGAATTATAGATGATTTGTTTACTCTGAGACAGCGGTACAAACCTTTCTTGGTTGCCTTAACCACAGTGCCGCTCATCTTGGCTAACCTTGATCGTTCTGAGATATTGTTTCCACCATTTGGTACTATCTTTTTTGGTGGTCTATACCTAATATTTATTCCATTGGGAATAGCCACAGCCTCTAATCTAACCAACATGCTCGCTGGTTTCAACGGTTTAGAAATTGGGGTGGGAACAATATCTTGTTTCTCCTTGGGGACTCTGCTGGCTTTTATGGGAAAATGGGAATTTGCATCTCTTGCCTTCGTTCTGTCCACGGCTTTTTTTGCGTTCTTGTTTTTCAACTGGAACCCTGCAAGAATATTTCCTGGAGACGCTGGAACATTGATTTCGGGAGCAGCCGTAGGCGCCATATCTATATCTGCTGGTGTCGAAGTCGTCGGGATCTTTATGATGGTTCCGTCGGCAATAGACTTCGCTCTAAAGATGCTCGCTAGGTCACCTTTTTCAGGCAGAAAGAAGTTCGGCGACACCAATGTCGCGGAGGATGGAACCTTGGTTTCACCGGGTTATCCTGCGCTTGCCCACGCCTTCATGAATGTTGCACAACTTAAAGAGAGAGACTTGGTCGTAGTGCTGTTAATTATGCAGGCGTTGTATTCTGCACTAGGCGTTTTACTATTCATGTTCTTCAAATAGATTTTTAAAAGACTTTTTCTAGTGTGTTCTTCTAGATTTATTTTTCATGCGAATTTATTAGTCTTCTATAGAGTTAGTTAGAAAAAGAGAAAGAGAAGACGATTTCTG